>Ga0310342_100003433_pt1 | contig 10413 bp, 22 predicted proteins | sample S15DNA20500_MG_FD_206155 | JGI IMG/M metagenome (GOLD analysis project Ga0310342, IMG submission 206155) | Marine microbial communities from station ALOHA, North Pacific Subtropical Gyre - S1503-DNA-20-500_MG | ecosystem: Environmental > Aquatic > Marine > Oceanic | place: Pacific Ocean: North... | reverse complement strand
CGAGGGGTAAGAGTACAAGTGGAATTAGCCGAAAAATTACGAAAAGAAATGCAACTCCAAGAAAAATCAATATTGTCGGCCATACAAAAAGAATCAGGAATAGACATAGACATTTGGGCAGCACGCCAGATTGCCAAAGCTTTCGATAAGCTGAAGATAGAGTATCCGCGTACTCCGAAATCTGGTGAACCGTCATTTACTCAAAACTGGTTGATTAATTGTAAACATAAAATTGCTAAACTTGTCGTTAAGGCGAGAGAAATAAATAAATTTCACAATACCTTCTTATCTTCTATCATGAAATACCAGGTCAAGGGAAGGATTCATGCAGAAATAAATCAATTAAGAGGAGACAACGGAGGAACGGTATCCGGTAGACTAAGTATGTCGAACCCTAATCTACAGCAGGTCCCGGCTCGCAACAAAGAATTTGGTCCTCGTATTAGATCCTTGTTCATTGCCGATGAAGGACATCAGTGGGGATCTTTTGATTACTCACAACAAGAACCACGTATGACTGTTCATTATGCTGCCTCTATTGGAAATGGGTATGAAGGAAGTATGGATCTTGTGGAAGCTTATCATAAAGCAAGCGCTGACTTTCATCAAACAGTGGCAGATTTAGTAGGAATAGAGAGAGTTCAAGCTAAAACTATAGGACTCGGTCTTATGTATGGAATGGGTAAGAATAAACTAGCTACCTCTTTAGGTGTATCCAAAGATGAAGCAACATTATTAATTTCTAAATATAACCGGAAAGTTCCTTTTGTTAAGATGCTATCGGACCGTTGTATGCAAACAGCTAATGAAAAAGGAGTGATTCGCACTAAAAAAGGTAGGAAATGTAGATTTGATCGTTGGGAACCTAAAGATTTTGGGCTTCACACGGCTGAAATATTTGATAATGCGGTCGCTAAATATGGACGAGACAATATTAAAAGAGCATATACCTATAAAGCTTTAAATCGTTTAATACAGGGATCTTCAGCGGATCAAACCAAACAAGCTATGCTTGCATGTTATGAAGCAGGCTATCTTCCAATTTTACAAATTCATGATGAGCTGTGTTTCAATGTTAACCCTAAAGATGTCAAAAAGATTAAAGAAATTATGGAAGGATGTATTCAATTTAAAATTCCATTTGTAGTAGATACTAAAATAGGAGGATCTTGGGGTGAAGCCAAATGATGCAGCTTATATAGCGGGTTTATTTGATGGTGAAGGAACCGTCACATGTAAATCCTATAAACGAATACGTCATGACCGGGCTAAGCGTCCAGTCCATAATGTATTCTTTATTAGATGTGAAATTGCGCTAACAACTTCAGATGCTGTGACCTGGGTTCACCAAACGGCAGGCTATGGATGGTACAGAGAAAAGAAATATTATAATCGGCCAGCTCATTACAAAAGACAATGGCGTTGGGCTTGTGGATATCGAAACGCTTTAAAATTTGCCAAAGAAATTGTCCCCCACTCAAAAATAAAAAAACAAGATCTTCAAAATATTATTGACCATTATGAAAAACCAAAAACTTTGGAAGGTTAATTTTGGTGATGATGTAGGACTTCCTAACATTTGCGATCGCAATTGTCCAGGGTGCTATGATGACTTTGGCCTTAGCGATCTAACCAGTTCTCCTCCGGATAAAAGAAATGAGCTTTTTAATCGCTTAGGTGAAAACTGGTTTCCGGATAATTGGAAATTTAAACCTCAGTGGAAAGACGCTATTAAAAAACATTTTAAAAATTCAGAAAAATATAAATTTTTTTTCTTTACCGGAAGAGGAGATCCTTTATTTTATATGCCTTGTATCCAGGCCTATATGAAAACTTATAAAGATCTTAACTATGAAGGATATGCCAGTGTCTCGACAAGTGCCTCGTTATTAACTGAGGAACGATTAAAGAGCCTGGTCAAATGGGGAATTAATGAAATTAATTTTAATCTAGTCGCTACTAATTTTAGCCAGGAGACCTTTTATAAAATGGAAATGGCTAAGCGAAAACTGAATGTTGCAGTAGAACTCCCCCTCCTAAACATTTATGAAAAACAACTTTTGGAACATTTACCCTTCTTAAATTTTGTAGGTCTCAAATGTCTAATCCTTTCTACTACTAGAATCTATTCCAAAGCAGGCGCAGAAAAATTACAAAAAGTAATTCCCAAAACGACTGAGGTTACAAAATTATCTGAGCGACAAGCTATTATTAAAAATAAACCCATGGCGGACAGAATTATGAAAGAGATCAAAAAAAGAAAATATAATATAGAGGTGATTATCAATGAGTGAGGCACAATTTTTATTACAAAAGATTCCAGAAGGATTATTAATACATCCTTGGTACAAATTATTTAAAGAAAAATTAGAACTGGTTTTTTTTAAAACGATAAAAATGCCTGACAAACAAATTCAACTTTCAAAAGAAGGGTTATTAAATCCTCCTATTTTGTATAAAGGAATATTAGTCCCCAACTTAAGTAAATATGCAGTAGCAACTTTAGCTTATGCCCCAGGGACCAGCGATGAATTTAAATTTTTTGCAGAAATGAATAAAGAAGTTCTACGTCTTCATAGAGAAGGGGGAGTTCCAAGTTTTGAGTTTTTGTTTGGAAAAAAAATGCGTAGTTACACTGAAAAGGTTATGCACCTTTTAACCGCAAATATTAGAAAGAGTTAGTACTTATTCATCGTTCACTTCGTCTTCTAATTCATCAATAGCTTCGGTTAGATCTTCTCGAAGTGTTTCTTCTTTAGCTTCGATCTTATCTATTTCAGCCATAATTTTCTTTATCTTTTTTATCGTTTTTTTCATGTTGCAATCGAAAGTTTTTCCTCTTGTTCTACCTCATTATCAACTAACTTTTTAACATCTTTAATTTTAATATCTATCCACTTCATTTCCTCACGTTGCGATGTTAAAGCTTTCTTGGCCCACTTGTGTTCCAGGTCTAACTTCGTTTGCACCAGTTGGTGTAGTGCCATCCGTTACCTCCTCGTAAGTTATTTGGACTCTTTTTCTTTGGTAAAAGCCCACGTCTTCTTTTATCTTTACAAGACCATCAGAAGCCTTTTTAATCAAGATTTTAAAGGCATCCATTATGTCTTTAGCCTCGATTGTCTCAATATACAATCGTCCTTGTACTATCACTCTGAGACGATAGTACTTCATAAGTAATAATAAGGCATCTTGGGATATAATGTCAATACTTTTATCATAAACTGCTTATAGGATTTACTCCTATACAATATAGCTCTAGCTCGCTCACAGAGGCATCCTGCTTGCGATAATATAGCTTAGCACCATCCAGGTAGGACCTTGCTGCTTTCATGCATGTACGCTCGCTAGAATAGTGAATCTGAGGGGTATGGTAAATGTTCCAGCATTTATCGAAATCTTCAGGAACTGTAATACAAATATGACCAAAAAGAATGAAAGCCGTGAATGTCATCTCGGAACCCTATATTAATCTTTAATAAGTAGCAACACTCTTAAAATATACTTCACTTTTTTATTGACACTCCTATGTTTTATCCCATATAAATGAGAAAATTATAAATATGGCCAAAAATAAAATAGATAAATCCATTTTAGTGGATGCAGAAAATCAACCAAAGATTACGGATCGGGAAGCCTTTGCTGCTAAAATAGCAGACCAACAAGATAATCCAACCATAGCAGATGAAACAAAATATGACGTTGAGACTCCCCAACTTAAACCTTTTGGACGCGGAGGCTTCGGCCAGGGTAATCCCAATGATCCGATGTATCTCAAAGATCTACAACGTAACAGAATTCTTAAGAAGTTAGATCTAATTAAGGATAAACTAGGAGATATGAAACAAATCATAGTACTCTTAGAGGAACAATTAAACAAACTAACATGATGGAGAAAACATGGAAATAAGAACCAAGGACGAGATCGAAAAAGAAAACGTTCTTCTTCGACATAAGTATAAAACGCTTCAGCTAAAGTACGACATGGTTAATAATGCTTTAAAAAAATTAAATTTATTAACTCAAAGTGAAATTAGTAAGTTTAATACTTGGGCGGAAGGATTTACTAAAAAAACGGGAGGAGAAAAACATGGACATAACTAAGTGGAAAAGTGTAGCCGTTAAAATTGAGGACTACAAACTACTGAAAGGAATGTGCAAAGAAAAATTTAGAGCACCCGCAGGGATGATTTCTAAATTAGTCGATGATTACATTAAATTTCGTGCCAAAAAAGATGGCATATCCGTAGACGCTTATAAGAAGAAACTAAATGGCAGATAACGATAAGATTACCATTCCTCTCCAAGAGTATGATGAACTTACCCATACTAAAAAGTTTATTGATGGAAAAGAAATAGCTAAAATCGCGGATAGTTTAGAACAAATCGCAAGAGTTCTAAGGACGTGGATTAATGGCTTCCAATAATAATCTTAATCAAGATGGCCTGCATCCAGTCGATGTGGAGCGTTTACACACGCTCAAGGATATGGGTGCAGAAGAATTTACGGTACGTTGGCAGCATAAAGATCATTTGCTTATTTTAAAAGTTAACGGAGTAGAACGAAACAGAATAGTTTTAAATTATGCGGAAGGGAAATTTAATGAATTACTACAATGGGTTAAGAACCAATTTATATTGTGGCGTGCAAAAGATAATTAAATTTTTTAAAATTTTATTATGGGGTTGGTATTCTTATGAAAACAAAAACGATAAACATAGATCAAATAACACTACAAAAGGATGATGCCTGTATGGCTAAAGGAGACAGTTACGAGGAAATCCCTACCTATATCAAACATTGGGAAGAAGCAAAGACTGATGGCTGGGAAATTAGAATTCTATCAGAAACCGGATTAAAAACGATTCGTTGTAAATGGAAAAACTATAGAAGATCCGGATTACTTAGAGAAGAAAAAGGCGCCTGTATTATTGGGAAAATGAAAAAAGATCGCTCTAAATCATGAGAGATAAAGTTGAAGATTATATTTATGTTCATAATTATATTCCCATAGAACTATGCAAAACATTAATTAATGAATGCAATAAAAAAGACTGGAAAAGACATACATGGGTAGGTTACACCGCAGACAGGAGAAAGAAAACATCTAACGCAGATAATCTTGCCATGCAATGTACAGAAGAACAACAAGAGAAAATTGCTCCTTACCTCATAAACGCTTTAGAAGATTATCAAATTAAATATTCGGTTCCAGGGGAGCACACCGACACACGTTGGATTTCTAAATTCTCTCCCATACGATTTAATAAGTACGTTGTGGGTACTATGATGGCAGTACATTATGATCACATCCATAGTCTATTTGATGGTCATTTAAAAGGTATTCCAGTTCTTTCTATTGTTGCAAACTTAAACGAAGATTATGAAGGCGCAGAATTCATGCTAAGAGATAAAGAGATTAAATTGAAAACAGGAGATATACTTTTATTTCCATCAAACTTTATATATTCACACCAAGTAAAAGAGGCAACAAAAGGTATTCGATACTCATTTGTAAGTTGGGCTTATTGATGCAACCTAAAATTTTAGCGGTGTATAATCTCTGTGGTTTAAAAAAAAATAACATCTCTATTTGGCGAGATTATCTTTATAAATTAGCCACGCAGGATTATCCCAATTTTGATCTAGCGGTTTCAGCCTGCAACGTCGATCACCCAACGAAGCAGATCTTAAGAGACCAGGTTTCTCATTTTAATCAATCGATTCAACATGGTTGTAAAGAAGCGCACGTTAATTTTATTGATGATATCTTACCGGCCCAAGTTACGTTTAATAGAACGTGCCAGTTATATGCTCATGAAGAGTATACCGGAAAAATTAAATATGATGCTTTTCTTTATGTCGCTTCGGATGTGGAATGCACAGATCATCTAGCGATTCAAAAGCTGACTGATTTTCATTTTGCAGGACCGGATGATAAAGGTTCGTATGGTCATACGGCTGCTTACGTGGATAATGATCATGGCTTGCAGTATCATCATGACCGTCGTAAAAAAATTGAGGAAGGAAAGAATGTAACCTTTGATCAAGGTCATGCATTTCATACCCATTTTAATTTAATCGATAAAAGTGTTTACCAAGCGTTTGGTAATCGTTGCTTGCCGGATATTTTTGCAGCTTTTTGTGCCGAGAGTGTTTATTGTTATATTGTCGCTGCAGTAGACAAACGTCTTGGAATGTTAAACGCAAAAGACTTGACTCTTCATCACATTGACAACCTGGATGGTTGCTCTGTTGGCTTCCCGGATCACGGAACTAAAGAAGATGTACCAAGAGGTCCTTACCACTTGTTTCGTTCTAAAATTGGCGCCAGAGAACGTTGTATGAGTCGAGAGGCGTGGTCCGTTGGTTTTGGTTATGAAGAACTTCATGGATATTTTCCGCATGATCGAGGTTGGTACATAGATGGTTATCATAAAAAACCGGAGCTTTTAAAAAATTTTGTAAAAAAAGCAGTCTTCCTCTCCAAAGACGAATTTGATTATGATACAATTAAATAAACTTGCATTATGGACATAAAAAATATAATGATGAAAAGACAACCCCTTTGCAAAGAGTGTAATGGCATGGGTTATGTGATCGGTACGTTAGGCGGTCGCGCAGCTTGTCTATTTTGTAATGGCGGAGGAAACACGGGCCACGGTTCACGGGCAGCTACGACAATTCAAATTATAAAATGGTGTGAGGATTATTTAGATGGCAAAAAAGAAGGATGGTATCACTGACTTTACAAAGTCTCTCGTTCTTCTTGCGCACAATTTAAATAAAAAAGATTATGACTTAGTTGCGAATACTATGTTTGCTCTACACAACGGAGTAACCTTCGGTTATAACACTGAATTCGATCCGGCTATGATCAACGACGCAGCACAAATTTACAAACTCCACAAATCCAAAACATACAAAAATAATATAGTAAAACTAAAAATGGTCTCAAGTAGAAAGGACACAGATGTTAAGTTATAATAAAGAAATGTACTCACTGTTTGATGACCCTGTCGAGTTATTTAATATCCCAAGACTGGAGCAATGGTCTGGCGCACAAATCCACCAGCTACTGGCTGATATGGAAAGGCACTATGAGGTCGCCTCTCATTTAAATATACCAACGGAGGCTAAATTTCATTATCGTGACTTATTCGTCAAACTTGTTAAAACTTATGGGCACTGACATTGCCACTGATTTAATCAATGAAACTCAGCAATGTGCAGAGCAGCGCCTATGGAGGCATGTTTTAGTTAATGCTTTTTCTGAGAGTAAGATACCTACATCCGATCGTAAATCTAGTATTTATAAAATGGAAGCTCATGAGTGGATTATAAAAGACAATAAAGATTTTTCAACTATTTGTTGGTGGTCAGGATGGGACCCTGAAGACGTGCGAAGACAATATCTTAAAGCCCTTCGTAGCGGAGATGTAACATTCAATAGAAGACAAGTAATGTGGGCTGATTATTATAAAAAATATTTAAAGCTTAAGACAGCTAAAACTAAAGAAGAAAGACGAAATTTAAGAATGGGATTAGAGGCCACGCGAGCTGCTATCTATACAGCTACAACCGCTCTTGTCAGTAATTTTATTGTATTTCAACAGGCTTAAACTCCAGGACACAAGACTAATCCGAATAACTCCGTCGCTTATATCCCGGAGAAAGGGAGTCAAATATGAACAAATGAAATGCACAGATGACTATCTACATCCTAACAAACAAGCTTCGGTTTTGTCAAATTCTTTCTGCGAGAATAATGTTTTCTTTTTTTCAAAAACCATTGATATTGAGTGTTCCGACGCGATATCATTCGCCCCCGAGCTACCCCAGTCCTGATCATCTTCATTTACTACGCAATTTGATTTCTTCATATCTTTACTATAGTGACAACCAAGGTATTGGCACAAGATGAACGAGGCTTTATGCGGTAAAATAGGTAAAATGTTGTAAATTAATAATTTACTAATAGTAAAACTTGTAAAACAGGGGGCGTAGTCTCCCAGAGGCCCCCCTTCTCTATAGGCTCAAGCCTATTCCTAGTTTACCAGTATACCTACTGCTTACAAATACTTTTTTTAAAAATATGTTTGTAAGGAAAAAAACTAGGAAACTAGGAAATATCTATATATATCAATAACTTAAAGCAAAAATAACTAGGAAATAACTAGGAAATATTACTGAAAATTAGGAAAATAAAGCGATCTCACTCTTAAAATAAAAGTTTTTTAAAATATAGTTGTAAGATGAAGGTATAGTAGAAAACCAGGAAAGGTTGTATATTGACTTGTATGGCCGGTAAATCCAATGCATTAAAAACAACAATTGAACTTACTCCTAAACAGAGGAGTTTTGTGGATATCCTTGTAGCTAATTGGGGGAAGATGCCTAAAGTTAAAGCTGCGATTGAAGCTGGTTATAAATCCAACAAACCTGAGGGACCGGTAGAGACTGCCAGTCGCCTAACCAATCCTGAACTTAATCCACATGTATGTAGATATTTAGAAAAACGTCTTACACAAGAATTACAGAAGTATGAAAAAGATAAGCTAAGAAGCTATAAAAAATTTGAAAACCTAGGCGAGGATGCTGCCAAAAAGGGACAGTATACTGCTGCAATCAATGCCGAATTTAGGAAAGGCCAAATGGCTGGCTTTTTTGTAGACAAAAGAGAAGTTAAACATATTGGATTGGAGGGCATGTCTCGTGAAGCGCTGGAAAAAAGGTTATCCGAACTTGAACAAAAACTCGGAGAAGCGAAAAACATCATTAACGTTACGCCAGAAGCGATTGTTAGCAAGTAATAACAAAGGCGATTTCTTTAAGGTGTTTAACGAAGTACATAATTCTCATTTGTTAACTACAAGTGTTGGGAGCGTAAATGTCAAGACAGAGACGAAAATTTATAAACAAGAAAGCAAAAAGAGAAATTGATCGTTATCCTATGGTGGAAGTCCACTGGAATGATATAACCTCTGACGCGAGTTGGCAATCGGTCACTCATCTAAATAAAGCTAAACTTACCCCCTGTGTAACCAAGGGACACCTACTTTCAAGATCTGCCGGAGTCACGCGAGTTTTTGGAGACTACTCTCTTAAAAACCAGGAGTCAGGAGAAATTGAGGAGATAGGAAACACTACCATTATCCCTAATTCTGTGATAACAAAAATACAGAAACTCAAATGAGCAAAGAAGGAGGTAACAATGGCTAAGAAAAAGAAAAAAGCCAAAGGCAAGAAAAAGAAAAGTAAAAAGAAGAAAAAGAAATAAATGGATGTATGCTTTGTTGTACCAGGAATTGGTGAGAAAGCTTATCAAAAATTAGCTAGTGTCTATTCTGCAATTGAGCCCCCTACATGGGCCCTGCTGTTAGCACAAGCTTTGCGTGCTTCTAAATATGAAAGTGTTATTTTAGATTTTGAAGCAGATCGTAAATCCTTAGACGAAGCAACAAAAGACATTCATAACACAAAATCTAAATTAGTGGTGTTTGTTTTGTACGGACAAAACCCCAACTCAGGCACCACTATGATGATAGGCGCAGCTGAGTTAGCTAAACAATTAAGAGAAAATTATCCCGAATATAAAATAGCATTTATAGGCTCACACGTTTCTGCATTACCGCAGGAGGTAATTAAATTAGACTATGTTGACTTTGCTTTTATTAATGAAGGAGTCGCAGGTCTATTAGCTTTATTAAAAACAGATTTAAATAATAGACTCAGTGGAGTGCCGGGCTTAATGTATAAAGACAAAGATGGGCGCCCACACAAAGGTGGCATTGCCAGAATTATTACTAATCTGGATGAGGAGCTTCCTGGTTATGCCTGGGATTTGGTAGACTTAACCAAATATAGATCCCACTTCTGGCATTCTAATTTTTTATATGACCAGCGTACGCCCTTTGCATCTATCTATACTTCGCTTGGGTGCACCTTTGGTTGTAGCTTTTGTATGATTAATATTGTTAATCGTACATCTTATGCAGGTGAAATTAGTTCTGCTGATTCTAAGGGTATGAGACACTGGAGCCCTGAGTTTATTTTAAAAGAGTTTGAAAAATTGTGGGAACTTGGAGTCAGAACTTTACGTTTGACTGACGAAATGTTTTTTCTAAATAAAAAATATTATGTTCCAATCTTAGAGGGATTAATTAAGAGAGGACTTAAATTTAATTTATGGGCTTATGCTCGTGTAGATACCGTTAGACAGGACCAGCTAGAATTGTTTAAAAAAGCAGGAGTGAATTGGTTATGCTTAGGAATAGAGTCAGCTAATCAAGAAGTTAGATTAGAAATTGACAAAGGTAGATTTAGAAAAATTAATATCAGAGAAGTGGTGCAACAGATTAAAGATGCTGGCATTGCTGTGCTAGGAAATTATATCTTTGGTTTTCCTGAAG
>Ga0310342_100003432_pt1 | contig 10415 bp, 9 predicted proteins | sample S15DNA20500_MG_FD_206155 | JGI IMG/M metagenome (GOLD analysis project Ga0310342, IMG submission 206155) | Marine microbial communities from station ALOHA, North Pacific Subtropical Gyre - S1503-DNA-20-500_MG | ecosystem: Environmental > Aquatic > Marine > Oceanic | place: Pacific Ocean: North... | reverse complement strand
ATCTTCCACCACCCCCATCCTGCATGGTCCGCACCAGTGCTCAACACCTGAACCTTGACGCATCGGCCCAGGCAAGTGAAGGGCTCCCACCGTGAGCCACGACCAGATCCAGGAAATCGCTGTAGGGGTCTTCGTCATTTTCATGATGATGACGGTGGGCCTGGATCTGACCATGAACCGGGTGCTGGCCGTATTCAGGCATCCGCGAGCACTCCTCAAGGGCCTGGGCATCAACTACCTGCTGGTCCCCGCGGTGGCCCTGAGCCTGGTTCACCTGATGGACATCCCCCCCCTGTGGGCGGCGGGATTGCTGGTAGGAGCCATGGCACCGGGAGGACCTGTGGGGGCGGTGCTCTCTCAGCACGCCCACGGCAATGTCGCCCTGGCCGTCTCGCTCACGGTGGTGCTCAACACCCTCAACACACTCGTGACCCCGCTCATGGTCTGGGCCACCGAAGCGATGCCGGTAGAAGACGGCTCCACCCTGCCGGTACTCGGCATGATCCGCACCATCGTCCTCTTCCAGATCATTCCGCTCTCCGTGGCCATGGTGTGGCGATCCCGATGGACTGAATCCGCCAAGAAGGTGCACCGGATCCTGGACCGGGCCACCAAGCTCGTGCTCGCCCTGGCGGTTCTCGGGCTCCTGCTGGGCAACCTGGATAAGATCGGCACCCTCCATCTGCCTACCGGTCTCGCCATCTTTGTGTGCACAGTGGTGGGCCTGGCGGCCGGCTGGGCCACTGGCGGGGCGGAGCCGGAAACCCGGATCAGCCTATGCCTCACGGCAGGTATCCGAAGCATGTCGGTGGCCCTGCTGCTGGTCACAGCCTGGTTCCCCGAGCCAGAGACCATCACCGCCACGTTGGCCTACTCCGGCATCATGTTCACCACGACCTGGGCGCTGACCCAGTTCATGGTACGGCGCAGATCAGCTACCCGGCCGTGACCGACTCTTCGAGCTCCATCTCCTCTTCGCCATCCGGTTCCTCTTCGTGGTCCGGAGGGTTCATCGCTGCCCAGGCGGCCCCGATCACCATGTAGCCCCCGCTGAGGAACAGCAGATACTCCGGGAAGACCCTCAGCGGCGTGATGATGTAGGCCACAATGAGGTTGGTGCCTTGAAAGATGTTGACCGGCAGGCTCCAGTTCATCTGGAACTTGGGAAGTCGAACATTGCTGACCATCAGCACACCGAACACCGCCATCACCAGAGGCATGGCAGTCCAGACCCCATCTGGCACGATGGCCGCGTACTTGGTGGCAGTCAGGAATCCGCTGGCGACAATGGCGCCACACAGCGTGGAGGGAATGCCAAAAAAGAAGTGCTTACCGCCCGGTGGGTCGGACACGTTGAATCGGGCCAGGCGTGCGGACAGCGCCACCGTGTAGATGCCGCAGCAGCCCATCAACAAGAGCTCGTGCTCGACAAACACGGGCTCGCCTTTGAGCTTGAAGTAGATGAGTGCTGCCGGCGCGATCCCGAAGCTGACAAAGTCCGCAAAGCTGTCCATCTCCGCGCCGAAGGCTGAGCTGGCATTCAGCATCCGTGCCGCACCACCATCCAGCTTGTCGAGAAGCACACCCCAGAGAACCATCCACGCCGCGAGGGTGAAATCCCCGGCGGCAGAGCAGGTAATGGACGCCAGTCCCAAGACCATGGATGCAGCCGTAAAGCCGTTGGGAACCAGGTACCTCAGGGGAGTCTGCACGATGACACTCCAGCGGCCGATGTGGCCAGATGCGCCTCAGGTATCCCCGCAGCACGATTCAGGCATCGGCAGGCGGGGAGATTGTGTCGCTCAAGCGGTTATGAACCGAGCCCGGAGCATTCATGACATCCAGTTCGACCTTCAGTGATTTGACCTATGACCGCCCCCAGGTGGATCACCTCGACCGAGTCCATGCAGATCGGATGGCCCGATGGACACAGGCAAAGACGCCACAGGATCAAATGAACCTGATCCGTGAGTGGGACCAGGCCCAGATCCAGTATGAGACGTCGAGCTCACTGGCGGCGATCCACTACCGACAGTCCACCGACAAGCCACAGGCTCGGAATGCCCAGGAGTACTTCGACAACCTCCATCCCACTGTACTGGGCCACAACGTGGTGTTTCTGCGTGGCGTCATGTCCTCCGCACATCGCGACACCCTGCAGGCAGAGCTGGGCGATCAGCTCTTCGCCCTTTGGGACAGTTTTCTTGGCACCTTCGACCCGGTCATCGCGGATGCCAAGCGGAAAGAGTCGGCGCTGGACAACGACTACTCTGCCTTGCTGGCCGGACTGAAGATCCCGTTCCAGGGCGACATCCACAACCTCTCTACACTCCGCGGCTTCTACGGCCATGCGGATCGCGCCATCCGGGCAGGTGCACAGCAAGCCGCCTCTGCAGCGCTCGGGGAGCACCAGGCGCAACTCGACACGATCTACGACGACATGGTCCGTCTTCGCCACGGCATGGCCACAGACCTGGGCTACGACAATTTCATCCCGCTGGGCTACCGGCAGATGGAGCGCATCGGCTACGGGCCGGAGGATGTGGCCAACTATCGCGCACAGGTTCGAGACGAGGTCGTCCCCCTGGCGCAGCGAATCTATGCCCGGCGGGCCGCCACCCTGGGTCTGAACGACTACTGCTTCCACGACGAATCCGTCCGCGACCTAAAGGGCGTTCCCTGCCCTGCGGGCGACCATGACTGGATGCTGAATCGCGCGACGCAGATGTTTGATGAGCTCGGCCCGGACTTTGGTGCGTTCTTCGAGATGATGAGAAGCCGCCAGATGCTGGACCTGCAGGCCCGAACCGGCAAAGCCGGTGGTGGCTTCTGCAGTGGCCTGCCCGCCCACGAGGTGCCATTCATCTTCGCCAATTTTGACGGGACACAGAATGACGTGAATGTCTTCACCCATGAGTGTGGCCACGCCTTCCAGAACTATCAGTCCCGCACGCAGCCGATGCGCGAGTACTTCTGGCCCACCACAGAGGCTGCCGAGATCCACTCGATGTCCCTGGAGTTCTTGACGCACCCCTTCATGGAGCTCTTCTTCGAGGACGATGCCGAGCGCTTCCGTGTGGGCCACATCGAGGCCGGTCTTCTGTTCCTGCCCTATGGCGTGGCCGTCGACGAGTTCCAGCATCGGATCTATGCGGAGCCGGACGCCACCCCTGATCGACGGGCAGAGATCTGGCGAGAGGTAGAGCAGATCTACCTGCCCCACCGCAAGTACCAGGGCACGCCGTACTATGCGTCCGGTCGAGTCTGGCAGCGCCAGCGCCACATCTATGGAATGCCGTTTTACTACATCGACTACTGCCTGGCGGGGACCTGCGCGATGCAGATGTGGCGAGCGGCGCAGGAGGACCGCGCCGACGCGCTGGCACGCTACCGCACCCTCTGTAGCCTGGGCGGCTCCAAGTCGTTCCCGGATCTGCTGGCCACGGTCGGCCTGAAGAACCCCTTCTCCGAAGGGTGTCTCTCGGAGATATGTACGACGGTGGAGAAAGCGGTCGGGCTATGAGCTACGTACGCTTCAGCATCATCCTTCTTGCTGCAGGGTGCACCAGCAAGGTCGAGCACTTTCCCCGGTCGGACACGCCGCTGGGAGTCGGTGCACACGATACGCCGCCATCCGATGGCCCAGGGAACGATACGGGAGGCGACACCGGTGCAGAGGGTCCGTCGGAGGACACCGGCACAGACACCGGCAGGGACACCGGCAAGTGACTCAGGGGCTCTCGACCCGAATCACCGCTTCCTCGATGATCGCTGGGTAGAAATACCCAAAGCCCAGGTCCTTATCCGCCGTCAGGGCGCCCCGTGCACGCACCATGTCGCCCACGTTGGCCGAGCCCGAGCTGGTCACCGTGAGATCGTTGGTCCCCTCCCCGCCGGTGCCATCGACCAGGTGGTACCAGTTGGTCCCGAAGATCCCTTTGTTGGCCTTGATCACCCGACCCCGCACCAGGACCTCCTGTCCCGCCAATTCGAGTCGCTGGGCAAAGACCTCGCCTATCGCCAGCCCACCAGGCGGCGGCTCGAGGCGGATGGCCGCGTGACTCTGGGCCAACGTGGCCACAGCGATGTCCTCGATGAAGGTCATCACCTTGAACCGGCGGGCGAGATCCTTGCTGAGAAACTGCCGCCGCTCGGGTCCCTTGCCCAGCAACAGGAAATCGCCCACGGATACCTCCATCTGCGCCACCGCCACCCAGAAATCAAAGCGCCCCTCCTCAATGCGGAGGTACAGCCGCCCATCTCCAGGGAGCACCTCCTTGACCTCTGCTGGCGCCACATTGGCCCACCCACCTGCTGGCGGCGTCGGCACAGACGAGTGCTGCGTTCCACAGGCCATGAGCAGCAGCATGATGGCGACTTTCAGCAAACGGACTCCCGGACACGGGCAAACTCTACGGAGATTCCACTTCCGCGGTATCCTGAGTCAGGCGGAGGCGCAGATGCGGACATCACTCGTGGCGCTTGGGGCGCTACTCACAGGATGCCCCGATACGGACAAGGTCGCGCCCATCGCAGGCCCTTCGGATACCGGTGAATCTGACACGGACACCGACACCGACACCGACACCGACACGGACACGGACACAGACACCGACACCGACACCGACGCCGACACCGACACTTCCTGGCCCAACGAGGCCTCCCCGCTGGGCATGAACCTGGATGCGGTGTCGGACTGGTCTGCACAGTGGGCATTCGTCGATGCCTTCAAGACTTCTCGGGCGTGGATTCCCCAGGAAGCAGACGGCTGGGCATGGGACACCGAGGAAGACCTGGATCTGGACGATCTGGGCTGGGTGGCCTCACTTGCCCCTGGCCAGGCGGCCGGCACCGTGCTCTTCCAGGGACTCGACGGTCACTTCCCTGAGGGAGAGTATGTACTGCTGTACGACGGGGCCGGGGCCATTGAGGTGGACTGGGATGCCACGCTCGTGACCGAAGAGCCCGGGCGCATGGTGGTCGATGTCACGCCGTCGGTGGCTGGCGTCTACCTGAAGCTGGTGGACACGGATGCAGCCGATCCCGTCCGAAACATCCGCTTCATCATGCCGGGGTTCGAGGACACCCACGAGACCTCACCACTGCATCCCACCTTCCTGGACCGACTCTCCACGTTCAAGGTCATCCGCTTCATGCCCTGGCAGAACACCAATAGTGAGCACTCGGGCGCATGGGCGGACCGGACGACGCTCGCTCACGCCACCCAGGCCCGGAGCGCTGGTGTCGCGATCGAGTACATGGTCGACCTGGCCAACGCCCTCCATGCGGACCCGTGGTTCAGCATGCACCACCTCTCCGATGACAGCTCGGTCTTTGAGTTCGCAAGCTACGTGCGGGACCATCTCGACCCTGGGCTGAACATCTATGTGGAGTACTCCAACGAGGTATGGAACAGCGCCTATCCACAGGCGGCCTACGCGCAGGAGCGCGGGCTTACCCTGGCCCTGGCCGACAACGAGTTCCAGGCCCAGCTGCGGTACCAGTCGCAGCGTTCCGTCGAGATCTTCCAGGTCTGGCGGGACGCCTGGACGGGCTCCAGTCGGATCAAGGGCGTCCTTGCGGCCCAGGCAGCCAATTCCTGGACCGGCGCGGAGATCATGGAGTGGGAGGAGGCCTACGAGCATGCAGATGCCCTGGCCATCGCCCCGTACTTCGGTGGAAGTCTGGGGGCAGCGGAGACCCAGGATGAGATCGCTGCACTCTCACTCGACGAGCTGTTCGAGCATGTGGAAGACTCCCTGACGACGTCGGCAGAGTGGATCGAGTTCCAGGCCAGCAATGCCGACACCAACGGCCTGCCACTCATCGCCTATGAGGGTGGGCAGCACCTGGTGGGGACCGACGGCGCAGAGGAGAACGAAGCACTGAATGCGCTGTTTCAGGCCGCCAACCAAGACCCTCGTATGGGCGAGATCTATCGCGACTACCTGGAGATCTGGAAGAACAATGGTGGGACATTGTTCACCGCATTCTCCTATGTCGGGAACTGGAGCAAGTGGGGCTACTGGGGCGTGCTTGAGTACCAGGATCAGCCGGCGGACGAGGCCCCCAAATATCAGGCGCTACAGACCTTCATCGACGATGAGCCCCAGTGGTGGGAGTAGCCTCTACCGATAGCTGATCGAGAGGACCACGCTCGTTCTGAGTGCGTCGGATGCCAGGCTTTCATTGACGATGGCCACAAAGTACTGGCCCGTAGACTCAGGCCGGAAGAGCAGCTCTGTCTGGCCAGCCGGGCCCGTCTCCCAGGCCAGCTCCCGCCCGTCTGTGTCGTAGAGAACCAGGTCCAGAGGGCCCGCGTTGGCATCGCCACAGAGATCGAGCCGATACTGCATGCCCTCCATCAGCGTCAACGAGAAGGCCTTTTCATCATCGGCCGCCATGCGTGTGCCAGCCGTACCGCGGAGGGACCACCCCTTCTCGTAGCTGATCACAGAGCGCGTCCGAATGCAGTCCTTTGCCTCGACCATATCGCCCATCAACTGCGTCAACGGCCGTCGGGTGGGATTGGCCTCCAACTCATTGCCCAGGCCACGCCACGCGACGCCTTCCTGCACCAGGAATGCTCCCTGGCCAAAGCCACGGAGCCTGTCGCCATCCAGGAAGACCAGCACATCCTGCCCCAGCTGGAAGCTCGGGGCACCGGGGACGGCCAGGGACAGATCGCCCACCGTACCGCCAGGCACCCGAAACTGTACCTGGGTGGCGGCCGTGCGCTCGAGGGTCTCCTCCACGTCCAGGGTCACGACCGTCCAGATCAGACCGTCATCCGCCCACTCGGGGGTGACCTCAGCAACCTCTCCGCGGACGACCTGCTCGCTGTGATTGAGCATGGTGTCCATCGGCAGCCGCTGACCATAGGTCGTGGCCTGAGCCGGCAGGATGGCAGCAATGAGCGGGAACAACAGCACGATGGACCTCTTCCTCCTGAAGATCGGATTCCGACCATGGAGGCATGAGCCTAATCATCACACACCGGAAGGATCCAGCGAGACATCAGCCGGCGAAATAGGACCTTGCATCTGCAAAGGCGGCGACCAGGCTGCCACTCTGGAGGTCAATCCAGACCAGGTAATCGCTCGCATCGGTCATCACGTGAGCGGCCACCAGGGCACCCTCAGGGGCCAATTCAAAGCTCTGGAGGACCCGAGCAGCCGCGACGGCCCGCTCCAACTCCCCATCCGCCAGGAACTTGGACCTGTGGGACTTCCAGATCGCCTTGAGCACGTCTCGCTCGTCCATCACCTTGGCGTTGGCGACCTCCACCTCACCGACTCCCGGCAAGCAGGCGGGGATGAGCTCCTGAATGCGGTGGGCCAGGGTGCGTATGGGGGCACTATCGGCCTTCTCGGATTCCTCGGTTTCCTGCTTGGCAGCCTCACGGGCCGCATCCAGGGCACTGACAGGCCGAACAGCGCGGGCCGCAAGCCGCTCCACACGGGACATGCGCCGACCATAGCGTGGAGCCAGCTCCTCATCGGGATCGGGCTGGGGAGGCTGATTCAGGGAGAAGAGGGCCTCAGGCTTGCTCGAAGTCCAATCATCGCTGGGTGGCAATTCATCAATGAATTCCACGCCATCTTCAGATTCATCTTCAGCTGCCAGGTCCTTGGCGGCTGGCGCAGGAGCAGGCAGCGGTGCCATCTCGGTAGGCGCATCCTCCAGATCGAGCCCAGCATCCACGGCCTGGCTCACCAGGGGGTCCGCCACCTGGATCTTTCGACCGCCTTCGGTCACGTTGTGGCGATCCTCCGGCTGGGGAGGCGGGGAGGCAGGATCCGGAGCGTCGAAAAGACTGGAGAGAGGATCGAAGCCCTTGTTGCGATTGGACATGAGGTCGCCCGTCCGTCGAGGTTGCCCTCCGGTGAAGCGGAGGAGTCGGGTTAATCAATAGCTCATGCGGTCCGCCGGTTGCAATGCCCTACCCTGGCTCGACAGGGCGCCTGAAGGCGCCGTGCCCCTACTGATGGTGCGGCACGGGCAGACCGCTTGGAACAAGGAGCGGCGCTTCCTCGGGCGCTCGGATGTCCCCCTCGACGACACCGGCCGGATGCAGGCGGCAACGGTTGCGGCAGCGTTGAGCGTGGTACCACTGGCCGCGATCTACACGAGTCATCTCTGCCGAGCTTCAGAGACTGCAGACACCATCTGCCAGCACCGGGAGCTGCGCGCTGAGCGAGTACCGGATTTGCAAGAGCTTGACCAAGGAGAGCTCGAAGGCCTGTCGGGAGCATCGCTGATGGAGACCCACCCAGACTTCCTGGAAGCCTGGCAGACCAATCCAACGGACACACGAGTTCCAGGAGGAGAGACGCTGCGGGAGTGCCAGAAGCGCTCCGTGGCCGCCACAGTGGCCATCCTTGAGGCACACAGCGCGGGCCCGCCAGTCGCCATCGTGACCCACCGCATGGTCCTGGCATGCGTCATCTGTCACGCACTGGGGCTGCCACTCAAGATGTGGCGGCTCGTGGGACAGCGAAACACAGCGTTGAACCTGCTGAGCCTACAAGATGGCCAGTGGAAGGTGCATCACCTCAACGACACGTCCCACCTCGAGGAGACCCAGCCGCCGCCAGCCATGCCGGCCTAGCTACCCCGCCTTGAGCGCGTCGATGACCAGGCCTGGAGTCAGTGCCTCTGGCAGGAGGATCGCCTCGCGGGATCGATCTGCGGGGATCACCAGGTACATCGGGACGCCCGCCCGGCCGTAACGGTCCAGCCATTTCTGGATGACCGGGTCATACCGGGTGAAGTCGCCCATCAGCGGCACCACGTCGTGCTCCGCCATGGCGCCGCGCACCGAGTCCGTGGCGAGCACGGTCTTCTCATTGGCCTTGCAGGTCAGGCACCAGTCCGCAGTGAAGTCCACGAAGACCGTGCGGCCCGCCAGCTGCTCCACCCGCTCTTCACTGAATGCCTGCCACGGTATTTCCTCTGAAAAATCAAGTGCTTCAATAAGCTCATCGCTACCGGCCACCTCGGGCTCGGTCGGCGTGAAGACCAGCAACTGCTTGGCTGCCACACCCGACAGAAACAGCGCGCCGAGGAGTGCTGTGATCTTGGACCGATTGCTCGCGATAGGCCCCGCCCAGCGCCCCACAATCCAGCAGGCAAGACTGAGGATCAGCAAGAACCAGAGGAAGCCGAACAAGCCCTGCTCTCCAGTCTGTGCGGACAGGGTGTCCATCAGCCAGACGGTGGTCGCAAGCAGCGTGAAGCCAAGTACCTGCTTGAAGGTCTCCATCCACGCACCTGGCCGGGGCAGGAAGGCCACCAGCGCCGGCACATAGGCGATCAGCAGGAACGGAAGCGCCAGACCCAGGCCCGCCACGCCAAAGAAGAGCAGAATGCCACCTGGCGGCAGGGTCAACGCAAACCCGATGCCGGTGCCCAGAAACGGCGCACTGCACGGGGTGGCCAGCAGCGTAGCGAAGGCCCCGGTCAGGAGATGACCCAGCCACCCATCCTTGGACTGCGTCTGAGACATCTTGGTGGCGCCAAACGCCGGCACCTCGAACACGCCGAGCAAGGAGAGTCCGAAGATAAATACGATGGTCGCCAAGGTGATCACAAAGGTCGGGGACTGGAACTGCTGCCCCCACCCCACCCGCATATCGAACACGGTACGAGCAATGATGACCGCGCCGCCCAGGGCCAGGAAACTGAGCACCACACCGACGGTATAGAACAGGCCCGCCATACGCCGGTGGCTGGCCGCCGCGTCCTTTTGCTCTACCAGCCCGTAGATCTTGAGACTGAGCACCGGAAGTACGCAGGGCATGATGTTGAGGATGATCCCGCCGACAAAGGCCAGAAAGAGCATGGTCCACATGCTCTTGTCCGAGCTCTGCGGGTTCGCTGGACTCGACGAGGCCGGCTCAGCGGGCACCACAGGCGGCGCCACAGCGCCCTGCGCGCCCTTCCACGGCAGTGCGCCGGCGTACTCCACATGGACCCATTCCTGACCGACCTGCACCTGAATCAAGCCGCCGATCTGGTCGCTCCCTGGAAACTTGACTGGCTCGAGCGCCTGGCCCTTCAATTCCACCTTCATGGCACCAGGAGCGGCGCTGAGGGTGGGCGGAGTCGGCGCCCCTTCCGCGTCCATCTGAAGCATCCAGTCCGCGCCGATGATCGGAATGAAGGTGGGCCAGGTCGACGCGCCTTCCGCTGCGGGCGGCGCCTGCAGTTCGGCCCCACTCACGACCAGGGAATAGGTGAAATTGGTGTCGAGGCTCACAACCTCCGGCGAAAGAACTGCCGCAACATCCAGCCCCTTGACCTGGTCGATCGGAGTCGGATGCTGGGAAGCAAAGTGGTCAAACAGGGGTGCCGAGGGACTCGGCATTCCGGGGTCCGCCGCCCCATCCACGACATCGAGGGACCGCTGCAAC
>Ga0310342_100003431_pt1 | contig 10416 bp, 8 predicted proteins | sample S15DNA20500_MG_FD_206155 | JGI IMG/M metagenome (GOLD analysis project Ga0310342, IMG submission 206155) | Marine microbial communities from station ALOHA, North Pacific Subtropical Gyre - S1503-DNA-20-500_MG | ecosystem: Environmental > Aquatic > Marine > Oceanic | place: Pacific Ocean: North... | reverse complement strand
GGCCCAGATCTGTCACGGTTAGAACCCCGTGGTTAAAGTGGCGTAGGTACTGAGACCGGCGAGATCAACCCGTTGTTTAATCTGGCCATCTGAGATCTTAACTCCGGTGGTGAATCCAAGCCCTGTAGCAACCCGGCAGAAAAGATTCAAGCCGTAGGCTCTGATAGCGGCAAATTTTCGGTTATCGTGGGTGCGAATCAGTTTGTCGGAAACCGATCCAAAGACTGAGGTTCGCTGCCCGATCCGATAGTTGGCCGAAATGCCATAAACCAGTCGATTATTCAGTTCGCGAACGAGAATATCAAAATCGCCTTCCAGATCCGGTCGTCTGCTGCCCCAATGTTGCAGGTACTGTCCAAAGATTTCAAGCTGAATTCGGTGCTTCTTGTAGGCTAAGCCTGTATCCAACAGCAGGTTTGGCCCTTGGTGAAAGTAATTCTGTTGATCTAGGGTTTCAGCAGTATGATAGGTATAAACAGCATCACTTCGTAACTGGAACGTCTCTTTTCCGACGTCGATTCCCGCGGCCAAGCTTAACTCCTGACCTGGATCATAAACCGGATTTTCACTGATAACAGTTAGATGATCTTTCTGATAGCTACCTTTATACAGATAGTTAGCTCCTAAACTGATAGTGGCATTAGAAAAGGAGTGAACATAGCCCGAGCCAAAGTCGAAGGCCGCCCCTTCGCCGAGCCGCCCTACACCAAAATCGAGAGATTGGTTAAATAGGGCCGCAGATACTAAACTTTCATCGCGGTTGAGATCACGTCTCCCTATTGGTAAACTCGCACCAACTAAAATCAGAAAACTGTCTGAAACTGCATGTGACAGTTTGGCTCGAACATCCCCGAAGCCCTGCAGATCTATGCGCTCAATATCAGCTTGATCGCCAACACTCCCAATCTGGAAATCGGAGCGAACATGATATTGGGTCAATTGCACTTGAGTCCGGCTAGAGAGCGCGAGGTTCAAATTCCACGGCACCGCGAATTGGGTCATTAAGGTCTGTGTCTGTTTAGAGCGATCTGTCAGTTGCCAACTTTGGAAATGAGGTGTCGATGAAATATTCATACGGCGGGTTATCAGCGATGGCTTGTTCAATTGCTGAGCCTCGGTCAAACGAGCGTGTGTACAAATTAGCAAGACCAGTAAAATCGGTACAATAAAAAAGTATTGCCTCTGCATAATTACTCCTTGCAACCTAGTTCTTCACGACAACTTGGATTTCGCTTTTGGGTGGATCAATATCACCCTCTCTCGGTGAGTCAGCGGCGGTGGGCGGGATAAATTGTCGAGAAAGGGCTTGGTTCATCCGGTTTAACCGCTGTTGTCGAGCCGTCCTAGCTTTAGCACTCTCCATCGCAAGTTCCTCAATTTGCGTCAAATTTTGTTCTTGTGCCTCTGCTAATAAGCGAACGTAATCCAGTTCCCGCAACGCGAGTTGAAAAGTCGGATCTTCTTTCAGTGATAGCTTGAAATACTGTTCAGCTGCGACAAAATCGCTTTTGTCATTGGCTGCTAGACCACGACCATACGCAATCAGGGCGGATAAACTTTCCGTTGCTCGACGATTGAGAACTCGCTTCTGCCTCTCAGTTGGTCTCACGCCCAGTGCATCCAGAATGTCGAAACTCATCGACTTTTGTAGATCAAAAAAATCGCTCTCTGCCCCCTGCTGAACGCTGGCAGCTTCAATATCACCAGCTCTGACTTTGACAACTGTGGCACTAAGTCGCAGATCTAAATCCGCTAATCCTTCAATCGTCCCGGCACAAACGTTAGCTACGCCCAAAAGTCGACCAACTCGGTTTTTGGTTTCTTGGTTGAACACGCTATCCTGCTGAAGACGCATTTGATCCAACATTCGTTGCAACTGCAAACGTGGAACGACACTTATCCCTCTGACCTTTTCCAAATCGCTGATAACTAGTGCAGTAATTGCCTTTTGAAGTGGTACCAGGTCGTCACGACCCGGCAGTAGCTCGAAATAATAAACGGCGACTTTATCCTCAGGGATAGTGGTCAGATCAATCTGGTCTGCGGCTTGAACTGCCTGTTTGGCCGATTGAATCAAGTGTTGGTTGCGCAGGTGGGCTAAACGCGCTTTTATTTGGTAGCCGATTTCTGGTGAGTCGTTGAGGGCAGAAAATTCTTTATAAGCGTCGATGGCCTGCTCATACTTCCGATTTTGCTCCAATGCCATACCGTGGTACAGCGCAGTTCTTTCATCTTTTAGGGTATCAGAAGCAATCTGGAGATGTGTCACCGCCTGCGGAAAGAATCGCCCGCGATAGTAAGTGATGCCAAGTTCACGATGGGCCTCGTCTGCTCCCACGTTTTCTTCTGTTGCAGCGGTAAAGTAGTCAGCAGCGGCTTTCAATTCCTCCTGGGCTAGAAACTCCTGTCCCCGGTCGTAGTTGGAAATCCCACAACCGAAAAGCAGGAAACCAAGACAGGAGAGGAGATAGATCCTTATTAAGCGTTTCAATACGTTCCCCTCTAAGCAATTCACAACTGTCAGTATAGCAAAAAAAGGAGAGTCAATCAAGACCTTTATTCGTAGGCTTGACAAAAACTCGCTATCGTGCAAAAATAGAAGCTAGATCTACCAGATAGGAATCAAACGAAGGAGAAAGATATGGCCGTTTGCTTAGTTGGAACGCTTGACACCAAAGGAGCGGAATTTCAGTATATCAAGGATCAAATTGAGTCGAATGGACTTACAACCGTGTGCATTAACAGCGGTATTTTAGGGGAGCCGGTATTATCACCAGACGTCTCCGCCTCCGAGGTGGCTGAAGCGGCAGGCACCTCTTTGCAGGCTCTACGTCAAGAAGCAGATAGAGGTAACAGTATCACCTTGATGGCAAAAGGTGCGGCACAGGTGGTCGCGGACCTATTCCAAGAAGGGAAAATCGACGGTATAATTTCGTTGGGAGGTTCAGCCGGGACGACGATTGGTACAACTGCTATGCAATCGTTGCCTGTTGGTATTCCAAAGGTTATGGTTTCTACGCTAGCCTCTGGTGATACTAGCCCTTACGTTCAGACAAAGGATATTGCCATGCTTTACTCAGTCGTCGATATTGCTGGCATTAACTCGATTTCTCGGCAGATTCTGACGAATGCTGCTGGTGCCATTTGTGGCATGGCCCAAGCGACAGCCGAACCGATAGCAGAAAAACCACTGATTGCGGCTACTATGTTTGGAGTTACTACACCCTGTGTCACCCAAGCCCGTCAGATTCTAGAAGAGGCTGGCTATGAGGTGCTGGTTTTTCATGCTACTGGTGTTGGCGGACGGGCTATGGAAGATCTAATTCGTGGTGGCTTTATCGCTGGAGTGCTGGATGTGACCACAACCGAATTAGCTGATGAGTTGGTAGGTGGAGTTCTGAGTGCGGGGCCAGATCGATTAGAAGCAGCCGGCAAGCATTCAGTCCCACAAGTTATTGCGCCTGGTGCTTTGGATATGGTCAACTTCGGTCCCCTAGACAATGTGCCCGACCAGTTCAAAGACCGCCAATTTTATCAACACAATCCCAACGTCACCTTGATGCGAACAACCGTCGACGAAAACGCTGAACTAGGGCAAATTATGGCCCGAAAACTTCGAGCGGCCAAAGGGCCAGCGACCGTTCTGATCCCCAAACAAGGCATTTCAGCCATCGACAAAGCCGAACAACCGTTCTACTCCCCGGAAGCCGAAACAGCATGGATCGATAACTTAAAATCTGGCTTGAGCGGATCTGACGTCGAGACTCTGGAATTGGACAATCATATTAACGATGAGGCGTTTGCAGAGAAGTTAGCCCAAACTTTACTGGATTTAATCGGTTAATTCTAGGAAATGTAGCCAATTTCCAATCAAGAATTAACGATGAATCACAATTTATTCATCAGGAGAACAACTCAAACGAAAAAATCCGATCCGTAACCCAGAGTCTCTGTTATTGACTGTTAATTTTAGAATCGATATTGGGCTACGGCCTTTGAATATGTTGAGCTAATAAGCTAAGTTCGATCTGAGGTGAAATTTAAGCACCTACTCCACTAGCCTGGACAAAATCGAGAAAAATAATGGAAATTGGGATACTCTCTAAGACTATCAGCCGACCGACACTGGAAGAAGAGTTAGACTGTATTCGAGCACACGGAATACGCTGTGTCCAGTTTAGTTTGACTTCTACAAGTTTATCCTATATGCCGGACGAGATTCCACCGTCGGTTCGTGACAATGTTCGACAGACGTTAGCCGCTAAAGGGGTGATCATGTCTGGTATCTCTGGCACTTATAACATGGCGCATCCTAACCCCGTAGTTCGGCAGGATGGTCTGCGGCGATTAAAAGTAATGATTGAGGCCTGTCGGGATTTGGGCACATCGGTGATTACCCTTTGCACGGGCACCAGAGATCCGGAAAATATGTGGCGACGACATACCGATAACGATACAACTGAAGCCTGGCGAGATTTATGTCAATCGGTTAGTCAAGCATTGCCAGCAGCAGAAGAGAAAAAGGTGATTTTAGCCTTTGAGCCGGAGGTGTCAAACATAATTGACTCAGCCCGAAAAGGACGTCAGTTGATTGACGAGATGCAGTCTGACAACCTGAAAGTTGTAATGGATGGGGCCAATATCTTCCATCGCGGCGAGTTAGCAACAATGCGTCAGGTTTTAGACCAGGCTTTCGATCTTTTGGGAGACGATATTGTGCTAGCGCATGCCAAGGATTTGGACCAGGATGGTGAAGCCGGCAATCGACCGGCGGGAAAAGGACTGATGGATTACGACCACTATATAGGGCTACTGCGACAGGTTAACTACAATGGGCCGTTGCTATTACACGGTTTGAAGGAGTCAGAAGTTGCGGAGTGTATCGGTTTTTTACAGCAAAAACTGGTCTGGAAACCCGCTAGCTTTTAAGGTTGATGATCGGTATCAACTGGTGATTCATCGTTGTTGACAAATTTCGAAAGACCGTTTTTGAAACGCTACGCTGCCTGAGCGTCCACAGGCCAACTCCGCTGACATCACGGAAGTGATGATCATGGTTGTTGTACCTACCTCACAAGTGATGCGCCGGCCAACTCCACTATCTACACGCGGTAAGAGCCCGCGAGATAGCGACATAACGATAGTCTCTTAGTAACCCAAGCCTTGACACTCAAACCAACCCCATCATCATGTGGGCATTGGTAATTGCATTTTGTTTGAGAAAATATCGGTTTTAGACTTACTGTGGTTTGAAGGGAGCCAATTTTCCCCAACGTCATAGAGGCTGCCAAATCAATCGATGAAATAATCGCCACGCTTCGCCAAGCCCACGAAAAGAACAAGTTGTTGGGACCGGAATTGCAGAATCTGAGCGGGCTAAATTCATAGATGCGGATTTATCGGGGCTAGATTTGGCGGGTCGCAATTTTTCTAGTTGCGAAATGAGCCGATGCAACGTGCCTAAGCACAAGGTGTGCTACCCAAGCGCAGATTTTGGATGGAGCGATTCTCTAGGCGAAACTTGATGATACGGAGTTTCTGGGTACGACATTTCGTGAGGCGAATCTTTCTCAATATTCGGCAATCAAGACCAGCTCTGGGATGACCGACCTGGAGGGTGCAGACTTTTTCAACGTGCATCTGGAGGACTCGGCCCTTATTGACGCGCAAGTACGAAAAGCAGATTTTCGCGCGGACAAGATGGTGCGCTAGCCCGGGAAAATTTCCGGCAGGAAAATATCGAATCAGCCGACGGTGAATGTCGGTTTTCATCCCACGCTATTGGAGTCGGCCAAAGCCAATCCCAACAAGGCACAGAAACTTGATGGGGTTTCAATATTGGCTAACTGGACAAATCCAAAAGCCATACCAAAGCGTGATGCCATCTATTGGCATTACCCGCTGGAGAAACCGCATTTCCTCAGCGGAATCTCGGGTGGCGCGATACGCACAGGCGACTGGAAACTCATTGAGTTCTTCGACACAGGAAAAGTGGAGTTGTTTTTTTTCGCCGAAGATGTCGGCGAAAAAAACAATCTCGTAGGAAAACAACCGAAGTGGGCAGAACGACTGCAAAAACCGTTGGCACGGCAAAGGAACGGCCCAAGCCTTAACCATTTTCATCCATCATCAGTTCGGCGACATCACAGACCTTTACTTCTGAATCCTTCGCGGTAATACCGTCGGTCATCATGGTCAAGCAGAAGGGGCAGGAGACGGCGACAGTCTGGGCGCCAGTGGTCAAGGCCTCGGTGACGCGGCCAGTACCAATACGTTCGCTGGCGGGATCGTCAAACCACATGCGTCCACCACCCGCGCCACAGCAGGCGGTTTGGCAGCCGTGACGCGGCATCTCCTCCAGATTTTGTGGTAACAACGTGCGTGGTGGCTCAGTGATGCCATTCACACGCGCGAGGTAGCAGGGATCGTGGTACGTAACCTTTTCATTCATGACAGTAGTGGCCTTGAGTTTTCCGGCAGCCACCAACTCGGCGAGAAATTGCGTGTGATGCGTTACTTCGTACTGGCCGTCAAATTGCGGGTAATCCTGCCGCAATGAATTGAGGCAGTGTGGACAATGAGTGAGGATTTTTTTTACGTCATGACTGCTGAAGGTCTCGATGTTCGAGGTCGCCAATTCCTGAAAAAGAAACTCATCACCCATGCGGCGGGCGGATTCGCCGGTGCAACGTTCCTCAGTGCCTAGCACGGCAAAGTTCACCTCTGCCCACTGCAGCAGCTGGGCTACGGCACGGGCCACCTTCATCACGCGGCGATCGTAGGCGGCGGAGCAACCAACCCAATAGAGCACGTCGAAGCCGGGGTTGTCCTTCACGGTGGGCACGCCGAGACCATCGGCCCAGCCTAGGCGATCCTGCGAGGGCAGGCCCCACGGGTTGCCTGATCGCTGCATTTTTTGCAGGGAAGTTGCAGGCGCACCGCGGAGTTCGCCTTCGCCGATGAGATGGCGGCGCATCTCGGTGATGTAATCAACTGGACGCACACCGAGAGGGCAAATATCGTTGCAGGCATTGCAGGTAGTGCATGACCACAGTGTTTCCGCGCTAATGGTCTCACCGTGCAACGCGCCGGGCTGGGGCGTCTCCATGTGCCCGCGCAAATCCTGTACCAAATCGCGCGGCGACAGCGGCTTGCCCGCCTCGTAGGCAGGGCACATGTCCTCACAACGACCGCATGATACGCAGGCATCCAGCCTCAGCAGTTCATGCCGTGTAAATTGCTCCAGCCGCCCCGCGCCCACCTCGCCTGTTTTCTCCACCTCTTCCATCGGTATGGGTTCCATGTGTCCGAGTGGACGAGGTATGGTAGCCAGACTAAGTACCCCGGCAATGGCATGGGCCAGCCGACAAAACGGCAGCGCGGCGATAAAGGCAAAGGCGCTCATCGAGTGAAACCACCATAAGCCAAAGTGAATGGAGTCCACGTTAGTTTTGCCCACCCCGGCAGCGACAAATACTTTCGAGCAGCCGAAGCCCACAAACGAGATGCCGGGCATGGGCGTGTTTTCACGGATGATGCGCAGCCCCTCGATGAAATAGCCGGTGACGCCCAGCGTGATGAGCAAGCCGAGCACCAGCCAGTCAGGAGTACGGTGTTCCATTGAGCTGTCCGCGCGCATTCGCCGCCGGGCAAACCACACTGCGGCGCCAATCATCAACAGGCCAAAAGTGTCCATCGTGATTTCGTAGATGACGAAATACGTGCCTTTATGAAACAGGGGGGTTGTAACCTCTCGACCCAAGGCGGCGGAGCCGTAATGTTCGAGACCCACCAGAATGGTGCCAATGAAAAGCCCGATAAATCCCCAAAAAAGCATCCGGTGAGCGAAACTGGCCGCAGGTCGAGAGCGGCGCAAGGTCCGTTGAGCCAGGACTCGGGTGCAAATATTGTGGAAGGCGTTGGACCAATCGATGTGTTCGGAGTCTGGCCGGCCACGTCGCCAAAGTCGCATACGCCACCATACGCCCCACGCAAACACTGCGCACGATACCAATGCCAGCACGTAAAAAAAATTCCGGGACGTGTCGTCCAGATTACCGAAGATTTCGCGTGACAGCTCGCCGTTCATTGGCTGCTGTTCAACTGCTCGATGAGGCGTGGTACCTCCTCGTACACGTCGCCAATGAGACCAAAGTCGGAGAATTCAAAAATCGGCGCGTCGGAATCCTGATTGATTGCCGCGATGACACGCGAATTTTTCATGCCGGCCAGATGCTGCACCGCACCACTGATGCCAAGCGCGAGGTAGAGATCCGGCGCGACAATCTTGCCGGTCTGGCCGACCTGGAGGGAGTTGGGCGTGATACCGGCATCGACTAGCGCGCGTGAGCTGCCGGTAGCCGCACCGAGCCGGTCAGCTAGGCTGCCAACGAGCCTTTCGTAGTCCTCAGAGCTTTTGAATGCGCGGCCACCGGAAACCACAATGCGCGCCTCGGTTACATCCGGTCGTTCGTCGATCCTGCGATCGATCCCCTCAAACTCCATGTCATTGGGCAACGCAGCAACATCGACGGCCACCGCCTTGATGGCAAACGGCGTGGCGGCGGGCTCGGGTATATCGTAGACGGAGGAGCGTACGGTGATGATTTGCGGCGAGCCCTTGAGCGTGATGGTGGCGATGATGGCCCCGGCAAACATCGGCCGGCGCAGGCGCAGTTCACCCTCTTTCAGTTCGTGTCCAATCACGTCACTGGCCATCGCACCACCGAGGAGTCCGGCCGCACGACCCACGATGTCCTTGGCCCAAGTGGTGGCCGTGGCCACGACAAGCTCGGCTTTGTGCGTACGGACCACTTCGGCAATCACGTGTGCCCAGCGGTCAGCCACGGGATCGGCCAGCGCGGCATTGTCCGCTGCCAGCGCCGGGGCAAATTTTGCGGCCTCGGCGGTCATTGCAGCAATACCTTCACCAAGCACAAGCACAGTGACGTCCTCGGTTATTGCACGCGCAAAGCCCAAGGCGGCGCCGCTGCCCCGCCGCAACGCCGCACCATCGTGTTCCATTAAAACCAGTGCCTTCATTTTTCAATCACCTCTGCTTCGCGTAGCTTGGCGAGAAGGTTGGCAACATTGCTGACTTGTTCGCATTGGCGTTGGTTGTTCACAGCCTCCATGGACAGGAGCTGTACGCGGTGCTCGAGAACCACGCCCAACTCGGCAGGAGTGGTATGCTCGATGGATTTCTTTTTCGCCCTCAGGATGCTGGGAAGCGATGCGTAACGGGGCTCGTTGAGGCGGAGGTCCGCAGTGACCACAGCGGGCAGTGTCAAGCAGATGACCTCAATACCCAGGTCCGTCTCGCGATGCACACGCAGGCCGCCGTCGATAAACTCGAGCTGTGAAGCAAAGGTCGCCTGTGGCCAGCCGAGCAACGCGGCAAGGAATTGACCTGTCTGGTTGGAATCGTCGTCCACGGCCTGTTTACCCATAAGCACAAGGCCGGGTTGTTCACGCTCGATAACGGCAGTGAGCAGGCGAGCGACATTCCATGGGTCGAGCATGCCGTCGTGCTCCACCTGCAGTGCCCGGTCGGCACCCATGGCAAGCGCGGTACGCAGCTCAGCCTCGCCTTCACCCGGGCAGATGCCCACGGCTACAATCTCGGCATCAGGATGCGCAACCTCACGGATGCGCAATGCCTCCTCCACGGCGATGGCGTCGAAGGGGTTTAGAATGAATGACACCGCGGCGTCATCAATATTGCTGCCATCAGCCTTGAGCCGCAATTTCTGGTCAGGGTCGGGAACGCGTTTGCAGGGGACGAGAATCTTCATGCTGCGTCTCCTCTCCTAGCCGGTCTCGGAGATTTTTCCCTCCACCCGGCCGTAGTAACTGCCCTGCATTTTGTAGCACCGCTCTTTAATCTCGGCGCGGTCTTGAAAGCCGGGCATATCCCAGTAACGGTCGGCCTTAATAGACTCAATATCGTAGGACGATTTGCCATCAAGGATCAGCTCACTCATGATCACACCGATGACCGGGCTCTGCACGATGCCGTGCCCGGAGAAGCCGGTGCAGTGGTAAAGTCCCTCGTGGCCCGGCAGCTGGCCGCAAAAAGGCCGGCCGTCGGGCGTGAAGGTCATCATGCCGGTAGTGACATGCATTGACGTGCGCTCGTTGATCCAGGGAAAACGTTGCTGCGCGGAATGGATAAGCATCGCCAGATGGATGTCGTCAAGGCGCATCTTCATGGCAGACATGTCGAAGTCCACCGGCAATGTGTCCATGTCGTACTCGGTGCAGTCTTCACCGTAGATACCGATAAGCAGTCCACCGTTTTCCGGCCGGCCATAGATGCGGTGATGACGGTTTCGGAAGCCCGGGCTAAGCCGGTCCACTGGATGATCCGGATCCGGCTGCGTGGTGAGGTACACATGACCCAGCGCAGCGGTGGGC
>Ga0310342_100003430_pt1 | contig 10416 bp, 8 predicted proteins | sample S15DNA20500_MG_FD_206155 | JGI IMG/M metagenome (GOLD analysis project Ga0310342, IMG submission 206155) | Marine microbial communities from station ALOHA, North Pacific Subtropical Gyre - S1503-DNA-20-500_MG | ecosystem: Environmental > Aquatic > Marine > Oceanic | place: Pacific Ocean: North... | reverse complement strand
GGCATGCAATGTGCGGTCATCGAATTTGCCCGGAATGTGGCCGGCCTGGAAGGGGCACATTCTACTGAGTTCGTAAAAGATGCAGCTCATGCTGTCATCTGCTTGTTGGACGAACAACGGACGATCACCGACAAAGGTGGCACCATGCGTCTGGGAGCCCAACCGGCCCGGCTGGAACCTGACAGCCACTCTTTTGCCAGTTACGAACGTGAATCTATTGTCGAACGTCATCGACATCGTTACGAATTCAATAATGCCTATCGCCAGCAGTTTACCGCCCATGGCATGCTGTTCGCCGGTACAAGCCCCGACGGCGACCTTGTCGAGATTGTCGAATTACCAAGTCATCCCTGGTACGTTGCCGTACAGTTCCATCCAGAATTCAAATCGAAGCCGACTGCAGCGCATCCACTTTTTGCCAGTTTCGTTAAAGCGGCTATCGAAAGGCGGGTTGCGCGGGGTGAAAGAGCCAGCGAAATACACCCCTCCTGAAGTGTTCGACAAAGCAAAGGGTCCCATTCATGAATGACGCGCCTGACGAAAAATCCAAAATCATTGTAGATGGAGATTGGAAGGAACAAGTACAAAAGGAAAAGGAGCAGCTCAAAAAACAACCCACTGAAAAGACCAATCCTAAAGACGAACTTCCTCCCGCGTCATTCAGTAATCTCATGCTGTCGCTGGGAACTCAGACGATGGCCGCGCTGGGACAGTTTGGCGAACCCAAAGATGGCAAGGTCGAGGTCGCTTTGGATCAAGCCAAACATATCATCGACACAATGGTCATGCTGAAAGAAAAAACAGAGGGAAACCTAACCACTGAGGAAGCGTCCATGTTGGAAAACATGCTCCACCAATTGCGAATGCTGTACCTTGAGGTGGAAAAAAACGTTGTGCCTTTGAGCTAAAACGCCTCGTCTTAATAACACGTTCCCGGACTAAAACAATGCCCGGCGAGGTAAAAAGCATCCGTGCCAACATGTCCTTTCCATGGTGACTTGCATCCCTACTGGGGTCACGGTAAGGGCTAGTGTAACGGAATTTCTCCTCCCCACCGGGCATGGGTACTAGAATCTGGTTAACCCGCCAGTTCGTTGAAAAGCTGACGAAATTCTGGAATTTGCTCTGATAGATAATGGATCCAGGCCGCTGGCCTCCAAATTTCGACACATACGGCCGCACCCACGATAACCACTTCGGCCCCTGGCTCGACGGCCAAAAATTCTCGAAAACCTTCCGGTACCAACAGTCGCGCACGACCGTCCATTTCCACCGACGTGTGCCGGGTGGAAAGCATGCGTCCCAAACGCTGTACATCCTCGACACGACCTTCGAGCCTGCCCGCACGAATCTTGCTCTTGACCAACTCGACGCCCGCATCCAGCTTTTCCTGCCAGATCATTGCGTTCCAGAGGCTCAACGCACCAGGTCGTTCCTTGGCCAGAATGAAATTCGAGCCACCCGCCAAAAGCGGATCGGCCCATTCGCCAGGAATGTTCAAGCGGTAGCGGTCGTCCAGCGTCCGATGAAACTCGCCAAGAAGAAACGGTTCTGTGGACACGCTGTACCCCTATTGGACAGGCATACTGTTGCGCCGCCGCCGCTCCATCTTGCCGGCTGAAATTCATACCAACCACTCATAGTGGGCTTTTAACCCACAGTTCATTCCTTATTTTTCCCTAAATGGGTAGTAAACCCACAAATATTTAGTTTATCAAACTCTCAGTGGGCTGCAACCACCTAAGACAGAAACTTTTTTTGCCAGGCACCTTAGGATTCCCTTTTGACCAACCTTGATTCGCTTGCTGATGCTTTCTGCTGGTTGACCAGGGACAATTTCCGTCGACCCAGTCCAACCGTCGTCTCAATAGGTCCCTGATGGGCCATCTTGGGGACGATCCGCCGGTCGAAAGAGGTTGCTCACTGGGATTTTTGTCCTTGAGTGTCTCACAAGAGTTTTACACTTCTGAATCCCCTGGTGTGCGGCAAGTTCCACAGGCCCGCAGGCCATTTCCCAGGGGAGTCGTTTTAAGAAACAACATCATTCTTCTCCCAGGGTTGATTTGCGCCTCAAGATGTGGTGGTAATGCTGTGCAAAGCGATGGGATTCGTCGCGGACATATTGCAAAAGCCTTAGTCCAAAAGCGTGTCGGCTCAACCTCAGCGGTTGGGCAACCCCGGGAATAAAGATTTCTTCGTCGCGCTTGGCCAGTGAGATCACGGTAGGGGGTGTAATCTGCAAATCCTCGAACGCGGCCATAGCAGCATTCAATTGTCCTTTACCTCCGTCAATCAGCAACAGATCTGGAAAGACTTCCCCTTGTTCATCGAGTCGTTGAAACCGTCTCGCGACCACCTCGTGAATACTACGAAAGTCGTCGATCCCCTCAACGTTCTGAATTCGATAACGACGGTATCCCGGCTTGAATGGCAATCCATCGATAAACTGCACCAGGCTAGCCACTGTTTCACCTCCACCCAAGTGTGCAATGTCGACACCTTCAATGGTCCGAGGTATTTCCTCCAGTTTGAGAACTTTGCGGAGGCCAGCGAGCCCCTTTTTGGGATCGATGTAAAAAACCTCTGGCTGGACATGTGTATCAAGTTCTCCGCGCTGGTCCAAAGTTTCCAACATCTGGATCTCGTCACGAAGTCTTGCCGCCTGTTCAAATTTCAGCCCTTGGGATGCTTCGGCCATCTGCTTACGCATTTCGCCAAGTAACTTCTTTTTATTCCCATCCAAAAACATCTGCAGTCGCTTGATGTCCTGGCGGTATTCTTCCCTGGAGATCCTCAAGTTGCAGGGAGCTGTGCACTGGTCGATACTGGCCAGTAAGCAGGGTCGAAACCATTGCCAACGATCATCCTGATCTTCAATATCAAGACTGCAGGTACGAAACTTAAAGATTCGCTGCAAGACTTGCAACGCACCTCTCAGCGCACCAGCATTGGCAAATGGACCGTACAGACGGGTGCCGCTCTCGCGTGGTTCACGCGTCACTTCTACCCGCGGAAAATCTTCCCGTGTTGTAATCATCAAATACGGAAAACTCTTGTCGTCCTTCAATTCCTTGTTGTGTTTGGGTTGCACATCCTTGATTAAACGAGCCTCGGCCAAAAGCGCGTCCACTTCACTTTCACATTCGAGAAAATCTGCATCGCAGATCTCCTTGACCCACGTGGCCGTACGCTGTTCCTGGGATGCTGCCTTAAGAAAATAACTACTGGCTCGCGCACGCAGATTCTTGGCTTTTCCCACATAAATCACGCGACCGGCGGCATCTTTCATCAAATAAACGCCAGGCGTTTGTGGAAATTCGCGCACCTTAGCCGCGGCGCGTTGAAAACCAAACTCGTGAGAATCACTTGTCATAGGACTAAACAATTGTAGCCCATCAGCGGCATAGCGTGGTTTTGAAAAAAGCGTGAAAAAGGATATCCAAAGAGCACTCCTGTCGCTGATGTCTCTGCGGTTTCTGATGCCCTATACTTTTTAGATCACACTTGGCGGGCAAACGCAATCAGATCCTCTTGTATGGCGTCCATCCGTTGCTGCATTTGGTCGGCTGTCATCTCCAAATCTGCGAGTTGCTCAGGTGCCACGTAGGTGAACATATAATATTTCACCTTCGGTTCGGTCCCCGAAGGTCGGACCGCCACATAATTTCCTGTGGCGGACAAGTCGATCATGACAAGATCCCCACAGGGACCTTCCAACGGTTCAACTTTTCCGCCAGTATCACGTGATTGGCCTTGCAGGTAATCTCTGGTGCGCAGGACCTGAAGCCCGCCCAACGATTCCAATCCGCCTGCGCGAAACTGCTGCATCAGCGCCTTCATCCGGTCCATGCCAGCGGCACCTTCCATTTGCTGGTTCAGCAATTGTTCGGCATGATATCCATGTTGCCAGAAAAGCGCTTCGAGTTTCTCGTACAGTGTTTGTCCTTCACTCTTTAACTTGGCAGCCAGCTCTGACAGCAACATGGCCGCAACCGCTCCGTCTTTGTCGCGAACATGCTGGCCTACCATGTATCCATGAGATTCCTCAGTGCCCAATAAATAAAACTCCGGGCCCATCTGATCGATTCGTTCGGCAATCCATTTGAATCCGACCAGCAGATCATTCTCTGTGCGAACACCATAGGAATCTGCAATCCGGCGGACCATTTCAGTCGTAACGAGCGTTGTAACAACAAAACTCTTGTCGGTTAAAGATCCTCGTCTCTGTTCCATGACGTAATCGGCCAGCAGCGCCGCGATCTGGTTACCGGAAAAAGTGGTCCACTCGGTGGACTGTGTCCAACTGCGCGGTGACGCGCATCCGAGTCGGTCACAGTCGGGATCAGTGCCAATGACCAGGTCGGCACCAACTTCGATGGCACGGTGGATGGGACCGGTAAAAACGGCCATGTTCTCGGGATTGGAAACATGATCCGGTACATTGGGAAATGCCCCATCGGGATTCGCATGGGGAGCAAACACTTCAACATCCGTGAATTGATTCGCTTCCAACACTGGACAAACGGCCGAGCTCCCCACACCATGCAGGGGCGTGTAGATGATCTTCAACTCACGCGGCCCAGGATGCGATTGGGAAACCACGGCACTGATAAAAGCTGCGTCGGTCTCTGCTGTGCAGAGAATGATCTGGCCCGACTGAACTCCTTCCTTAAAGGATCTACCCTCGTCAATTTCCTTGACTTTTCGGACCTGCTCAATCACAGCATGGTCATGCGGCGGCACTAATTGTCCACCTGTCGACCAGTAAACCTTGACCGCGTTATCACTTGGCGGATTATGGCTGGCAGTGACCATGATCCCACAGGCACAGTTCTTCTGTCGAACCAAAAAAGAAAGCTCGGGCGTGCTTCGGTAGTCATCCAAATAATAGACAATAAAACCTTGGGCAACCATGATTCGAGCACAGAGCTGTGCGAACTCGGGCGAGTTATGGCGGGTGTCGTAGGCCAACGCACAGGCCAACGGAACTGTTTCCTGACCTTGTTCGCGAACGTATTTTGCTAATCCAGCTGCACTTTCGCCAATGGTTCGCTCGTTGATCACATTGCATCCAATCGGATACATTCGCCCACGCCGACCACCCGTTCCGAACTCTAACACCTTCCAAAAGGCCTCATTGAGCTCAGCCCAGCGACCATCGCGAATGTGGGCCACCACATCATCCCGATACATCGCATAGCATGGATCGGTGAGCCACACGAGAATGTTCTGCGGCGCATCATGGGTTAACTGTTGCTTCGACGCTGCCTCGTGAATCAAAGCGCGTAATGAATCCAGATCTGCATTCAATCCACTGGGAAAAGATTGCGTGGAGGACATGAAGCAGAACTCTCCTTTCTGACCACAGACCGCAGATCCCGGTCAACCCATGGCCTTTGAAAACCATTGACTTGCTGAATTCTACGATCTATTCCACTTCGCGCGTAGGTGTCACGTTAGAGATGCCACTGGGAAGAAGGTCGCAAAGCCAGACTCCCAACCAAGTCCCAACGTCCCAAGACAACTCGATTTATGCCGTTCGACGTTGACTATTTTTTGATTCAGCGTTACCAATCAACACGTAGGATCATCGGCAATTGTTGGTTGTCGACCGTGACAGCCATGTGCCAGGGATCCCTTGGGTGAACAATTAAAACGAAATCCAATGACAAACACCATTTCTCTTTTAAAATTTCTTACAAGGATCCATTTATCTCGACAAGTGCGGATTGCAACCAAGGGGTCGCTGAGAACTTCGGTTCCAACAGGATAGCTAACGTCAATAGGAACCGGATTTCCAGGAAGGATAAAATCTTGAACGAACCGATTATCAGTGTATCTGGGTTGCGCGGAATCATTGGCCATAGCCTGACCCCTGAAATTGCTGTGCGCTACACTGCGGCCTATGCAACAACGCTCCCCGCAGGACAAATCGTGGTGACTCGCGATGGACGAACCACCGGTCGCATGCTTGCCGATACCATTGTGAATTGCCTGGTAGGCCTTGGTCGCGACGTACTCGATGGGGACATAGCAGCAACTCCAACAACCGGCGTCCTGGTGCGGCATCACCAGTGCGCAGGTGGCATTCAAATTACTGCCAGTCATAATCCAGCCGAATACAACGGCATGAAGCTGTTCGGCAATGACGGTCGTATCCTCTCGGCAAGCCTTGGAGAAAGGATAATCGACATCTTTCGACATGCGGGTCCTCCACCAACACAACCGGATTCACCTGGTCATGCCCGGCGTTTGGACAGCACAACCGATCAACACTTGCAACTGGTGTTAGACACGATCAACGTTGAACAAATCCGTGATCGTCATTTCCACGTTTTACTGGACTCGAATCACGGATCTGGTGGCCTATTAGGGAAACGTTTGCTAGATGAATTGGGATGTCAGGTAGAGCTGGTCGGAAGTGAACCGACAGGCCTTTTTGCACACCTACCTGAACCAACTGAAACCAATCTTTCGTCAACCGCACAGCATGTTGCTGAAACGGAAGTCGACATTGGTTTTTGCCAGGACCCAGACGCTGACCGGCTGGCAGTGATTGATGAACAGGGTCGTTACATTGGTGAAGAATATACGTTGGTACTGTGCCTGAACCATGTTTTACAAAAACATCCCGGCAACGTTGTGACCAATTGCTCGACCAGCCGGATGTCGCAAGACCTGGCCGAAAAATACGGCTGTCAGATAATTCGCACAGCTGTTGGCGAAGCCAACGTGACCGATGCCATGATCCAACGACAAGCAGTGTTTGGTGGTGAAGGAAGTGGCGGTCCAATCGATCCGCGAGTGGGCTATGTTCGTGACAGCTTTGTCGGCATGGCACTCATCCTGGATGCGATGGCCGAGCACCAGCAATCCATCAGCCAGATTGTAAGGGAATTGCCAGGCTATGCGATCTTCAAAACGAAAGTGGAATTAGATCGCGAACAAATTGACAAGGCACTTGCGGCTCTGGCCAACCATTTTGCCGACGCCCAAATCAGCCGACTGGATGGCCTGCGCATGGATTGGCCTGATAAATGGCTGTTAGTCCGCGCCAGCAATACTGAACCGATCGTACGATTGATTGCCGAAGCACCCGCTGATATCGAGGCAAAACAGCTATGTGAGCAAGCCAGTAAAATCATTGCACTCACCACCAACTGAATATCTCAGCGCCCAATTTTAGAATTCGCGTAATACGGGGCATCGGCCGCCGGCCAGTTTGTCAGGTTTTGGTAGCGTTTTGAACCACTCGACGCTAAGATGAACAGCCTCGAGCCAATTCCTCAATGACTCCATTTAAGACTTAGTACTGTGGAGACCAGCATGACCACGCTGTTGATCGCTATCGGATCCTTCATCGGGTTCATCATTGCTTATCACACCTATGGGCGGTGGTTAGCAAGGCGAATCTTTGGACTCGATCCCAGTGCCGTGGTTCCCAGCCAACAACTGCGTGACAACATTGATTACGTACCGACCAAAAAAGAGGTTATCTTTGGCCATCATTTCACAAGCATCGCGGGCACAGGTCCCATTGTAGGGCCCGCAATCGCAGTGTTTTGGGGCTGGCTTCCCGCCCTGTTGTGGGTAGTGCTGGGTTCGATTTTCATTGGAGCTGTTCACGATTTTGGCGCACTTGTCGTGTCGCTGCGCAATCGCGGACAAACTGTCGGCGAAATTGCCGGCCGGATGATTGCACCTCGGGCCAAGTATCTTTTTTTGCTGATTCTGTTTTTTGCGCTCACTGTGGTCCTGGCAATTTTTGGCCTGGTTATCGCTGTGATCTTTGCTAAGTATCCGGAATCAGTCTTGTCCGTCTGGCTTGAAATTCCACTGGCAATTGCCGTTGGATTCTGGATCTATCGTCGTGGTGGAAATTTACTTTGGCCGTCCTTGATCGCCCTGGCAATCATGTACGGCGGAGTTTATCTGGGCGCATACTATTGGCCGATTTCTCTGCCGGTGGCCAACCCAGTTATCGTCTGGACAGGAATTCTTCTGGTGTATTGCTTCTTTGCTTCGGTGTTACCAGTTTGGACACTGTTGCAGCCTCGCGATTTCATCAATAGCCACCAACTCACCGTCGCGCTGGGATTGCTGGTGCTGGGAATTTTAGTGGCCACCGTGACAGGTCAAGCCGATATCAACAGTGCACCCAAGGTTGCAGAGTCGATTCCAGCAGACGCGCCACCCATCTGGCCATTTTTGTTTATCACAATCGCCTGCGGGGCGATCAGCGGATTCCATTGTTTGGTAAGCAGTGGTACCTCCAGCAAACAATTGGCCAGTGAAGGCGATGCTCAATACGTTGGCTATGGAGCGATGTTGTTAGAAGGAGCTTTAGCTGTGATCGTCATTATCGCCTGTTGCGCGGGCGTAGGAATGGGGAAGTTAGAGCGCGATGCACAAGGTCAGTATACTTACGCAAAGGTAGGTTCCGATCAAACATCAGAACGGCTCACTGGCACGGCGGCTTGGAGTTCCTACTATCCAGTAACGCGCGAAGTCACGTCAGCCGATGGATCCATCAAAAGCGTCGGAGGATGGGGCAGCCACAAATTACCTCAAAAAATCGGAGCATTTGTTGAAGGGGGTGCCAATCTTTTAAGTACGGTAGGAATCCCGATCAAGTTGAGCATTGCCATCATTGCCGTTCTCGTGGCCAGTTTTGCAGCGACAACACTAGATACGGCAACACGACTTCAACGATACGTCGTTCAGGAACTGGCAGCCGGGTTTGGGCTAATGCCTCTCACCAACAAGTTTTCAGCTACCGCGTTTGCTTTGTTGTTAGGGGGAGCAATGGCGACATTTCCTGGTCCCAGTGGCAAACCGGGAACCGGTGGCTTGATTTTATGGCCCCTTTTTGGAGCTACCAATCAATTGTTGGCCGGGCTGGCCTTCATGGTCACTGTCTTTTACCTCTGGCGACGGGGAAAACCGATTTGGTTTGCCTTGATTCCCATGTTGGTGATGATCGTGATGCCTGTGTGGGCCCTCTCATGGCAAATGTTTAATGCAGAAAGTGGTTGGTGGAACACTGCCAATTACTTGTTGTTCGCGGTAGGCCTTGCCGTGCTGGGATTGCAGGTGTGGATGGTCGTTGAAGCCGTGTTGGTCTGGCCACGTGCACAAGGTGTTTTAGAAGACAAATTACCTCCCTTGACACAATCACCGTTGAAAACAGCCTCTACCGGCGGCCGGTCTTGCTGAATTGGTCAGGTGATGTAGCGTGTTGATCACCCTCGTTCTTTTATTGGTCAGAAGCAATTCCAGGCGTTGTCATTCAGTGTTTCCTGTTTCGCTATGGATGATTGCACAGGAGAATGCATACCGACGACTGGCAAGAACTCTTTTTCGAGGTGCCAATGACAAAGCCATGCCGGGGGAAGAAACCAGGTTACGACAAGACAATCGTGATCTTTCGTCCGACAACTTGATCGGGCCTATTCTCTATTGTTAACCACCAATGCGTTCCTTGCCAAAATACGGCCGTAACGCTTCCGGTACACGTATTGAACCATCCGCCTGTTGATGATTTTCCAAAACTGCGATCATCGCGCGGCTGATCGCCAAGGCAGTACCATTGAGCGTATGAACCATCTGGGTGCCTTTTGTACCCTTGGTTTTAAAACGAATATTAAGTCGCCGGGACTGGTAGTCGGTACAATTGGAGGTACTGGTGACCTCAGCAAATTCACCCGTCTCGCCACGACCCGGCATCCATGCCTCAAGGTCGAACTTGCGATAAGCGGGTCCCCCCAAGTCACCGGTGGACGTGTCGACCACGCGGTAGGGAATCTCCAAATCATCAAATAACCGACATTCCAATCCGCAAAAGTAATCGAGCATGGCCTCACTACTATCAGGCTCTGTAAAAGCAAACATCTCCACCTTGGTAAATTGGTGGACCCGAAACAGGCCCCGTGTTGCCCGACCGTGAGCACCCGCTTCGGTCCGATAACAATGGCTCAATCCGCAAATTTTAATAGGCAGCTGATCCTGTTCTAAAATTTCACCACTCATCAAACCACCCAATGTAATCTCCGCTGTGGCAATCAGGCTCAGATCAGTATTTTCAACGCTGTAGATTTGCGTCTCCTGACCACGGGGAATAAAACCGATTCCCTCCAGAATTTCGTTGCGTGCTAAATCGGGTGTCGTGGTGATCGTAAAACCTTCGCTGACGAGCACATCCAAAGCATAACGTTGCAGGGCCAAATCCAGCAAAACCGCATCGTTCTTTAAGAAGTAAAACCCGTGACCCGTTGTTTTGGCTCCCCCCTCGAAGTCAAACAGGTCCAGTTTTTCCCCCAATTGAACATGATCCAATGGGGAAAATTCTAACTCGCGAGGCGGGTGTTTTCCGCGCCGGAGTTCCAGATTGTCTTTGTCATCCACACCAATCGGTGC
>Ga0310342_100003429_pt1 | contig 10416 bp, 3 predicted proteins | sample S15DNA20500_MG_FD_206155 | JGI IMG/M metagenome (GOLD analysis project Ga0310342, IMG submission 206155) | Marine microbial communities from station ALOHA, North Pacific Subtropical Gyre - S1503-DNA-20-500_MG | ecosystem: Environmental > Aquatic > Marine > Oceanic | place: Pacific Ocean: North... | reverse complement strand
GGTGGCGTTGCTGCCGTCAGTAAAAATGGCAAAGTCGGCACTGGTTGGTACAGCACCGCCCCAATTGACCGAATTGTCCCAGCGGTCGTCGCCGCCGTGCACCCAGACAGCAGCTTCGGCAACGGGCGCAAAGCCCAATAGGATACCTACCAGTAGCAGCCACAAGATCATGTTACGTCGCATTCTAATTAGTCTTCCTCGTTTGCTAGTGGTCATTAGCTACTCGATTTAAAAAAAGGTAACGGTTGTGGCACCGGCGAAGTTGCCACGAGGCGACCTCTGTTTCCTGCTCTTTTGTAACAGAGAGCGACAACCGAGCTGTTACGCGGCAAACGGCGCACGCCAATTTTATTCGCTGGTCGAACCGTTTATTCTAACAACTTAGATTGGCTCGGTCAAGAATTTGGGTATCGCGCGAGTCGAGGCAGGTGATTTCCCGGCAACCGGGCGAGAAGCTCACCAATTGATCAGGAACTCTCTACCATCCCTCATTTCCTGCGAGTCCAACGCTTCGGCCAAGTTTAGCAGACGCCCAAGGAGATCCCCAATGGGTCTCTGGCTCGAAACGATCACCCCCTGGTGGTGTCATGCTGAAGCTGCAGTGATTATTGGACGGTGTGCGGCGCAGCCGCACGGTGTCCCTATCTCCAGATACTGACGTCACTCAGCACGACGTCGACCGCCGCACCGTCAACATCCTGGCGATTCGGTCGAACACGACTGGCGAGCTTAGCGCTGACGCGAGTGCCGGTGAGATAATCGGAAGATAAATTGGCGTCGGCGTCGGACCGACGCGAACTCGTGGCCTCCGGTTCGCTCGGCCGCGCAGTTACGTTGTCAAGCTCGCTTCGCGCTGCTTCAACCCTCGCAGCACCCTGCCCAAGAAGTGACACTACATTCGAACTCAATGCCCCCGTGAAATTGATGATCGCCGTGGTCAAGTCGCTCGTGTCCACATCGCCATCACTGTCTGTGTCGCCGTTAGGCCACAACTTGCCCACCCCTCCGGCACCGGTAAAATTGATAATCGCCGTGGTCAAGTCGCTCGTGTCCACGTCGCCGTCCAGGTCTGCGTCCCCCAGATGAATCGGTGTGCCGGGGTGGGCAGCAGCGGAGGTCCAGCCGGCACCCTGATTGCCATATCCACTGGGTGGCGTACGGTGAATGGTTAACCCCGTCGCAAGTGCACCGGTTGGCCAGAGTGCCAAATCGTCGTACACCAGTTCGTCTTCCACAACGCGTGGTATGAGTGTCGGGTTTTCCGGCGGCGGCAGGTCAGCACGCTGCAGCGTGATTCGATCGCTACCGTTGTTCAATTGTCCTTGATAGCCGCCCACGAGTGTCACGCTGGAATCGATTCCGTAATGTTCCCTGAAAGCCGCCGCCCGGTTCGTGTTGCCAGCAGTTAACGGATTGAACGATATCACCGCCAAGACCTGGCCGGCGCCGAGTGTCGTGCCAGCCAGGAAATCATAGTCCACCCCACCCCTCAGACGCCAATTGATCAAGTCGACGGTCTGGCCGCTCGGGTTGAAGATCTCGATAAACTCTAAATCGTCCGATGTCAAAGTCAGATCAATCAGCAGAGCGCCCGCGGTGGGGTTACCGGGATGATAGTTGACCTCGCTGATCACAAGGGGCCCAACTCGAGCCGCCGAGTTTTCCACGCCGAGGGTCAATGACTCATTCGGAACCAGGCGACCGCTGCCATTGGGCACGCGCCCGAAGGACTCGCCGCTAAAACCCGCGCCAAAGTGAACGTCGTCGACAAACAGCAGCGTCGCACCGCTGGGATCGGTGAGCCAAACGTCGTCGCCGGCGGTTCCACTCAGTGCAAAATCGTTCGGACCGGGATTGGCCGGGTTGGGATTGAAATCATTTTCGTCAAACACGATCAACTCACCCGGGTTGAGCAGCGTAGCCCCGGGGATCGCGAACTTCTGGAAGTTGGCGTCCGCGTCGCTCAAGTACCAGCCACTCAAATCGATCTGGCTGGTGGTGGTGTTGAGCAGTTCGATCGAGTCGACCTGCGGCAGGTCAGTGTGAGAGAGCACCTCGTTGATCACCACGCCGTCGGCCTGCGGACCTTCACTTCCGGGACTCCCGCCAAACTGGGTGCTACCACGCCAGCGATAGTATTTGCCCAACTGGTCCGGAGGTGTAGTTGCCGGGTCGATCAGCTCCAGCGTGCCTCCCGAGCCATCGGCCCGCTGGGGCCACGGATCGTTGTCGTTGTAACTGAACTGGAAGATCGCCTGCGCGGTGGACGACAGTAATGCGAGCGTTTCGCCGGAATTACTGAGTCCTCCGGTTGTAAACTCGCCGGCAATCAAATGCCCCGTGCCGTAGCGGGCCACAAAGGCGGCCTGGTTTCGCACCACCAGCACGCGCTCGCTTGCGTTGAGCGTCATGTTAGGGAATACAAACGTGACACCGGCGGTGAAGGCGGCGCTCTGCAGGTTGATCGGCCCGGCGCTGGTGTTTATCAGCTCGATGTACTCGTAGTCTCTGTCCGTGCTGCCGGCCAGATCGCCCGCCGCCGGATTGGGATCATGCGGGTTGTAGTTGATCTCGGTGACGATGAAGTTGGTCGCGTCGGCCAGCGTTACCGTGGCCGTGCTGGTGATCGTGATCGAGTCGGTGCTGATCAACTGGCCCTGAAAGTCGTACGCCTCCAAGGTCAAGGCGTTAGCGCCCAGGTTGAGTGGCAAATTGACCTGCCAGTCGTCCACCGTCGTCCAGGTGACCTCAAGGGGAGTCGAGTTGCCAGCCAGACGAATCCCACGCACGTCGATCCAGCCGCTTCCGTCCAATGTCGTTGAAAGCGTGCCGACCGAAAAGTTATTGCCGCCACCCGTCGTAATCGCAAAGGAAACGGGCGGCACCGCGCTGTTCAGCTGGCTCGTGACCGAGTTGGATCGGGTGGTGACATACGAGTTGAACCCGGAGTAATTATGTCCGACAAGGCTTCCGAAATGGCTGGTCCATGGATCCAGGTACGAATTGTTGAATGTTGTGTCAATGATATCCTGCATGTGGCCATAGTACATATGTTCGTACTCTGGCGAGCTGATCATTCGCGACGCATCGTTATTGCGTACCAGGCCCGCTGTAGCGTTATGGCCAAAACCGTCGTAGTCCCAGGGCAACAGCATGATCCCCGTACCGTCGGCCGGGACATAAAATCCGTTGTTGTGCGGCAAGTCATCGTTGACGTACGAGTCGACGATTCCCAACAGGCTGCTCGCGGCAAAAATGCGCAGCCACTGATCCACATTCAGCAGCGGATCGATGGCATTCAGGAAAGCACTGCCCGACAGATCAAAAGCCTCGCCCATGTCGATGATGCCGCTGTAGTCGTCGTGTTCACGGTTGTTCTTGATGAGAAAATTCCACCGATAATCTTCATTGGAGTCGCCCAGATCCCCAATATCGACTCCTGTCACACCGTTGGGTTCAATATTTTTCAAACCCTCCGGCCTGCCGTCGTCGGTTGTCTTCGGATAGTAGATCAGCTCGTACTCAAAAACCGTTCCCACCGGTTCGTTGGGAAACGCTTCCTCAAACGCGATCTCCTCGAAACGGGACAGCTGGACAATCACCGTATCGTTGTGGGCGGTGAAAGGCGAGATGACGTAACCCAAATCAGAATAGGTGGCGTGCAGCCCACCTGCTGCGTGGCTGAAGACCTGGTTCACGAGCACTTCGTCCTGGGCGTCGGCGGTAAATGTACTGAAGCCAGACGCGTCCAGTCCCACCTTGCCATGCACTCCGCGGAAGAGGTTGTCCGGGTCGAAGCGGATCGTGTAACTGCCCCAGTACGCCGCGCGAAATCGCGCTCGGCTGGCACCCTTGATGTGGACACCGATGTCGTAAAAAACGTCTTCCCCGTTAACGATGACCGTGGCTGCCATGAACTCATTGCTCATGACCTCGGTCGCGGTGACCCGACTGTTCATCTCCGCCGTCGTTGTAATGATCCGAAACGTGTCGATGGGTGTGCCGACTCCCGCGCCGTCTTCCACCTCGAACATCGCGCGGGAATCAGCTCCTGCGGCCGGGTACGTACTGCTCGCACCCAGCGAATCGGTGGCCGACACATAGAATTGCACCGCGGTACCAGAGGACTGTCCCGGAACTGTTCCTTGATAGGTGCCGTCGCCTTGCAGAATCATGGGCGTGTTATTGAACGCACCGCCGTCGATCGACCAAAACAAAGTGGCACTTGCGACACCGCTGGGGTCGCTTGCCCGGACCGATACGTCGACCGACTCACTCGGCTGAGGAATGATTGGCGAGTGCTGAAAGTCCTCGAATGTGGGACCGAAATTGTTGACCAACGCCGAGTTCTGCATCCCCGGCGTGCCGGTCAGCTCGGGCCGGTCCAACGAAAAAGTATGGGCCACGCGGCTCAGGTAAAAACGGGCGTTCAACTGGTTGGAGCCGCTGAGCCACTTGGCTCGGAAAGTAATTTCATACTCCTGGCCGTTACTGACCGCCGTGTTGCCCACAAAGGTGGTTTGGGCATTGTTGTGTTCGTGGTGTGTCGTTCCGGTGGCCGAAAGTTTCAACACCCGATTACCTGCGTCTGTCGGATCGACCATCACCGCGCCGTGATGGTTGCCCACGATCCGCCACGTGTCCGGCGAGCTCCCCTGAGAGTCTGACTCGAACGATCCGTTCTGGAGCAGCTCGACCGCCGCCCCGTCCGGATCCCGCACGACGCTCACGTCGTCGATCAACGCCTCGCCCCCACGCAGCATTCCAAACACAAACTCGTTCCAGGTATTGGCGCTGGTGTCGCTGGAGGCCGTTTGGCGAAACGTATAAGTCTGCCAACTGGTCTGGTCCTGCTCATCGCTGGCTGCCCAGGCCTCGGCCTTCGAGTTGTCGGCGCTCGCGTCACGTAGCTCCAGGCTGGACCCACCGCCGTCGGCCAGCTCGGGCCAGCGGCCGCCATCGTAATAATGAACCTCGTCGACCGGATTGCCACGGGCGTCGAGCAACTCGATGTTCTCGTCGCTATTGGAGAGCGACCCAGAATACTGACCCACGATGTTGATGGCGGGATCGCTGGCCAAATCGGCCAGGTTTTTCGCCACCACCAGGTACCCGCCCGGTGCCAAAGTCGTGCCGACGGGGAGATCGTAACGGACTGCGTCACTGAGCGACCAACCGGTCAAATCGACCGTCGTCGTTCCGCTGTTGTACAGCTCGATCCATTCTTCGTCCGTTTCACCTTGCGTGGGTGACAAATTGACGTCCACCGAAAGCTCAACGCCCATCACAATGTCACTGCTGCCGGAGCTGACCTGGTGCACTTCGACCGAGAGCACATTGGTGCCGCTCACGATCGCGCTAGAGGAAAGAATCTCCGGACCGACGTAGACGGCGTTGTTAATATCGCCGGAAGAAAAGTCGTTGGCCGATACCGGGCCCGGATCGATGCCGTGGCGCCAAATCTCTTGACCATTGAGGTAGAATACCGCACCGTCGTCAATAATATGGCGCAGTTGCAGATTGTCGACTGTGTTGGGGGCACCTGCAAAATTGAACGTGGTTTGAAAATAGTAGGTGCGGACAAATTCGAACGGCGGCACCGACTGCGGGTTCGTCAACGTGGTGCGCAGTGGCTCGGCAAGCTCCGACGATTCAAAACCCAGCAGTGCGGGCCCCTCGTCCCAGCCGAAATCGGTGTCTGAATAGGTCGTCTCGTACCAGCTGGCCTCCAGGTCGTCGCCCGTCTCGTTGTAACGCCACTGCGTCGTGCCGTCGATGTCCACCAATAGCTCGGTGCTGCTTGAGCCCGGGGTCGCGGGAGGGTCAGTGTCGTGAAACATAATCTCGTTGATTACGACACCCTCGGTGAAGGAAAAACTGTTCGCGCTTCCCTGGGTCGCAGTGTCGGGATACAACCAGCGACCACCGTGCGAAGCAGACCGACCACGAAGCTCCGAGGTCACCACTCGGGCATCGAGCAGCTGGCTTTTGCCGGGTGAATAGAAGAACAACCGGTCACCCTCGGCAGTTCCAAAACCAAGCTCCGCCTGCGTCACAACCTGATATCCGCCGGCTGCGATTGTCTGCGTGGGGAATGTATAGCTCGCCGCCGATCCGCTCGACTCGATTACGTATCCGCCCAGCTCAATACTCGAATCCGTGGAATTGAAGGTTTCCAGCCAGAACTGACTGCCCGAGGTGGCGGGTATCTCGCTGAACAGCAGACTCTCATCGGGCGCGGCACCCACTGGTGGCGTTTCGACGTCTGCCGACAGCTCCAGACCCATCATCACATCAGTACTTCCGGTGCTGATTTGATGCACTTCGACCGACAGCAGATTGGTGCCGCCCTGTAGCCCGACGACGGGCAGAGCGCCCGAGTTCACATTCGCCGGTGAGGTTACCGCATCCGCCGCGAACGTGTCGGCGGTAACCGCACCCGGATCCATGTTGAACCGGCCCAGTTCCTGACCGTTCAGATAAAAGACAGCGCCGTCGTCGATGATGTGGCGCAGCTCGAGCGAGTTAACGTTGTTCACTCCGCCGTTGAAAGTAAATTCGGTTTGAAAATAATAGGTCCGCACAAAATCGCCCGGCGGTACCGATTGCGGGTTGGTCAACGTCGTTCGCAACGGTTCGGGCAGCGGACCGGGCGGGTAGCCCAACAGTGCTGGGCCTTCGTCCCAGCCCGGATCGGCGGCCGAATAAGTTGTCTGAAACCAACTGGCGCCCAGGTCATCACCTGTCTCGTTGTAACGCCAGGCTGTCGTGTCGTCCAATTCGACCAACAACTGGGTTTCAACCGTCGTGCCGCCGGTCGGTTCTTGGAAATTGATGACTCCTGGATTACCATTCAGCTGTGCGCTCACGGTCCAATTGGACGGTGCGTCGCTCGCGTCGTTGGACCGCCGCTTAGCCAGCGTGAACCCAGATCCGTCAGCGCCGACGGGCCAGTCGCCGTCATCGCGGTAGTCGATCGAGTTCATGTGGCGACCGTCCCGGTTGACCAATAGCAGTGTTTCGCCTGCGTTAGAAAGGCTACCGCTGAACGGGCCGATGGCATTGGAAAAACCGGTGGCTGTTTGCAGTGCGGCAGGGTCGGCGGCAACGACCAGAAAGTCACGGCCAGGCACAACCGTGCCCTCAGGAAATGTAAATTGCACACCTTGCGGAATCGCCCACCCCGAGATGTCCATGTCGATGGCCATCTGGTTATACAGCTCGATCCATTCCAAAGTAGCATCCGCGCCGCCGGGGGGATGATACATGATCTCGTTAAAGACGACCGTGCTGTCGAGCACACGACGCGGTTCGAGAGGTTCGAGCCTGAGATGACCCCTCAGACGGTCGGAAGACAGTCCAATTGATTTTGCGCGTAACATCTATTCAGGATAAGTGATCGTGCTTGGTCTGTCAAAAATCTGCCAAACAAGTGAAGGTCGCGGGTACCGTGAAAGCAGCTTCCCTTCCCTTTTCCCAGACCCTCACCCTGTCGCACAGAGATGGAACTTCCCGCGTTTGTTCGTGTTGACGGTGATCGCCGATTCCGGGACCCATTAACGTGGGTGTTGCGCGCCGGGGAACAAGGCGCCACTGTTCGGGCCGCCACCGAACTGGTGTGGAGCAGATATCTCCTTACTCCAGGTCTCCCCGTCGTCGGTGGAAACCCGGTATTCCATTGGCCTATCCCGCCTTCCCGTAACATACAGCACGGCCGCAATCCCGGTCCGCGAGACCATCACGACGGACGTATTCTGGTACATCTCGGAACCGAGTAAGGTCGACTTACCAACGGTGATCTTGAGGATCTCCGTTTCCTCTGCCTTGGCCGATTCCGCTGCCAGCCCCATGGCCAAACACACCAGTGCGATGCACGAAACAATCACTACTGGATGAAAAATTTCACGTTACATCTTGGTTTCTTCCATTTACGAAAGCCAGCTTTCAATTCATCCTCTTGAGATTATCACTTTGCGCACCATGGCCATAATGATAGTTGCTTTTGACGTTGACGCAATCTTCCATCCCCGAACCGAACTCACTGGTACTGTTGGCTCTTGGCGGTTTGATGATGCTGAGGCGTCGCAGAACATAAGCAAGTCTTACGAATCACTTGGGACCGTTGCCTGCTACGAACCGGGTCTTCTCAATTTCTCTATTCGCTAAATGGAACCGCAGTGAGACTTTCCAAATTATCTTGGATGAATTCTAGCGGTTATGTTTGCTCGGTGAACGTGACCTTTATGCTACTTGGTTTTTAAGGTGATTGGTTGGTTCTCGAGCTGCGAGAATGGCACCGTGGTTTTTAGTACCTCGTAGCCGCCGACCCAACGCTTGTACACCCTGATATCCACCTGCTTCGGCAGCGGGGCCTCAACCGACCAGTGGTAAAACCCCCGGTTGTCCGTATGGCAGTGCCACAAACCTAAGCCCACGCATGCCCCGCGAACCGGCCGGCCCGTGTTATCCATCACCCGATTGCACACTTTGTGCCCAGGCTTCAAACGAAAGTCGTGCGGTTTGGCTTCCGGTCCGACCTTGATGTGCCGATGCTGGGGAGCGTAACCCTTTGCCTCCACCGTCAGCACATACCCACCTAGCTTCACACTCTGGAACCGGAACTGCCCCTGGGCATCGCTGCTGACGATCGGGTAACCGTTCGGTTTTTGAATCGAGCGGTACGCCAGAATGGGGCCGGGGAGAGCTACCATCAGTTTAGCAAAGTGTGGCTGAGCAACATGGCGCCAGGATTCAGGCCCCGGTTTGACTACCCAGTCGTCAGCTGTATAGCGGTTGGGGCCGCGCTCGACGATGGCGCCGGCAATCGGTTTACCCTCCTCATCCAGCACCCGACCTTCCAGCAGCGCGTGAGTCTGCGAAACCTTTACACGCTGCACCGCAATGGGCCAGACCTTGGTACCTGCGGCGTCGCTGCCCACTGCCACCAGCTTGTTTGGACCCACTTTGACCATATCAAACTGGCCGGTAATGGGGGGGTCCGGCAGATGGGAGAAGCTAATACGTTCTTGCCAGCTGTGGCCGTTGTCCAAGCTGAAGACTACGTGGAACCCCGGCCGCCCATACTCGCAAGCCACTACGCCGTTTTCCAGGACTTGCACTGTCGGTGAGATACACATCAGGTGCGGTTTGGTCGGCGTCGGCCTGGTCCACGTCCTGCCAACATCATTTGACCAAGACACATACATTGGCTTGTACTCCCCTGGTAAATCAGCGTACTGCTTGCGCAGCATGGCCAGCATCTGACCATTGGGTAAAATCGCAACGCTCGGCTCGCAGGCACCTAGGTAATAACCCGGCAGTTCCGGGTGAGGATCCTTGGGGGTGTAGTCAATCGTTGCGTAATAGTTCCAGTTGCGGCCCTGATCGCTGGATTGGACAAGGAATGACCGATGTTTCTGCTGACTATCGCCCTCGAAGCCTCCGTACATCGGCATTAGCAGATTCCCGCTGGGAAACTGAATGATCTTGCCTTTGGCTGAACAGAGATTTGGTATATCAAGAGAGGCTGCATAATTGGGCACATGGATCTTGGCTGTTTCGGTTTCCCAACTCAGAAAATCATCGGAGAATATCACCCGGTTGACTTCTATTTGGTCTAGCCTGCCTTCAACTGGACGTTCGTTCCATACATTAAGGACCCCACCCTCACGCAGGCCTACCGACATGGGTCCTACATACCAAGGATAGGTCCGCTCCTTGCCCCAGGTCCGACCGGCGTCTGTTGAAGTGCGATAGAACATGCCTCCGATGTCCAGCTTTGGATAGAAGGCGGCTACGGTCCCTGTACGCGAGACAGCCACGGAGGCGGAATTCTGATATTGTAGTGAGCTTAGAAAGGTCGGCTTACCGACGATGATGTTGAGAATCTCGGTCTCATCTTCACCACCAACCGTAACGGGTATGAATCCCATGACCAAGATGCACAGAGCCGTGACAAACAGCAGCGCTCGACCAATCAGCTTGCGCTTGTACATGTGGGTCTCCTTCTTTTCTTGAGCGTGAACCCGACCAACCTCGCATCGTTTTATCTATTCTTCAAGGTGATCGGCTCACTTTCCAGTTGTGACAGGGCAACCGTTGTTTCCAACTCCCCGTATTGATGGCTGTATTTTTTGTAAATTTGCAGCGTCACCTGCTGCGGCACGGGCGCCTTGACCGACCAGTTGAAATATCCCTGTGGATCTGTGTGGCAATGCCACTGATTCAGCACAACGCACACACCGCCGATCGGCTGGCCTGCTGTACCGACCACCTGCCCGCGCACAAGTTGTCCCGACTTCAGGGTAAAGTCCACAGGATTGGGCTGGGGGCGCACGTTGACGTGTCGATGCTGCGGCGCGTAATCGTCGCCTTCAACCGTCAGCACGTATTCACCCAGGTCTACATCTTCGAAAA
>Ga0310342_100003425_pt1 | contig 10418 bp, 12 predicted proteins | sample S15DNA20500_MG_FD_206155 | JGI IMG/M metagenome (GOLD analysis project Ga0310342, IMG submission 206155) | Marine microbial communities from station ALOHA, North Pacific Subtropical Gyre - S1503-DNA-20-500_MG | ecosystem: Environmental > Aquatic > Marine > Oceanic | place: Pacific Ocean: North... | reverse complement strand
TAATATAACTCTAAATGTTTCATAATTTTCTAACGTCCAATTATTCTTATTATAATGTCCAGCAATATGAGATTGAAAATGAATAGCTCCGTCCCATTCTCTCAGACTATCAGTTTCATTTATAGAGTCCTCTCCATAAAAAGTATTAGTATCAAAGTGTATTCCGTTATTAATCCTATCATGTTGTGCTACCCAATCAAAATATTCTGAAACTGCGTCTGCACTCTGTTGTGTACATCCCCAACCTGGCATCCTGAATCCTTTTGGACTTACACCTACTTTAAACCATTGATTTAAAATATCGTTAACTCTTTCTCTAGCTTCTTGATAACTCAATTCTAAAAACTCCTGTTCTCCTATTTCCTCAAAAGTATATTTAAAAACCTTATGGTAATGTCCATGTGAAGCCAACTCCACCCAATCCTTAGATGTCCACCAATCTACCCAATCTATATTTTCAGATAGAGGGTATTTATCATGATAATTTGATGGAATAAATAAAGTAAACTTACACCCATATTCTCTGTTAAGTTCTTCTATATAACCTACGGACTCATCACCTTCACATCCCCAACCTTGTTCTGGATGTAAATCATCTATTGCTATTACTACTTTCATTTATCTACATATCTACCTTGTTTAGAATTATTCCATAACCTTTCATACACGTAATATAAAACTGCTCCAGTGACATTCATTGCTATAGCATTATATAAAGGTGAATCTGTAAAATACATTGCCAAAATAATATAACTATTAATTATTGCTACGATTCTCCAACCAATAGATTTTCTTATTGACCTTTCACGAGTTTCTTTAAACACCTACCAACTCACTTCCCAATCTTCAAAATCTTCAGCCAAACAATCTATCTTATAATCTTTTCGTCCAACTTCTACAAGATTTTCTTCTATCTTATTCTTCGCAGTATTTCTAATACCATTTAATCCGTGAGTCAATTCAAGATTACCATCACCTTTACCAGCCCTAAAATTAGATTCATTATGCCATATATGTAGATTCATCTGAGCCAATACTACAATAGCTCTAATCATTTCACCTGTTGGTTTCTCCCAATAGATCAATTCATCTAAATCTTCTACTATATCTTTAATTTCTTTAGCGTATTCTTCTTTGTGTTCTGGTATAAAAACTTCCTTTAATTGAACGATAGAAAGTCTATCTATCAAATCACTAATTGTTGGTAAATATTTTCTCATAATCTTATATACCTTTCATGATTTTTTCTTATAAAATCTACCAGTTCCTGTTGTTGTTTAACCATTAAATGTAAAGTTTTAAATTCAGGTACTAATTTATTACCAGGTAAATCATAAAATGGGCATATTAATCTTTTTTGACCTGAACGGTATCTCCTGTCTTGTAAAATTTTACCTTCCATATATTCTTTCCAAAATAAATCTATCTGTATCTGATAGTTTTTATTTGTTTGATGCTCATGTGGAATTTCTTTTACTTCCTTCCAGTTTTCATCTTTTTCTTGTAACCACTCTAAAAACTTTGGATTACTCAAATCTTTTAATTCTAAAAAATACATATTATTGTGTGTCATATAATAAAGCAGTCCCATATCAGGATTAAAATTATTCCATTGCCAAAATGTTGCATGTCCTGAAAACATCCAGGTTTTTGGACCGAATCCTAACTCGTCTGATATATCACTCCAAATCTGGTTGTAAGACTCATCACCTGATGTTGGTAAACTGTGATATAAGCCCAATTGATTTAACTGCTGATGAAATTTATACTCATTGAGAAATTCATCGACTCCATTTGGACGACCACCCATTGAAAGCTTTTGCAATTCTTCTAGATATCCACTTTTCCACTTATCTATTACATCTCTTATCAATATAACATAGGCATTGGTTAATGGATCCTTTATCCATTTATGCTCCATTGTAATATTAGGATACAACTTTCTTTTACTCAATTCTTGCAGTGAGCTCGAACCCATCTTCATACAATTCCCAATAGATACCTTAGATGTTCCAATCGAACTAAATTTATTTAGACTATCCATTCCAATCGAACTAAATTCAAAACTCATTTATTTTATCCTTCAACTCTTTCCTTGTAATTAATCTTTTAAAATTATTATTTAAATTATGTAAATTAGTTTCACATATTTTATGGTTAATCATCCAAATATTGTTATTCTCTCTATTGATATGTGCCGCTTCATTCGTCATACCTTTTACATAAGACCTCTTTTTAGGATGGTTTCTATTATGTACTTTCAATATATTTTTCACTACAAACTGTTTATAATCTCCCCCAAGAATTTTACCCGCTACTGTCATAAAAGAAGTGTCCTCTCCACATGCCCAAACTCCCAAAGGTATATTAGCACCTGACATAACTAATTGACTTGATATAACCAATCCACTACCATCAAATTTAGGATAGTTGATAAGTTGTAAATCTATTTCTTCGGATTCCTTATTGACTTCATTCATTTCTTCCAATGACATAGTATATAAAATACTACTTGGGTCATTTTCCCAATCTTCTTCTCTCTCTTTAAACTTATCATCTGTAAACTTAGGATGTTCTAAAACCTTCCAACTATCGTCCCACATTTTTCTAACTGCGAATGTAACTATGTATCTATAAATATTATTCTGATCCGTGTAATCCTTAATTGATTTTAATATTTGTATAGTTTGTTTAGGTAACAAACAATCGCTCTCTCCCCAAATCAAAAAATCTGTTTTTGGTGCAAACTTATTATTAAAATCTCTTCTATAATCGCCTATAAAATACATTTCATCACCTACATTGTAAGTAACTTTTACACCAGTGCTATACAATAGTGTTACAATTCCAATAAATTTATCTTTCACCATCTGTAATACTGAAGTAGATTCCATTTTTTCAAAATGTTGTGATACATTTAAATAAAAATCTATATAAATATTTACACGATGATCTATTGGAATTTGTTCTACTAATTGGCGTAGAGATTCTACATACTCTTCAACCATTTCTACTTCATACCACATAACATGGCAACCAATTGCTATTTTCATCCTACCAACTCTTCAAATGTCATTCTTTTAAATCTTTCATCTGATGGATTTCTATCTGATATAATTACCATCTCAAAATTATGTTCTTCAAACCAATCATACAACTCAGTAGTACTCTCTATTGCTTCTATTAATTCACCATCTTGTGGTTGAGTTCCCTTTTCGTCATCATAAACTTCCTTTGAAGACTCATCTGATACAAAATGTTGGCTACTATCCCATTTCGTATTTGAATCTGGAAGTAATCTTCCTTTTTGTCCACCCAAGTCCCAACCTATGGTAATTATCCGTTTACATCCTAAAAGTAGAGACAGTGGTATTGCTAATTCATATGTCAATCCAGGACCCCATTTTATCTCTACACCATGTCTAAAACTAAATAAATTATCAAACTCCCTAGTAGCCGCTGTAGTTTGATGATGCATTGTAAATGGTGGATTAGAAACTGGTACAAATATATCCATCGGATGCATTGATGCAAACTCTAAATGTTCCTTAAAATATGATTTAGCCAACGCATACATAACTATAGTATTATCAGTAACATACTTGGTCTTTTTATGATTCCAAGTATTCAATAAATGAAAATCTACACATTCTCCAATGTAATCATAACTGTGCTTCACTGAACAAACTAACTTATCAGATAAAAAATCATTTAACCTCTGTTTATTATGTTCACCAAGACTAGGACCTGCCGTAACCCAATACATAGTTTCATCTTTATAGATATCCTTTAAATACAAAAGTCTTTCTTCAATAGAACCTAAAGTATTTATATGTTTTTTTATATCTGGTGTTTCTTTTCTCACTGTCAAACTGTATTTAAAAAATCACAAAATGGTTTATGTTTATCATCTAACTTATCAAAATCATCTTTTATAATACGAGCTCTATTCTCAATTTTAAAATCTTCTACGTGAGCAAGAAAATCCAATGTCAACATAATTCTTTCCTGATTTATCGGTCTTATTCCTCTATGAAACCCATTAGTATCTGCAATCAATAAATCGCCTTTATTAGCTGTTAAAACTTTTATATCCTCTTCATCATACTTATCATTTATAGTTGTGTTAGGTTGTCTGTAAGGCACGGCCCAACCAGGAAATTTCTTTTTATGACTCCCTTCTACATAACAAAGTGGTCCACCTTTTTCATCAACATCTTGAAAATAAATAAAAAATTTCAAAAACTTTGGTGAATTAGGATCAGAATGAAATAATTGAGTTCCATCTTCCGACAGTTCAGTTAAAAAGGATTTTCTAAGATTTACAGTTCCTAATCCTGGATAACATCCTATATAAGCACCAGCAATGTCTATCATAAAATCATTAAAAATTAATCTATGTATTTCTGATACATTTTCTTCTGGATGATTAACCTGGTTCATTAACATGGATTTCCGTGCTTCTTCTTGTGATTTACCTTGACTGTTATAGGGATTATCTGGATCGTCTAATATCAACTCTACAATCTCTGCAACTTTATCTATTTGTTCAATATCCAAGCAATTTGGTACTTTATACCAACCCTTTTCTTCAAGTACTGTTGCAATTTCAATTGCTTTTTCACTTGGTTTAAAAGTTCTATATTTCCTTTTTCTTTTATCCAAAGCGTCAATAAACTTAGATACTTGGTATCTTCCACCATGAACTGATGCATGATTAAGTTTATTTCCAGAACTCATATATCCCCTCATCTAATTCGTAATTTTCCCAAACAAACTGATCTCTCTTTGGTTGTAGTTTAGCCCATTCCCACATTTTTGTAAGTCCTTCCTTCAAATCAGTTTTGTGCTCAAAATCTAATAATTTTACAGATTTACTATATGTCGAATACGCACTGTGTACTTCATGTCTCGGTTCTAATTCTACAATCTCGCCTCCACCCATAACCTCAATTAATATTTCTGCTGCTTCTCTAATACTTACATCAGTTATACCACCTAGGTTTATAATCTGTTTACTAGCCCGATCATCAACTCCAGCTTTCCACAAAGGTTCTACGCTATCTCCTATGTAACTAAATGCCCTACGTTGTGTACCATCTCCAAATATTGTTATAGGTTGACCATTCAAATGTTTATTCATCCAAATACCTAAAACATTTCTATACTTATCCCAAATATTTTGTTTCTCACCATAGACATTGTGTGGTCTAATTATACACCAATCTAATCCGTGTTGTTCTCCAGCTACCTGTATATCTCTCTCACAAGCCATCTTAGCAATTCCGTATGGATCTATTGGTTGTGGAGCATACATTTCTTTAAATGGAGCCGTATTATCTCCATATACCGCCATAGACGAAGTAAATACAAATTTCTTAACTCCATGTTTTATAGAAAGTGTAACCAATTTAGAAGTAGATACCAAATTATTCATATAATTAAATTGTCTAACAAATGGACTTAGTCCCTCTGCCGCATAAGCTGCAAAATGAAATACTCCATCAATAGAATATGATTCAAACAACTTTTCAATGTCATCATTCAATATATTATAATCATAAAAATATACTAAATCATTAACATTATCTCTATATCCGCCGCTCAAATCATCAATTCCAATAACTCTATGACCAGTATTAGTGACAATCCAATCTGCTAAATTTGAACCTAATAATCCTGCCACTCCTGTAATTAATATATTCATTTTTTACTCCTCATGACTATCGTCCTTCACACCTACACATATACCATTTGCAAATATTGTGGGGCCTGTGATGTCATTTCCAAACATATTCGTACCAACACAATACATTTCTTCTTTCTCATCACCACTTAATTCTTCAAGTGATACTATTTCTTCTCTTGTTTCTGTTTCTCCATCATCACAATAAATTTCTTTACCAACTCCTAACCTACCAGGGAAATTACCTGATTGTCTTCCACTCGGATGCATAGAACCTGGTCGTGTAGTATCTGCCCTCTCATTAGGTGGTTGTCCTGATGCATACCATTCTGTTGCTTTGGGATGTATTCCTGCATGCATTTCATTGATTTCTTCTACTTGTGTTTTAATAAAATCCTCCAACTCTTTTATAGTAGTAACCTTTTTATATGTATGTGATTTTACATATGCAAAGGCATCATATACTTGCCAACCTGCCGCTTTACCATCACCAATAAATGGATAACCTTTTGTAACTACAATTTCAGAACCATTGGATAAAGTTACTTTTACAGTATCACTTCTTTGTACTAATTTTTTTCCCACAGTAGTAATATTAGTAATATTTCCAGTATATATACCTTTAGTACCTTGTCTATTCGTCATTACCTTATCACCAACAACCAATTCTTCTATTGGTTTTGTTGAACCATCACTCATTCTTATTTCAGTACCTTTTAATATTTCCATTAATCTAACTCATACATTTTTACATTTCTTTCAGGTTTGTAGCTATAGGTATCTGACAAGTACGAACTGTATTTCCTTATACTGGGTCTTATAAAAAAGAACAAAACATCTCTTGGTTCCGTACCAGGTTTTGGGCAACTCGCTCTATGAATTATATTTGGTGTATGTATAGCATAACTCCCTTGTTCTCCAACTACATTAACAACATGACCACCATCATTTAATTTCTTTCTTACTACTTCTGATGGTACCCTTGAATTCGCATACTCCTGTGACTGTGATGCTTCCATACGTGGACCTATCCTGTAAGATGGTAAAACTGGTATACTACCATCTGCGTCTTGAATGTATTTCAAACACCCACTTTTTTCTGTAACTCTATTAAGGTTAATAAATAATTTAACAAATTCTGCTGGACAATCATCATAATGCCACATCCAAGACGAGTTTACAAATCGTGGATTTGACTCATCATCTCCTTCTGTATCACTTGAAATATTTCTATACGGATTTAGAAATTCTATCTTGGCACTACAACCAAATATATCTTTTTCAACTATCGGCATAAAATAGTCTGCCAACGTATAAAGTTCTTTTATATCTCTCCAGTCATTAACTCTAATTGCATGTCCACAAGGATCTTTAAAACATCCATTCATATGTTTTATCTTATCATCAATTTTTTGTCTAATAGTTTCTATTATGTTAAAATATGCATCTGTATATGCCCCATTATCCAACCCAAATAAAGTACTATCCACTGTTAGATCATAAACACTATTATAAATTCCACCTTCTATTGGATTTAATTCTCTACAATATTGATAATGCTCTTTATATTCAGTCATATTACCACTCGTTCTCTTGTCTTTCATATAAAATTTCTCCAACATCAAACTCCCAGGGATGATCTATATCAAAAACCTCTAACTCCTCCATTTCAAATAACTCTGGATTTCCTTTGGTGAATGGTGTATCACCCATCCAAATTTCATCCTTAATAGTATCCATTCTTGAAGCATATAAACAATGTGCAGCTTCATAAATCTTCTCTACCATTTTAGTATTCATAATAGTAAACCCTTCGGGCCATTTTGTAATCAAATCACCGTTTCCATTCCAATAATATTGTTTCTTCCCTATAACACCAAACAACCCATCCGAATCTGAATGCATATATTTCGCAACAAACGCATCAATAGTTTCCACCTTTAATAACGGAGCACAAGCATTAATAAGTACAACATATTTATATGGAAGTTTATCACTCCACTCATACATTCCAGATACAGTATGTTCTTCATTGGCGGATTTCTCAGATCTATGAAAAACATTAACATCATACTTTTCACATAATTCTACTAATTCTCTTTCATATACTGAACAATAAAAATTGTCCTTTGGAATAATTTTAGAATCCAATACTTTTTGTATCCCCAATCCCATCAATGTAGTATCTGAAAATGGTTTTATCATTTTGCGTGGAACTCTTGTTGAATTTAACCTAGCTTGAATTACAAAACATATATCCTTTAAAGATTTATTTACCACGCAGTATATCCCCCATCAAGTAAAAATTCCCCACCAATACAATAAGATGATTCATCTGAACATAAGTATTTAATTATCCCATTTAGTTCGTCAACATTCATCATTCTACCAATAGGAACTCTTTCATTATATTTTTTAGTAAAACTTTCTGATTGTGAATCTGTAACTCCTCCTGGAATTACACAATTAACTCTAATATCTGGTGCTAAATTCACAGCTAAGTATTTAGATAACTGACGGACTGCACACTTAGAAATTGGATACCCAATATGTTTATTATCGCTCCCATACATTGATGGGTCTGGTGAAACCACACCATATATAGATGAAAAATTAACAATAACACCTTTTTTGTTTACCTTAGCAAATTCTCTACATACTGAAAACAAACTTGTTACATTCACATTTAAATATTCATTTACTGAATCCAATGAAATATCATAGATATCATTTCCTGTAGAAGAGTTAGATTCATCTATATGTTGATTTAAAGCAAATAAATTTACTAAATACTCTGCTGGGTTTTCACTAAAAAACTTTTTAACAACAGACTCATCTGTTAAATCTTGTCCCAGACTTCTCGAACATCTTATAACCTTATAACCTGTTTTTTCTAAAAAAGTACTTACCTCTTTACCGATAAGTCCTGTAGAGCCAGTAACAATTACTCTTTTCATTGATAATAATTTCCTATTTTTGGCATATCACATTCTTCTGTACATTTAATACATGGTGTTACTTCAAAATGATCTCTCCTAAATTTATCATACAACTCACCATTCCAAATATCATATAAACTCTTTTTGTAAGAATCTCCAAGAAATATTTCATTGTTATAGTCTTCCATACACATATGAACCTCTCCATCAGACTTAACACTCATTGACATCCAGGGATGTTTACAAAATTCTGACCAGTGAACTGATTCTGTACCATAAAATTCTTGTCTCTGGTCTGGTAACATTCTATTTCTTTGTTCTAAATAGTCCTTTAATGTTACATCTTTTCTATACCATTGTTGATCTTCACTTTTTAAATATATGTATACATCATGATCTTTAAATACTTCTTTTAATTTTTCGAATTCTTCTAGTTGTGTATCATTATGCTCAATATCAATCATAGTTATTATAATTGTTGTATCAAATCCTTTTTGTTCTTTTATGGATAAAACTTCCAAAGTTTTTTCATACGCTTCAGTAAAATTAGCTGCTGCTCCTCTAACCTCTTTAAATTTAACATCATCTGTACTTTCATATGAATATTTTAAATAAGTTAATCCATAACCCATCATTTCCTCTGTCCTTTCCACATTTATATTTGCTGGGGTACAACTAAAATAAGATTCAAAACCATATTCTGATAATACTTTAACTACTTTACCTATATTTTTATCTAAAAGAGGGTCACCATACCCGTGTAACTGAATCACCTTAGGAATTACATAAAGGAAAAAATGATTTTCACTGGCTTCATCATCTGGTTTTATTCCATAAGTTTCAGTTACAAATTTTTCCCATTTAGACCAAAGTTCTTTACTATGTGGTTTAATCTGAGTTACTATATCTTCATAAAAATCTTCTTCTAAAAATGTAATATCTCTTGTCATTCTACTGGTACGAGGACACATCTTACATCTCATATTACACGCATTAGTAGTTTCTATATTATATATTATAGGGTCTTTTGATCTATACCGTTCAAAAGTCTCCATAAGATCTTTCATAGGCACTTTTTCACCACTTTCCAATCTTTTTACAATTGGGTGGGATTTCATATAAAAATCTACATCATACATTATCTAATCTTCCTTTGTATTTCTTCGGTTAATGGAAAATGTTCTTTACTCCATATAGAACTAAAATTATACTCTGAATTTTCTCCTAAGTTGTAAAGTACTGTATCATACTTTAATTTAGTCAAAACATAATTCCATAATTCTTTATATTGTTTATGATAAATATAATAAGCGTTAGATTCGTTGAGTTGATATGCCATATTACTTTTACCTTCTTCAAAAGAATGTTTTACATCATTTTTATTATAACTTTTAGTTTTAACAGAAACTCCTGGACCTCCGTCCAGACCTACAAAATAAAGTTCTTTAGGTTTCATCTCTAAAGCAAACATTAACAATCTAGGAGCTCCGCCTATTTTACCATACACTCTAGTATTAAAACAACTAAGTTTAGGATAATTTTCGTAAAGTAATCTTAAATATGTTTTTTCTTTCTCCCATTTAGAATGTAATTCAAACATCAATGTTGGATTAAACTCATTTACATAATTTAAAAAATCATCACTTTGATAATCCACCTCTCCCCCAACAACTGCAATATCTACTTTCCTGTTCTTCAAATCTGAATTTAAATAAAAATGATTTAAAGAAAATATATAATCATATTCTAAATTATACCACTTAACTTCATTTGTAGAAGGCCCAGCTCCAACA
>Ga0310342_100003424_pt1 | contig 10421 bp, 4 predicted proteins | sample S15DNA20500_MG_FD_206155 | JGI IMG/M metagenome (GOLD analysis project Ga0310342, IMG submission 206155) | Marine microbial communities from station ALOHA, North Pacific Subtropical Gyre - S1503-DNA-20-500_MG | ecosystem: Environmental > Aquatic > Marine > Oceanic | place: Pacific Ocean: North... | reverse complement strand
GGATCGACCGCCAGAACTTCCACCTGTCTTGCGACTAAGCCTTTGTTGATAGGTCTCCAGCCTTTTCCTCCATTCTTGCTTTTGAATATGCCTTCGCCGAATGTGCCGACGTAAACTGTGGATGGCTTTGAAGGGTCAATGACCAATGTTTTAATCGGGTGGCCGCGTAATCCAGAACTCCGCAAGACCCAATTTTTACCGGCGTTGGAGCTTTTAAAAACCGAACCACTAACGGTTCCGGCGTAAAGGATCTCCGAGGTGGAAGGATCGACCGTCAACGTCTCGACAGGACTTCCAGATAGACCATAGGAACTTCGTTCCCAATGAGTGCCTTCGTTAGTGGTTTTGAACACACTCCCCTGTGAGGTGCCGAGGTATATCGTTTTAGAATTGGTCGGATCTAAAACCAAGGCGGAGACGACGGCTCCAAACGGTCCGCTAGAGTGCCAGTTACCTTCTCCAACAGAAGTTTTCCAGGGCCCTGACACCAACACTGCGACCAGAGCAGTGGTGACTCCTCGAAATAAATAATCCATCTTAAGTCTGTTGAATATCATTCCTAAAAACAACCTTTCATACGATAATTTCTTGTGTCCCATCATATTTTACAACATTCTTATTATAACAAGCTGCCCTAGATTTACTTCTTCCTCTACTGGTTCTCTTGAACACCTTAACCAGTAAGCCGGTTTCCCCCTTTCCTTCTAGATCCCAGATTTGATTTACTAAGAACTTGTAATAATGATTCAGTCGTATTTTCCAATTTGAGGTTGGCTGTCTAAAAAGGGAAAGGTTTTGTCTTTTCTTGGTGGAGAGCGAATTCATTTTAATTCTATGAGTGGACTTTACAGACACTTTTCCGAGGTGATATAGTTGTATATGTCATAAGGGTGAATTGCTTCCGACGACAAACGAGTAAAGGGATTTTCATGTTGTTCTGCCGAGTGGCGGGAAAGTAAAGGGTATGCTTACAATTTACGGACGGCAACAACGGTTTTGTGACGGTCTCAACCGCCGAAACTTCATCAAGATTGGGAGTTTGGGCATGGGTGGCTTGTCCCTACCGCACTTGTTGAAAGCGGAGAGGCAATCCGGTGTGGGGAGTTCTAATAAAGCTATCATCATGATTTATCTGCCAGGAGGTCCTCCTCATCAGGATATGTATGACATCAAGACGGAAGCCCCTTCTGAAATCCGTGGTGAGTTCAAGCCAATCAAGACCAATGTTCCCGGCATTCAGATCTGCGAGCACCTTCCTCTCTTGGCCAAGATGACCGACAAACTAGTTCTCCTCCGAACGATCGTGGGAGCCAAGAATAGCCATTCTTCCCATCAGTGTATGACAGGCCGTCTTAAGGATAATCCTCCACCTGGAGGTTGGCCTGAGATCGGCTCAGTTATTTCGAAGTTGGAAGGGCCTACTCATCCAGCGGTTCCACCCTACGTTAATCTGACCCCCCCAATGCGTCATCCACCCTATAACTTTGGACATCCCAGTTTTCTAGGCGCGGCACATACCCCTTTTCGGCCGGCTGGTGAGAGCATAAACGACATGATGCTCCAAGACATCAGCTTGGAGCGGCTCAGGGACCGCAGATCCTTACTCAAAAGTTTTGACAGATTTCGTCGTGATGCAGATCAAAGTAGGTTGATGGAAGGACTGGATGCTTTTAACGAACAAGCCTTCGATGTTCTCACCTCCAGTCGGCTACTTGAGGCTTTGGACCTGGAGAAGGAAGATCCTCGAATTCGTAAGCGGTATGGTGAAGGTACAGCCCAGCATCAGGGGGATGCTGCCCCTAGACTGATGGGCCAATTCCTTTTAGCGAGAAGACTGGTGGAAGCCGGTGTTCGATGTGTAACGGTCAGCTTTAGCTTCTGGGATTTTCACGGTGCGAACTTTAAAAGGGCTCGCGAAAATTTACCCCCGTTTGACCAAGGAGTGAGTGCACTGGTGGAGGATATACACCAACGGGGGCTAGACAAGGATGTGACGGTGATTGTTTGGGGTGAGTTCGGCCGTACTCCCAAAATCAACAAAGGTGGAGGGCGTGATCACTGGCCTCAGGTATCCTGTGGGCTGTTGGCAGGCGGGGGCATGCGAACTGGACAAGCGATCGGCATAACCAATCGTTTGGGAGAAGAACCCAAGGAACGGCCCGTACACTTCCAAGAAGTTTTTGCCACGCTGTACCACAACTTAGGTATCGACGCCAACAAGACTCAACTCACAGATTTTGCAGACCGGCCCCATTACCTGGTCGACGATCACCAACCGCTGCCGGAAGTCAGTTAGACCTGGGGTCAAGATGGTGACTCGATTCATTCTTGTTCGGCTGGCTGGCCTAGCGTTGGTCTGGTTTATCACAACCAGTTACGCAGGCGGAGAAAGCACCCAGCCAAGAATTCCTTCCGAAGCCAATCAAATTACAGAACTCACAATAGAAAACGGTCGCCCGCACGCAGGCAATCCTACTACCGGGACTCTCCTTTTCGGGCCGGAAGCCAGACAACAGCTGGTAGTAACAGCACGAGCACTTGATGGGCGACTGGTGGACTATACCCGATTGGTTGAGTATGAATCCAAACCCGTTGGGGTCATCGCCATCGATGAAACTGGGTTTATAACCCCGTTAGCCAATGGCACAGTTTGCATTACCGCCAAGGCTGGCCTAGATATGTTCTGCACCATCAAACTGACCATTCGAGAGATTAACAATTCGAGACCGATTAATTTTCCTAATCAGATTGTTCCAATCTTCACCAAGTCGGGATGTAATGGTGGAGGTTGTCATGGCAAGTCTTCCGGGCAAAACGGATTTCGACTCTCCCTGTTGGGCTTTGAGCCGAAGGAAGATTTTGAGCATTTGGTCATTGAGGGTCGAGGTCGACGACTTTTTCCCGCGGCTCCCGAGAGGAGCTTGCTATTGCTGAAGGCAGCTGCAATTGTGCCGCACGGTGGCGGTCGTCGAGTAAGCGAAGATTCCCCTGCGTTCGAATTAATATCTCGCTGGATAAGGCAAGGCATGCCTTATGGTAAGCCAAATGATCCCAAAGTAGCGCAAATCCAGGTCTTGCCGGATCATCGATTAATGTCCCAAAACCAAGAGCAACAGCTGGTGGTGATAGCAACCTACAGCGATGACTCTACTCAAGATGTTACTCGCCTTGTCCAATACGAATCCAACGAAAAAGACATGGCAGAGGTGAGCAAGACAGGCTTAGTTAAGGTTGGAGAACAGGCTGGCCTGGTGGCAGTGATGGTTAGATTTCAAGATCAGGTGGCCACGTTTCGCGTCACGATTCCTCACGGTGCCCCAGTGAATGAGTTACTAGCCGTAAGGAACTTCATCGACGAATGGGTGTTTCGGAAACTCCAGACGCTTGAACTTCCACCGTCGCACCGCTGCGATGATTCCACCTTCCTTCGCAGAGCTTCCATTGATATTGCTGGCCGCTTACCCACGCCGACCGAGGCCAAGAGCTTTCTGGCCGACCCAAATCCCCATAAACGGGGGGAATGGATTGACACGCTTCTCGACAGTCCCGGGTATGCCGATTATTTTGCCAACAAGTGGAATGCCATCCTCCGCAACAGGCGACGTGCTCCGGCTTCCATGCGCGGGAATTTCCTTTTTCGTAACTGGATTCGGGAGAGTTTTTACCAGAACAAACCCTATGACCAATTCATGCGGGAGATTATCACGGCTTCTGGCGAAATAGGTCGCAGTCCGGCCGTGACTTGGTATAGGGAGGTAAACAAAACCGAAGATCAAGTCCAAGATGCAGCGCAGATCTTCTTAGGAGTTAGGCTCCAATGCGCTCGTTGTCATCACCATCCTTTTGAGAAATGGAGCCAGGAAGACTATTATGGTTTTGCCGCGTTTTTCTCGCGCCTAGGTCGAAAGCCAGGCACTCAGTCTGGGGAAGAAATTGTATTTCACGAACGTGGAACGGCTGTAGCCATAAACCCTAAAACTAAGCTCCCCGCCAAGCCAACTGGCTTAGGAACGGAGGTGCTGAACATCCCCCCAGATCAGGATCCAAGGCGTGCTTTGGCCGATTGGATGGCCGCTAAAGATAATCCATTTTTCGCACGGATGCTCGTGAATCGCTATTGGAAGCATTTTTTTGGTCGTGGTTTGGTAGAGCCTGAAGATGATATGAGAGTGACCAACCCGCCTACCAACCCAGGACTACTGGACGCTCTGGCCAGCCACTTCATCAGTAGCAGGTATGATCTCAAAGACTTAATTAGAACGATTTGTCAGTCACAGACCTATCAACTTAGTTCCTCTCCTAACAGGTATAACTCCAAGGATAGGCAGAGCTTCTCACGCTACTACGCCAGGCGCTTGACAGCGGAAGTCCTGCTGGACGCGATTGACCATGTTACCGATGTTCAAACGATTTTCCCCGGACAGCCGAGAGGGACCCGGGCCTTGCAGCTGCCGGACAACAGTTACAATACCAGCTCTTACTTTTTGAAACTTTTTGGCCGGCCGAATAATGCTAGTGCCTCCGAATCAGAACGCACCGAAGACGCCAACTTGGCCCAGAGCCTTCATCTGCTGAACTCTCAGAAGATACAAGAAAAAGTTATTAGCGAGGAGGGGCGGATTGCTCGTTTAGCGAAGGATACCAACCAGAGTGATGAAGAGAAGATTCGAGAGCTTTACTATTGGGTTTTCTCTCGCCAGCCTGACGATGAGGAGCTGAACATCGCTCTCAACTATATTCAAAACACACGACTGGCATTGGCCGACCACGCGACTTCACAGAACAAGCTACAAGAGGCCTATCAAGATACCCTCTGGGCCCTGCTCAACACCAAAGAGTTTCTCTTTAACCATTGAGTAGCTTTCCCAGAGACCCTTACGGGCTTAGGACTTAGTCCACCAGATCTTCCATGCTGAAACAAAAAGGAGGCTTGGGAATATTTATTAAATTATTTAAGATCAGCGCCATTCTAGAGAGGGGTAAAGTTTGATAAGAAACGATCAGATACTAGGGATGTTTTCATCTAGCGTGGTTGTGCTCTGGCTGATCGGAGCAATATCATTGTGGGCCCAACTACCCCATGTCCGCCTAGAAACGGTTTTTCCTCCTGGGGGGAAACAAGGGTCACGGTTTGAGGTGTCAGTAACAGGTAATGAAACCGACGGCATCGATCGTCTCCACTTTTCTCATCCAGCAATTACCAGTGCTCCTGTGATGAGGGAGTCTTCGTCTTTTCAGGCATTTTCGAAGCTTGTTCCAGGTAAGTTTCAGGTTTCCATTGCCCCTGAGGTGCCCCAGGGAGTCTACGAGGTCCGCTTGATTGGTCGGTACGGTATCTCTAATGCACGAGCGTTTGTGGTTGGTGGTCAGCTGGAAACGGTTGCCGAGTCACCTAATCATTCTATTTCTACTGCCACCGAGATTCCTCTGGAAATCACAATCAATGGACACGCCAGCGAGGATGCCTCGGACTTTTTCAAGTTTAAAGCCAAGCAAGGCCAACGCATTACCATCGAAGGGTGGGCTCAACGAGTTGACTCTAAAATGGATGCGACCCTTGCTCTGTTTGACGTCGCTGGTCAAGAGCTACAAAGTAATCGAGATACCTATCATCTCGACCCTTTCTTGGATTTTTTGATACCAAAAGATGGTGAGTACCTTGTCAAAATTTACGACTACCTCTATAGAGGTGGTCCCGAGTTTGCCTACCGACTATCTATTGGAACCCAACCTCACATCGAATATATTTTCCCCGCAGCGGGCCTCCCAGGAAGTCGTCAGAGCTACGTGGTCTATGGACAAAACCTACCTGGGAGTCGACCCTCCTCAGTACTCAACGACAGTGGGATACCGCTTGAGGAGAAGACTGTCGACATTACCCTGCCCTCTGAGTATCATGGGTTACCTTCCAACTCCTTCCTAGAGCCCAGTCAGATCGTTGTTGGAGGTATCGACTATCGACTGAGCACTACTCAGGGAAACTCAAATTTCGTGAGCCTTCCATTCGCGACAGCTCCAGTAATTCTAGAAGAAGAGTCCAACGACCACCCTGACCAAGCCCAGAAGGTGTCCATTCCTTGTGAAATCAGTGGCCAATTCTTTCCCCGAGCAGACCAGGACTGGATTGTCTTCGAGGCTGAGAAGGGTAGTAGCTACTGGATTGAAGTTTTTTCCCATCGGTTGGGCTTACCTACAGATCCTGCTGTCCTTCTTCAAAAGGTCTCCATTGATGCCCAAGGTCGGACCCAAATAGACCATTTGATGGCATCGGATGATGGGAACTCTTATTTAGGCGACGAACGATATGACATGGGCAGTCGTGATCCTATCTTTCAATTCAAGGTCAAGAAAGACGGTGTCTACCGTCTAAGGATTCATGATCTTTCCGCAAACAGGGAGAGTCGTCCTTCTCATCTTTATAGACTTTCAATTAGAGAGGCACGTCCTGACTTCCGCCTCCTGGTTGTTACCGAAGATCCTGTGGATTCCGACGATAGCGCCACTATTTGGGAGCCCTTGCTGCGACGGGGTGGAACAACCAGGGTGAATGTCCTGGTGGTGCGACAGGATGGGTTCGACGACCAAATACAGCTTGCCGTGAAAGGCTTACCCTCTGGTGTCAGCTGGCCTGGAGCAACTATTCCCAGCAACAGTACTGGGACACAGCTAGTTTTCCAGGCAGCCCACAACATTGCGAGTTGGGCAGGGCCGATTCAGGTCACCGGCAAGGCGTGGATCAACGGCCGGCCGATCGTAAGAGCGGCTCATCATGCTTCTCTGATTTGGGACGGGGCCAGTCTTAGGCGTGTAAAAGTTCATTCCCGATTGGTCCGCAACCTGGCGTTGGCCGTCAGCCAAAATGAGATAGCCCCCCAGCTTCCAGTTTTTCAGATAGAGCAACAGGACTGGGAGGTCTCTCTTGAAGGTAAACTCAAAATTCCCTTCAAGATTATGCAACGCTCCCGTCTTTCAGGGAAACTGAATATGCGGCTCAGAAATCTTTCCGGACTCAGAGAGGCTACGACTAAGCACATTGTCGATGAAAAAACTGCGGAGGGAGAGCTGGAATTCCGAGTCACCAGTCAAGGTAATGAATTCAGACCAGGAAAGTATACTTTTTCCACAATCGCTCTTGGCGAGGTCACCTATCGAAAACACCCAGAAGGGGTACTGCCTGTTGAAGAAGAAACTCGAAAGATGGAACAACTTGTGAAACGGCGAATAGCTGCCGCTAAACGAATGGTTCAAGCTGAAAAAGTAGCTCCGCGAGAGCTAACGAGGCTTACCACTCAGGCACGAGAAGCGGAAAGAGAACGAAGAAAGGCGGAAAAACGCTTGCAAGAGGCTACCGCCAAAGCGTTGCCCCGTAAAGTGAGAGTAGCTGTTCACTCCCGGGCACTGGATCTTACAATCCATCCAGCACCCATAACGCTCTCGAAGGAGAACGATCCCCACTATTTATTGCAGCCCGGGGATAGCCTGGAGGTCCCCGTGTCAATTGAACGCTTGTTCGACTATACCGATCCGGTTGAGATCCGACTGAAAGTCCCAGCCCATATTTCTGGAATCGAGGCTGAGCCGGTGACGATTCCGAAAAACGAAAAGACAGCCGCGCTGCTGCTCCAGATCTCTCCGGCTCTAGAGCCAGGAGACTACCAACTCAAGCTTGAGGCAGGAGTTCAATTGAACGATCGCGATCTTACAGTAGAACAATCGATGATGATCCAGGTTCGTTCTAGTATAGAGCTGCTGCAGAAGCAAACCTCCCTGAAGCATAGTCTATGAAGAGGCTAGCCCTAACATCCTACCGACCTCGCCTTCGTTTCAAACCATACCGCCCAGGTCTTAGTCCAAGGAGGTCCTTGCCATTGGTCGGTGTCTTGACGGTCGCTTGCCTCCTCGGGGCCTCTATCCAAGCTCAACGAAACGATACCAAAGATCAAGACGGACCTATACCTATCGCGATGGTTCAGCGCCGGGAACCGATTGATTTTGAAAAGGACCTGTTACCGGTTCTCCAGTCCAAGTGTCTGGCCTGTCACAATAGAAGGTTAGCCTTGGGGGATGTTGTTCTGGAGTCCACTGAGACGATGCTTAGTAGCGGTCGCCGAGAGGCAGTCATCGTTCGGGGAAACAGTGAAGTCAGTCCGCTGCTCCAGGTAGCCGCACACCTTCGCCAACCCTTCATGCCACCCGCCGGCAACGAAGTAACTGCCTTGGCATTGACTCCCGAAGAGCTTGGTCTTCTGAAACTTTGGATTGATCAGGGTGCCCATGGATCTAAGAGGAGAATTTCGTCTCGGCTAAAATGGCAAGCTATTTCAGCAACCGTGAAGCCCATCTATAGCTCAGCCATTACTCCAGATGGTCAATACGGTGCCTGCGGTCGTGCAAACCAGATTTTTCTTTACCACTTGGCCTCAGGCCGCCTGGTCACCCGCCTTATCGACCCAACCTTATCACGGATGGGCATCTACCCAGAATCAGGTGTCAGTCATCGCGACTTGGTTCACTCCCTGGCGTTCAGTCCAGACGGTCGTCTGTTGGTTTCGGGAGGTTATCGGACGATTAAGTTCTGGCAACAGAGGGATGTAGAGCAGGTCGAGCTAGCTGCTAGCCTTGGACAGGAGGTGGTACCAAATTGGACTCTGAAACGGGCTATTGGAAGCGTGGATGATTCTTCGATCTTAATCGGCCGGATCACGGCTCTGGCATTTAGCCCTGATGGGCAATTACTGGCCACGGGCAGCGGAGATCCATCACGAAGCGGTGAATTAAAGATTTGGCATGTCGAAAGTGGTGAGTCCTGGGGAGTGATTGCTGATGCTCACAGCGATACGATTCTAGGAATGGAATTTTCTCCGGACGGCAGGTATCTAGCCACCGGCTCCACCGATCGATTCGCCAAAGTTTTCCATGTCAAGACACGCCTACTGGCGCACAACTTTGAAGGGCATACACATCACGTGTTGGACGTAGCCTGGAGAGCTGACGGTAAGGTGCTGGTTAGTTGTGGTGCCGATAACGTGATCAAGTTTTGGGATGTCGAAACAGGCGAGCAAAAGAAGACCATCAGCGGCTACGAGAAGGAAGTCACCTCCTTGAGCTTCATCGGCAAGAGCAACCGTTTGCTCATAAGTTCAGGAGACCCAGTGGTGCGTTTTGGGGAACGACGATTGAGTGGAGTGTCTGGGTTTGTCCACACTTCAGCTGTTAGTGCCGATGGCCAGACTATTATGGCCGGGGATGAAGACGGTCGACTGCTCGTTTGGAAGGCTTCCAATCTTGTCCCTCTTCACATCCTCAGTCCCCCACTGTCCCCTTCTGAGGACCACGTTCTAAAATAGATAGCAGTGGAGTGGATTCTTAAGTTAGGAAAACCTGGAGAGGTTCACTTGGCCGGGAGAAGTTTCCCGGAAGTCGGAGTGCCTGTTACACCACGAATTTTTTGAGTGGGGAGACAGTGGCTGTGGCACAGCAAACTGCTCCGGCCTGGGGATTCATAGACAGTCGCCCTGTCACGGACTTATCTTTTTTGATCAGGGGATAACGGTAGCACATCCTGATTTTTTACCATGACATCTTTCTTCCTGCAAGTGAGTCAGACTTTTTTCAAGGCGCTGCTGCCGCCTATTTTGTTGGCGGGGCTTGGGGCTCTCACCGATCGCCTCCTGAATTTCGAAATCCGAACTCTAAGTCGCCTGTGCCTTTACATACTATCTCCAGCATTACTGTTCTCCTCACTGATGAAGGTCGAGCTGCTGTTGGCGGATTCATTACGGGTGGTAGGCTTCTCTTTTCTGGTATTGGCCGTCATGGCACTTCTCGGTTGGATTTATGCCTGGCTGCTAAGACTGGATCGCCCCACCACCGCCAGTGCGGTGATGGCAACGACTTTCTTTAATGCTGTAACTCTGGGCTTTCCTTTCGTTCTCTTTGCTTTCGGAGAGGAAGGATTACGCCTGGCTGCCGTCCTAATCGCTACGAACTCTTTGCCCCACTATGGCGTTGGTTTATTTGTAGCAGCCCGAAGTACTCACTCTACTAGCCAGGCGATGCGGAAACTCATACGGATGCCGGGCCCCTATGCCGTGATTATCGCTCTCCTATTTCGAGCCCTTGACATCTCTCTGCCTCTGGCTGTTCTTGAACCCATCGACATTTTGGGTAGAGCAGGGATCCCAGTACTCCTAATCACAATCGGGATGGAGCTAGGCCGGATCCAATTTGGAATGAATCATTCCGAAATTTGGGGGGTGGTATTGCTTCGACTCCTGGTAGGTCCTCTGGTGGCTTGGGGAGGAATCACCCTATTGGGATTGACAGGGTTGTTGGGCCAAGTGGTCGTGCTTCAGGCAAGCATGCCCACTGCCATCATGCCTATTGTGTTTGCTCGCGAATTCGGAGGCAACATCCAGTTT
>Ga0310342_100003423_pt1 | contig 10421 bp, 10 predicted proteins | sample S15DNA20500_MG_FD_206155 | JGI IMG/M metagenome (GOLD analysis project Ga0310342, IMG submission 206155) | Marine microbial communities from station ALOHA, North Pacific Subtropical Gyre - S1503-DNA-20-500_MG | ecosystem: Environmental > Aquatic > Marine > Oceanic | place: Pacific Ocean: North... | reverse complement strand
CAGGATCATGCCGGCGGTGCCTTGCTATTGTTGATTGACAACCAGATCATGGTGATTCGGCACTAACGTTCGGCCAACATTGAATGGACCCTCCAATCCAGATATCAGGGAACCACTTTCCCTGCAATGAATTACCTGCCCACGAATTCCAATGAACGACACCTCCCAACCTGACGACCTGTCCGCCCCCGACCCGGGACAGCAGGGGGATCTCGATCCGGCCGCAGAGGACCAGGATGCCATCGAGATCCCATCCGAGATGCCGACCCTCCTCCCCGGCGATCAGAGGGGTGACAGTTCTGCCACCATGGTTCGTCCTGACGCACCGGCCATTCCACCGGTTCCCGTGGACCACCGGATCCCGGGATATGACCTACTAAGAGAGCTTGGACGCGGTGGCATGGGCGTTGTCTACAAGGCACACGACCAGAAGCTCAAACGAACCGTGGCCCTGAAGATGATCCTCAACGGCGAATACGCTTCCGAGGATGAAATGCAGCGTTTTCAACTGGAAGCCGAGTCGGTCGCGAAACTACAGCATCCTCAATTCGTACAAATCTACGATGTGGGGGAATACGATGGCCGCAGCTTTATCTCGCTGGAGTACGTTGACGGAGGTAATCTGCACCAGCAGATCGACGGCACCCCCCAGAACCCCAAAAATTCTGCGCATCTGGTCGAGATGCTGGCTCGCGCCATGGACGTGGCCCACCGCCAGGGAATCGTCCACCGTGATCTCAAACCTGCCAATATCCTCCTGACAGGCCAGGGCGATCCCAAGATCACGGATTTTGGGCTGGCCAAGATCATGAACGAGAACCGCGGGGCGACCAGGAGCGGGGCCGTGCTCGGCACACCAAGTTACATGTCCCCGGAGCAGGCCGCCAGCAAGGGAGATAGTATTGGGCCATCGGCCGACATCTATGCCCTGGGTGCGATTCTCTATCACCTGATGACCGGCCGGCCTCCCTTCCGGGCCGAGAGTGAACTGGACACGCTAATCCAGGTGATTGAGGACCAGCCGGTTTCCCCGCGCCGCCTTAACAGCACCGTCCCGATCGACCTGGAGAAGATCATCCTCAAGTGCCTGGAAAAAGAGCCACAGCACCGGTACGCAAGCGCCGGGCAACTTGCCGACGATCTGCGGCGATTCCAGGATGGGGAATCGATCAGCATTCGCAGTGTCAACCTGGTGGACAAGGTGACCCGGTCACTGCAGCGCAGCAAGCACGACATGGACCTGCGAGCCTGGGGTTCCATGCTGCACTGGATCGCGGGAATCGTTTTCCTGGCAGAAGTGGGGATCTTCTTTCATACCCTCGACGGCCCCCCCTATCACTGGCAATCGGGAGCCCTGGTCCGGATCGCCCAGGTCATCCTTCTGGCCATCGTCCTCTGGGCGTACCGGGACAAATGGTCCGTCTCGATGGGGTCGGTGGAACGGCAGATGCTCTCGATATGGATCGCCTTCTTTCTCTCCTGCTGGCTGTGCCTGGTGGTTGCTTTCCTGATGGCGACTACAAAAGCACCACTGGACCAGATCAAGCTTTACCCGCATTTCGCTATCCTGAGTGGCCTGATCTACTTCGTGATCGGCAGTAATTACTGGGGCCAGTGTTATATCTTCGGAGTTGCATTCTTCGCCCTGGCAGTGATCATGACCTTCCAACTGACACTTGCCCCGCTGGAATTCGGGGCCTTGTGGGCGATCTGCCTTGTCCTGATTGGCCGCCGGCTGCAGTTCCTGATGGAAACAAAATAGCCTCGTGCAGAGTTGGAGGTGGGACCGCCAGGCCCTGGCCGGGGAAAAACCCTATTTCATGGTCGACCGACAGGTTCAGATCCCGGAAGTGGATCCCATCCTCGACCATCGTGCCCCTCACGTCGTCCGTCGTTTTCAGCTTCCCCCACACGGCGGCCGGCCGATGAAGCGGGTCCAAGAACATTGACCGTTGTGTCCCAGTAAGTAAGCTTCACTAAGGATTGATTTCATCCGCGTGGAATTCACGGTTTCGCACTCCAGGACAACAGCCCGATGACCCAAGCTCCTCCATCCCGGATGAGATACTGTCATGCTTGTGCGGCCGCCATTGATAGCCATGCCCCGGTCTGTCCGAATTGTGGCGTCCAGCAGCAAGGCCCCGCGGCGCCCAATCCGGGCCAGCAGTATCCCAACCAACCCTACCCTGGGCAGTATCCCGACCAACCCTACCCCGGTCAGTATCCCGGCCAGGTCGACCCCGCTTACCAGCAGGCCGTTGGGAACAAGATCGCCGCCGGGCTGTGTGGCATCCTGATCGGTGCCCTAGGCATCCACAAGTTTCTGCTGGGATTTACCAATGCCGGTGTGGTGATGCTCCTTGTCACTCTGCTCACCTGCGGTATTGGGGCCATCCCAATGGCGATTATTGGTTTGGTCGAAGGGATCATTTACCTGACCAAATCGGACCAGGAATTTTATCAGATCTATGTCGTGCAAAAGAAAGACTGGTTTTAAGTGCTTGCCGGAACGACGCTGGCACCATTCAGAACATCAACGCTTACTCGATATCGCCGGATGTATCCAGCAGCGTGGCATCCAGGATCAGGTCGCGGAAGTCTTCATCCGGAACGTCGTTTAACAGTTCGATGAATGCCACCAGGCCTGCCACATCCTCCTCATCGAGGCTCATCACTGCGTAGGCGTCATCAATCTCCTCCGCCTCACCCGACTTTTTCTGACGACTGGCCGTGATCTTGGCCATGATCGCCTTGGCGACATCAACCTTGGTCTGCCTGAGATTTCGTACCGAGGGGGTCATCACCGGCTCCCCTCCCCTGGTTACCAGATGTTTCTTTTTATCGGTGAATTCCGTGAGCGTGTGGCAGGCGGCACAGTTGCCAACACTTGTCTCACCCTCGTAACGGAAAAACGTCTTGAAAGCGCGATAGGACTGGTGATCCATCCCGGGCGGCACCTTAAGGAGGATGCGGCCCTCCTGGTTGGCTAACCGCCCGAAAATGCGCCCGGCAATATCAGCGGGGGATTCCCCCTCTTCTGCTTCTTCGGGGATCCGATTGACATAGCTGAAGGCGTCGTAGACCGCTCGCTTGCTGCTGGCCAGGCGATGAACACGTGTCGACTTTTCCACACTGTCAGCAGCGGGCAAGGTATTTTCCTGGGCACCGGTCTCTTCACGACCCCCCGTGTCCTGCCGGGGGACCGCCGGTTGCGGTTGCGGCTGGCTACAACCGCCGAAAAAGAGGAGCCAGGGGATCAGCATGCCAGCCAGCTTGATTCGCATCATGACAAATATCCCTCGCTTGTCCCCAGGCGGGGTCAAAAAAAGCGGGGAGCCCCGATGGACTCCCCGCTTGTGTGGTAATGACACCGGCCTCTCTCCTAGTCGTCGCCCGCGACCTTCAGGTTCTTGCCAATGATCTCAAGCTTGATGATCGATCCGAAACCTCGCTCCGTATGACGTGCAGGACCGTTGGAATTACAGGTCCATATATTCCCCTCCGCGTCAAACTCGATCTCTCGCGTGTAGGTCACGCGCGAGGGCAAACGGAAGTCGACAAGCTCTTCCGTCTTCGGGTTGAAGCGGTGCAGCACATCGTTGTTCGTCCCACAGATCCAGATGTAACCCTTGGGATCGATATTCAGGGCGTAGGGGATCTGGTTGTCCTTGTCCGGAAGATCGTAGACCTTCCACTCCTCCGTGGTGGGATCAAACTTGCCGAACACCCCGGAACCAAAACCCGGCACCCAGACCATGCCATCCTGGGCCACATGGAGTCGCCGGGGTCCACGGAAGGGAGGGTTCCATTCCTTGATCGCCCCGTCCGGAGCCTTGGGATCAATCCGCCCGATACGGTTCCCGTTGAGCTTGGTATACCAGATAGTTCCGTCAACCGGCGAATAGTCGATTCCATAGGGGGTGATCCCGCGGGATTCACCTCGCCCGGCCCCCACTGCCTGGTCCTTGCTCAGTAGCTTGTATTCTTTGACGAACAGGCTTTCGGGGTGAATCGAGTAACAGGAATTCCTGCCCGCGTCCGTGTACCAGACCAGCCCTTCTGAATCCTTGGGATTGATCCGCAGAGTGTGCGGGTAGGAACCTCGCGTGGCCGGAGCTACCGCGCTCGATGCGATCACGAATTCCTTTGTCTTTTCGTCAAACTTGGCCATCTCACCGGAACCACAGAGCGTGAACCACATGTTGCCGTCATTTCCGAGTTCGATCGAGTGCGGCCCACGGTATCGCCCGGGAAAACGATAGAGCTGGCGTTCGCCCGTCTCCGGATCGAGCGTGACCATTGCATTCTGGGCCATGTCCACCGCGTAGACCTTCCCGTCCGGACCCAGTTCCAGGTCGTGGATCATGACCTTGAACCGTGTCCCCATGTCCCACTCGGTAATTCTGGCCTTGGTGGCAGGCCCCCGGGGAGCCGGCGGTGGCACGAAGGCAGGCCATTTGCTGACGGCCTCTTCGTTGTAGGTTTCGACGAGTCGATCGATGATTGTTTCCTGCGTATGCTTGTAGAGGCCGCCAAAGCCATCCATGCGGCGGATCATCGTCTGCCAGTCGACCGGCTTCTCCGGGGATCGCCATCCCCTGTTGCCGGTTTGATGGCAGTAGCTGCACATCATCTTGTAGTTCTCTTTATCCTTGACACTGTCCCACTTGAGCATCCCGAAACCACTATCGGCGGTGCGCTGGATCTCCAGTTCCTCGCCGGTGGCAGATTCCATGGCGAATGACAGGCCGCGAGCGCCGCCATCCACATCTTCCTGCCACTGGTCAAGCTGACCCAGCAGGCGGGCCCGAATGCTAAACGTTGTGTCCCGAAGACCATCGAGTTGGAAGGATCCGTCCGCCTGGCTAAAGACCGACACGCTCTGCTGGCGATCCTCGTCAAAGGCCGAGACCATGACACCTTCCATCGCCTTGCCAGAGGAATCCAGGACCTTGCCCCGAATCGTTTCTGCGTCCGCCTGTGCCATTGACAGGCACAGTCCCAGGACCATGGCAAAACTTGCTGTTCGGATCATCACGGTTTCTCCCTTGAAGGGTTTTCGATGGTTGCTTATCCCGTATTGTCACGGAAATGCCCGCCTGTGACAACATAATATAACCCAGGCACTCAACAGACCGAAGTCAAACAGGCACCTTGTATTGCCTCTCTTGAAGGGCGTAAAATTTAGTGTCTCTCCACCGGGAGATCCGCGGCCCATTTCCTTTTGACGGTCCATATGCCGCAGAAAATCAAGGATGACAAGATGGAATTGAATCGACCCAGGCTGATCATCACCGCTGGGATTGTCCTGCTCGTTAGCGGGATACTGGCATGGAAGTTCTTCGATGCCTACGAAACAGACGATCACCGTGTTGCGAATCAAACCGATGGATTTCTTTCTGCCCGGTTAATGGCCAATAAATTCCCGGAGATGAATTCTGTCTCCACGTCCGATCCGAGAGAGGAAAAAACCGGTGTCGTGGGGGTTGTCCGGTTTGAGGGACCACGACCGAAACGTGCGCCACTCCGATTAAGGGAAAAAGGTGGCAAGGTAAGTGCCTGCCAGGCACTCCACAAAACCCCGCTTCTGGATGAAAAGATGATGGTCAGTGAGACGGGCGAGGTTGCCAACGTCTTTATCTACGTGAAAAAAGGCCTTGAGAAAAAGGAATACCCGCTTCCCGAGAAACCGGCCGTGATCAACCAGGACAAGTGCATGTTCCGGCCTCGTGTCCAGGGGGTCCGGATTGGCCAGAAGTTCCTCATGCGCAACAGCGATCCAGTGCTGCACAATGTTCGTTCCTTCTCTTTCAAGAACAGGGCCTTTAATATCGCCCAACCCGCCGACACGGAAGACCGCGAGAAGGTTTTCCGGTACCGCGAGAAGGCTGTCATGGTCCAGTGTGACATTCATCCCTGGATGAATGCCTATTACTTTGTCATGGACCATCCCTTCTTTGCCGTCAGCAATTCGAAGGGCCAGTTCAAGATCGAGGGGCTGCCGCCAGGCGAGTACACGCTGTCCGCATGGCACGAGGAGTTCGGAGAACAGGAAACGACGATCACTGTCGGCGCCACAGGTTCCACGGACGTTGATTTCTCGTTCAAACAAAAGACCCAGTAAAATCAGCCGCGGACCCGGCCGCACCGTGCTGCCGGGCTGAGGGAATTCTCTTATGCGCACGTTCGCCATCCCCCTGCTGGTGATCGCCTCACTGCTTCTGGCAGCCTCGATCGGAATGCACCTGTCCCCCCCGAGCCAGGAGGGTGCCCCGCCTGCCAGCAGCCCGCCAGCCGCCTCCGCACCCTATCAGCCTGCCCTGGAAAAGGATCCCCCTGTCCCAGCTCCCCCGCAAAGTGCCACGGACGACTTCACCACATTCCTGGCCCGGCTCAAGGTGGCCCCGGAGAATTCTTCCAGTTCCCTTGTCCTGACAAGAGCGGACCGGGAACAGGCAGAAAAGGTGTTTCGCAGTAGCACGGGGGTTCCGGAGGACATCCGTATCGAGATGCACAGTCCCTTCTTCGAGGTCGACCCGGAGGGGATCTTTGCACTCTATGTGGATCTCCCGGCGCTCGAACGGGGCCTGGCACTTTTCCAGCAGAATTGTGCGCACTGCCATGGTCCCTTCGGCCGTGGTAACGGATCCTCCACAGCGCAGTGGTACTCCGGCAACTTCCCCCGCAACTTTAACTATGCCAAGTTCAAGAGCCGCTCGACGCCATACGGGGCCGTTCCCACCGACAGCGACCTGTTCCGCACCCTCACGCGGGGGCTCTACGGCTCCTCGATGCCCTCCTTTCGTCACCTGGCACCGCAGGACCGCTGGGCACTGGTGATGTTTATCAAGAGCCTGGGGAATTTCTATGATGACTTTGACGAGGTCGTGATCAACCGCTTCGACCCCGAGTTCGGCGGCCGGGACTCCCAGCCACCGGCGATGGGCACCGAACCGGAGGTCACGCTCGAATCCGTCACCCGGGGCCGGATCCTCTTTATCGAGCAGGCATGTGTGACCTGTCACCAGGGCAAGAAATCCAGGCCGGTCGGGCTGGCTCGCTGGGAGGGGACATTCGACAACTGGCGCGATGAAATGAAACGGCCGATCCGGAATTCACGGAACCTGACCAACCGCGTCTTTCGCAGTGGGGCTGCCCCGAGCGACCTGTTCCGTATTATCTCCGATGGCCCCTCGATCGGGCCGATGCCAAGCTACCGCAACCTGCCGGAAGAGGATCGCTGGGCCCTGGTCCACTATGTCACATCAGTCTTCAAGCCGGACTATCCCCAGGCACCTCCGTCGGCCGACCAGCAGGCCAAGCCTCCCAAGGCGCTCGGGAAAGAACCCGCTGAACCTTGATGCCCGAAGCCCAATAAACCCCGGCCCCCTCACTTCTCATAAACACCCAGGAGAATGAATCCATGTCAGATGTCCCTCCCTCTCCAGACCATTCTGAACACCAGGTTCCCGGCGATCCAGCCCAACAACCTCTCCCGCCACCGCCCTATCCACAGGCTGGCTCTCCGCCCCAGCCATACCCAACAGGGAATGATCCTGTGGAGCGGATAATCCCCTACAAGAATCCTCCGGCCCTGGTCGCCTATTACCTGGGAGTCTTCTCTTTTATCGTCCCGTTCATGGGAATCGCCAGTCTTGTGATGGGTTTCATCGGCCTTTCCAAACACAAGAAAAATCCGCTCGTCCGGGGCAAGGGTCATGCACTCACAGGCATCATTCTTGGCCTGTTGACCGCGACCGGCTGGATTGTCCTGTGTGCCGGGGTCTTGAACATTTTTAGTTTCTAACCCTGTCCGCCACGTCCCAATCCCGGAACCTGCCAATGAGATTTTTGCCTGACCCACGACGGCTGGGGATGCTGGTGGGCATCCTCTTCTACTGCCCGCTCACAGCCCAAGTGCCCGCGGAGAAACCGTTTGTAAAGTACGATGAAAAACCGGCTCGCTATCTCAAGCGCCTGCACCGCAAGGGGACTTCGGCACCTTCCGACGCGCGGCATGCCTTCCGCGCGGACTACCCCGGCGGATTCGCCGCCTGGCAGACCGATGCCCACGGGATACTGGCCGGGCTGCTGGGACTTGACCGGATCGCAGCAGATGCAAGTGGGCACGAGCCTGTCGTGCGACTGGCAAAGGCGGTCCAGGAGGATGGATACCAGCGCCAGCTGGGAGAAATCGAGACCGAACCGGGTGTGACCATCCCCTTCTGGCTGCTGGTGCCGGACGGCACGACAAGGAAACCCCGGCCGCTGGCCATTTGTGCCCATGGACATGACCGGGACGGCTGGAACACCTACGCCGGCGTCTACCGGGACGAGGAGCACCGCACCAGCACAGAGGCCAAAGATGGCAACGTGGGGGTGCAGGCGGTACAGCGGGGCTTCGTGACCCTGGTGCCGGCCACACGCGGGCTGGCAGAGGCCGCATCGATCCCGGATCCGAAGGGCCGGCATGGCAACCGGCCCTGCCGGGCCCAGCTGATTCACTGCCTGCTGGCTGGCAGGACGGCGATCGGAGAGCGGGTCTGGGATACGCAGCGGATCCTTGACTGGGGGCTCGCCACGCTGCCAGCAGTCCATAAAGAGAAAGTCCTCATGCTGGGAAATTCTGGCGGCGGGGTGATGACCGTCTACGCAGCGGCACTCGACCGGCGAATCACGGTGGCCGTGCCGAGCTGTTCGTTCACCTCCTATACCAGCAGCAGCGGTTTTATTTTTCACTGTGACTGCTGCCTGGTCCCACGGGCCCAGTTGGAACTGGGAGACATGGCCGACATCGGTGCGCTCGCCGCCCCGCGGCACTTGCTGGCAGTGCATGGCCGCAAGGACGGCCTGCACTCGTTTCCGGACGTGGAAGCGGCCATGGCGCGGGTACGCTTGATTTACACCGCCGCCGGCGCGGAAGACCGCTTTACCCACCGCTGGGGCGACGAGGGACACAAGTTCTATCCCGACTTGATGTGGCCCTTTATCGAATCGGCCCTGGGGCAATAGCACGGGGATCAACAACGGCCATTATCCTGCCACACACCGTCACGAGCGACTGGCGATCTGCCAGAGCATCGCCAGGTAACAGCCGTTCCAGGCCAGGTACAAGCCGCACAAGACGAAGAGTCCCAGCGCGCTAAAAACGGAAAACCAGCCCAGCCAGGCAAGCAGAACTAGCAGGCTGGTGACACCGCCCAGCCCCAGCGTGCTCCAGAAGAGCGGCTCCATCTCCAGCCCCAGCCTGTCGCTGGCGATACCGCGAAGCACCGTCAGAAAGATCCCGTGACTGCCCACCGCCATCAACAGGGCGATCACCCGCAATGTAGTTCGCAAGCCAGAAAAATTCTCCGGAGGGAACAAGCCGACAAGAACAATCAACAGGATCGCCCCGGAAAAGAGCAACAGGCTAACGACACTCGATCGCCGTGTTTCGTCCGGGGCCCCGGCCTGACAGAGCGAGCATGCACCGACAAAATTGAAGATCATACCCGGCAAAATGCCCAACAGCGCCACGACCACCATCACAGCGGTCGAGGCGATGGAGTAGATCGTCTCCTCCTTCTGGGCCACCGGCCCCTCACCAAACAACTTGAGCAGCAGGCCTGCCCCAGTCACCACGCCAATCAATACAACCAGCGCAACGAGCATGTTGATGACAACGGCAATCGATACCCAGCGGGTTGCCGACCGAACGTGGTCCATCTTTCGAGCCCTTGGATTGTCCGTCTTTACATCAACACGCCGATAAGGAAACCCGATACGACAACGAGACTAATGATAAGAACAAAATAGGCCACCAGGGATAACCAGAGTACCCCAAAGAAACTCAGGTCAAACCATTCCATCAGCAGCTTGAAGGAGAGGATCAGACCAACAATTCCCACAACAATTCCCAGTGGAGGCGCGACCTCATACAACCCATTGGCTGCCAATGAAAATACTTCCATGATGACGTTGTAGATCAGGCAAAGTTTTAAGTTTTGCTTCAGGTCTGAAAAGGTTGCCGTCGTATCATTCATCCAGAGGACAAAGGCAAAGGCCAACGAACCCAAAAGAATAGATATTGGAATTGTGAGAATATAAACTACAACGATCATTATTTTTTCCTTCTAGAGAATACCATTCTTCACCGTCCTGCCCTTCAGGCAGGACGACTTGCCCCCCCCACGAGGGTGTGCTTTTATATCACAGGTTTCCACGGTTTGTCGCGATCAAAACCAGCCCGTCCATTCAGACTCAGCCAGGGACAGGGAACTTACTTCCGGGCCGGTTAGCTCGCTGGTGAGCTGCCAATCGCAGCCCTACAATGGGAACACGAAGGGGCGCAGTACAGACCTCCAGGGGATTTCCCAGGTGATAGAGCGACGGTATTCAAGAAGCACCCGGCCCGTTTACAGCGGTCATCCTGTACGTGC
>Ga0310342_100003420_pt1 | contig 10427 bp, 6 predicted proteins | sample S15DNA20500_MG_FD_206155 | JGI IMG/M metagenome (GOLD analysis project Ga0310342, IMG submission 206155) | Marine microbial communities from station ALOHA, North Pacific Subtropical Gyre - S1503-DNA-20-500_MG | ecosystem: Environmental > Aquatic > Marine > Oceanic | place: Pacific Ocean: North... | reverse complement strand
CCGCAACTCCCACCAGGATGGGGAGGAACCTGGAATTACTTCGTATCATCATGAGGAGTTCCTTTCTTCTCGTTTGCAGGCACTGGTCCGCGACAAAACCAAAACATCCGCGGAGACCGAGGCGCATTACGCTTCGGTCTCCGAGATGTAAGGATACCACACTTATATCTATTCCGCTACTTCAGCGGTGCTGCCAAACCTCATCAGACCTGGCGCCGGCGAGCGATCCCGATGGCCGCCGCTCCCAGAGCGATGAGGGCCAGGCTGGAGGGCTCGGGAATGATGCCACCCTTAAAGTTGTCGATGCCGATGACAAAGGTCTGCGGCGAGCCTCCAAGGCCCCCCATATCGCGGAACTGGATGGTGCCGACGTCTTTGAGGCCGGGATCCGTGCTCAGGGCAAACCGTTCGTTATTCAAGTACCACGCGGCGGTCTCGGCTATTCTGTCGATCTCGACCCGCACTTTGTTTACGGTGCCTATGGTGAGATGATTGTTGGCCCCATTCCAGTCCAAGGCGCTGGCGAAATCCAGCCTCACTTGCAATTCCCCCCCGCCCACGTCGTCGTTGCGGAGGTGTAGGCTCTGCACAAGCTGGCCGCCACCCGCGAGCAACCGAAACGAGAAGAACTTGGTGGCGCCTGCAGGAGCACCGGTGCTAGCCACCAGCAAGTCCCATTCGTAGGCGCTGTGAGACTGGTTGGGGGCTGCGGTTGAATCGAACCCGAACTGGAGCGACGGCAGTGAGGACTTGGGGACGGTGCTGGTGAACACGACGGGTTGATCGGTCAGTCCGCCCAGGGAACTCTGAACCAGGACCGTATTGCCCGTGTCGACGTCGACTCTATTGGGCGTAGTATGAAGAACGGCGGAATCGTACGAGACCACACTCGGGGCACTTCCCACTGTGTCGCCATTGAAGTTGACATCCCAACCGCCGTTAACCGGTACCACAAGGCCGGCCTGCCCCGCGCTCGCCGAAAACAGGATCGCCGCGGTGACAACCAGTCCGTTCTGAATCTGAACCATTTTCCGTTTCATAACTATTCTCCCTACTGGGTTCCGGGTCGGCTCACCGAGCCAACCGCTGTTGGTCTTACTGGAGCTCATGCATCGCATGGAAGGGGCTTCTGCCCCGAACTGCAGTGCATAACTACACGATTGTCTCCCATTCTAGATTCGCAGGCGGCTAAAGCAAAGAACATTCTGCAAAAAAAACAAACCCAGGGCGTCACCACCGCAAGCCCCTTAGGTTCAAGGCGTTACGCTCCGGCGCCCTCCGCTGCAACAAGCGGTTAGGCATCCAGCCCGAGCCGGCGCAAGAGGGATCATCCGGATGCGAATGAGTAGCGCGAGCTCCGCCCATTTGCTTATCATGTTTTAGTGGGACCTCTGAGCACGGCTCAGGTGGTTTTTGCATGGGAAATCGGACAACGATTACGGATGACGAGGAGAAGATCCGAATCGTCGCGCGTAGTCGTCAACCGACATTCCCGCGTTTCTCAAACCAGTTCGGCTTCCGACCGTGGCACTTCGATGTTTTCTTCGTTGCAGGAAGGTGCGTAAAGATCTAGGATCTGTTTCTTTAAAAGTCGTGAAAACAAAAGCCATCGCATTCCCAAAACCGCATGAGATCGCGTTCCGCGAATTCGACCTGCCGCCCTGCGGGCCCGATGAGATCGTGGCGGAGACGCTCTACAGCTTCGTGTCTCCCGGGACCGAGTTGCGGGTCTGGGCCGGGACGCACGAATCGGCGGGCAAATTCCCGCTGGTGCCGGGCTATTCCTGGGTGGGCCGAGTCATCGAAATCGGTCGCAACCTTACAGGCTGGGATGAAGGCCAACTGGTAACCGGCCGGAACCCTTTGCCCATTGACGGGGTTACGCAACTCTGGGGCGGCCAGGCAAGCCATCACCGTGCCACGGAGAGCGGGTATGGCACGGCCTTGAAGCTCCCGGAGGGCGCCGATCCCTGGGATTACGTCACGGTGGAGACATCGGCGATCAGTTGGCGAGGCGTTTCCTCCGCCTTTCCGGCGGCGGGCGAAACCGCGGTAGTCGTAGGCCAGGGTTTGATCGGCGCATTCGCCGCCAGGTGGCTGCTCATGATAGACGTCCGCGTCATTGTTACCGACCTCGAGGAGTCGCGTCTCGACCGTGCTCGAAAGTGGGGCGCAGTCGCGGCGATCAACGGCGGCGAGCCTGACCTACGGGAGCGAGTTCTTTCTCACTGTGAAGATGGAGGAGCGGACATCGTTATCGAGGCGTCTGGAAGCAGCGCGGGCGCCAGGCTGGCGGCCTCAATTCTTCGGCAGCCGGCAGCTCAGCGGGGTAACGACGGGTATCCGCTCGAAGAGCTGCACACCCATGCCCATTACTGGCCGAGGCTGGTATACCAGGCAAGCGCTTACAAAAACATGGAGCTCCCGCCCCGGGGGCTGCCGGAAGCGGAAGGCGTCCTCATACTGGCTCCCGCGGACCGGAAAATCGCCGACCGGCTCGCCGTTATCGAACACATCCGGCGCGGCTGCCTTCGTACGGAGGACATCGTCGAGCGGCCAACACCGATTGAAGATGCGCCGCAGGCCTATCGTCTGCTGCGCGATCATCCTGATACAGTGAGCGCAGTTGCGTTTCAGTGGAGCCTCTGACAGAGTGTCACGTTTTTCGATGAATCTGACTCTTCATCTCTCCTCCTCATCCCTCCTCTTCATCGATAAAGAGGAGGGATGAGGAGGAGAGATGAAGAGGATGTCGGTTGACGAATACGCGCGACGAGTACGGATTACTAGTTGGATCGTCTACTCGTCAACCGTACTCGTCGCGCGTAATCGTTGTCCGAAGTCTCATAAATAATGAAGAAATTAAGCGTTACGCTCCCGACGGCATTGACCCTTGCGCCGGTGAAGCCACCGTAATGTTAGGGTGAATGAAAACGACTCGGTTACTCTTTGCCGCGCTGGGGCTCTTCTGCCTCGCCTTTGCCCTGCCGGGGGCCGGAGAAACACCCGGTCCGGTGGAGGTCAACGTCCACGGGCGATTCTATTATCCATCCAACCCGGAGCGCCCCACGACCATGCGCTCCGTTCAGCTCATGCGGGAAGATCCGGGGATCCGGATCACGCAGTGGAGCGGCCTTTCTCTTCCCGCGGGGGGCAGCGGCCGCGCAGGACCGGGACGCGCGTCGCTGATGATGGCAATCGCGGGAAAAACCGCGCCGGATATCATCGAGTCATGGGTCCACATTATTCGCACGGATATCGATCAGGGCTTCCTTTATCCACTGAACGAGTGGATCGGCGAGGATGCGGACGGCAACGGCCTGATTGATGAGGACGAAGCAACGTGGGAGCGGTGGAAGGAGATCCCGCCGCTGAACCGCCAGATCGCGACGGTAGACGGGAAAGTGTACGGAATTCCCCAGGCCTATACCCATTACTTTGCCGTGATCTATCGCGTGGACATGGTCCGTGCCGCCGGTCTCGATCCGGGAAACCCGCCACAGACCTGGGACCAGTTCGTGTATTGGTGTCAAAAACTCACGGATCCCAAAAAGGACGTTCCCGGGTCGGTGATCAAAATGGGGCAGCGAGGTCTGTCCCTCTTGCCCTGGGGCTGGCAATGGCTTCCCTGGCTGCAGTCGACCGGCGGTGATCCGGTGGTTCAAATCCGGAGAAATCCGTCGACGGGACAGGACCACACGTTCGCCGCCGAAGCCACCACGTTCGTCACGGAATCGGGCGAAGACCTCACCGCGGTGAAACCAACCTGGCGGGCCAACTTCGCATCGGAGGAAGGAATTCGCGCGGCGGAATTTTATTACAAGCTCCGATGGATAAAGTGGATCACCGATCCGGTCTCCGGGGAGCCGATCTCGTTGTCCGGGGAGGACCTGGACCGAGGCACTGTAGCCTTTGACGGCCGCACGGTGAAATTCGCGAATGAGGACGTGGTATCGGGCGTGGCGCGATCGGGATCGCAACAGCGAAGCTACGATATGTGGAAGCTGCTGGGACGCGGCGAAGTCGCCATGCTGACCTGGGGCATCGGAGATCTCGGGGATATCGGACGGGAAGCCGGGCTCGATCCCGATTTGCTGGGCTGGTTCCCCTTTCCGGCCGGCCCCGAAGGAACCCCGGTGATCCAGCGGCAGAGCCACTACGCCACGATGGTGGAGGCGGTCGGCGACCGCCCCAAGCACGAGCGCGACAAGGTCTGGAGGGTAATGACCGCCGTGACGGACCGGTCTGTGCGTGACGCCGAGTTAAAGAAGAAAGTTCTGTCCGGACTCGCGCGGTTTGTCCCGCCCCAGGAATTGAAGCGGCTCGGATTTGACGATTATCTGAAAGACGTTTCGAAGGCGGTGCGGCGAAATTTCCAGGAGTTGGAGCAGGGCATCATCAAGCCGGTGTCCGAGCCGTTCATGGGGTTCTGGATGACCGTCAGCGTCGCCCTGGACAACCAGGTGTTCGGACGGGTTCTTTCGGAAACCGGCGAGTCCTTCGACTATGTGTCCGCGTTGAAGAAAGTGGAACGCGATGCGAATACCGGCGTCATGTTTGCGCGAAGCGAAGAGGAACTGCAACGATACCGGCCCGCCGCGCGGGTGCTATTCCTGATCCTAGCCGCCGTCATGGCCGGGTTTGTGGTTCTGATCGTACGATCCATGGTCGCGGAGCGCGCCGGAACGACCGGCGACGTGTACCGCGGCTGGTTGCCCTGGGCGCTGATCCTCCCGGCGGTACTCCTCATCGGCCTGTGGGGATATTACCCGCTTCTGAAAGGGTTGGTGATGGCCTTCCAGGATTACCGGATCGCCGGCGACCGGCTGTTCGTGGGCCTGGACAACTTCATTACGCTCGCCCTGGACGGTAGCTTCTGGGCGAGCATGGGGCGCACGGTCTACTTCGTTCTCCTCAACATGCTTCTCGCGTTTCTGGCGCCCATCTTCCTGGCGATTCTTCTCTCTGAAGTGCCCAGCGGAAAGATCTTGTTCCGCACCCTGTTCTTTCTTCCGCAGGTTACCAGCGCGCTGGTCGTCGCGCTGCTGTGGAGGATGCTCTACGATCCCACGCCCTACGGATTTCTGAATCAGATCATCGGGGTCCTGGATCGAATCCCATTTCTCGACATCTCACCGCAGACCTGGCTGCAGGATCCGCGACTGGCCATGATCTGCTGCGTGATTCCGACGGTCTGGGCCAGCATGGGGATGGCCAGCCTCATTTACCTTGCCGCCCTCAAGAGCGTGCCCGAGGAGATCTACGAGGCCGCCGACGTGGACGGAGCGGGCATGTTCTCCAAACTGCGGCGCATCACGCTGCCGACCTTGTTTCCGCTGATCGTCATCAACTTCGTCGGTACCTTCGTGGCCACGTTTCAGAACATGGGAAACATCTTTCTCTTAACATTCGGCGGGCCCGGAGAATCGACCATGGTCGTGGGCATGCGAATCTGGATCGAGGCCTACAACAATCTGCGCTTCAGCCTCGCCACCTCGATGGCCTGGGTGCTGGGCGCGGTGTTGATTGCTTTTACCTATTTTCAAATCCGGTTCCTGCGTCGGGTTGAATTCAAAAAAGCGGATTGGGACTAGTGCCTATCATCGCCCAAATTGGTCAAAAGACACTGAAAGGCCGCGTGGCCATTCTTTCCATCTACGGTCTTCTCATCGTAATGGGCATCACCATGGTCGTGCCGTTTCTGATTACGCTGACCAGTTCCACGACCAATGACTTCGATTACGACCGGTTCAGTATCCTGCCGCGATCCATGTGGTCGCGAGGGGATCGATTCATGAAGGGGCTGGTGGGATATTTCAATTTGTACGCGGACTGGCATCAGCAGAGCGCTGTCCGGTTTGAGGAATGGCCCGAGCTCTGGAGAACCTGGAGCGAGATCGGGCAGGATAAGGAAGGCATTCGCGCCCTCACGGCTTCGTATTTGAATCCCGATGTCGATGAATTGGCGCGGTGGAAAACACTTTCCCGGGATTACGCGGAGTTTGCCCGGGACTATCCGCTGGAGGATGCGCTTTCAGGGTTGAAGGATGTGGAAGGCAACACCTACCTGCTGGAAAAGTACCGCACCCAGTGGCGCCGGCAAAATCCCGGAGCGGCCCGGATTTCCCGGCGAGCCCTGGACCGGCGCGCTCTCGATCTGCTGCAGGACACCTGGGGGATGCCCGTAGACACGATTTTTGAACTCGGGTATTACACGGAACTCCGCGCGCCTTACTGGCAGCAGTCCTGGACGCCTCCGTCCGACGGAAAATACCAGGACTTTCAAGCAGTGAAACAAGCCTTTCGCATGGGATATGGCCAGCCCGGCGTGCGGCAGCGCTGGATTCGTACGCTTCGGGAGAACAACATTTCCTTTCGACGAACCAGGGAGGTTTACCCCTTGACTCCGGACAGCCCTGCCGAAGCCTGGGCGTTGTGGCCGGACTTTATTGCGGAGGCCGCGCCGGCATCCCGGGCCGTGCCGTTTGCGATGCGCGCGGTCTGGCGCAAGTACCTGGGTTCGGAGGAGGTGTCCGATCTTCTCCATCTGCCCCCCGGTCACGTTTTCGATGTCGACGATTACAACCGGATCGCCCGCACCCGCTATCCATCAATGTTCCAAACGCCGTTTCCGGTTCCGGCGGATGCTTCGGCTGCGTTGCAGGATCTTTGGCTGCGGTTTCAGGAGACCCGGTACCCGATCCGGTTGATGCGATTGAAGGTGACCCCAGTACTGGAACTCCGGTACCGCGAATTTCTTCGCGACCGGTTCCGCGACCTGAACAACGTGAACCGGCTGTTGCAGACGAACCGGAGCCGGTGGGAAGATTTTCCGCTGTACGCCGGGCTCGCCCCGGCCGAGAGCGGCGGGGGGGAACGCGATCTGTGGGTGGATTTCGTGAAGTCTCTGCCGATTCAGGATCGTGTTCTCGGCTCCTCTGAACACGCTTATCAGCGGTTCCTGTTGGGAAAGTACGGGTCGGTGGCGAACGTGAACAAAACCTACGGGTGGGATCTGGCCCGCATCGAGGAAGCCTTCCCTCCGTTCGACATCGCCTACGCGATTACCTACCTGGAGAACGAACGCGCGCACATTCTGGAATCTCCGGCGAGCAACTATCGGGCGGTCGGGAACTTCCTTCGATACCGCGGGCGCGCCATCGTTGTGACGTTTATTCTCGTGTCCATGGCGATTCTCGCGACGCTGACCGTCAATCCGCTGGCGGCCTACGGGCTCTCGCGTTTCGCGGTCCGGGGAAAGGACAAGATCATTCTCTTTTTGCTCGCGACGATGGCGTTTCCGGCGATGGTGAGCGCCATTCCGGCGTACCTGTTGATGCGCGATTTGAACCTGCTGAATACGTTTTTCGCGCTGATACTGCCGTTTGCCGCGAACGGGATGTCGATTTTCATTCTGAAAGGATTTTTCGACAGCCTGCCGCGGGAGTTGTACGACGCAGCCACCATCGACGGGGCGGGCGAGATGCAGATCTTCCGGCGCATCACAATGCCGATGATGAAGCCGATCCTGGCCATTCAGTCGCTGTACGCTTTTCTCTGGGCATACAACAGTTGGGAATGGGCGTTGATCATCTGTCAGGAGCAGAAAATGTGGACGCTGGCGGTGTGGCTCTTCCAGGCCGACAGCCAGTGGTGGGCCTCCACGCCGTGGATTTCCACGGCCGGCTACGTGGTCGTTTCGATACCCACGCTGATCGTGTTCCTCTCCTGCCAGAAGATTATCCTTCGCGGAATCATTATTCCGTCGATGAAGTGAGCGGGGACGACCCCACGACCCAGCCGGAAAAGCGATTTCTTATCGGTCACTCCCAGCAACCTTCGGCGTAGGGTTCGCGTTGAAAAAGCTTTCGCCGCTCGGGATTTTCGCTTTCCAACCATTCAGGAGGGATGGGCTGCGTGAATCGATGAGGAGGTCCCGACTCCTTGAAGATGTAGTTCACAAAGATGCGGTACGCCTGTGGAGAATCCAATGGTTTCGGAGAGACGGCGTGAAACGTTCTGCCGTTCAGGAATACCATGCTGCCGGGAGGTAGTTGAAGCTGTTTCAGCTTGAGTTCACGCCCAGCCTGCACGTCGTATTTTCCCTCCAGCAACTCTTCCAGGTTCGCGTACCGGTCGGTCGTTGGAATACTCAGATGGCTCCCTGGAACGACCGCGAGATTCGTGTCGCCCCGGTTAAAACCATTCGGGTAGTAGAGCATACCTACATACATCTTATCCCTTTCAGCAAGGTTGACGGGGTTGTTATGGAGCCAATGATGGTGATCCATATGAACGCGTATGCCGCTGCAGCCTCGCAAGGATAAATGCAGTGTTGAATGGCAGAAGTGAATCGCTTCGCCGATCGCCGCACGCAGTAGCGCAGTCACGAGCGGCGCATCGAACAATTGGTCCGACCATGGTCCTTTGTTGTTCCACGGCCGTACGTCCAGACGATAGGGTGAGGGCAGTTGATTGAGCCCGTCATCGTTTTTCTTCAACAGTTCAATGACCTGTTCACGACTGAGAATCTCGTCGAGAAAACCCTTGAGGCCGTCATCACTGAATACCGCCGGGAAAGCGACATATCCGTCCCGATGAAACGCGGCGAGATCATCCGCCGACGGCTCTTCCATCCGAAATATCGGTGTACCCTGGCTTTTATCTTGCATCTTATCTGCCTTGAACATCCCGGATCCTGAGGACAACCCCGGAAATACCGCACCAAAGGCGTTGCCGGAGAAATTTTCTGGATTCCAAGTTCCGTCTTTCATAGTGTTGGCACCAAGGCATAAGCTTTAAAAGCCTTTTCAGCTCTTCGAAAACGAATCTCATATGCTGACCCAGGAACAGGTTGCATCGTACCACGCCGAGGGTTATATCTCCGTCCCTGGTGTTCTCTCTGCCGGCGAGATCGCCGAACTCCGTCAGGTGACCGATGAGTTCGTAGAAAAGTCCCGCCAGGCAACCGATCATACCGATGTATTCGATCTCGAACCCGGTCATACGCCTCAGGCCCCGCGCCTGCGAAGGCTTAAATTTCCGGAAAACTTGCACCCGGCCTACGACCGGGTATGCCGCTGCAAGCACATTCTCGACATGGTCGCCCAGCTCGTCGGCCCCGCGGTTCGCCACTTCGGCGGAAAACTCAATATGAAGTCCGCCGGTTTCGGCAGTTCGGTAGAATGGCACCAGGACTTCGCCTTTGGGAACACTCGCAGCAACGACGACATGCTGGCCGTGGGCGTGGCCATCGACGAGATGACCCTGGAGAACGGCTGCCTGCTCGTCGTCGCCGGCTCCCACAAGGGGCCCGTTTTCAACCACTTCCAGGAGGATGTCTTTGCCGGCGCCGTCACCGACCCCAATTTTGAGCCTCACCCGGTCGCGCCTTTGCAGCTCAACGCCGGGGACATCTCCATCCACCACGGCCGGCTGCTGCACGCCTCCGCCCCCAACAAGACGCCTGACCGGCCTCGTCGCCTGTACCTGCTGCAGTATTGTGCCGCAGACTGTTGGCCCCAGCCGGTATCCCCCGAAGAGTTGGAGGTGTTCAAAACCCAAATGTTGCGCGGCGAGCTGCCCGAGTCCCCGCGCCATGCGGACATTCCTCCGGTTCCCCGGCCTGCCAATCCGCGCTCCGGCCGCGGCGGCTCCATCTACGAACAGCAAACCCATCTGCAACGGCGCCACTTCGAGAAGACGTGAATTTTGAGTGGATCGATGACAACAGAGACGGAATGCAGGGTGCAGGTTGGCCAGCTTGAGGAGCTGGGGTATGCGATCATTTCGAACGCGCTCTCGGCGGACGCGGTTACCGCGGCGCGAGATGCGGTCAAAGAGATCCTGGACAGGGAAGTAGAAGTGGCCCGGGGCACGGGGACGCAAACCGACAACCTGCGGAACGCGCATGTCATTGTCGGCAAGCACCCTCACTTTTACGAATTCTTTCTCAATCCGCCTGTGATGGAGATCGTGCGTGAGGTGCTTGGCTTCGACGCTTACTTGTACGATGCCAACATCCGTGTGCCGATGCCCACGGGCAAGCGGGAAGGGCGGAAAGGATTCCAGGTGCACGTGGACCGGGAGGATTATGCCGTGACGCCGTTCACCGGTGGACGCCACTATCCCATGGCTTTGAATGTGGTCTGGTGCCTGACGGATTTCACGAAGGAGAACGGGACCTCGATCGTGTGGCCCCGGTCTCATCTTTCCGGCGAGGTGCCTGACCCCGAACTCGACGGATCAGACGCGATTTACCTTGAAGCGCCGGCCGGGTCGGCGATTGCCTGGGATGCCGCGCTCTGGCACCGGGGCGGGGTCAACCGTGCCGACGCCCCGCGTTGGTGCGTCCTGGGTTATTTCCAGCGGTCGTGGATCAAAGGGATAACGGATTCGAAACGTCTCCTGCCGCCCGAGGCGATTCA
>Ga0310342_100003419_pt1 | contig 10427 bp, 7 predicted proteins | sample S15DNA20500_MG_FD_206155 | JGI IMG/M metagenome (GOLD analysis project Ga0310342, IMG submission 206155) | Marine microbial communities from station ALOHA, North Pacific Subtropical Gyre - S1503-DNA-20-500_MG | ecosystem: Environmental > Aquatic > Marine > Oceanic | place: Pacific Ocean: North... | reverse complement strand
ACGCTTCGGCCCACTGGTACACGACATTCTCAAACAACATCCCGACACCTATCGGGATGTCCTCGCTGATCACTTTGTACGTCATTTAGATGCCCTGCAGTCGGGCATGTAACAGGTTAACTAGGGAACTGGTGAACTCATGTTAAAACATACCTTGATCCACCCGAAAATTAATGAAATCTTGGCGCGCGCCGGCCATCACAGCAAGGTCTTGATCGCCGACGGAAACTACCCGGCTTCCTCGACGCTGGGCCCACGGGCTGAACTGGTCAGCCTGAATCTCTCTCCGGGAGTCGTCACCTGCACCCAGGTCCTCAGTGCCCTGGTAACCGCGATTCCGATCGAAGCGGCCAATACCATGATGTACGAAACCGACGGTCCTTATGCCCTGAGCGAAGATCCACCCGTTTGGGAAGAATATCGCCAGGTGATTGAACAGGCAGAACTGGGACTGGCCCTGGAACCTATCGAAAAATGGGATTTCTACGAGGCGGTCAATACGGGAGACCACGTGCTCACAATTCAAACTGCCGACCAACAGCGTTTCGCCAACCTGCTGCTCACCATCGGCGTCCGGATGGACGACTAAACCTCGCACGCTTCCTGGAGTTCACAAGCTATGGAATTTCGCCCGCTCGGCTCAACCGGACTGGATTTATCCGTGCTGAGTTTCGGAGCTTCTTCGCTGGGGCAAGAGTTTCGTTCCATCGATCTGGACGAGGCCTTGCGATCGGTACGCGTGGCACTCGATTCCGGCATGAACTTCATCGACACCTCGCCCTACTACGGTCGCGGGATGTCCGAGGTACTGCTCGGTGTCGCCCTCAAGGACGTCCCACGGGATCAATACTACCTGGGTACAAAACTGGGACGTTACGACGCGGAACACTTTGATTTCTCGGCCAAACGCGTGGTCGAAAGCGTTGACATCAGTTTGCACCGAATGGGAGTCGATTACCTCGACGTCTGTCTCTGCCATGATATCGAGTTCGTGGAACGGCAGCAGATCGTTGATGAAACGCTGCCACAATTGAAAGAAATCCAGCAGGCAGGAAAAGTACGGTTCGTTGGTATTTCCGGCTATCCCATGAACAACTTCCCGTTTGTCCTGGACCAGACCGACCTGGACGTCGTCCTTTCCTACAACCACTACACGCTTCAGAACACCATGTTTGCCGACCTGGTACCTTATCTTCAAGAAAAACAGGTGGGCATTATGAACGCGGCCCCCTTCTCGGCAAGGCTGCTAACCAATGCCCCGCTACCTCCCTGGCACAAGGCGACCGACGAAGTACGGGCCATTTGCCAGGCTGCTGCAAAACATTGCCAGGACCAGGGAGTCGATATCGCTCAACTGGCCGTTCAATTCTCGGTCGCCAACACGGACATGACCACCTGCATTACCGGTTCAGCAAACCCTGAGCGTGTCGCTCAATGGGTCCAATGGATCGAGGAACCACTGGATGAAATGCTGCTCGCAGAAGTGCAAACGATCCTGCAGCCTATTCACAACTGGTTCTATCATGACGGACGTCCAGAAAACAACGATCCGCAACCGACTTAAATCCACGTTAACGACCTGGTGACGGTCGGATGAGAAAACCACAATGCCTGTTACGATCGATGCCCACCATCACTACTGGGAACTGGGGCGATTTGACTATTCCTGGCTAGACGAGCCGACGCTGGCCGCGATCCGTCGCAGTTTCTTGCCCCAAGACCTGGCCTCGCTCATTCAAGAAGCTGGTATCGATAAGACGATTTTCGTACAAACCCAGCATAATCTCGAAGAAACCGAATGGGTGCTGGAACTGGCAGACCAGCATGACTTCATGGCCGGAGTAGTCGGCTGGGTCGACCTGGCATCAGAGCAGTGCGAAGAACAACTGCTGCGACTGAAAGCACACCCAAAATTCTCTGGTATTCGTCATGTGACCCAGGATGAACCGGATGATGACTTCATCATCCGCCCGGATATTCTGCGTGGTTTACAAGTACTTGAAAAACACCAGGTACCCTTTGACCTGCTCTTTTACGTCAAACATGTCCACCATGCAGCAACCGTGGCGGCGGCCGTACCAGAGTTACCGCTGGTCATCGACCACCTGTCGAAACCGGAGATCAAGGCCGGGCGCCTTGATAACTGGAAACGTCACTTCTGTCGTGCGGCTGAGTTTCCCAATGTCTACTGCAAACTTTCTGGCATGATTACCGAGGCTGACTGGCAACACTGGACAATCGATGACCTGAAGCCGTACGTCGACATCGCGCTGGAAGCCTTCGGCCCAGAACGCTGTATGTTCGGGTCCGATTGGCCCGTCTGTGAACTGGCAGGAACGTATGCCGAAGTTACCCGGGGGCTGAGAGAGTTGCTCGAGCCACTTAGCGACCATGAACAACAATTGATCTTTGGCGGCACTGCCACGCGTTTCTATCAGCTGACTCTGTAGCGTACTGAAACATCAGTCTTTCAGCTTAAAGTCCGCATCGGTCAAACCGGTCTCTCAAGCATCCAGAAACGATTGCCAAATATCGAACCGAGGCAGGTAACATGGTCATCTCAATCACTACGGGTCGTTGGTTACCAGCTGCCAATCAGGTACAACCGAGACAGGACAACCGGACAAGGTTTATTTTAACACGCAAAAATCAGGACGGTAAACCAAAATGATGCAAAGATCGCCCTCGCCTGATCCCGTCTTCCTGCTGCGAACCTTGCTGCTGCTAGCCACCTGCTGGACCCCGTTGCTATCGGCTAACGAACTGGTTTTGACTAGCCAGTTGCACCACTTGCGCAACGAAAAAACGCGGGAATGGTCCTCGTTTCCGCAGCAGGCAGAAGCCAACTCCCTGGGCATCTCGTTTCAGCTCCCGGGAAAGCCAACGGACAGCACCTTGCGATTGCGACAACAGGATGTCAAACAGATTTGGAAAGTGGTCATTAATGGCAAGATGATCGGCAAGTTGCAGCAAGATGAAAATGACATGGTTCGTTACTTGGCGGTTCCCGCGAACATACTGAAACCAGGAAATAACCAGTTGACGATTTCCACCAACAGCAAACGAGGCCCTGACGACATTCGTGTCGGTGAAGTCAGCTTGTTCGACCAATCTCGATCCACGCTTTTGTCTGAAGGTGAAGTTACCGTTCGAGTGGTTGATACCGATGGCGAACCAGTCCCCTGTCGCCTGACCATACTCGCCCAGTCCGGGGCCTTATCAGCCGTTGGTGCTCAATCCAACACGACCCTGGCAGTGCGACCGGGTGTTGTTTACACGGCCAATGGCCTGGCTCGGTTGGGCCTGCAAGCTGGCAGCTACAAGATCATTGCGGGACGGGGATTCGAATGGGGTATCGATTCCGCCAACCTGACGATTCGTAAGGACTCTCACGAAAAGCTGACTTTAACCATTCATCGAGAAGTTCCCACCGAGGGACTGGCCAGTTGTGACACGCACGTGCATACGTTCACATATTCCCGGCATGGTGATGCCACGATCGAAGAGAGGATCATCACGACAGCTGGCGAGGGGATCGAATTGCCGATTGCCACCGACCATAACTTGCAGATCGATTACCGACCTGTCCTAAAACGCCTGGGGATGGAAAAATATTTTACTCCCGTAATCGGCAACGAAGTGACCACGAGTGTCGGACACTTTAACATCTTTCCCGTTCCCGCAGACGGCCCGCTGCCCGACCATCGACTGACTGCCTGGCCGGAAATAATAGCCAGTATTCGCCAGGTACCAAAGGTCCAGGCCATTATTCTCAACCACGGACGTGATTTGCACAGTAACGTACGGCCGCTGGGACCAGCCAACCATATTGCCGTGACCGGAGAGAACTTGCACGGCTGGAAATTCGGTGCCAACGCCATGGAACTGATCAACTCGGGGGCCACGCAAACTGACATCATGCAACTGGTGCACGACTGGTTTGGCCTGCTCAATCGTGGCTACCGAGTGACACCGGTGGGCTGCAGCGACTCCCATGACGTGGGACGGCATTTCATCGGCCAGGGAAGAACCTATATCCGCTGCGCTGACAGCGATCCTGGGAAAATTCCCGTCGACCAGGCAGTCAGCAGTTTCCTGGCGGGCCGTGTCGTTGTCAGCTATGGATTATTGACAACCATCCGGATCAACGAACGATACAGCATGGGCGACCTGGTACCGGCCGGAAAACCTGTTCAGGTTGAAGTAACCGTGCGGGGACCGAGTTGGACACGCGCCAGCTTGGTGGAGCTTTACGCCAACGGAAAACGAATCAAGACTGCAACTGTCACGGCCAGCAAGCAAGCGGGAATCAAGTGGCAGGGCAACTGGCAGCTGGCTCCCTTCAAGCACGATGTTCACCTGGTGGCCGTGGCGCGGGGACCTGGCATCAAGTCGCTGCATTGGCCGACAGCGAAAGCCTACCAACCCACTTCACCCAATTGGACAGCTTCCGTCTTTAGTTGCACCGGCGCCACCTGGCTCGATGTGGATGGCGATGGAAAGCCTACCAGTGCCTACCAGTACGCTCAACAACTGGTGAAACAAACCAAAGGCGAGATCAAACCGTTGCTCACACAATTGGCCAATTTTGACGAAGCGGTTGCTGCCCAGGCTGCCTCGCTGCTGCAGGCAAAGACCCCGGAAATCCTTTTGCAGGATGACTTTCAACAAGCGCTCACCCAGGCCGCCGAACCTGTACGGCAGGGAATCCAAACCTACCTGGACCAGTGGCGCCAAAGCCAGCAGGTTCGCACGGAGCGCTGATTCACAGCTCCTTTGCCGAAGCTCCCGCGGCAGGAGCAGCAGGCTGCCCTGAATTGGATTTTTTCTCCGCGGGCCGATCCACGAAAAATGGCCAGACCGTTGCCTGGATGCCAATCAAGGCCAGGACGACCAGTGTGACCTGTCGCAAGCGCTGCTTGGAAATCGAGTTACCGGCCGCCAGACCAACCAGGGTTCCCGCAAAAACCCAGGGTAATCCGTAAAGTCCCCAGACAAATCCCCAGCCCACCTGCGAACCAAACAACATCGTATGCATGATTGCAACTGGAATATTGCCAGCGAACATCACCAGGAACATGAACCCACGGGACCGTTTTGGTGACCAGTCGTGAGCAACCGCCCACAACCCCAGGACTGGACCACCCATGCCACAAAATCCCAACAGGAAGCCGCTGGTAGAAAAGGCACCCCATTCCCAGCCAGCATGCAATTTCGTGGCGGCTGCAATGCGTAAACGCCACTGCACCAGGACGATTAGCAGCAAGACCAGCCCGATTGCCTGCTTGACGAATTGTTGATTGTGTTGCCCTAATTTCCAGAGTGCCAGGGCGCCGATCGGCAACACCAGCAGACGGATCAGGATGGGACGTTTCGTGTCGGGGAAACGGATCGACTGGCGCAACTTCCAGGAGCCGATCGCTGACTGGATAATGGAGGTAATCGTCACCACGGCAACCGCCTGCACAGGCGGAAATCCTGCCAGTAGCAGCAGGGGAATCCCCAGTAAACCGGCCCCGAACCCAACGATCGTCTGGAGAAAACTGCTGGCCGACAGGATACCAGCAACCAAGATCAAGTGCAGCAGTGTAAAGGGCATCGTAGCAGTCACTCAATCCAATCGATCTACAAAACCGGGTTGCCCCACTCCCTGGTGCTCATTCTGTGGGCGCTTCCTGAAGAACTTCCCGCGGGATTTTCCAGTCCAGGTAAACGGACAAGATCAGGTACAACACGGGATAAACAAACGACACCCAGACCAGCCAGTCAAGCGTATCCGAAGAACCTCGCAACAACATGCTGAGCACCAGCGCCATCCAGACCAGGGCGCCACCCAGGAAAAAGCCTCGCCAACAGGGAGGGCGATTCGGATAAACAAACCGCACCGGCAGCACGGTCAACAGGCTTAAAACAAGTACCAGGCCCAGCACCACTCCGGTGCCAAAATGCCGAAAACAAATCCAAACGTAAAAGGCAAAAATATTCCAGTAGGAAGGAAAACCGCGAAAAAAACCTCGTGACTCTTCCTTGGCACCCGAATGTGCAAATCCCAACAGGCTGGTCACCAGCATGATGCCACACCACAGCCACCTGGGTTCCGGCAACCATTCTGCCCACCACATCATCCAGACCGGCAAGAACGTGAAATTCAAGTAATCGACCAGGTCATCCAGTTTACGGCCATCAATATGGGGCACGACTTGCTTGACACGGAAACGGCGCGCCAGGAAACCATCGGTCATGTCAATCGTGACGGCTAACAGCATCCACAAGAAGACCTGTCGATAGTCCTCGGCCACGATACTGGCGGCGATCAACAATCCAACCACGGCGCCACAAGCCGTATAGAGATGGACTCCATAGGCAACGAGACGCTGATCCAGAGGCGGCAAGTTATCAGGTTTTTCCATGATCGGCCGGTGGGATTTCCTGTCAATTCTCGCATTGCCTGAACGAACACACGTCCGAACTGGCGACGAGAATGAAGTTCGCTCCACTCAGCATGGCAAACGTCTAACGGCAAAACAAGAACCCCCTGCCGGCTATTTTCAGACAGGGGGGCAGGTCTGCTGGCCCTGCCGGGCGCCGATTCGAGAATCGCACGACGTCACAATTGATCAACATCACGCAGTCCGATGGTCACCTCCAGCTGGATCGTTTTCTTGGCGCGAAAGACGTCCAGTCGTACTTTCTTATTGGGGGCGATACCGGCAACCATATGACGCAGGTGGTTGGCGTCACGAACTTCTCTTCCCGCAACTTTTAACAACACGTCACCTGGTTTTAGTCCAGCCTTGGCAGCAGGCCCATTTGGAAACACACCTCCCACGAGCGCACCGCGTGTCGACTTGAGTCCGAATGACCTGGCCAAATCTTCATCGAGATCCTGGATCCCAACCCCCAGCCAGCCACGATCAACGCGACCATTGTCAAGAATACTCTCCATGACACGACGCACCATGTCACTGGGAATCGCAAACCCGACGCCCGTCGAACCACCGCTTCGAGAAGCAATCGCCGTATTGATACCGATCACTTCTCCTTTCAGGTTCACCAGGGGACCGCCGCTGTTACCCGGATTGATCGCTGCATCCGTCTGGATGAAATCTTCGTAATCGGTGATCCCAACATTGGCTCGACCTTTTGCGCTGACAATCCCAGCCGTGACGGTTTGATCCAGGCCAAAGGGACTTCCTATCGCCAGCACCCAGTCCCCGACTTCCATGTTCTCGGAGTTGCCTAACCGGGCAGCTGCCAGTCCCTTGGCTGCAACCTTAAGGACTGCCACGTCAGTCGCTTTATCTGTTCCGACGATTTGGGCCTTCAACTTACGATTGGTAGAGAGAATCACCTCCACTTCGTCAGCACCGCGTACAACGTGGTTGTTCGTCAAGACATAACCATCTTCACTGACAATGACACCTGTTCCCATTCCTTGTTGCTGCAGACCACCTTGCGGCACCCCGCGATCAAAAAACTTGTCCAATGTATCGTCTTCGAAAAACCTGCGAAATTCTCCCGGTATCTCTGGACGAGCTCCATTGGGTCGAACTGGATTCTCTGCCCGGATCTTACGTACCGATCGAATAGTAACTACCGACGGCCGCAGGGCTCGGGCCACATGTTTGAAGGAGATCGAAAGGTCATCCGCCTCTTTCAATTTGGCAAACGACGCAGAGGCTTCAGCCTTCTCGACCGCATGAGCCCGGGGGCTACTTAATTTCGGCAGGGTGGTCGTCACTCCAATTCCTATGCCGATCCCCAAAACCAGTACCAATAAAATCAGCAGGCTGCGCTGCATAGCTTTCATCTTGCGTACTCCTTTTGCAATTTAATTGTCGACCCCTGAATCCCTTTAAACCCGTCGACCCCTGAATCCCTTTAAACCCCAGGAAAAGCAATATGGTCGTCATTACGGAGCGATCTTCGCAATAGTTTATCTCGCCCATAAAAATATCAATAAAGACCGTGAAAAACAGTTCGCAATCGATGGCGCTCTAAAGCTAAAAACGGTATTGGACAGTACTTGGAAACTGACCTATCCTGACAGCAGAAGGCCAGGCATACCCTCATGGATCGTGTAGTCACATTACCTCCGGAATCACAAACCCGCCCCGACGGCAGCTATGCCGGGGGCTGGTGGCGAAGCACCGACGACCAGGGACGTATTCTCTGTGAATTGTGCCCGCGGGCCTGCCACATGAAACCGGGTGATCGTGGTTTCTGCTTCGTCCGCGAGAACCGCGACGGTGAAATGCTCCTGACCACCTATGGTCGCAGTACCGGTTTTTGTATTGACCCGATTGAAAAGAAACCTCTCAATCACTTCTTCCCGGGCACTAGCGTGCTTTCCTTTGGAACGGCAGGCTGCAACTTGGGATGCAAGTTCTGTCAGAACTGGGATATTTCTAAATCACGTGAAGTGGAGCGACTCAGTGAACAGGCAACACCTCAGATGATCGCGCAGGCGGCAGCTGATATGGGATGCCGCAGCGTAGCCTACACCTACAACGATCCGATCATCTGGGCGGAATACGCCATCGACGTCGCCGCTGCCTGTCGCGAACTTGGTATCAAGTCCGTGGCCGTAACCGCCGGGTACATCACCGAGGTGGCCCGTGGCCCATTCTTCCACGCCATGGATGCTGCCAATGTGGACTTGAAATCATTCACGGAAGATTTTTATTACTCGCTAACTTCCTCACATCTGCAACCAGTCCTGGATACCTTGAAGTGGCTCAAGCATGAAACGAACATCTGGTTTGAAATCACGAATTTAATCATCCCACAAGCCAATGACTCACCGGCTGAATTGGGAGAGATGTGCGACTGGATACTCGACCAGATCGGTGATGACGTACCGATTCATTTTAGTGCGTTTCATCCGGATTTCCGCATGACTGATCGGCCTCGAACACCCCACGAAACACTCTTGACCGCCCAGGAGATTGCCCACTCCCGCGGCATCAAGTACGCCTACGTGGGAAATGTCGACGACCAGCAACACCAAAGCACTTACTGTCCAAAGTGCCAGGGGCTGCTAATTGAACGCAACTGGTATGAACTCGGAGCCTACCACCTTAACGGGAATTTGTGTGGTCACTGTGGCACAACGATCACCGGTCACTTCGACCAAACTCCAGGTGACTGGGGACGAAAACGACTCCCTGTAAAAATTGCCGACTACACCCCTCCACCGCCGACTGTCGTATCCCTGACAAACGAGAAGCCTATGCCCGTGCAACCTGCCGAGTGTCCTGAACTAACGGCCTCCCAATCTGCCGCCATCCATCATGCTGCCTGTCAAACGGTTGCCACCCATGTCGTGGGACAGGCAACGCCAATGGCAGATTCAACTCTCGACGGTACTGCTGACTGGACCGTGATGGGAGCCTTCGTGACGTTGAAGCGACAGGATCGTTTGCGAGCTTGTTGTGGTGTCTTGGGCCAACCCATGAAACTCTTAGAAGCTCTCAGCGGCGCTGCCCGCAGGACCGCTACCGAAGATTCTCGCTTTCCCACCCTCTCCTCGATCGAACTGCCTTATCTTGACCTGGAAGTCTCCCTGCTTTACGACTTCCAGCCCGTCCAGGCACAAGGGAATGACCGTATTGGTGCCGTGGAAATCGGAAAACATGGCCTCGTGATTCAACGTGGTAAGCAAAGCGGTTTGCTGCTGCCGGTAGTTGCCGTCGAACATGGGATGGATGCCGAAGGATTCTTGAAACAAGTTTGTCGGAAGGCCGGCTTGCCCGGCACTGCCTGGAAAGATGATGAAACTAAATTACAGGTTTTCGAGACCAGCTGCACCGGAAACCCGTTTGATACCAGCGTGCTAAGCGACCAGACAATATCCTATGTCGCACCATTGAACGATGAGCAGTTGCAGAACCTGGTTGAACACTGTCGACACAACCTGGTTGCCATGACCACCGGCGCAACGCCCAACTATTATCTCAACGGCTGCCCGGATGCCATGGTACGCGCCATCACGTTGCGAGTGCATGATGCTCAAGACAACGTCATCCTGAGTTCCTCCAAGACATCCATGCGACAGGGGATACCACTGCAAGCAACGCTGCATGAACTGGTGGAGGGATCGGCGCGCAGCTTGCAACAGCAACGCGTTGAAGCGAGCTTCCTGCAAGCATTACAACCGAGTCTCTTGATCCTCAACGACCCGGCCATGCACGGCACGGTGGCCGCCGCCGACTTACGTGGAATCAACACGGCGCAGCGAGCACTGCTAGTAACCGAAAATAACCGTAATGCCTGGGCCTACGATCCAACCGTCGATGCAGAAACATGTCTCCAGTCCGCTTCACGAGATGCCCAGGTGCAGTCGAGCGAACTGGCCAGTGTCTTCAGCTTTGCAGCAATCAGCTCGCGAGACAAAGCGATTATTGCTAACGTCCCGAGTCCCCAAA
>Ga0310342_100003417_pt1 | contig 10427 bp, 5 predicted proteins | sample S15DNA20500_MG_FD_206155 | JGI IMG/M metagenome (GOLD analysis project Ga0310342, IMG submission 206155) | Marine microbial communities from station ALOHA, North Pacific Subtropical Gyre - S1503-DNA-20-500_MG | ecosystem: Environmental > Aquatic > Marine > Oceanic | place: Pacific Ocean: North... | reverse complement strand
TCGGGCGGACCGAACCTCGCCCACCACCAGCTCTCGCGGATGATGCGCGAGGGGCGTTCGTGGAGCGGCCGCGAGAGAAACTGCTGCTTCCTCAGCACGCCCGGAGGCGGCTTCGCCGACGTCTCGGCCGTCTCGGGGCTCGATTTTCCCGATGACAGCCGCGCGCTGGCGATCGGCGACTGGGACGGCGACGGCGATCCGGACCTCTGGATCTCCAACCGCAACGCGCCGCGCCTGAGGTTTCTGCGCAACGATGCGGCCCCGCCCGGGAGCTTCCTGAATCTCAGACTCCGCGGCAATGGGAAGAATACCAGCCTCGATGCGATAGGAGCCCGGGTGGAGTTAAAGCTCGCCGCGACAGGCAGCCGGCCGCTCTCGAGGACGGTCACCGCCGGCGACGGCTTCCTCACCCAGTCAAGCCGCTGGCTGGCCTTCGCGCCCGGCATCGATGCCGGGATCTCGCAGGTCAAGGTGCGCTGGCCCGGCGGCGAAACGGAGCTCTTCAGCGGGGTCGAAGCCGGCGGACGCTACGAGCTGAGACAGGGAGCCGGCCGTGCCGCGCCAGTCTCCCACCAGGCCGCGCCAGGGCTGCGGACTTCCCCTGAAGCCAGCGCCGGCGAAGAGACTGAGAGAGCCCGTATCCGGCTCGTCACCCTGCTGGAGATTCCGGATCTTGCCTGCCGGGACCTCAAGGGCCGCCGCAGCCCCCTGCTGCCCGGACGGGGCCACACCCTTCTGGTGAACCTGTGGGCAAGCTGGTGCCTCCCCTGCCTGGAAGAGCTCAGGGAATTCCGGGACAGGAGCGACGAGCTCAAGAAGGCGGGGATCGAGGTTCTCGCCCTCAGCACCGACGATCTCGAAAAAGAGGGGCCCCTGGAGCTGCCCGGCAAGGTCAGCAAGTTCATCGACGGCCTCAAGCCGCCGCTCAGGACAGGCCGGGCCACGACGAACCTCGTCAGCTTCCTGCAGAACCTGCACGACAGCATGGTACCCCTGAACAAACCCCTGCCCCTGCCAAGCAGCTTCCTCATCGACTCCTCCGGCCGACTCACGGTTATCTACAAGGGCCCTCTCTCGGTGGACGAGCTGATCGATGATGCCGGGCATGGCCGCCTGGAACGTCCGGCGCGCTACCGCGCCGCGGCGCTCCTTCCCGGCAGCTCCATCGACCACCCGGCGATCACCTCCGCGGCCCTCGCCGCCGAGACCGCCCTGCGCTTCCAATACGCCCTGAACCTCGACGGCATCGGGCTCGGCGAGGCGGCCCTGAAACAATACCGGGTAATCATCGCCGGGCAGCCCGAGTTTACCGAGGCTGAAAACAACCTGGGGCTGCTCCACCTACGGGCCGGACGGCTCACCGAGGCGACCCAATCCTTCCGACGGGCGATCTCCCTGCGCGAAGATTTTGCCGAGCCCCGCTTCAACCTCGGAGCGGTCTTCGACCGCCGGGGTGAGCTCGACAAGGCCGCCGCCCTGTATCTCGAAGCCCTGGAGCTCAAGCCGGATTTTTCCCGGGTGAACAACTCCCTTGGAATCATCCGCGCCCGGCAGGGACAGCCTGCCCTGGCCGCCCGGCGTTTCGAGAGAGAACTGGCCGTCAATCCGGACTTCGCCGAGGCCCACAACAACCTCGGCCAGCTCCTGCTGGAGGCCGGCAGGAACCAGGATGCCGAAGCCCGCCTGCGCGAGGCGATCAGAATCGACCCGAGCTACGCGCAGGCGCAGATGAACCTGGGGATCGCCCTCAAGCGTGTCGGAAAAAAGAAGGAGGCCGCGAAACATTATCTCGAGGCGATTACCCTGCAGCCGCGCCTTGTCGATGCGATCCACAACCTCGGCCTGCTCCATCTCGAAGAGGGCCGAAAAGTCGAGGCCGCGGCGTGCTTTCGTGAGGCGCTCCGGATCAACCCGGGCTTCGCACCGGCGCGCGCGAATCTTGAACGCGCCCTCGAGCAACCGTAAAAAAAGAGCCCGCCGGAGGTGATCCTCCAGGCGGGCTCTTTTACCGCTACGCGGCTTTCGTCCCGAGCTCTAGTCGCAGACAGGCGAGACCGACAGGCAGCCGGCGTCGTCATCGGTCTCATCCTCGCCGCAATCCCCCGGCTGGTAGGCGGCGCCCGTTGGACTCGGAGAAACCGGGGCGGCTCCGCCGCTGAAGAGCCAGCTGAAGATGATGATCGCGTCGGTGATCTCGATGGCGCCGGTATCGTTGGTATCGGCCGCATCGACACAGGCCGGGGCATCTCCCCCGGTGAAGAGATAGAGCAGCGGAATAACGCCATCGGTCAGGTTGATCGCGCCATCGGAGTTGCCGTCACCGCGTACGAAGCGCACACCGGCCGGCAGACAGTTATTGTGGCGGTCGCAGTCGCTGTCGTCGCAATCGACCAGGCCGTCACGGTCATCATCGACGCCGTTGTCGCAGATCTCGTTGCAGGCGGGACAGTCGGTGTCGACGCAGTCCGTCGCGCCGTCTCCATCATCGTCGACGCCATTGTCGCAGATCTCGGGGGGAGGGCCGGCGCAGCCGGCAACGCCCTCGCAATCGCTGTCGTCGCAGTCGGTATCTCCATCGGCGTCATCATCCCAGCCGTTGCCGCAGTCCTCGGGGGGAATGTCGTCACCCATGATAATCACCATACGGGAGATCGCGTCATCGGCGAAGTCATCGCAGTCCTCCCGGTCCTGGACGCTGATGGTCACGTGGTAGGAGCCGTTCTCGCGCAGACGGATGGAGACCCGTCCCGAGGCCTGCGGACCGTAGGACAGCGCCGCGACATTGTCCATCTGGGGTTCGATCAGGAAGCTGTAGAGGATCGGATCACCGGACTCATCCTCAGCGGCGGCAATCAGCCGATGGCTCGGCCCGAAACGCGATCCTGTCGCCTCGATGGTCGTCTCCACCAGGTGGGTGTCGGCATAGCCGGGCTCACCCTCCTCGGGACATGGAGAGGGCGCGAAATCGCCCAGCTCACTCAGGTAGTTGTTGCGAATCTGCTCGGGAGCCAGGACACCATCGTGGATCCTGATCTTCGCGACCAGGATGGTTCCCTGCAGCCCGAGGGTAAGGGTACTTCCATCGCCTTCGACCTGCTGGGCGATATGGATCTTGCCGGGGTGAGTATTCAGGGCACCCGGTCCGAGCACCTCCTCGTTGGTCATATCGCAGGTCATGGCTTCCAGGCAGCCATCGCTGTAGACCCGGGTGGTCCCCGTGGCGTCACCGTCGAAGGTATAGACCAGGTGGTGCCACTCTTCGGCCGCCGGAGCGCCGCCGCCGTTGTTCCAGCCGATGTCCGGCCCGTTGCCTCCCCAATGCCCGACGGCGCCGAAGAGGTTGTGGGTACCATAGTTGAAGGCCATGTTGGAGCCATCGGGACCGCCCCGCTTGCCCCAGGACAGGAGGGTCTCCTCACCCACCATATCGGCGCCGTTCCAGACCCACATCTCGATGCTCCGGGTCGGTCCCGGCCCGAGGATACCCAAGGGCGCGTCATCGAGGCTCTGGTAGCTGTCACCGCTGCGGCCGTTTTCGTTGAAACTGACGCCGACGCCGAAGTCACGCGACTCGACCATGGGGCTGCCGATGATCTGGAAATCATCCAGGGTGCCCTGGTTTTCCCAGAACTCCTCGCCGGCGGTCGGGTCCCTGGCATCGAGGCTCACGAGCAGTTCACCCGCAACCTCGATGTCACCTACCTCGATAACCTCCAGCACAACCGTCCAGGCGGCAGTGGCCTCTCCTACGTCGTTGACGGCCACGATCTCGACATCGAAGAAATCGGGCTCCGGATCCGGTATGACGTATTCAAACCGCCCCTCGGCGTCGATCGTCCCTCCCTCGGGAGAGATCACCTCGAACTCGGCCGGCGGCAGCGCCTCGACCACCAGGTTGAACCCGTAGATTTTCGCGCCGCTGAAATAGTTGTCCTTCTCCGGTACGTTGGTGAAGACCGGGGCCGTCTCGACGATGCCCTCCACGCCGTAGCGCTCACGCTCGGCGTTGAAGTTATTGAGGATCTCCTCATGGGTCAGCACCTCGTCGTGAATCCTCACCTGGCCGAGCGCCAGGGTCCCGACACGTCCCCCCCAGTCGATGGTGCCGCCCGCATCGACGATCTGCGCGCCCAGCTGGATAGGATGGGCGGGATGGGTATTTATAGCGTTCTCGCCGTGCCTCTCGGAATTCCAGGCCTCGCCATCGACGTAGAGCCGGGTCGTGGCTGTGTCGTCGCCGTCAAAGGTGTAAACGAGATGGTGCCAGCTCGCCTCAGAGGGCGAACCCGGGGTAAAGGTATTGTCGATCCAGCCCAGGTCCGGACAGCAGCCGCCCCAGTGGGTAACGGCTCCATAATTGCCGTGGTTGCCGAAATTGAAGCTCATCTCGGATCCATCGGGGCCGCCGCGGCGTCCCCAGGCGACCATGGTCTCCTCGGAATCGACAAACTCATTGTAAGCCCAGACCTCGATGGACCTGGTCGGATTGAGACCGACGATCCCCGCGGGCGCGTTTTCCTGGGCCTGGTAGATCCCCTGCAGACCATCGGGATTCAGCAGGATGGCAGATGACTCCGCGGGGCCGAGAACAGTCAGCACCACCTCGCCGACGAGAAAGAAGTCGCCGGTGGTTCCGGCATTCTCCCAGACCTCTTCCCCAGCGGTGGGATCATCCGCGTCGAGATCGACGAAGAGCTCTCCGGCGGCAATGATGTCCCCATCCTGTGAAAAAACCGGAAGAGTCAATAGAAGGAAAGCGAACAACGATCCAGCAGAAATCAATTTCGTCAGCGTCCTCATGAGAGCCTCGTTTCAGGTAACAGGAAATTAATCGTACGACCCCATTCTCCAGCAACCCGAAGGCATCATGAAAAACGCCCCGGGGAAAGGTCTCCTGCCGGATCTAAAGAAGCTTTAGCTGTGATAGAATCGAACTCGATGTCGAGACTATGAAATTCTTCGACCCATTAGCCCGGCTGTAACGACGTTCGCCAGGAGTCCATACTCGGAGAATGCTCTCCGATTCTATTCGGCATGGAATCGGCAAACAACAAGGAACTGCCGATGCCCGGAACATCAGGGGAAAAGAACCATCCTCGGCAAACAGCACAACCCGCTCTTTTCCGCGCGCTGGCTCACACCCTGCTGCCCTTTCTTCTCGGTGTCGGCTGCAGCGGCAACGACGCCGGCACACCTTCCTCCGCCCTGCTGAGAGAGGTTACCAGCGAGGTTGGGCTGGGCGAAGAACAACAACCCTGGCCCGATGGACTTTACCAGATCCCGGAAATATCTGTCGGCGGGATCGGGCTCTTTGATTCTGACGGAGACAGTTCTCCTGAGATCTACCAGGTCCGATATCCCCAACCGGCAAACCCCTCGCAGGCGGCGCCCAACAGGCTCTACCGGATGGACAAGGCCGGTTCCTACCGGGAAGTTCCCGGGGCGGCCGGCCTCGACGATCCGGGCTACGGCAGCGGGGTCGCGGTAGGCGACATCGACAACGATGGAGATCTCGACGTCTACGTCACCAATATTGGCAAGGACGGACTCTACGTCAACGAGGGCGGCGCCTTCAGCCGGACTCCTAAAGGATCCATCCCCGCCAGCGCGGACTGGAGCTCGTCAGCCTCTTTTCTCGATTACGATCGTGACGGAGACCTCGATCTTTTCGTCTGCCATTACCTGCGCGACGACCCCACACGGATCTGCAGGACAAGCCGCCAGGAAAAACGGGACTATTGCGGACCGGAAAAATTCCATGGCGTCAGGGATTCCCTCTACCGCAACGAGGGTGGCGGACGCTTCACCGAGGTAACCGCCGAGGCGGGGATCTCCGGAAGCCTGCCCGGCTTCGGGGTGATCTGCTTCGACCTGACCGGGGACGGCTGGATTGACATCTACGTCGCCAACGACATCAAGCCCAACCAGCTCTGGGTCAATCAACGCGATGGGAGCTTCGCCGATGAGGCCCTCGCGCGCGGCCTGGCGCTCAACGGGGCCGGCAAAGCGGAGGCCGGGATGGGTGTCGCGCTCGGCGATACAGACGGGAACGGAAGCCTCGATCTCTTCATCACCCACCTTGTCGACCAGACCCACACTCTCTACGCCTCGGTTGAGACCAACGACGGAGTGACCTACCGCGACCGGTCCGCCTCTTCGGGCATTGGATCCGGGACCCTCGCCATGACCGGCTGGGGCTGCGGTTTTCTCGATCTTGAAAACGATGGAGATCTCGACCTCGCCATCGTCCATGGACGCGTCGCGCGCGGACCGGTAGCTCCCGCCGCCGACTGCGGTCCATTCTGGAACAGCTACGCCGAGGCGAACCAGCTCTATCTGAACCAGGGCGGAGGAAAATACTCCCTTGAAAAAACACGGGCGGGCACCTTTTCCTCCCGGGCTGAGGCCAGCCGTGGGCTGGCTTTCGCCGATATCGACTCTGATGGAGACACCGACCTCGTCCAGTCCAACATTGGCAACGTCCTGAGGGTATTTCGCAACGAGGCGCAGCGCAGCGGCAACCACTGGCTGCGCGTTCGCGCCCTCACCGGAGCCCGCGATGACCTCGGCGCCCTGGTGACGATCGCGGCCGGGAACCGTGTCCTGCGGCGGCCCGTGCTCTCATCCTCCAGCTTCGCCTGCGCCAGCGAGGCGACCGCTCACTTCGGGCTGGGAAGTTCGGATACCATCGATTCCCTCACCATTCGCTGGAGCGACGGCGCCAGCGAGAGCTTCAATGCCGGCGGCGTCGACCGGCTGCTGGTGCTGCGCCGGGGAGAGGGCAGCCAGGGGAACTGATCAGGGCTCATCGGCAAGAGCCGGATCGAGCTCAAGAGCTTTCCGGCGATCCGCCAGGGCCTTCTCCGGCGCGCCAAACGCCTCCCAGGCCCTGGCTCGCGCCAGCCAGGTCGGGGCCACGCCCGGAAAACGACTGATCAGGACTGAAAAGTCTTCGATGGCGCCTTCATAATCCTCGAGCTCGTGTTTTACCTTCGCGCGCTCCTGCAGGGCGTAAGAATATCCAGGCTGCAGCTCGAGCCCGCGGTCAAGGTCCGCAAGCGCCTCCCTGTACTCGCTTTTTGCGGCATGGTAGAGAACGGCCCGGGCAAAATAGGCACCCGCCAACTTCGGATTCAGTCTCAGGGCCTCATCCCAATCCCTGCGCGACCTCTCGGGATCGCCTGACTGGTTGTAGAAAATTCCGCGGTTGACGAGAACGGAAGCGTCGTAGGGATCGAGCGCTATGGCCGCGTCACAATCGGCGATCGCCTCTCTCATTTTTCCCAGCTGCGCGTAGATGCCCGCGCGGTTTACGTAGGCCTTGACATAATCGGGCTGGACCCCGAGCACGGCGCTGTAGGCTTCCGCGGCGCCGGAGAAATCTTTATTCCGGGCCCTTGCGACACCCAGCTGGTAGTGGGCATCGGCGTTCTTCGGGTCCATCCCGATGGCCCTGGAAAAATCTTCGGCCGCGGATTCCGGCCGCCCCAGGGCCAGGTAGGCCTTTCCCCTCTCGAAGCGGGCCTCCGCCAGGCGCTCGCCCCGCGAGATCACCCTGCTGAACAGCTCGACCGCCGGACGAATATCGCCCTCGGTCATCAACGCCCGAGCCTGGTCAAAAGAACCATCATCCACTGGCGCCGCGCCGTCATCCTGCCGCAGGCAGGCGGCAGGCAAAACGATAACCAGGAAGATGCCTGTATATTGAAGCAGTCTGTATTTCATCTCTTTCATCTAAACCCTGTTTTCCATCCCGGCCCATTCTACACGGGCAGAGAGCTTCCGGCTGAAAGAGAACTATACTCCCCCGGACGGGATCTATAGCCTCAGGTGGCGGGTTCGGCCGGTGAAGATCTCCGGTACTCGGCCTTGACCGCTCCAAGCAGGGAACCCGTAGGAGCGGCCTGGTCGAAGGTATAACCGAATAAATCGAGATCCCGCCGGTAATGATTCGCCACCAGCTCGGCGAGCTCATCATCGTAGTACTCCCGGTAGTCACTCCGGCCCTGGGATATCCGTTTCCTGGGTAATTCGGCTTTCGGAATCCCGATCTGTTCACAGACCTCTCCCCAGTCTTCCTCCAGGTTTTCAAAGCGGCCGATATAGTCAATGAGCAGGCTGCCATCGAGGTTGACCATGTAGTCGATCATGTTCTGGTTAAGCTGCTGGAACCAGTGCTCGTAGGGACGCTCCGGGTCGAGGCTCCAGCGCAGGAAATCGCCAAAATCCTCACATTGATTATTCTTCAGAAGCTCCGGCATCTCGCGCAGGGTGTGATGGTAGGAGCTCACCTGGATATCCCAGGGGTTGCGGACAAAGGCGAACTTGAAGAGTTCCTCGAACAGCTCCCTCGGCAGGATATCGAAGGCCGTGACCACCCGGCCATGCCGAGGTATCTTGCAGCCGATGCGGTTGTCGAAAAACCTGGAGATGTTGTAGCAGAGAAGCTGCGGGTAGGCGAGCGGATCGCGGCGGCGTAATTTCTTCAGGACGGCCTGGATGCTGGTTCCGGCGGTCTTCGCTATATGAACGAAGAGGAATTTGTAGCGATTGGAATACAGCATGGTCTCCTCCGGCTATCGAACTGTCCGGTCACCGCGACCGACCCCCTCAATACCTGCCCAGCTTTATATACAGGAGCGGGAATAAATGCCGAAGAAAAAGTGGATCCGGAATCCAGCCTCCGCGCAGGTTCTTTCCTTCAAGTCTTTGAATTTCTCGCCCGAGTTCTGTAAAAGCAGGTAGCGGAGCAAGTAGCTGACCGTAGAATACCCGAGGGGCCGCCTAACCCACAGGAAGGGAAGATGAGCGATTACAGAACTGAAAAAGACTCGATGGGCGATATGCAGGTGCCTGCCGACGCCCTCTGGGGCGCCTCGACACAGCGTGCCGTCATCAACTTCCCCGTCTCGGGCCGTCCCATAGCCCCGGAGCTCACCCGCGCGCTCGGCCTCGTCAAGCTGGCCGCAGCCAGGGTCAACAGGGAGCTAGGGGACCTTGATGCCGAGATCGCAGCCTCTGTAGAGTCCGCCGCCCTCGAGGTCGCCGGCAATGAGCTCGACGAGCACTTCGTGGTCGACGTCTTCCAGACCGGCTCGGGCACATCCTCCAACATGAACGCCAACGAGGTCATCGCCAACCGCGCGATCCAGCTGCGCGGCGGAGAGATCGGAGACAAGTCCGTCCATCCCAACGATCACGTCAACCTCGGCCAGTCATCAAACGATGTCTTCCCCACCGCGATCCACGTGGCGGCCGCCGAGTCGGCGCAGCTGCGCCTCATCCCCGCGCTCAGCGGGCTCCAGGATGCGCTGCGAAAAAAATCCGGAGAGTTCTGGGACGTCCTGAAGATCGGCCGCACCCATCTCATGGACGCAACACCGATTCGACTCGGGCAGGAACTCAACGGATACGCCAGCCAGGTCGAGCACGGCATCGCCCATCTCCAGGACACCCTCGCTCACCTCCGGGAGCTCGCCATCGGAGGCACCGCGGTTGGAACGGGGATCAACACCCGGGCCTCCTTCGGCTCGATGGTAGCCGCGGAGCTCTCGAGCGAAACGGGCATCGACTTCACCGAGGCCGGAAATCACTTCGAGGCGCAGGCCGCCCAGGATGCGGCGGTAGCCGTCAGCGGAGCGCTCAAGACAATCGCCGTCTCCATGATGAAGATCGCCAATGACATCCGCCTGCTTGCCATGGGACCGCGCTGCGGTCTTGGAGAATTGAGGCTGCCCGCCACCCAGCCCGGCTCCAGCATCATGCCCGGGAAGGTCAATCCCGTCATGTGCGAGTCCGTCATCCAGGTCGGCGCGCAGGTGCAGGCGAATGATCTCGCGGTACAGCTTGGCGGCCAGTGGGGACAGCTCGAACTCAACACCATGCTTCCCCTCATGGCGCGCAACCTCCTTGAATCGATGCGCCTCCTGGCCAACGTCGCCGGGGTCTTCACCGAGAAGTGCATCGACGGCCTCGAGGCCGATGCGGAACGCTGCCGATCCCTGATCGAGGAGAGCCTGTCCATGGTGACCTCGCTGAACCCGCTCATCGGCTACGACGAGGCCGCCAGGGTGGCCAAGGAGGCCTTCGAGACCGGCAAGACTGTCCGCGCGCTCCTCGAGGAAAAAGGCCTGGTATCCAAAGAGGACCTCGACAAGGCCCTCGACCCCGAATCCATGACCCGGCCCTCTGAATGAGCCCGGAGCCGGGCCGGTTTGCCTTTGCATTAGCACCCGTCCCTTCATTTAAATAGGCGGTCCGCTTTTCATTGCGCCGAGCCCACAAGAGGCGGTTGAATACAAAGATGCTATTTGGAACACAGACTATCAACGAGCAGGGACATCTGGAGGTTGGCGGCTGCGACACTGTCGAGCTGGCCAGGGTCCACGGGACACCCCTCTACGTGATGGACGAGGAGGCTCTTCGTC
>Ga0310342_100003416_pt1 | contig 10428 bp, 7 predicted proteins | sample S15DNA20500_MG_FD_206155 | JGI IMG/M metagenome (GOLD analysis project Ga0310342, IMG submission 206155) | Marine microbial communities from station ALOHA, North Pacific Subtropical Gyre - S1503-DNA-20-500_MG | ecosystem: Environmental > Aquatic > Marine > Oceanic | place: Pacific Ocean: North... | reverse complement strand
CGAGTCGCTGCGCGCGCGCGGACTCTCGGCGGGCGACGTCATCGCGGCCCTGCGACGCGAGCACGTCGAAGTTCCCTCCGGCTTTCTGGAGGGTGCGCGTGTGGAATGGAGCGTCAAGACCGACGCCGAGTTCCGCTCGGTCGAGGAGCTCGAAGGGATGCTCGTCAGCTTCGCCGACGGGGCTCCGGTGTACCTGCGCGAAGTGGCGCGGGTCGAGGACGGCCACGAGGATCGTCGCTCGCTGTCCCAGTTCAACCGCGAGGAATCCGTCAACCTCAACATTCGCAAGGTCGCCGGCGGGAATGCGGTGGCCGTGTCGGACGAGGTGCTGCGTCGTCTGGCCGAGATCGAGCCGCTGCTTCCCAAGGGCATCAGTCTGTACGACTCCGTCGCCCTGGACCTGTCGGTCCCCGTGCGCGAGGCCGTCCGCGAAACCGAGTTCGCCCTGGTCTTTGGCGGTTTTCTCGCGGTACTCACCGTCTTCGTCTTCCTGCGCCGCACCCGACCCACGCTGATCGTCGCCGCCGCCATCCCGACCTCACTGATCACGACCTTCTCGCTGGTGTACCTGGCGGGCTTCACCCTGAACACCATGACCTTGCTGGGGCTGGTGCTGGCGATCGGGATCGTGATCGACGACGCGATCATCGTGCTCGAAAACATCGAGCGGCACCGCGAGGACGGCAAGGATCCGTTTCAGGCGGCGTCCGACGGCACCCGTCAGATCGCCTTCGCGGCGACGGCAGCCACCATCTCGGTCGCCGCCGTTTTCCTGCCGGTCGTGTTCGTCGAGGGAATTGTCGGCAGCTTTCTGAGCGAGTTCGGCCTGACCGTGGCGGGGTCCGTCCTGATCTCGCTCTTCGTCGCGTTGACCCTCACGCCGATGCTGGCCGCTCGCATGCCCCCGCCAAGAGCGCGCCCCCAGAGCTCCCTGTTTGGATCGCTCGAGCGCGGGCTCGCGGCGCTCGAGCGCCGCTATCGCACGGCGCTCCACTGGTCGCTGGCTAATCGAGGCAGCACGCTCGGAATCGCCGTTGCATCGCTCGTCGTGGCCATCCTGCTGGCCGGTCAGCTCGACACCGAGTTCCTGCCTCCGGCCGACCAGGGCATGCTGATGATGCGCTTCGAAGCTCCGCCGGGCTCGAACGTCGAGGCCACCCGCGAGTACATGGAGCGCAACGACGAGTGGCTGACCGCGCAGCCGGAGCTGCACGGCGCCATCAGTTGGATGGGGTCGAGCCCCGCGGGGACGGAACTGGGCCGCACCAACGAGGGAAGCACCTTTGCCACCCTGATCCCGCTGGCAGAGCGCGATCGAACCGCCCAGGAGCTGATGGTGGAGGCCCGCCGCGTGCTGGGATCGATTCCGGGCCAGAAGGTGATCCTGGTCGACATCTCCACCATGGGGGCAGGCGCCGCGATGGCCCCCGGCGAGATCGAGCTCGAGCTACGCGGCAACCTGGATCTGGCCGAGCTCGACGAGCACGCGAAGCGCTTCGTCCGCGAGCTACAGGCGCGCCCGGGCTTCGTCGACGTCGACCAGAGCCTGCGCCTGGGTCTGCCCGAAGTGCGCGTGATCCCGGACCGCGGCAAGGCGGCAACCCTTGGCGTCGATGCGGCCGCGCTCTCGGAGATCGTTCAGGTGATGGTCGGCGGGCTCGATGTCGGCATCTTCAAGGAAGCCGGCAACCGCTACGACATTCGCATGCGGCTGGAAGACTGGGACCGCGATACGCCGGCAGAGATCGAGCAGCTCTACGTGCGAGGCCGCGACGGTCAGCTGGTCGAGCTTCGCAATCTCGTACGCATCGAGACCGGTGCCGCGCCCGCCGAGGTCACCCGCGTCAATCGACAGCGCAGCGTTACCGTCTCCGCCAACCTGGAGGGCAAGGCGCTCGGACCCGCGATCGCCGAGGCACAGGCGCTCGCCGCAGAGATGCTCCCGGAAGAAGTCACGGTCACGCTGGCGGGCTCCGCCGAGGCTCTGCAGGAGAGCGCCGAGCAGTTCTTTCTGGCGATCGTGCTCGGACTGATCGTGGTCTACCTGGTGCTAGCCGCACAGTTCGAGAGCTTCATCCAGCCCTTTGTCGTGATGCTCGCCGTGCCGTTTGCCATGGTGGGTGCCTTCGCAGGCCTGCTGGTGTCGGGCATGACGCTCAACCTCTTCAGCATGATCGGCATCCTGCTGCTCTTCGGCCTCGTCACCAAGAACTCGATCCTGCTGGTGGACTACGCCAACAAGCTGCGCGCCGAGGGCCTCAGCAAGCTCGAGGCCATGCGCCGCGCTCCCCCAATCCGCATGCGCCCCGTCCTGATGACCGGACTATCTATGATCCTCGGCGTACTACCCTCCGCCATTGGCGTCGGACCCGGCTCCGAGCAGCGCGCGCCCATGGCCGTCGCTACCGCCGCAGGCATGCTCTCCTCGATCGTGCTGACATTGCTCGTGGTCCCGGTCGTGTACCTGGTGATCGACGACGGCGTCGAGTGGCTCCGCGGCCTGCGCAAATAGGGCGGAGAACCGGGCGAAGCCGCGGATCAGACCGAGAGCGCTTCCAAAAGTCCGATCCGCCCTACGTCGGCGAGCGGGCAGGCGCTGAGCGGTACGCGCCCCAACGTGCGGGAGGCCGCGCCGATTTATGGTTTCACTGCAAAGCAGAATCAGCAATCACCGCCTTGTGGCACTTTGCCAGGTACCGGCTCAGATACTGCCCATGCTCTGTGTGAAGAGCCGCAGCATCAAGATCTCGACCTGCACCAGCTCGGTATTTTCGCTCCATAACCATGCGAACCGCCTCACCCGCAATGATCTCGGTAATTAGAGCGCGTGTCACGCCTAGATCCTGTTTTGGAAAGTCAGGTGCAGGACCTAGATACCTGCGAAAGGCTGGATACTGTCCCATAATCTTGACCAGAGTACCTTCAGCGCCTTGTTCAACGAGCGCTCTCCGGCCGCCAGCCTCCTCATCGACTAGTCGGCATTCTATCTTGCTGCCCGCATCGTCTTTGGCGACGAGCACATTGCAGGTCGGTACGTGATCACCAATCCGTGCAGTGCTTTTTTCATTAGCGCCCATAGTCCGGGCTTCTACCGTCGCGGTGGCGACACAGTACTCGCGCTCGTCATCGATCTCGAGCATCGCGCCCGACCCGAGGACTACAACACCGGGATCTGACGAACTGACCCGAACCTCCTTGCCGAATTCCGCCACGAGACTCACGGATGCTTCGATGCGCAGCCTCTTTTTCTTGCCCCATGCAACCTGATATCGGTCCCGCTCAAACTGAATCGTATCGGGCGGCTCAATCGGCTCCTCTTCGATCTTGCGCTCTGGGAAAACTGCGAGTAGCACCACGGCGCCCTGTCGCGCCAAACAAACTTCAGATCCGACAGAAACAGAATCTCCTGCGACGCCTCGGCCGCTTCGCTGTGCGTGTTGACCCGTGGTTTCAATGAAGCCTCCTTGTGTGGAAGCTCCCTTGAAGCAAGTGGCGTACCGGCGACGTACCGATTTCGGCCGCCGTTCGCCGGGACTGGTTGTGCGCTTGGTTCAGGCGCTGGCCGCGGCGGAGGCGAAGCGCGCGATGTCGGCCAGGCCTCCGGAGACGAAGAAGTGATCGATGCCGGGCAGGACCTCGAGCTTGGCGTTGGGGAGCTGTGCCAGGGCCGCCGAGAGGGGAGCGCTCGGGGCGAACTGGTCCTCGCCACCGACGATGGCGTGAATCGGAATCTCCAGCTCGTCTAACGGCAGCGCCTCGACCATCATCAACGGCGGCGCGACCAGCACCAGGCTCTGAATGCGCGTATCACGCAGGGCGGCCCGCACCGCGGTCGCGGCACCGAACGAGTAGCCACAGCCGATCAGCGGTCCGGTCACGCTCGCGGCCATGTGATCTACGGCGGCCAGGTAGTCGGCTCCGGCGGCGGCCGGGTCGTCGGTGGGCACGCCCTGACTCGCCCCCACTCCGCGCCAGTTGAAACGCAGCGAGGGGACGTCGCGCTTGTGCAGGCCGAACGCGACCTCGTTCACTACCGGGTTCTCCAGGCTGCCGCCGTAGAGCGGATGCGGTGGGGCGATCACGGCACCGCGGCGACTCCCCGCCTGCCAGACCGCTTCGAGCACCAGACCCGGAGCGCCCTCGTCGGAGGCGACCTCGACCGCCACCGCCTGCTCTTTCCAGACCGTCACCACCCAAGCCTAGCCGGGATCGAATTGCGGATCGAGCACGAGCGGGCCGAAGCCGAGCTCGTCGGTGAGCTGTTCGGCCGAATAGGTGGTGCCGGTCTGCCAGAGCTCCTTCAGCAGATCTCCGCAGCGGCGCTCGCGCCAGAAGCTGCGGCCGAACTCGTGGCGCAGGAAGTCGCGCAGCTGACTGGCGAACGCGCGCCCACGCAGCCAGTGAAGAGACGGCAACTCGAGGGCGTGGACCGGAATGGCGAGGCGGGGATCGATGCTGACGCCCAGACTCTCGCGAATGCCGTCCACAAAGGCTTCGATCGCGGCGCCCGGCTCGCTGCCGCACGGCAGCGCCGCCAGGTCCAGCTCGAAAACGAGCGATGCCGCCGCGTGTCGCAGGGCGATCAGCTCCCAGCAGGCGACCTCTCGTGCGAAGTCCGCGGCTCGCTGACCGACGAACTCCTGCAGCCAGGCTTCCTCGGCCAGGTTGTCGGCGAACAGGAAGCCCCAGCCCTGGCGCAGGCCGGGGTCGGGCGCGATGCGGCGCTCGACGGGAAGCTCCGGAGAGGTGAAGGCCGTCGAGATGCCGATTCCGCCGGCCGCGAGCCCCGCTCGGTAGCGAGCGGCACCGGCGACGCTGCCCATCGAGACTACGATCGCTTCGGGAACCCGGGGCGCGAAGCAGGCAATACCGGGGCCCTCGGCGTCGCGAAACGCCAGCGCCGAGAGCCGATCGGGGACGATGCCGAGCCCCGCCGCAAAGAAGCCCAGAGCCGCCACCGCACCGGCGGACTCGAAGCGCGCGTCGAGTGCACTCCAGCGCGAGAGCGATTGAAGCTCGCTGAAGCTCAGCGTCGCCACATTCAGATCCGCCCGGGCGGCGTGCTCGTGCAGGGCATCGCGGTAGCTGCCGGCCGTGCGCTCGAGCACGGCTTCCGCCGAGCTGCGCCAGACCCCCAGACGCGCGGCGGGAAAACGCGAGACGAAGTAGTCCCCCGCCGTACCGAACCCGAGTCGTGCGCACGCCTCTCCCCAGTGTACGAACGCTTGGTCCAGAAGATCGCGACGCCGCTCGGGATCGATTCCCGCTTCGGCCGCCGCGAAGGCCCGCTCGGCGCTCGAGGCATCCAGCACGATCGAGCGCGACAGGGCGAGCAAGCGCCGCGGGCCATCCTGACGCGAGGCAAGCGTTTCCTGTTCCAACCAGCCGGCCGTTTCGTCGAGACGCTCGCCGGCGCTCAGGTCTTCAAAGCGTCGATAGACTTCGCGCAGGTCGAAGCGCGCGTCGCCCCGAGCGTGCTGTTCCAGACGCGTCGCTTCACGTTCGCCCCAGAACGTCTCGAGTCGCGCGCGTAGGGTATCCACGCGCAGAGTCTAGGAGATCGCGCGGATCTTGAGCGAGCGCGCGAGTACGGCTGGGCTACTCTCGGCGCGTGCCGGATTCGCCGTTTCGCGTCAAAGGGGAGAAGACCCTGTACCGCGGGTCGATCGGACGCTTTGGCGTCCACGAACTCGAGACGCCGGATGGGCACGCGTTCTCGCTCGCTCACCTGCAGCACCCGGGCGCCGCCGCGGTGGTGCCGTTTCTCGCGGTCGATCGCATTCTGTTGCTGCGACAGTACCGCTTCGCCGCCGACGGGGAGATCTGGGAGATTCCCGCCGGAAAGCTCGATCCCGCCGAATCGCCTGCCGACTGCGCGGCGCGTGAGCTGCGCGAGGAGACCGGCTACTGTGCCGCCCGCCTCGAGGCCAGCGGTCACATCCTGACGGCACCCGGCTTCACCGACGAGTGCATCCACCTCTTCAACGCCTACAATCTGAGCCCGGGCGCGCCCGATCGCGAGCCCTCTGAATCGATCGAACTCCACGAGGTCCAATTTGAAGAGGCCCTCGAGATGGTGCAGCGAGGCGAGATCATCGACGCCAAGAGCATCGTAGCTCTGCACCACGCGGCCCGAGCGCGGAGCCGCCCGGCGGCGGGATCCGAGTAGCACGCTTCGCGCAATTCCTTAGTTTCCTATCCCACGACTTCCTGACAGCGGAGATCTGGTTTGCAGACTCAAGTCCGATTCGGCCCACCGCTCACCCCCATGGTCAAGCGCATCATGATCATCTGCGCGGTGATCTGGGTGCTTCAGATTGTTTGTATCCGAGGCGGAATCCCGCTCACGCAGTTTCTCTTTCTGGTTCCGAATGATGTGCTTCAGGGCCGGGCCTGGCAGATCTTCACCTACATGTGGCTGCACGACACGCACAGTCTGATGCACATCCTCTTCAACATGTTCGGTCTCTGGATGTTTGGATCTCAGCTCGAACAGCTTTGGGGCTCGAAACGCTTCCTGAACTTCTATCTGAGCTGTGGCTTCGGTGCCGGCGTGTTCATCTTCCTCTGGAATTGGCTAATGGCTCCGGGGCTTCCCACCTTGGGCGCCTCCGGCGCGGTCTACGGCTGCCTGACAGCATTCAGTCTGCTCTGGCCGAATCGCACCGTCATGCTGCTCTTCCCGCCGATTCCGTTTCGGGCCATCTGGTTCATTCCGCTGCTCTTCGGAATGCAGCTGATCTTCTCGGGGGGTAGCAACATCAGTCACATTGGCCACCTCGGCGGCGTTCTGGTGGCCGGGTTCCTGCTCAAAGAGCACCTGGCTCAGGTCCTGAATTTCCGCACGCTGCGCTACAAGTGGCACCGGCAGCGCATGAAGGGTCGCCTTCGCGCGGTGCGCCGCGAGGAGTGGGAGCAGCGCCGGCGGAACGACGACGACGATCGCCCGGCCTATCACTGAGAATCAGGCCTTAAACGAAAAGTGGGACTCGACCATCCGCCGATCGATGTCGATTCGGCGTTCTGGTTGAGCCCCACGGAGACGTTCTCCCCGACCCTAACTTGCTTACCTAGCCGCCTTCGCTTCGCTGGCTTGGGCCCAAAACTTCGAAGACATCTTACTTGATTGGCTTCTGATTCGTCGGAAACCGGCTGGAACTCGGAACAACTCGGTAGGGAATCTTGAACTCAGCGACCGGTGCGTAGCGCCTGTTCCGTTTCCTTTTTCCGGTCTTGAGTCAGATGGTTGTTCAGAAGCGCGCTTTGACCAACCTCTCACAGTGGTCAGTTACGAGTCTACGTCGTCGTCTAAAATTCTGTCAAGCCGCACAATACTCTCCGTCAGACTTGTTTGCGGAAGCGCGTCGACCGAGACGACCTCCTTGAGCTCGAAATCGGAACCCAGTCGTTTTAGATCTCGCGCCAAGGTTGCTGCGTCGCAGGAAACATACACGACGCGTCGGGTCGGGCTCGCGGCAATTGCGTCAATAACCGACGGGTCACAGCCGATCCGCGGCGGATTGAGGAGTACGACGTCGGGCTCGAGCTTCGCAAAGCCGGTCGCGGCAAAAAGCTCGGATGACACGTGGTGCACCGTGGCTCGCGTATTGTGACGCAGGTCTCGCGCTGCAACCGAGCGTTCAACCGCGACCACCTGCTCAAAGTTCGACTCCACTCCAGCCGTGAAGAATCCAATCCCAGCGTAGAGTTCGATCAACAGAGAACCGCTGCCGCACAGTCCTGCAACGCGTTGCCGCCAGCGCTCCCAGAGCAGCTGATTGGCCTGGACGAAAGCGGAGTCGGACGCGCGCAGCCCGGCCACATCGTTTCCGAAGCCGCGAATGACCACGTCGGACCTGGACCCGCTGGGGGGATTTTGTCGCAGCTGCTCCAGCGCTTGCTGTGCGGCAGCCGTCAAAACGACGCACTCGTCGATATCCACCACACGGTGCGAGCGGCGGGCCCGGAAGCCGATCCCCTCCGGGCCCAGAGACACCCGCGCAAGTGCTCGATAAGACAGCGATTTTGGAGAAGGGAGCGACTCGATCTCGGGCACGTCCCGGAAGCCTCCGAGACGTTCGAGCGCATCCCGGATGAACGCTCGGCGGGCCCCACTCTGGACGTCCTCGGTCAGGTGAAGCCAATCGCAGCCACCACAACGATCCGCGTAGCGACACGCGGGCGCGCGCCGACCCGGACCAGGCTCAAGGATCTCGGTCCAGTGTGCGCGTGCGAAGTTGCGTCTCACCTGGTCGATGCGACAGCGCAGATGATCGCCGGGAGCGGCTCCAGGCACGAAAACGACAACGCCTTCGTGGCGACCAATCCCATCGCCACCGCTCGCCAGCGCGTCAATCCGCAACTGTATTTCGCTACCTGATTCGAGCTTCACGGTACCAATCTACCGTGAAAGGACGGCGAGGTTAATCCAGCAGCGACAGCAGATGCTCGCGGTCCCCGTGGTGGACCTCGACCGTGCCCGGATCGATACGATGGATCAGCATGCCCGAAACAGTATCGCCTTCCCGCGCTTCGACCGAGCGCGATCCGTCGATCAGCAGGGTGACCTCGCGCCGCTTTGGCTCTGGGTGCCAGCGCACCACTTCGATGGTGACAGCGGGCAGCGTCTGCCCGGACGCTTCGCGCTCGACCACCGAACCGGGCTTGCTGCGCGGCGCGGGCTCGAGTGCGAAGCCGGTCTCGATCAACGGCTCGGTGCGGTATTCCTGTGGCTGCGGGCGAGCCGCTCGCGGCTCCGGCGTCGCGCCGCGCGCAGGAGACTGACGCGACGGTGTGGTGCGACGCCGGGGAACCTTGGGCGCTGAGGTTTCTCGCTTGGAACTCGATGCAGTCGTAGCCTGCTTGCCTGGGTCTGCGACCCGCTCGCTTACCGGCGGGGCTTGTGGCTTGACCGCTGGAGCCTGGGCAACCAGTCGAGAGGCCTCGGCCCTGCGCTCGCGCTCCCGGCGCCGCATTTCTGCCTGGTCGTTGGCCGCGCGTTGCTGGCGTTCCTTCTGCAGCTGCTGTCGCTCTTGCGGCGACAATCGCGTGCCAGGCTTCAGGGGAGCGATGGGTGCTGGCGAATTCGGACTGGTTGCAGCGGCGACCCGGCTGTCCTGGGAACTGGACTCGGCATCCTTGCCTAACGGGAGGTAGGCGAGGAGGGACTCCTGTCCCGGCCAGACGAACCAGGCACCCGCGCCCAGGACAAAGAACAGCAGCAGCGCGATCAGTGGAAAGCGCGAGCCGCCGCGCCGCGGAGGGCGGGGTGGGCCCGATTTGGTCACCGATTCGTGCAGCGAGCGCGGGTCACTCTCGTCCTGCACCCGCTTGAGCGCGTCCAGAATCGTGCTCACGAGAACTCTCCGGACTCGCGCAGTCGCGGAGCCCCGTAGTTGGGGAGCGTCTGGTACAGAGCGATCAGCGTGGCCGGTCCCAGCTGGCCCGACTGCTCCAGACCGCGATCCAGCTGGAAGCGTCGCACCGCCTGGGCGGTGAGTTCGTCGAACTCGCCCGACGGGTCGCCCGGCTGCAGGTAGCCCAGCTCCGCCAGCCGCACCTGCAGACAGCGCACCGCGCTGCCCTGCATGCCGGCGGCCAGCGCCGGCAGCGACTCGAAGTTCGACCAGAGATAGAAGACCCGACCGGTCCAGTAGCGATTCAGATCACGCTCGGTCAGCTGGAAGCGGTGCTCGCCCGCGCCCAGAATGGGGCTGCCGCCGGCATCGATGCCAGTCAGCGCCGCGTAGCGCGGAACCCCTGGCTCCAGCTCGAGCTCGAGCAGGCCCGGCAAATTCAGGGCGTCCAGACGCTCGTAGCGGGTTCGGGTCACCAGCACGCGCATCGGGCCGACACCCCGGGCGACCGAGCCGATGCGATTCGGATTGATGGCGGGCAGCCGCGCCGGCTCATAACCCCAGGTGAGCAGCAGCGCGTCGAGTGCCCGCGCGGCGCTGGCATTGGTGCTCATGGGCGAGAGGTAGCGCACCAGATCCCCATCTACAGGAAGGGCCAGGGCACCGGCCAGTGCGGCAGCCGAAACCGCCGGAACCGGCGTGGCAGCGCGGAAGGTTGCGGGCCACAGGAAGGTGGCCACCAGTCCGGTGACCAGCCCAAAGGCCAGGAACCCGCCAGCGGCCCGGACCGACATGCCCAGCCCGGTCTCCGAGGAACCCTCTGACGCGGGCAGTTCACGTGACGCAGCCCGCACCATGCGCGCCGTCACGACTGGACTGCCCTGCGCGTAGCCCGCCAGCAGGGCGCGATCCGCAACCGCATTGATGACGCGCGGCGTGCCGCGTGACACGCGGTACAGCGCGCGCAACGCGCGCGGCGAAAAGATTCCGGGATTGTCGCAGCCGGCGACCCTCAGTCGGTGTTCGACATACTCCCCGACTTCCTGACGGTCAAACGGACTCAGGTCCCAGC
>Ga0310342_100003415_pt1 | contig 10430 bp, 5 predicted proteins | sample S15DNA20500_MG_FD_206155 | JGI IMG/M metagenome (GOLD analysis project Ga0310342, IMG submission 206155) | Marine microbial communities from station ALOHA, North Pacific Subtropical Gyre - S1503-DNA-20-500_MG | ecosystem: Environmental > Aquatic > Marine > Oceanic | place: Pacific Ocean: North... | reverse complement strand
TCACTCAGGTCTACGAAAAGGTCAAGGGCGCGTACAGCGTGGTCGCCACCATCGCTGACCACGGGCTGCTGGCGTTTCGTGACCCGTTCGGCATCAAGCCGATCTGCTTCGGTGAGCGCAGCGACGCAGAGGGCACCTCCTACGCATGCGCATCCGAGAGCGTCGTCCTGGACGTGAACGGATATCAACGCACGCTCGACATCGGGCCGGGCGAAGCCGTGTTCGTCGACCAGGATCGGATCATTCACCGCCGAAGCCTCAGCGACCAACCGCATCGACCCTGCGTCTTCGAGTGGGTGTACTTCGCGCGGCCGGACTCGTTCCTCGACGACGTGTCGGTCTACAAGACGCGGCGACGCTTCGGCCATGCACTCGCGCGGCAATGGAAGGAATCCGGCGGCCCCATACCTGACGTGGTGGTCCCCATCCCCGATTCGGCACGGGACGCTGCCCTCGCCATGGCCCTCGAACTCGACGTTCCCTACCGGGAGGGCCTCGTCAAGAACCGGTACATCGGGCGCACGTTCATCATGCCCAATCAGGCGGCCCGCCGCTCGTCCATCAGGCGCAAGCTGAACCCCATCAAGATCGAGTTGGAGGGCAAGGACGTCTTGCTCGTCGACGACAGCATCGTCCGCGGCAACACGTCGCGGCGTATCGTCAAGATGGTGCGCGACGCGGGCGCCCGCAGCGTGTGCTTCGCCGTGACGAGCCCGCCGCTCGTCGCGCCGTGCCCGTACGGCATCGACATGGCCAGCAAGACCGAGTTCGTCGCTGACGGGCGCTCCGTCGACGAGATCGCCGAATCCCTCGGCGTGGACCGGTTGATCTACCTCGATCGCGACGCGATGAACGAAGCCGCCCGCGTCGGCAACCCCGCCATCGAGGCCTTCTGCAACGCCTGCTTCACCGGCGACTACCCCACCGGCGACATCAGCATCGAGCGCCTCCAGTACATCGAGGAGGAGCGCCACCGCCACGGGGACAAGGCGCCGACGTTCTGATCGGCTAGCGTATGGCCGCGCCCACGTCGCCGGCGATGGCGCGGATGTCGGCGCCACGCAGGTTGGTCATGACCGCGATGGCGAGGCCCTGAGCAGGCGTGATGGTCAAGAAGCAGGCGGTGCCCGCCTGCCCGCCGCTGTGAGAGATCACCAGCCTGCCCATCCGACCCCCGACCCGCCAACCGAGGCCGTAGACGATGCGCTGGCCGTCAGCCGCCGTCTGCTGCGTCCACATGGCGTCGCGGGTCTCTCGCTTCATGAGCTTGTCCGACAGCATGGCGAGGGCGAAGCGACAGAGATCCGTCGGCGTCGAAAGAAACCCTCCCCCCGGGATCTTCATGCTGGTGTCGTGGAGGTGGGCGTTGCGCACCTGCCCTGGCTTCATCTCTGCCTGCTTCCAGGCGGGCAAGTCCCGCCACTCCTTCGGCGAGAGCTTCTGGTAGCCGCGGGCGCGGCCCGCCAGGATCGCGAAGTGGTCATCCTCCCCCGTATGGGTCATCCCCGCCGGACCGAATACGTGCTCGCGCATGTAGGGGACCAATGGCCTGCCCGAGGCGCGCTCCACGGCGACACCAAGGAGCGTGAATCCGGAGGTGGTGTAGCTGTGCTTCGTACCCGGCTTCGCCACCAGCGGCTCCTTGGAGAAGAGCTTCAACGTGGAGACGAGATCGTCAAACGACCGCGTCCCGCGCGCCTCCCCCGGATACATGTAGTGCCGGACGCCGGCCAGGTGCGCGAGCAGCTGTCGGCAGGTGATGGGCGCGTGCTTCTCGGGCCACTCCGGAACGTACTTGCGGATGGGCGCGTCCAGGTCGAGCTTGCCCTGCTCGGCCAGCTGCATCACCGCCGTCGCGGTCAGGGGCTTGGCGATGGACGCCGTGCGGAACAGGGACGCGGCGGTGGCGGCGACCCCGTTCTCCAGGTCCGCCTCACCGAACGCCGCGGCGTGGACGACGCGGCCGCCGCGGGCCACGGCAACCGAGACCGCCGGGATCTGCTGCGCCTTTCGCTGCGCCTCGACGGCGCGGGCGACGCTGGCAATCTGATCCTGTGAGAGGTCCTGGGCAACCAGGGGAACAGCGACGAGAAGCAGGACAATGGAACGCATGGAGTGACTCCGATCGGCCATGGGTCCGATTCTACTCGGCGGCCCCTGACCGACGAGCGCATCCCAGTAGGATGCACGTCATGCGCCTCATCATCATCCTCCTCATCGCGACCGCCGCCTGCGCCCAGGAGCGCCCCGACGTCATCGTCATCATGGCCGACGACATGGGCTGGTCCGATATCGGCTGCTACGGCGGCGAGATCCGGACCCCCAACCTGGATGCCCTGGCCGCGAACGGCGTCCGGCTGACCCAGTTCTACAACACGGGCCGCTGCTGTCCGACGCGGGCGACGCTCTTAAGCGGCATGTACGCGCACCAGGCGGGCATCGGCCACATGATGAGCGACCGCGGCTACGACGGGTATCGCGGTGAGCTGCGCAAGTCGTGTCCCACCATCGCGGAGGTGATGCGCCCCGCCGGCTACGGGACCTACATGGCGGGCAAGTGGCACGTCTCCAAGTTCGTGCAACCCGACGGCCCCAAGGACAACTGGCCGGTGCAGCGCGGGTTCGAGCGCTTCTACGGCACCATCCACGGCGCCGGGAGCTTCTACGACCCCAACTCCCTGACCCGGCAGAACACCCAGATCGTCCCGGATCGCACCCCCTACTACTACACGGACGCCATCAGCGACGAGGCCGTGGCGTCGATCACCGAGCATCACGCGAAGCGACCAGACGACCCGCTGTTCATGTACGTCGCGCACACCGCGCCCCACTGGCCCATGCACGCCCTGCCCGAAGACATCGCCAAGTACGAAGGCGCCTACGATGCCGGCTGGGATGCCATGCGCGCGGCGCGCCTCAAGCGCCAGATCGCCATGGGGCTCATCGACGAAAAGTGGGCCCTGACCGCCCGCGACCCCGGCGTCCCTCGTTGGGAGGGCGAGAAGAACAAGCCGTGGATGATCAAGCGCATGGAGGTGTACGCCGCCATGGTGGACCGCCTCGATCAGGGCGTCGGGAGGATCGTCGATGCCCTGCGCACCACCGGACGTCTCGACAACACCCTGATCATGTTCCTGGCGGACAACGGCGGGTGCGCCGAGGAGTACGGCAGCGGTGGGGCGGTCAGACCAGACCCGAGCAAGCCCGTGACGCTCAAGCCCATGGGCAAGGACGAGCTGCAAAAGAACATGCAGCCCAGGGTCACCCGCGACGGCCGTCCCGTACGCACCGGGCGCGGCGTGATGCCGGGCCCGGCGGATACCTACATCGCCTACGGAAAGGGATGGGCCAACGCCTCCAACACGCCCTTCCGGCTGTACAAGCACTACAACCACGAGGGCGGGATCGCCTCGCCCCTCATCGCCCACTGGCCGCGCAAGATCATCCGCAAGGGCGCGCTCGATCACCAGCCCGCCCACCTCATCGACCTGATGGCCACGTGCATGGACGTGGGGCACGCGCCGTGGCCGAAGAAGCAGGGGGGCGTGAAGACCCTGCCGCCCGAAGGCACGAGCCTGATGCCGGCGTTCACCGGCGCGGCGCTCGCCGACCGCGCGATCTTCTTCGAACACGAAGGCAACCGGGCTGTTCGCGCGGGCAAGTGGAAGCTGGTCGCGCGCGGGGCCAACGGTCCATGGGAGCTCTACGACATGGAGGCCGACCGCACGGAGACCAGGGACCTCGCGGCGAAGCACCCGGAGCAGGCGGGCTATCTCACCAAGCTGTGGGACCAGTGGGCGGAGCGCGCCCAGGTCCTGCCCTTGAATCCGCAGAGGCCCGAGCGACGGGTCGACTTCAGCAAAAAGACACGCTTCGAGCTGGGAGCGAAGGCCGACCTCCCGCGCAATCGTGCCCCGTTCGTCGTCGGACGCGCGTTCCATGTCAGCGCGACCATCGAAAAAGCAGGTACGCGCGGCGTCATCGTCGCCCACGGCGGGTCGTCCCACGGGTGGACGCTGTTCGTCTCTGCGGGACGTCTGAGCTTCGCCACGCGCATCGGCGGCAAGCTCTCCACCGTCGTCTCCGACAACGCCATCGGCGACGTGAAGACCGTCAGCGCGCGCCTCGCCAAGGACGGCGGCGTTGTCCTGATGGCGGACGGTCAGGTCGTCGGGCGCGGCAAGACCTCATCGCCTCTCACTCGCATGCCAGCGGATGGCCTGCAGGTCGGCCGCGACCTCAAGGGCGCGGTGGGCGGCTACAAGACGCCGAGCGCGTTCGACGGCAGCGTCACGTCCGTCGTCATCGAGCTTAAGTGACGGCGACGCTCACCGGATGAGCGCATCGGGGAACGGCACGGCCTCCCCCGTCTTCACGTCGATGGACATCTGAGCTTTGGCGTCACGGAGTCGTTGCGTGAGCAGCGAGCCCATCCGCTTCAAGACCTCAGGCCGGCTCGCAGACAGATCCCGCGTCTCACCGATATCGGCGTCCAGATCGTAGAGTTCGAGCTTCCTTGATCCGTGGAAATACAGAAGCTTCCACTTGCCGTGACGGACGGCCGAGTAGGGCGCGATGCCCGGACCGTTGACGCCCCAGAAATGGGGCATGTGCCAGAGCACGGAGCGCTCCTCTCCCGCGAGCGCGCCGCCGCGCAGCACGGGCACGAGGTCCTTTCCGTCGAGCGCCGCCGACCGAGCCCTCCCCGACGAACGACCGGTCATGGAAAGGAGCGTGGGAAACAGGTCGTGGGTCACCACCACCTGATCGTTGACGGACCCCGGCTTGGTCACTCCCGGCCAGGCGACGACCCAGGGCACCCGGACACCGCCCTCGTAGGCCGAGCCCTTGCCGCTGCGCAGCGGCGCGTTGTGGGTGTGACGCTTCCCGCCCCGCGCGTGGGCCGAGAGGCCGCCGTTGTCCGAGGTGAAGATCACGACGGTGCGCTCGGTCTGGCCGAGGGCCTCCACCTCTTCAAGCAACGCACCGAGGGCCGCGTCGGCGGTCTCGATCATGGTGGCGTAGGCGGCCTCCTTGGGGTGCAGCCCCTCGTAGTGCTTCAGGTAGCGCTTGTTGGCCATGATGGGAGCGTGCACGGCGTAGGGCGCGAAGTGGACGAAGAACGGGCGGCCCCGTTTCGCCACCTTGCGCATCGCCTTGCGCGCCTCGATGGCCAGCGCCTCGGTCATGTAGATGTCCTTGCCGTGGTACGCATCCAGGCCCGGAACGTCCCATACCCGGTCCTGGCTTCGGTGCTTGGCGCTGAAATCATGGACGCCGTAATAGCTACCCGGCCCCCCGGCGGCGTGCCCGGCGATGTTGACGTCGAACCCCAGATTGGTGGGGTCCTCACCCCTCGTTCCCTTGGCACCCAGGTGGGCCTTGCCCGCATGAATGGAGCCATACCCGCCCATGGCCTTGAGGGCCCGAGGCAGGGTGGTCCGCTTCCCCTGCAGCGCGTTGACGTCCCACTTTGGTGCGCGGACAAGCGCGTGCTTCGCCGACTGGTCCCGATCCTTGCGCAGGGTCCAGTAGGTGATGTGGGTCCTGGCCGGGCACTGACCCGTCATCAGGCTGGTGCGCGTGGGCGTGCAAACCGGAGCCGATGCGTAGCCGTTGGTGAACTTCACCCCACGGGCCGCCAACTTCTCCAGGTTGGGCGTGCGGTAGCGCCGATTGAACTCGGTCTTGTTCGCGTGGAACGGGACCGACACATCCTGCCAGCCCAGATCGTCCACCATGAACAGGATGATGTTGGGCGGCTTCTGCCCGACCGCGAATGCAGCGATGACGGTCGCAAGCAACAAGATGCGCATGGTCGAAGCGTAACCGTTGATGACGGCCTCTGTCTGCCCGGCGCGCGGCGTCATCACCCGCCGCTGGACGTGAATGTCTGCAGCCACTCCGATGACGGGGTCTTCACCGCCGCATGGTGCGCCACGACACGCTCCGTGAGCTCCTTGACGACCTGCTTGCTGCCGTCGTCTGTGTAGAGGTTGCGGACCTGCTCGGCGTCTTCCACCCGATCGAACAGGACGTGGTCGCCCTCCTCCACCAGGCAGAGCTGCCAGCGATCCGTGAAGATCCCGGCCCGCCTCAAAGAGCTGTGGTGCATCTGCACCTCGTCGCTCCACGGGGCCTTGGGGTCCGCCAGCACGGACGACGCGTCACGACCCTGAACGGCGTCGGGGCTCTTCAGCCCGCACAGGGACAGCAATGTGGGCATGACGTCGATGGCCGCCACCAGGCGCTCGGTGCGAATGCCGCCCTTCAAGCCGGCGGGCCATCGCAGGATGAAGGGGATCCTGTACGACGCCTGGTAGATCCGGTTCTTGTTCATGAGCCCGTGCTCGCCCATGTACTCGCCGTGATCCGTGGTGAAGACAACGATGGTGTCCTTCGCGCGGCCGGTCTCCTCCAAGGCAGCGAGGATGCGTCCCACCGCGTCATCGATGCACGGGATCATGTCGCAGTACTTCGCCTTGCGGGCCTGCAGCCATCGCTCCACCTCTCCCTTGTCCCGGTTCTTTCGCGCCTTCGCCACCGGGCCCCCCTTCGCCCACTTCGGGCGATCTCTCTCCAGCAGGGTTGAGGGGACGGGCATGTCCTCCGGCTTATGACGCCCGGCATAGGGTGCGCGAACGGTCAGCGGCGGATGGGGGTCGGGGATCGCCGCCATCCAGAGGAACGGGCGAGCGTCGTCCTTCCCCGCACGTAAGAAGTCGATCGTCTTCGACGCCAGCCAGTCCGTGGTGTACGTGTCCTCGTCACCGATCTGCCTGTACGGAGGCGTCTTCGGACGCCCGTTGGCCTGATCCAGGATGGTCTTCCAGTGCCCCCGGTTGTACATCCATCGGCAGTCATCGAAACCGAACGAACGCCGCGGCTCCAGCCAGCCGGGCTTGGGCGTTCCCGCCAGGTGCCACTTCCCCGCGTACCCGGTGCGGTAACCAGCATCGCGCATGACCGTGGCGAACGTAGCCACCTCGGCCTTCAGGGGCAGGTTGTTCTTGTAGGCGCCGTTCACGTGAGGATAGAGGCCGGACAGCAAGCAACCCCGAGACGGCGTGCACACCCCGCTGTTGGTGATGTAGTTGTCCAGCACCACCCCCGCCTTGGCCATCCCATCGATGTGCGGCGTCTTGACGAACGTGCTGCCGTAGGCGCCCAGCGTCCACGCGCTCTGCTGGTCCGTCTGGATGATCAAGACGTTCGGATGGGCGCCTGACGCCCCCTCGCCCTTGGCGAGCAAAGACCCTGCAGCGAGACCGGCCGCGGCGCCCACGGAAGACTGGAGGAACTCTCTGCGGTCGTGGCTTGGCATGACCGCCATGGTAGCGGAGCGTGCCCCTACAAGGGTGAGGTTGTCGTGAGGTCGAACGGGATCTTCACCTTCTTGCGGCCCGCCCACGTAGAGAGCTCGATCGTGCACTCATCGAGCTGCGCCACCGACAACTGGTAGGTGCCGCTCCGATTACCCATCCCCGACATGGACTGGGTCCGCTTCGCCTCAATGGGCTTTCCCGCGGCGTCAAGGAACCGAAACCCGGCGAAGTCCTTCGCCGCCGCTCCCTTCATCGAGATCTGCACCGCGACGACCTCCTTCTCCGTGAAGAAGTCCTTCTCTTTGCCGACGGAGTCGATCTTCATGGTGACCCCTTTTATGGAGATCGGACCAGGCTTCAGCTTCACCTTCGCCGAGGCCGTCTTGGTGCCCGTAGCCACCGACACGACCAACACACCCTTGAGCGCGATCTTGGATCCGCTGCTGGAAGGTGCCCCTGGCGCCTCCACGCCGACGAACATCGTCCGGCCGTCTTCGGAGACCGCGTTGCTCATGTCGAACGGCCCCGAGGAGAAGCGCCTCGACTTGCCGCCCTTGTCCGCGAGCAGGTCCTTGCCCTGGCCGTCGGTCATGGTGATGGAACTCTCCCGACGCTCGAGGCGGATCACCCGCGCATCAGCGTTCACGGCGAACAGAACGCGCGTCCCCCCCTTGCCGACCCAGAAAGGAACCGACTTCAGATCATCGAGACCGAGGCCGTCTTCCACCACGGATAGCCCGGCCACGCGAACGCTTGCCTGAGCGGGAAGCAGTGAGGCACACGCGAGCAATGCGAGAGAGATGGTTTTCATTTGAAGCTCCTGAAGGGGGATGTCCGCACCCGGTCATTCGGTAACCGCTCCGGTTGATTGCGAGGAGACGGGGTCGAGTTCCGAGAAATTACGTGGCACACGCTACAACTCCGCGAAGATCGTACGGTCATCAGGCGCAGCCGATGCCTTCTGCCCGGTGTAGGTCCCCGGTCCCACACGAAGCGTATACGTCTTCGCCGCGTCGAACACCCAGGGGCGGAAACGCGCCCCGTTCATGCGCAAGGTGTAGATCGCCTCCGAGGTCTCCTCATCCACAACCTGAACAACGGGGCTCTCCCCTCCGGTGACCACGATCTCGGGCAACCACCCGGCGGCCAAGCGTCCGTAGTTGTCGGTCTGCTTGATCGTCTTCGGCCACCCGGGGTACTGCCTGTCCGTCCCCGGCATGGCGTGGCGCGGCCAACACTCCATGGTGATGGTGCGCGCGCTCTTCTTCAGACGCACGATGCCGTAACCCGGCATCTTGTCGTGGAGCTCCGCCGGCTGGTGCCCCGTCTTCGGTCCAGGGTTCGTCGCCGCCCACACGGTGACGTGGTTGCCGAAACCGTCCTTGTGCTCGCCCATCCACGTCGGGGCACCGTCTGGACGACGCGCGCCCACCGCCTCCGGACGCCACATCCGCGGATAGAAGTTGGCGATCGAAGGCACCGCCATGGACCAGATCGCGTCGCCCCAGGTCTCCACACCGTGGTGGACGATGGTGGCCAGATGCTGGTCACCGCCGAGGTGAAACGCGAAGCACCGACGCAGGGCGGTCAACGCACGATTGCGTCCGGACTGTGGCCAGCCGTTGCTGTCGAGGTCGGCGATGAGGCGCTGGAGGTTGCCACCATGATGGGTCGCCATGCCGCCGAAGATGGTCTGGCTCATCGCCATCTTCATGTCCTCACCCCTCCAGTCCTTCCCCCATCGATCGATGAACCCCAGCTGCTCGGGGCCGAGGAGCGTGAGGCCTTCCACATCTGCTCGACTGACATCGAACGCAGGATCGTTGATGTGATCGTCGCGACGGGTGCCCGTCTCCGGTAGCCGTCCGCCACCGCAGCCCGACTTGAACTTGCGGTCCTCCAGCACGGCGAACCCGATCCGCCCGTAGGTGATGGAGGTGTAGTACGCGCGGATGCCCTGTTGGAGCGGCCCAGGATGAGGCGACGCCGGCAAGTGGGACGTCTGTGTGCGATCCACCATCTGCACGAAGTCCGCCGGGTGAACGTAGCCCCCGAGGGTGTCCTTCCGGGCCTTGCGACCGTACTCGCCCCAGACGTTGCCCTGGAATACGTCGTGGTCGTCAGGGATGGTGACGCACGGGATGTTCCGCGTCAGGTCCCGGTAGGCCCAGCACCACAGATACCACTTGTAGAGATAGTCCTCCTTGATGTGCGCCCGATCGGGGAAGGTCGGGCTGCGGCCTTCGTAGATCTGGTCGCCCGAGAAGAACAGCAGGTCCGGATCGTGGACCTTCACGCGTTCGACCAGGTCCTGGTGCGGGAACCACATCCCCTCGATCCAGTTGGTCGGCTGCGCCCCGATCTGGTGAGAGTTGTTGTGATTCCCGGTGAAGCCCGCGACCACGATCTCGTCCTCAGCGACGGGATCCTTGCGCACGGTCCCCTCGAAGCGATGCATGGTTTGAGCGCCAGCGTTGTCCGCCACGCCGTACTCGATGCGGTAGGGGACATCGCGGGTGGACGGCCACTCCTCCACCCTGAACGTCGCGGTGTATCCGGGCACGACCACCGGCGCCCGCGCACCGATCTGCCACTGGCCTGATGCGTCCTTGACGTGAAGCGTCACCTCCTGTGGGTCTGCTGCGCCGATCGGCATAAGCTGAGCGGTCATGCCGAGGGCGCCCTTGGACAGGACGTGCTGCGCGCAGATGATCGGTCCGACCGCGCGCTCCGGACGCGTCTCGATGCCGTCACCACCGACGCTCCAGTCGTTGAACCACCACCTCACCGGGGTCCCCTCATCCCCCTGACCGGGATGGGCGACGAGCGCCATGTTGCCGACGCAACGGGACACGGGCAGCTCCAGCGCGAGGGCGCTGACGAGCTCGCCTGAGGGAGCGGTCGCCGACAAGGCGAGTCGCCGACGCCCTTCACCCGAAGAGGTCACCGTGAGCTTGAGGGACACGCCGGCGAGCCCCTGCCCCTTGGATGAGCCCGCCGCGCGCTGCGTGCGCACCTGACCCTGCTCACGGTCCTCGAAGAACACGCGGCCGTCGGGGGTGACGCCGGCGTAATAGCCGGCGCCGCGTCCCGGCCACTGGTGGA
>Ga0310342_100003414_pt1 | contig 10432 bp, 9 predicted proteins | sample S15DNA20500_MG_FD_206155 | JGI IMG/M metagenome (GOLD analysis project Ga0310342, IMG submission 206155) | Marine microbial communities from station ALOHA, North Pacific Subtropical Gyre - S1503-DNA-20-500_MG | ecosystem: Environmental > Aquatic > Marine > Oceanic | place: Pacific Ocean: North... | reverse complement strand
TTCAGGGGGTGGGGGTGTCCCCGCCCCTTCGCTTCGCTCAGGGGGCGGGGACACCCCCGAGCGCGCAGGTGGGCAACATCAAGTCGCCCCCCTCTCTTCCTCGAGCCAAAGCCTCAGGTGCTTGGCGAGCATCATCAGTCGTTTCAGGTTTCGGGGATCGTGTCCGCGCTGTCGCAGCTCGAGCCCGTCGGTGATCTCGGCGGTCGTCCAGGTCGTGGGGGAGAACTCTCGGTCCTCCTCGTCGGAGTGATCGTCCTCTTCGTGGCGGGCGTGATGCGGGCTGAACCAGGGAGTTGCCATACGGGCCAGCGGTTCCTCGTCCACGTCCCATGCCCCTGCGTCACTGAGAGCCATCGCATGGACCTGTTCTTCTCCCCGTCCAATGCGCTTGATCTGCTCTGGAGGAAGACCTCCAAGGAGCTCGGCGAGATCTGCCAGCGAGACCTTGGCGCTCTTCCGAACGGCTTCGATGAAGCGCAGGCGGTCGAGATGCTCAGGGCCATAACCGGCTCCGCGACCTCGTCCATGCGAACCAGGCAGGAGCCCACGCTCGATGTAGTTCCGTATCGTGCGTGGTTCGAAGCAGGTGAGGTCGGAGAGCTCCTGGAGGGTCAGGGGGGCAGTTCCGCCTTGTGTGGGTGAGGGCATGGGGGGCATAAGTGTAGTTATAACGCCATGGCATAATGGCTGCAAGGCGAAATGATTAAAATCACACGCCCCGTGTGCGGATTCGTTTTGTGGTTAAATATGGACGTTTCGACAGGTTTTGATCATAAAACGAGGTAAATAGAGCATTTAAGAGCCAAATTCGCTTTGACCTTGAGGTTTACTGGAGTGGCGTAAAGGGTCTGGTGGTCACCCTTGGTGGCCAGATCGCGTCCTTTGCTATCCTCCCGGCATGTTCGCGAGATGGGCCCCTACCCTATGTGCAGTCACTCTCCTCTGCGGCTCCTCTAGCGCCCAGCAGTGGGGTCCATGGCACGGGGTTGGGCCTTTCGAGCATCTCCTGGGGCACGTGAGCCTCGATGAGCAGCATGAACCGGAGCGACAGCTTTCGGAGATGAGGCATGGGAGGAACGGCCCCAACCTGGGGAGGGTCTTCAGGGGGGAGGAGCACGTCGAAGCGCGCTGGCATGAGATCGCGGGAGGGAGCACAGCCTTCAACGTTGGAAAGGTCGATTTCGCGCGTGTGCTTCCCGCCGTTCCCGGCAAGGCGAACTGGGCCAATTACTCGGCGGCGTACCTGTATCGCAGAGCGGAGATTGGTTCGGACCGGGAAGTTAGGGTTCACATGGGGAGTGACGACGCCCTGAAGGTGTGGCTCAACGGGGCGTTGGCCTTCGAACGCACCGGAGGGCGTGGCGTCAACGTCTTCGACGAGGCCCTTGTCCTTCCCATGAAGGAGGGCGTGAACCACCTCTTGGTCAAGGTGGTCAATGGAGAGGGAGGCTGGGGGTTCCAGATGGCGCCTTGGCGCACGGTGAATCAGCTCGGGGTCAACCAGGCCATCGAGCGGGGCGTCCAGTACTTCATGGACCGTCAGTTGGTCGACGGCTCGTGGGGGTATTACAGGCACATCGAGCCCGGCCCCACCGCCTTCCGGCTCTACACGCTGCTCAAGTGCGGCGTGCGCACGAGCCACCCGGTCATCCAACGCGGTCGCGCATACATCTTGGCGCACGAGAACGAAGCGACGTACCCCCTCTCGACCAAGGTCCTGGCCTTGGCGGAGATGAACGAGGAGGGGGACAAGGAGCGGATCAGGGATCTGCTCGAACTCATGTGGGACAACCAGATCGGGGACGGCCTCTTTCTCTACTCGATCGACGGCTACAACTCGCATCTCTCGCGAGGGGACCTCTCGAATGCCCTCTTCGCAGGACTTGCCATGCGCTCAGCGAGCCAGGTCGGGGTGTCGATCAAAGCGAGCCGCTGGGGTGATTTGGCGGAGGGCGCCCTCGCTTGCTGGAAGGCCTCCGATGGTCTGCCTCGGACCGGGGGACGCGCCGAGCCTCGCGGGTTCTCGTACACCCCGGGCGGCGGCGTCACGAGCTCGATGACTGTCGCCGGCGTGAGCATGCTTGCGATCGTTGACGAGCAGGCGGGCAACAGGATCACGGGCAGGCTCCGCATCCCGGTGAAGATGGGGATCCGGACCGGGCTTGCCTGGCTCGAAGAGAACTTCACCTGGACAGCGAACGCCGGACAGCACGGCGGCTACCACAACTTCTTCAGCATCTACGGCATCGAGCGCGTGGGCGGACTCCTCGACCTGCCCGTGGTCGCGAACCGCGATTGGTACTTCGAGGGCTCGAATCAACTCCTCGCGTGGCAGTCGGGTTCGGGGACCTGGTCCGAACGGAGCGGTCATACAGAGACGGAGCTGGCGCTCCTGTTCCTGAAACGAGCGACGGCCAGGACTTCGGGGAAGAATCAGAGCCAGGGGCAGTCGTCCTGGACCACGGAAGACGACCCGAGCGCCGACGTCGCGCTCAGGGGGATCGGCGACACACCGGTCACGCTCTGGCTCGAGTCCGTACACAAGGACGTCCTCCCCGACCTGGAGTGGGCAGGGCAGCAGGGTCAGGGACCCCATGTCTCGCGGGTGGACTTCTTTGCTCGCCGCGAGGTCCCCGGCGCGAAGGTCGAGCGGATCGAACGGATAGTTGCCGATCCGTCCACGGCCATGGGTGGTGAGCGATTCGCGATCCGGCACAGGTTCCCGGCGAACGGCATCTGGCTCGTCCACGCGCGAGTGATGTGCCAGATGGAACCCACCGCTCAAGGGGTGTTGAGTGAGGAGGTCGAACTGCTCTCGGCCGAACTGGAGATCATCGTGCGAGACGTGGTGACCCCCGAGCAGCTCGCCTATGCAGAACAGGCGAAGGGAAACCTGCTCTTGGTGAACGGCCCGTCCGCCTCTGCGTCCTCGCAGTTGGGCGGTGAGGAGGCACAGAAGGCCGTCGACGGCACCCATATCACGCGCTGGCGCTGCAGCGGCAACGATGCCGCGCCCACGCTCAGGATCAACCTCGGTCGACCGATCCGGGGCAGACGGGTCGTCCTCTCCCATGGATTGGCGATGCCGGTCTACCGGGATCACCCCAAGCCGCTTCGTGGCGAGCTCATCATCAACGGGCGCGAGACCTTCTCCTGGCAGATGGACCCGGACACGATGACGAAGACGACCATCGATCTCGGGCGCTCACATCGGATACGCACGCTCGACCTGAAGATCATCGACACGATGGACGGCAGGTTCGGGAGCACATCGGTCGGCTTCTCCGAGGTCGAGGTCTACCGCTAGGCAGTCGCGAGCCGGACGAGGAGCGTCCGCCAGGAGTCGAGGGGGGCGCAGTTCGCGCCCGGATCCTTGGCGCGGTCGTCGATCCGGCGCAAACGCACCGCGGCCCCGTGGTGGGGGAGGGCCTCGAAGGCTTGGGCCTCCACGTCCAACATGGAGCCACCCTGAAACTCGAGGCTCTGTAGTGATGCCTCGGCGAGGGCGTCGACGTAGGCAGGCTCTCGTGCCAGGAGGTAGCGCTTGGCTTCGGCGTGGAGGCGGATGGGCTCCGTGACTTCAGGGGGGAAGCAGCAGGAGAGCCAGGAGGCTCCCACGGCCTCGTGATGCTCACCCCCGACTCCCTCGAGCATATGACCGACATCGTGGAGCAGGCAGGCTGCGATGAAGGCATCGCCGCCGCACTCTTCGCGCGCCAGGGCAGCTGACTGCAGGGCATGGGAGAGCTGGGTGATTCCGTCCCCGGGATCCACCAGCTGTCCTTGCTCTGCGAAGAGCGCGAAAACCCCCTCCAGGGACCCCGACACGAGCTTCGGTTCCATTTAGGGAGCCTAGCACGGGTCTTCGGACCGAATCCCCTCCATCGCCCCCCCCTTCCGACCGAAGACCACCGATGGAGCCCCGACGATGTTCACAGTCCTGATTCCCTTCCACGGTGAGGCCGCATGGCTGGCGCGCTGCCTCGCCGGCCTCTCCGCCCAGGACTTCGACGACCCCTTCGAGGTGGTCGTCGTCGACAACGACACCCCCGGGCCGGCCCCGTCAGGGGTGTTCGAGCGCTACCGCGAGACCCTGCAGCTCTCCGTCGTCCGTCGCAGTGGCCTTGCGAGTCCCTTGGCCATGGCAAGCGCGCGCAACCGCGGCCTCGCGTTGGCGCAGTTCGAGTGGATCGTTCACATGGACGCGGACTGCGTCCCGGAACCCGAACACCTTCACCGTCTGAAGGCGCGGATCACGGCGGCGCGAGGGGAGAACCTCCTCCTGCTCGGCGTCCGCCGCTTCATCGATCCCGAGCACCTCGACGAGCAAGCGATTCTCGACCGCGCGATCGACTGGAAGAAGGTCCCCGAGATAACGAGCCCCTCGAACTACGGGAAGAAAAGGGATCGTCGCCTGCCCGACCTCCTGCAAGTGGCGTCGAGCGAGCACCCCTGGGCATACGCCCAGACCTGCAACCTGACACATCGCCTGGACGCGGCCTGCGGGATCGGCGGATTCGACGAGGACTTCGACGGGGCGTGGGGCTACGAGGACATCGAGTTCGCGCACCGACTCATCACGATCGCGGGCTCACAGCCCACCTTCGTCCCCGGCATCGAGGTGTACCACCACGACTCGGAGTACTCCTCCCAGCTCGAGCGCAAGGACAAGACGATGAACCCGAACTGGCACCGGGCCTGCGAGCTCATCCCGGGTTTCCGCGAGTTCAGCCGCGACCGCTACCGCCGGATCGACCCATCGATCGCGGTCTAGCGCCGGCTCGTCCCTTCGCGCCCTTCCTTCTCCCGCGCACGGCGGCGTCGGCGCCGCGCCTCCGCGCAGCGACGGCCTCCTTGGGAGGGTTCTCCGGGATCAGGCACTCCCGGCCGGTGCCGATGAGATCCTCACGTCCGGCCTCGAGGAGCGCCTCGCGCACGATGAACCAGTTCTCGGGCAGGAAGAACTGCATCAGCGCCTTCTGGACCTTCCGGTCGCTCAAGCGCTGGACCGTGCTCACGGGGTTCATCGTCATCGGGTCGAGGCCGGTGAAGTGCATGCAGGTCGCGACGTCCATTGGCGCGGGGATGAAGTCCTGCACCTGGAGCGGCTTGTAGCCGCGCGCCTTCAAGAACACAGCGAGATCGATCATCTCCGCGACTCCTGAGCCGGGGTGGCTGGCGATGAAGTAGGGGACGAGGTACTGCTCCTTGCCGGCGCGGGCGGAGGCTGCTTCGAAGCGTTCGGCGAACTCGTCGAAGCTCGCCACGGGAGGCTTCTTCATCCTGTCGAGGACATCGTCGGATACATGCTCCGGAGCGACCTTCAGGTGGCCGCTCACATGGTGCGTCGCCATCTCTTCGATGTACTCGTCCTCCCCGGCAGTGAGATCCATGCGGATGCCGGATGCGACGTGCACCCTCTTCACGCCCTCGACCTCGCGCGCCTCGCGCAGCAGTTCGACCGTCGGCGCGTGGTCGGTGTCGAGGAGCTTGCACACCGTCGGGTGCACGCAGGAGAGCCGGCGACAGATCGATTCGACCTCCGGCTTGGTGCAGCGCATGCGGTACATGTTCGCCGTCGGGCCGCCGAGGTCTGAGATGTTGCCCTTGAAGCCGTCTTGCGCCGCGAGCGCCTCGACCTCCTTCAGGATCGACCCCTTCGAGCGGCTCTGGATCGTGCGACCCTGGTGCATCGTGATCGAGCAGAAGGTGCAGCCGCCGAAGCAGCCGCGCATGATCGTCACCGAGTCGCGGATCATTTCCCAGGCAGGGACGGGCTCGGAGTAGGCGGGGTGCGGGCGGCGAGTGAAGGGCTGGTCGTATGCGGCGTCGAGCTCGGCCTCTTCGAGGGGCAGCTCGGGCGGGTTGACGACGAGGGTGCGGTCGCCATGGGCCTGCGTCAGCCGCTTCGCGTTCAAGGGATTCGTTTCGTGGTGCAGGACGCGTGTCATCGTCGCGAAGGCGATGTGGTCGTCCCCGACCTCTTCGAAGGAGGGCAGCGCGCGGGTCTCCGTCTCATCTCCCAAGTGTTCGGGGAGCTCCTCCTTGGCGCCGAGGAGGTAGGCGACGCCGCGCATGTCCCGCAGGTCGTGGACGTGCTCACCGGCCTCGAGCCGGCGGGCGATCTCCGTGATCGTCCGTTCGCCCATCCCGAAGCCGAGGAGATCGGCCTTGGTGGAGACGAGGACCGAGGGCCGGACCTTCTCGGACCACCAGTCGTAGTGCGCGATGCGCCTCAGGGAGGCCTCGACACCCCCGACCACGACGGGGATGTCACGGAAGGCTTCGCGGCATCGTTGGGCGTAGACGTTCGTCGCGCGGTCGGGGCGCAGCTTGATCCGGCCTCCGGGGGAATAGGCGTCGTCGTTGCGTCGCTTCCGGTTTGCCGTGTAGTGGTTGATCATCGAGTCCATGTTCCCGGCCGAGACCGCGTAGAAGAGGCGCGGGGGTCCCATGGCGCGCCAGGCGTCGGCGCTCTTCCAGTCGGGCTGGCTCAAGATCGCGACCTTGTAGCCGGCGGCCTCGAGGGAGCGTCCGAGCAGGGCGGCTGCGAAGGAGGGGTGGTCCACGTAGGCGTCGCCCGAGACGAAGACGACGTCGGGCTGATCCCACCCGCGCGCGGCCACCTCGGCGGCGGTCGTGGGCAGGAAGTTGTCGGCGGAGGGGGAGACGGACATGTCTGTATGCGAGTCCGCTTCGACGCGGACGAGAGGGGTGGATTCTAGACGAGATTCGTGCGGCTCACTTGGGCAGGCGGCGGACGTCGGGTTCAGTCACCCAGCCTGCTTCGCGCTGGGCCGAGCCCGCGAGGTCCATGTCGCCGAGTTCTTGGCGTGCCTCGTCAGCGAGCGCCGTGAGGCGCGCGACGATCTCCGGATGGTCGGCGGAGACGTCGGTCTTCTCCGAGACCTCGGTGACGAGGTCGAAGAGTTGCGCCGGGACCTCGCCCTGTGACTTGCCCCAGTTGCGGCGCTTGTCCGCAAGGGGCAGGTGCAGCTTCCAGCGTCCGCTGCGGACGGCCTGCAGTTGATTCATCTGGTAGTAGAAGAATGCCTCGTGCGGGCTCGTCGAGTCCTCGCCACCGAAGAGGAGCGCGCCGATGTCGCGGCCGTCCATCTCGGGCGCCTCGGCGCCCGCGAGCGCGGCGAAGGTGGGGAAGAGGTCGAAGGCCGCGGTGAGCTCGGCGCAGTCCACGCCTGCCGGCACGCGCCCCGGCCACCACGCGATGCACGGGACGCGCTGGCCGCCTTCCCAGGTCTGGCCCTTTCGCCCGCGCAGGGGTCCATTGCTCCCGCCGCGGTCTCCCCGCGAACCATTGTCGGAGGTGAAGACGATGAGGGTGTCCTCGGCGAGCCCGAGCTCACGCAGCGTCGCGACGAGTTCGCCGGTCGAGGCATCGATCTCCTCCACGGCGTCACCGTAGATCCCGTTCGCGGACTTCCCGCGGAATTCGTCACTCGCGTGGAGCGGCAGGTGGACCATCGAGTGGGGCAGGTAGAGGAAGAAGGGCTCGTCGGCGTGCTCACGGATGAAGCGCACGGCCTCGTCGGTGTAGCGCCGGGTCAGGAGGTCCTGGTTCGCGGGAGCCTCGACGACGACCTCGTCGCGCATCAGGGGGAGCGGCGGCCTGCCGGGGCCGGTGCGGGCCACCATGTCGTTGCTGTAGGGGATTCCGTAGTACTCGTCGAAACCGTGGCGCGTGGGGAGGAACTCCAGCTGATCACCCAGGTGCCACTTGCCGATGCAGGCGGTTGCGTAGCCTTCCGCCTTCAAGGACTCGGCGACGGTCAGCTCGTCTGCGTGGATTCCCTTGCGTCCACCGGGGAACAGGACGCACAGGTTTCTCTCGTCGAGGTGCAGACCGACGCGCTGGGGGTAGTTGCCTGTCATGAGCGCGGCGCGCGAGGGTGTGCAGACGCTGCTCGCGACGTAGAAGTCCGTGAGCCGCATGCCGTCGGCCGCGAGCTCGTCGAGATGGGGCGTGCGGTTCTTCTCCGAGCCGAAGCAGCCGAGATCCCCGTACCCCATGTCGTCCACGAAGATGAGGATGAAGTTCGGCGGCCGGCTCTCCTGCGCGCCGAGGACGGCGCAGCCGCACAGGAGGAGGGCCGTGAGCGAGAGCTGTTTCAGGCTTGTGGACATGGCCCGGATTTTAGGCGAGAGGGCAAAACGAGACGCGATTTGGCGTGAAAGAGGGGATCGTCGGCAGAGGCGGGCTCCTGCAACCGATGGTGTGGGGTGATATGTCGAAGCTGTTGAACGTGCTGGCGCTCTTGATCCTTGGCGGGCTCGTGGGGGTCGTCGGTTGGTGGACGAATCACTACCGGAGCACCCTCATGGAGCACGAGCGGGGGATCGCGGAGCGAGAGGTGCGCATCGCGGGGCTGGCCGCGGACCTCGAGGTCCAGGCGGAGGAGCTCCGGGAAGCGGAGACCGAGGTGCGCCTGGTCAACGAGGCGAACGAGGAGCTCGAGCTCCGAAACAGCCTCCTGCGACTGGACCACCGCCTCGCCCGGGTCGAGGTCGTGGACCAAGAGGAGACGGAGGATGGCGTGGTGACGCGAGTGCGCTTCATCGAACTCGGCCCGGACGGGGAGCCTGTCGGGCCGGCGAGGGTCTTTGAGGTGCGAGGGCGCTTCCTCTACATCGAGTGCCAGGTGGTGAAGTTCTCCGACGAGTACGTCGAGTCGGCGGACCCCTTGCGAGGGACGTCGATCTGTCTCTTCCGTCGGGCCTTCGGCGAGCAGCAAAAGCCTGAGGACGGAACGGAGCTGGATCCTGTCGGGGAGGGCCCGGGCATCGTCTCAGGTGACAACATCCGGATGAACGAGCACGCCGAGCTCTGGCAGCGCTTCTGGGACTACGCGAACGACCCGGAGCTCGCGAGCGAGGCTGGGATGCGCGCGGTGCATGGCGAGGCGCCATTCACGGAGCTCAGGCCTGGGAAGAGCTACCGAGTCGAGCTGCGAGCGTCCGGCGGGTTGTCGATCCAGCCGGAGTGATCTGGGCCTAGAGGCGTCGCAGCCGAAGGCTGCGCAGCCCTGCGCGGGTCAGGAAGGCGGCGAAGCCGAGGGGACGCGAAGGGAGGACCTCGGTGCGCAACTCGATGCGCTTGCCCTCCAGCGCGACCGTGTGCAGCTCCTTGCCGTCGAGCCAGGTCGTGATGTGGGTAGGCGTCACGCGAACAAGCGCCGTGTACTCGCGGCCGAGCTCATAGGAGAGGAAGTTCGTCGTCTCGTTCACCGAGGCGTCGTTGCCGTCGATGCACGAGAGGCCGGTGAGGGATCCGCCCCAGCCTCCGAGGATGAGGGTGGCGTGGCTGTCGGCGACGGGGAAGGTGAGGCCGCAGAAGAAGTCCGTGCCCATGAGCCGGGCGGCCGTGACCTCGAGTTCGTAGTCGGTCGTCGGGAGTTCGCCGCCGGTCCAGTGCATACCCGTCATGGGTGTGCCCATCTCGAATACGAGTTGCCCGTCCTCCGTTCCGATCTCGCCTTCGCCGCCGAAGGGCGTGGCCGTCCAGCCATCGATGTGGTCCGGGCCCAGGAGCAGGGTCCAGGCGCCGTCGTTCCCGGAGGGCGGCGCGGCGCAGGCTGTGACGACGGCGAACAGGAGCGACGCGAGGGTGGATCGCTGCATCATGAGCGTGCGCGGTCCAGGGTGATGGGGAAGAACGGGCCTTCGATGAGGGCTCCGACCTCGAGGAGGGGACAACCATCGAGGAGCGGGATGGTGGAGTCCGCGCAGCGGGTCTCGGGGCCCATGAAGTTCAGGACGACGCCGCGGCGAGGGCCGTTGGAGTGATTGGCGAGGGAGCCATGGATGGCGCCCGAGTGGTGTATGGAGGCTTCGCCGGCCTTCAGGTGCACCGGAGCGGGTTGGAAGGCGGCGCGTTGGGGATCACTCAAGTGAGCTTGGATCTGGTCCATATCACCTCCGAAGGAAGCGCTGGGGAGGGTCTCCCAGAGGTGTGAGCCGGGGATGAACTGGAGGCAACCGTTCTCGTCGTCGGTGTCGTCGAGGGCGATGTGCATCGTGATGTGGTTTTCAGGCGTGGTGCGTTGCCAGTAGGAGAAGTCCTGGTGCCAGGGGACGAAGCCGGGGTGGTGGGGTGGTTTCCAGAAGACCTGGTCGTGCCAGTAACGGAGGCGATCGACGCCCAGGAGCTGTGCGAGGGGGACGGTGACACCGGGGTGGAAGGCGAGGTCGTGGAACCACTCGTCGACCCGCCAGGCCCCGAGGAAGTGGAGAACGACCTCGTCCGGGCGTTCACGCCAGGCTTCATCGACCTCGTAGAGGAGGTCGTCCAGTTCGTCGAGACGATCACCGATGCGCTCGAGGCGCCCGCGGAGCTCCTCGACCTGTTCGGGGTCCAGGAGTTGGATCGGAGCGAGGTAGCCATGTTCGGTGAAGGAGGCGCAGTCCTTCGCCGAGA
>Ga0310342_100003413_pt1 | contig 10432 bp, 6 predicted proteins | sample S15DNA20500_MG_FD_206155 | JGI IMG/M metagenome (GOLD analysis project Ga0310342, IMG submission 206155) | Marine microbial communities from station ALOHA, North Pacific Subtropical Gyre - S1503-DNA-20-500_MG | ecosystem: Environmental > Aquatic > Marine > Oceanic | place: Pacific Ocean: North... | reverse complement strand
AGCACCGCATCACACTGAAAGTCAAGTTGCCCCGCTGGGCCGATGACGTCGAGGGCCAGTTGCCGGCGTGCCCGAGCGTGGTGGGCGTCTGGGCGGCGGCCGATTGGCACGAACGCGAGGCCTACGACCTGGTGGGTATCCGCTTCACCGGACACCCCAACCTCCGACGGATCCTCTGTCCCGAAGACTGGGAGGGACACGCGTTGCGGAAGGACTACGAGTTTCCACTGGAATACCACGGCATCCGCGGCAAGTAGACGGTCGGTGGCCCGAACCAGACAGGCACACAGGTATGACGACCGAGCTGCAAGATCCCCGGATTGTCGAGTACGACGTTCGCACCGACGAGATGCTCGTCAACATGGGGCCCCAGCACCCCAGCACCCACGGAGTGCTGCGTTTGCTGCTGCGGACCGACGGCGAGATCGTCCACGAAGTGACTCCGCACCTGGGATACCTGCACCGCTGTGCCGAGAAGATCGGCGAGAACCTCGCACCACCGCAGTGGGTACCCTACACCGACCGGATGGACTACCTGGCCGGGATGAACATGAATCTCGGCATGTCGCTGGCGGTCGAGAAACTGGTGGGGATGGAACTGCCCGAGAAGGCGCGGGTCATCCGCGTACTGATCGCCGAACTGGGACGCATTGCCAGCCACCTGGTCGGCATGGGCGCCTACGGGCTCGACCTAGGCACCTTCAGCCCCTTCCTGTGGGCGTTCCGCGAACGCGAGATCGTTCTGGACCTCTTTGAGGAGGTGTGCGGGGCCCGGCTGACCTACAGCTACATCACCCCCGGCGGTGCCACCCACGACCTGCCCAGCTCGATCAACCTGCCCCCGGGACTCGCCGCCCTGACCGGTCAAGCCCCCGACACCTCCGTCTCCTGGACCGACGCCCTGACGCAGTTCCTCAACTGGCTCGAGCCGCGGATCGAGGAGTATCACACGCTGCTGACCCGAAACCAGATCTTCATCAAGCGGACCGCCGGCCTGGGGGTGCTTTCGCCGGAGATGGCCAAGAGCTTCGGATGCACCGGCCCGGTGCTGCGGGGCAGTGGCGTCGACTGGGACCTCCGCCGTGACGGCGAGGAGATCTACACGGGGATGTACCAGGGGTACGAATTCGACATCCAGGTGGCCCCGTTCGACGCCGCCCCACCCGAGGCCGTGCTCGGTGACAACTGGTGCCGCTTCTACGTGAGGATGATGGAGGTGGTGCAGTCGATCGGGCTGGTGCGACAGGCCATCGAGAAATACGCGACCGCCGAGGGCAACTACCGCGAACCGTTCAAGCTGGCCACCAAGCTGCCGGCCGACGAGTGCTACCTGGAAACAGAGTGCCCGCGGGGACAGATGGGCTTCTACCTGGTGGGTGACGGCAGCAGCGAGCCGTTCCGGGCACGGGCCAAGAGTTCCTGTTTCTGCAACCTCGCCGTCACCGCGCCGCTCTCGGAAGGCTTCCTGCTGGCCGACATCCCAGCGATCGTCGGTTCGCTCGATGTCGTCATGGGCGAGATCGACCGCTAGACGACTTGGGCCGGCTCGACTGAAGCGGCTGCATCCTCACCGCGATCCCAGGCGCCGGCTCGTCCGGGTTGCAGTGGAACGAAGCCCGCACTTCGAATACACTCACTGCCGAGTCCACACTTGCTCCCTCGGAGACCAGCATGAGCCGGTTGTTTGCGATTCCCCCGGTGTCCCCGATCCGCTCGCGCATCACCACCGGTTTGGTGGCACTGCTGCTGGCACTGCTGCTGGCCCCCGCGGCCGCGGTTCTCGCCGCCGACAACGATGAGGCGAAGAAGAAGAGCGGCCAGCCCAGCGAGGAGGAGATCCTGCTGTTGATGCGGATGTTCTCCGAAACCTTCGAGCAAATCGAACGCAACTACGTCAAGGGCGTCGACCGTCGCCGATTGGTTGAAGCGGCCATCCGCGGAATGCTCAAGGAACTCGACCAGTACTCCAACTACATCAGCCCCGACCAGATTTCGCGGTTCCAGCAAAGCGTCAGCCAGCAGTTCGGCGGGATCGGTATCCAGGTCCGGCCCGATTTGGTCGTCGCCACGCCACTGGCCGGCTCACCGGCCTACAAGGCGGGGATCAAGGCCGGGGACCGGATCGTTGAAATCGACGGCAAGCAGGCCTCGACCTTCCCCGAGAACAGGAAGCTGGAAACCGCCGTGTCGATGATGAAGGGCAAGGCGGGGGAACCGGTCACGCTGGGCATCCGCCGTACCGGCGTCAAGGACGTGATCAAGATCACCGTCAAGCGGGCCATCGTCCAGGTGCCGACGGTGATGGGTGACGCCTACGGCAAGGAGGACCAGTGGAGGTTCATGCTCGATGACAAGCAGAAGATCGGATATGTGCGACTGACGCACTTCGCCCGCCGCACCGCCGACGAACTCTCAACGGCCTTGGACCGGCTCAAGAAGAAGGGCATGAAGGCCCTGATCATCGATCTCCGCTTCAATCCCGGGGGACTGCTCAGCCAGGCCACCCGCATCTCCGACATGTTCATCGAGAAGGGGCGGATCGTCAGCACCAAGGGTCGCAACGTTCGCGAACGAGTCTGGGACGCGACCAAGCCGGGCACCCACACCGGGTTTCCCATAGCCGTCCTGGTCAACCACTTCAGCGCCTCGGCCAGCGAAATCCTCAGCGCCTGCCTCCAAGACCACAAACGGGCCGTGATCATCGGAGAAAGGACCTGGGGCAAGGGAAGCGTCCAGAACGTGATCCAACTCGAAGGCGGCTCCAGTGCACTGAAACTGACCACCGCCAGCTACCATCGCCCCAGCGGACGCAACATCCACCGCTTCCCCAACAGCAAGCCGACCGATGTCTGGGGCGTGATGCCCGACAAGGGACTGGAAATCAAAATGTCCCGACTCGACATGATCCGCTACCAGGAATACCGGCGGCAACGTGACGTGCTCCAGGACGGCGGACCCCCCAAGAGCGACTTCGTCGACACCCAACTGGCCAAGGCCGTCACCCACCTCAACGGTACACTCAACCCCAAGTCCAAGGACGACAAGAAGAAACCCAAGGACAAGAAGAAGGGTGAGAAGAAAAAGGACGCCAAGAAGTCCAAGGACAAGCCCAAGAAGAAGGGTGAGAAGAAAAAGGACGTCAAGAAGTCCAAGGACAAGCCCAAGAAGAAGGGCGAGAAGAAGAAGGACGCCAACAAGCCCAAGGGCAAGCCCAAGAAGAAGGGTGAGAAAAAGCCCACCGACAACAAGGGCGACAAACCGGGGAAGAAGAAGTCGGACACGGATTCCGAGCAGAGCCTGCGTTTCGGTCCGGCCGCCGCACCCTCGCGAATCCGCGGATTGCCGCTGTTCCGTCTCCCCGACCCGGTCGGCTAGAAGGGCCCCGCCTCTCGTGTCGGCTGCCTGTGACCATGGCCAGCAGTTGCTGCTGGCGATCGAGTCGAGTTGTGACGAAACGGCTGCGGCGGTGATTGACCGCCGCCTGCAAGTCCTCTCCAACGTCGTTTCCTCCCAGGCCGATCTCCACGCCGAGTTCGGCGGAGTGGTCCCCGAGATCGCCTCGCGGGCGCACCTGGTCAACATCCTGCCGGTCCTCCAACGAGCCCTCTCCGAGGCGGCTGTCACGCTGGAGGACATCACCGCGGTGGCCGTGGTCACCGAGCCGGGTCTGGTCGGATCGCTGCTGGTGGGACTCACCGCCGCCAAGGCCATCTGCCTGGCCCGTGAGTTGCCGCTGGTGCCGGTGCATCACATCGAAGCTCACCTCTACGCCTGCAGGATGACGGCCGGCTGTGACGTCTACCCCGCGGTGGGCCTGGTCGTCAGCGGCGGCCACACCAGTCTCTACGACTGCCGCAGCCCGCTCGACACCGAACTCGTCGGATCGACGATCGATGACGCTGCCGGCGAGGCCTTCGACAAGGTCGCCCAGTTGCTGGACCTGGGTTATCCCGGGGGGCCACACATCGAACGGGCCGCCCTCAAGGGGCGTTCCGACGCAATCGACCTGCCGCGGCCACTGCTGGCCGACCCCGGACTCGACTTCAGCTTCAGCGGACTCAAGACCGCCGTTCGCTACCAGGTCCACGGCATCCCCGGCAGCAACCGCACCCCGCCGGCAATGACACCCGGACGGACCGCCGACCTCGCCGCATCGTTCCAGGCCGCCGTCGTGGAATGCCTGGTCCAGCGCAGCCGGCGTGCTCTCGAACACCTCCAACACCCGCGACTGCTCGTCGGCGGCGGCGTCGCTGCCAACCAGGCACTTCGCAGCGCCCTGGCCGAGATGTGTGACTGCCAGGACGTCGACTTGCACATGGCAGCCCCCGAGTTGTGCACCGACAACGCCGCGATGGCCGCCCTGGGCTGGGAACGACTCGACGCCGGCCACGCCGCCGGACTCGACATCGATGTCACTCCCGGGCTGATTCGCCGCTAGCAGCCCGGAACAGGCCGTCTTCGCTCTCCTGCCGGCCCGTCTGTTCAGTTCATGTGCGAGTCGATTAGAATCGGAGCATCCCGCCCGAACCAAACGGATCCGAAGAGAAGACTGCCGTGACACGACGACAGGCCCTGATCATCACGCTGGCCCTGGCAATCCTGCTGGCCCCGCACGCCCCGCGGACGGCCCATGCCCAGAAACAGAAGCGACGCCTCCCGGCCCGGTCGCTGGCCGGAGCCACCGGATGGCTCAACACCGCCCGCCCGATCGATCTCCGAGACCTCCGCGGCAAGATCGTGCTGCTGGATTTCTGGACCTACTGCTGCATCAACTGCATGCACATTCTGCCGATGCTGAAGCAGCTCGAAGAAAAGTACCCCAACCAGCTGGTGGTCATCGGCGTGCACTCGCCGAAATTCAACACCGAAAAAGACATCGAAAACATCCGCCGCGCGGTCCTGCGTTACGAGATCTCGCACCCGGTGATCAACGACAGCGCCAAGGCGATCTGGCGTCGGTACAACGTCAACTTCTGGCCGACGATGATCCTGATCGATCCCGAGGGTTATGTCTGCGGGATCCGGCGGGGCGAGGCGCCGTTCAAGGTGATCGACACGGTGATCGCCAAGCAGGTGAGGCTTCACAAGCAGAAGGGCACTCTCAACGAAACACCGATCCGCTGGGACCTCGAACTCAACAAGCAGCAACGCACCCCGCTGCGGTTTCCGGGCAAGGTGACCGTCGATTCGACCGGCCAGCGGCTGATCATCGCCGACAGTGGCAATCACCGGCTGGTCATCACCGACCCGGCGGGACAAAAGACGACGGTGATCGGGTCGGGTCGACCGGGTCGGCAGGACGGCCCGCTGGCCGGCGCTTCGTTCAATGACCCCCAGGGGATGGTGCTCGACGGAGACACGCTCTACGTCGCCGACAACCTCAACCACCTCATCCGCAAGGTCGATCTCAAGGCCGGCCAGGTCACCACGATCGCCGGCACGGGCAAGATGCTGACCAGTTACGCCAAGCTGCGCCGCCGCAGCAAAACCCCCACGCGTTACGCCCTGTCAAACCCCTGGGACCTGGCCCTGGTCAATCAACGACTCTACATCGCCATGGCCGGAACTCACCAACTGGTCGTGCTCAACCTCGCCACCAACACGATCGTCCCTTACTCGGGCAACGGAACCGAGGATGTCCGCGACGGCACGTTGGCCAAGAGCTGTCACGCCCAGCCCAGCGGCCTGGCCACAGACGGACGATACCTGTTCGTCGCCGACAGCGAGGGGAGTTCTCTGCGAGCGGTCTCATTGCCGCCGGGCAACAACGTGAGCACTCTGGTCGGGACCACCGGGCTGCCGATGTTCAAGAGCCTGTTCGCCTTCGGAGACCGCGATGGCCGGGGTTCGGATGTGCGACTGCAACACCCGATCGGAGTGGCCTATGCCGACGGCAGGATCTATGTCGCCGACACCTACAACCACAAGATCAAGATGGTCGATCCCGGCTCGCGAAACTGCGTGACCCTGATCGGCCAATCGCGGCGAGGCAATGGGCTCCAGCCGCTGCACCTTCACGAACCGGCTGGTGTCGCCGTCCACGGAAACACTCTCTACATCGCCGATACCAACAACCACCGCATCGTGACGGTCGATCTCGCCAGCCGCCAGGCCCGCGCGTTGACCGTCCAGGGGCTGCAACCTCCGCCGCCTCGATCAGCCGCCAGGTGACCACGGCGACGGCTAACGCCTGAAGCTGAACGTCGCCACGTCGATGATGCTGCTGAAGACCGCGTTGACGGTCAGGCGAACGTAGCGACGGTCACCCGAGACGACCGCCAGGGTCGTGTTCGCCACGCCCTCGGAAATCATCGATATCACCGGAGTGTAACCGACTCCCCGACGGTTGCCTCGCCGACCCGCACCGCTGGGTCGCTCGGCTGAAGAGCCAAAACGGAACGGACGTCCACCACGACGCTTGTTGGTGCGAGCGGTGGCGAAATCGCCGCTGGCACGGGGCAGGGGGTCCGAGAGCTTCTCGCGACGTCCCTTCTGCAGGCTCAACCGCACCACCTTGCGGCGGTCGTCGAAGACGACCGGGTGCGTGTGCGTTTGCTCGTGGTCGGTGCCGACGTAGCGGCGGATCGTCAATTGTGCCCGCTTGCCGACGATGTCGCCGTCGACATGGTTGATCGAAAGCCGGTATTCCCCTGCCGCCGCAAATGCACACACGTATTCCTCGTAACAGTTGCGCTGCACCGGCCCGAAACCGTCGTGGACCAACACACCGCCCGACCGGGTCTGCCGATGATCGAAGTGGCAAACCGTTCCCAGCGGCTCATCAATCTGAAGATCGAGCTCTCCCTGTCCGTTCCACGAGAGTGTGACGATGAGGTCTCGTTGATGGGCGGCGGCCACGGCCATTTCCAGTTCTTCGGCCCGTTTCTCGTCACCCGTCTTCCGCAGAGCCGCGGCGGCATCGGTCGCCGCAGCGGCGGCCGCCCGGTGACGACGCCGGTAATCGGCCGGCCAGGTGTAAGTCAGGATGCCCGTTGAGGCCCACTGGACCGAGTCGTAATCACCCAGCCGTTCGGCCAGCTTCAGTCCCAGGGCGTAGGGCTCCGGACGAGTCGGCGAGATCTTCGAGGCCTGCCGGTAGAGCATCAACGCACGGTCGTTGACGCCGAAACGTGACAGGTAGGCAGCCGAAAGCAGCATGTTGGGGACATCGGTGGCGGTGAAATCGACCCGCGAAAGCAACACCCGTTCGATGTCCGCCTTGGGCCGCCCCACGATCTGCATCGACATCGCCAGCACGTCGTACATCCACGGCTGCGACTGTCCGGCGATCAACGCCTCGTTGATCGCCGCAATCACGTGTTTGTGCTTCCGCTGCCGGTGCAGCCTCAACACCAACGTCGTCAAGGCCGTGGCCGACGGACGATTGCTGGCAAAGAACGCCCGCCAGATCTCCTCCGGGGTCCCCGACTCGAGATCGACCTTGAGGTCGGATCGCGGGCCGGCGGGCCGGACGGGCGTCCTTGGCCGCGACTTGGCGGCCGGGGAGCGAGTCGCAGCCGGTTGGGCCGACCGCTTCAGCGACGGACGGTCACCCGTTTTTTTTTACCGGCCGACTGCTTCACGGACTTGTTGTTGAATACCGGCTTGCGAGCCTGGGCCGCCGGGCGAGTTCGTGGTTGCGGTGGCACACTCATCATGCCCATTCCGCCACCACCACCGCCCATCATTCCGCCGCCCCCGCCCATGCCGCCACCCATGCCGCCACCGCCCCCACCGCCGCCACCCATCATTCCGCCGGAACCACCACCGGAGGGCGTCTCGACTGGGATGACCAGGTCGCCAACCGGGTACACTCGTGTGCTCATCATCTCCTCGGCCTTCGCCTCGGTCGTGATTCGCATCACCTCATCCTGGATGACATAGGTCAGGGCAAGCGGCTCGAGAACGATCTTCAACGCACTGCGAAGCGAAACACCCGACAACGAAATGTTGAGCGGTTCGTCCGGCTGGATCCCCTCGTCGAGCAACGCCTGCTCGTCGAGAATGATCTGGATGTTGTGCTGCTGCTTGAGGTAGTCGACGACATCACTCAGCGGCAGGTCGACGAACTCGAACTCGGTCTCGTCGTCCAGTGCCCGGAGAATCCGTTCCTCGACCTTGCTGTAGTTGTGCAGGTCGACGCTAGCCCACTTCTTGCGTTCCTCGGTCAGACGACGCCAGACGGCCGCATCCGGATACCGGATCGGCGGTTCGTCGGGGAAGGGGACGTGTGAGAACTCGACCTGTTCGAGAACAGCCAGGAACCGGTCGGCGCGGAGGCCGCGGAGGTGATAGGCCATGTCCAACTGGTTGGCCGCCTCAGCAGAAAACCTCGCCGAGGTCGCTGCTCCGTCGCCGGGCCGCAGCTCGAGGGCCCGCTGGGCCACGTCCTCGGCCTCGGGATACGCATCACGGTTTCCGCGAGCGCCTTCGACGAAGAGCAGGTGAGCCACCTGCTTGAGCAACTGCTTCATCCGCTCGTCGTTCCGCTCGAGATCCGTTTCGATCCGCTGCTGGCTCTCGCGAGCCGCCGTCGACTGCTGGCGTTCCTGTCGCTTCTGCTCGAAGTGCTGCTCGGAGACCTCGACGAACCCCTTGAGGTTCGAGAGGCGTCGAATCAACTCGGTGCGGATGGCCGGGTCGATGTCGGTCGTGCCGCGAACCGTTCCCAGAGCACGCTTGATCTGGGTCAATGCGGCCTGAGGTTCGGTCGCCGCCCGCGCCCGAGACTCCTCGAGCAGACGTTCGACCTGTAACTGGAGCTTCTGCGTGCGGATCAGGATCGCCTCCTGAGCCTGCTGGATCGGGTCTGATTCCTCAACCGTACCTGGCTGAGCAGCAGGCTGAGCGGCAGGCTGAGCGGCAGGCTGTGCGGCCGGCTGAGCAGCAGGCTGTGCGGCAGCCAACGTGGTGTCGCCGATCCGGCCGGCGGTCTTGGCCTGCACCTTCTCACTGGCACCCAGCAACGCCGCAGCGCGGACGTTGTCGGGATCGAACCCGCGGACGACCAGGCCGATCCGCTCGGCTTCGTGGAAACTCCGACCCCTCAGCGCCTGTTCGCCTTGACGGAGCAGGCCGTCAAGGTGTGAATCGAATTCGTGGCGTGCTGTCTTGAGCATCGCGCGACCGGCCAAAGCGACGGTGAATCCATCGGTCGACTCGGCACCACGGAAGAGCATGGCCAGGAAGGCGTTCCCGGCCTCCGACGACAACCGGCCGACCCGCCACTGCACATCCGCGGCTCCGTCGACGGTGGTCAACCAACCCGAAATGGTCGTGCCCGACTCGAGCTGGCCACGTCCGATGTAGATCGTCTGGCGATCCGAACGCAGCGGCAGCGGCTGACTGGGCAACAGGGTGATCCCGTCAGGAACGGTCACCTTCGCCGGGTAAGTGACCCGGGCGTGAATCGCGGTGGTGATCTCGCGGCCCAGGCCGACCTCGTCGGACTTGCGGCCACGGTCAACCATCACCGTGCCACCGGTCTGCTGGGCCATCACACCCAGGACCTGCAGGTCGAGCCGGGGGCCGACGCCGTAACTGTGAATCGAGACGTGACGGTTGCGGAACCGTGCCAGCACCTGCTTGAAATCATCGGCACTGACCAGTTCGGCACTGCTCATCCCGTCGCCGATGTAGAGCACGCTTCCCGGACGCTTGCCGGCAAGGGTTCGGGCCGCGGCGTCCAGCGCCGGAGCCAGCCGCGTCGCGCCCAGCGGAGCACGCCGACGCAGACGGTTCACTCCCTGGCGAATCGTCTCCGAGTCGGCCGATGACCACTCGCTTGTCAGGGCGGTCGTCTGCACGTCGACGGCAAACAGCCGGACCCGGTCCGAACTGCCCAGTGACGCGAGGACATCCTCGAGAACGGCCAGTGCCTGCACGCGGTGCGAGCCAGTCTGGCTGGCCGAGGTGTCGACCAGGATGACCAGGTCCCGCGAAGAGGACGTCTTCTTGGCAGTCTCCGGCGCCACCAACGGCAGAGCGAAGTAAGTCTCGCCGTCCGGAGCCGTGTAACGCAGGACATCGACGGATTTTACCGCCTCCGCCTGCACCACCGACGTGGAGGCCACCAAGACCAGGGCTGCCAGGAACGCCAGAGCGCTTCTCAACCGCATGCCGAAACTCCCGAATTCAAAGGCGAGACCATCTCGATGTGTCATCGATTCCAGCAACGGGATCGAGCGAGATGCCTCAGAAATGTCAATCGGACGGGATGGCCCGCGGAGAGACCGGCCCCGAACGGACCCGAGATCTCCCCAGCCATTGTAACTCGTTTCTCGGAAGGTCGAGAAGAAAAATCCGTAACGCTTGCCGTCTTTCCCCCAATTCCAGCATTCAACTCGCCCTCACGCCCACCGTCCCCGAGCAATCGTTGTGTTCGGTCCTCGGGTCATGCACGTCGTAACGACGCCCTGCACCCTCTGTGGAC
>Ga0310342_100003412_pt1 | contig 10436 bp, 9 predicted proteins | sample S15DNA20500_MG_FD_206155 | JGI IMG/M metagenome (GOLD analysis project Ga0310342, IMG submission 206155) | Marine microbial communities from station ALOHA, North Pacific Subtropical Gyre - S1503-DNA-20-500_MG | ecosystem: Environmental > Aquatic > Marine > Oceanic | place: Pacific Ocean: North... | reverse complement strand
GACCCGGCCACGCTGGTGCTCTGGGAAGCGCAGTTCGGAGACTTCGCGAACGGCGCACAGATCATCATCGACCAGTTCCTGACGGCCGCGGAGAGCAAGTGGCTGCGCATGTCCGGCATCGTGCTGCTCCTGCCGCACGGCTACGAGGGCCAGGGTCCCGATCACTCGTCGGCGCGGCTCGAGCGCTTCCTTCAGGTTTGCGCCGAAGACAACCTCCAGGTCGTGAACTGCACCACGCCGGCAAATTTCTTTCACGTGCTTCGGCGGCAGATGCACCGCGAGTTCCGAAAGCCACTGATCGTGATGACGCCGAAATCGCTGCTGCGCCACAAGCGATGCGTCTCGAAGCTCGCCGACTTCGGGCCGGGCTCGAGCTTCCACCGCGTGATGTACTGCGAAGAGATCCCGTCGCTGCCGGAAGACGCGCGCCAGGTGGTGCTCTGCAGCGGCAAGGTCTACTACGACCTGCTCGCGGAGCGCGAGAAGCGCGGCGGGTACGACGTGCACTTGCTGCGCCTCGAGCAGCTCTACCCCTTCCCGGCCGACGCGCTCGCAGAGCTGCTCGAACCCTATCGCCACTGTCACCTCGTGTGGTGCCAGGAGGAGCCGCGCAACATGGGGGCGTGGGACTTCGTCGACGAATTCATCGCCGAGGTGGCCGAGGGACTGGGTTTCGAACACCCGGAGCCGCGCTACGCGGGGCGCATGACCGCGGCGTCGCCCGCGACCGGGCTGGCGCGCGTGCACGCGGAGGAGCAGGCCGCGCTCGTGGCAGACGCCTTCGAGGTGGGAAAGCCCCGCGTGCGGCGCACCGCGGCCCGCCGGGCATTGACCGATTCACGCGAACACTGAAAGGAACGAACCATGGGCGATTCAGAACGCTGGGCGACCGGCTACGAGACGATCCAAAAGGTCTACGCGGGAGAAGTGGCCATCCCCCCGGAAGGGACCGTGCCTTTCCTCGACCTGATGCTGAAGCAGGTCTTCGCCGAGGTGTGGACCCGGGAGGAGCTGTCGATGCGCGACCGGCGGCTGCTCGTCATGGGTGTCATCGCGGGCATGGGCGAGAGCATGCCGTGGGGCGTCCAGGTGAAGGCTGCCCTCAAGAATGGCGAGCTGACCCCGGCGCAGGTGCGCGAGACCCTGATACAGCTGGCCCAGTACGCGGGCTACCCCCGCGCCGCCGGCCTCATCGCAGCGACCGAGCAGGCCATCGCAGATTTCGAAAAGGACTCGGCCAAAAGCTGAGACGCACGCGCCGTCACCGCGTGCACGGGGTGGTATCCTGCGCACGCACCGGAAACCCCCCATGAAACGCATCGAGCTACACGGTCCCGAAGACGTCCGCCTGGTCGAGGTAGAGGAGCCCACCCCCGGGCCCCGCGACGCCGTGGTGCGCGTCGAAGCCTGCGGCATCTGCGGAAGCGATCTCGGTTACATCAAGCTCGGGGGCCTGGCCGGCCCCACGGGCGAACCGATGCCCCTCGGCCACGAGCTCGCCGGAGTGCTGGAGGCGGTCGGCAGCGAAGTCGCGGGGTTCGCCCCGGGCGCGCGCGTCGCCGTCAACCCGCTGGGCGGGGGCGTCAGCATCGGCAACGGCGGAACCGAGGGCGGCTTCGCGCCGCGGCTCCTGGTGCGCAACGCCGCCGACGGGAAGAGCCTCTTCGAGATTCCGGACTCCATGCCTTTCGAGATCGGCGCGCTCGCCGAGCCGCTCGGCGTGGGAATGAACGCCGTCGACAAGACCGGCGCGCAACCCGGCGAGAAGGTCGTCGTCTTCGGTGCGGGGCCGATCGGCCTCGCCGCCGTGGCGACGCTGCGCCACCGCGGCTTCGAGAACGTCGTCTCGATCGATCTCTCGGATCACCGGCTCGGGCTCGCCCGCGAGCTCGGTGCGCGAGAGACGCTGAACGCCGGTGCGGTCGATGTCTGGCGGCAGCTCGGAGAGCTGCACGGGCGGGACTCGCTCTACGGCATACCCGTCGTCGGAAGCGATGCGTACGTCGAGGCATCGGGTGCGCCCGTGATCCCCGAGATCATCGCAAACGCCCGACCCGGCGCACGGCTCTCGGTGGTCGCCCTGCACCGGCAGGAGGTGCCGGTCAACTTCATGCTCGTGATGATGAAGGAGCTCCAGATCACCGGCGCCATGGAATACCCGGACGACTACACCCTGTCGCTCGAAGTCCTCGAAGAGACCGACGTGAGCCCGATGCTCACACACCGCTTCCCGCTCGAGCGCTTCAACGAGGCGCTCGGCGTGGCGCGCGACCCGAAGATCGCCGGCAAGGTCGTCATCCAACCTCGCTAACGCGCAGCCGGTTTTGCGAGCGGAACCCGGGGCGACCCGGGGACAGGGTTGACCCGAAGGGAAACCCCCGCGACGCTCGTGGGTGCATGGCGATCGGTCAGCTCCTCGTAGCTCCGTTCCAGCAGCTCGATTCGTTGCTCGGAGAAACCTGGGAAGCCATCCGCGGCCAGTCTCGGTATCCGGACGTGCCCCCCCTGGAGCCGAGCCTCGGACTGCTCGGCGAGGCGTTCCTCGACCGGACCTTCACGCTTTCGACGAGCGCCATGACGGGCGTACCGCTGCCCGACCGGCTGCGCCGCATGCGCAACGAGGTGGCAAGCGCCCGCGCCCTCTACGAAACACAGGGCTGGCTCGCCAATCCCGAGTCCTACCACCAGGAACCACCCCCGCTGGAGTCCGCCGCGCTCGCCGACGATGTGACCTGGTATGGCCCGCGGCGGCTGCGCTTCGGGCGGCTCGTCTTCGAAAGCGGCTACGAGCCGCATCCGGGCGAGCCGGGGCGCGACCGCTGGCTCGACCATCCGAGCAACGACACGGTCCACGCCTACGTCCTCGAGCACGAAGAGCCGCGTCCCTGGCTCGTTTGCATTCACGGCTTCGGTATGGGATCGCCCCTGATGAACTTTGCCGGCTTCCGGGTCGCGCACCTCCACGAGACGCTCGGCCTCAACCTGGTGCTCCCGGTGCTTCCGCTTCACGGACCCCGGGGACAGAATCGCTTCAGCGGCGGAGAAGTGCTCGAGCCGGACTACATGAAAATGGTCTTTCTCTTCGCGCAGGCGGCCTGGGACGTCCGGCGCGTCGTCTCGTGGGCGCGGTCCCGCGGCGGCGGAGACGTGGGGATCTACGGCATCTCCCTGGGCGGGTACGTGTCTGCACTCGTGGCCGGTCTCGAAAACGACCTCGCCTGCGTGATCGCCGGGATCCCGTGCGTCGACTTCCCGAACCTCGCACGCGACAACGAGCCGTGGATCATGCGGCGCTACGGCGACGAGCTGCGCGTCGACTGGAGCATGGTGCGCACGTTGAGCCACGTGGTCTCCCCCCTGGCGCTCGCGCCCCGCGTGCCGAAGGAGCGCCGCTTCATCTACGCGGGCATCGCGGACCGGATCGTCCATCCCGACCAGCCCCGGGCCCTGTGGCGACACTGGAAGGAGCCCGAGATCCACTGGTTCTCGGGAGGCCACGTGCTCGGCGTCATGAACGCGAGCACCCGGGAATTCATCTCCCGCTGCCTCGCCGGCGCCGGTCTCGACCGGGCGGCGTAGCGCGACGCCACCCTCGCTCGCGCGCCGTCGAAACCCCTAGGAGGCGCGGACGAGGCTCAGCGGGCGCTCGGCGGCGAGCCGCTCGAGCGCGCGGAACGACTGGCGCAGCGCCTCGGTGAAGCGCGACAGGTCCGGCATGCGATCGTAGTCCGCGTTGAGTCCCCAATGCAGGGAGTCCTCGTAGCGGAAGACGCTGACACCCATGCCGGCCCGTCCCGAAAGCGGCAAGTTTGCGAAGCAGGCGACGAGGCGTGCGCCGCGCATGTAGAGCGGCTCCGGCGTCACCGGGAAGGTCGCGAGCCTCACGGTGGTGCGCGCCGGCGAGGCGAGGATCCGCGCCCCTTCGGCCGCGAGCCTCGAACTCGGCAGCGTTTCGGACTGGCCGAGATCGGCGGAGCGAACCGCCGCCTGGGCCGACTCGGCCTCGAGGCGCGCGGCTTTCACCCGCGCGAAGCACCGCGCCGGATCGGTCTCCCAGGCCGGAAGCTCGAGCATCCACTCTCCCACACTCTGGCCGCCGTCCGCGTCCTCGAGGGCCACGGGGAGCGACACGCGCAGATCGAGGGTCGTCGGATTCACGTAGTGAAGCGCCAGGTAGCGTCCGACCGCCCCGGCCAGCGTCGCGAGGACCACGTCCAGCGTGGTCCCATCCAGGGCCCGCCGCACTGCGTCTGCCACCGGAAGCGGAAGCATCAGGTAGTCGACCGTGCGGTGCGGCCCGGTCGGCCCTCGGAGGGGAAGCTCGTGGCGCTCCGCCAGCGTGTAACCGAGGACGCGCGCCGCGCGGTCCATCTGCTCTCGCAGGGAACGCGTCCACTGGTCGGAAGCCAGCGCCTCGCGCATCCACCGCCACGTCCGGCGGGGCAGCCGCGCCTGGCGCACCACTTCTTCGTAGAAGAGCTCCGCTGCCGCCGGCACGGGCCGCGGCCGGTGGGGAGGCGTGTCCTCGACGGGCGCGTCCGGGTCCGGCGTCAGCAATGCCTGGAGGGCGTCGGCACCCGCGTCCTGGACCAGGGCGAGATGCGTCTTCGTGACGATCGCGAAGCGGTTTCCCTCGAGCCCTTCCACGACCCAGTACTCCCACAACGGGCGGGACCGGTCGAGGCGCTGCGACTGGATGCGCGCCGCCACCTTGCGCAGCTGCTGGGGGCTGCCGGGGCGCGGCAGGCTCGTGTGGCGCACGTGGTAGTCGAGCCGGAACTCGTGGTCGTCCACCCAGACGGGATGCCCCTCGAGGGGGATCCAACTGAGCTTGCGCCGGTAGTGGGGCGTCCCGGAAATCGCCGCGTCGACGGCGGCGCGGATGGCTGAGAAATCGACCGCACCGTGCGACCACGAGAGCCGCTCGGCGTCGAAGACGAGCAGCGTGCCGAGGTGTCCGAAGCGGCGTGAACTCTCGCTGCTCACGAGCGCGGCCGCGTCGGGACTCAGACGCTCGTAGGTGGTGCGAGCCATCAGCCGATGGTAGCCACACGCACGGCTGCGACCAGCGCGGCGCCCACGGGCCGCCGGAGGGGCGACCGTTCACGCCCGCGCATCGGCTCGAGAATGCCGCGAGCGCGTCGGTCTCTGGCGCGAGACCCTCCGCTGCCGGCTGGAGAAGCCCGGGGGCGGGTGAGAACTTGCCTGTCATTCGCCGCCGATATGCCAACGGCGGCCGAATTACCGTCAAGTTATTGCCGTCCTACCGGACGCACCGGGGATCGATGGGGGATTCTATAGCGTCGGCGAATCCCGTCCGAGGGAAGGAGACGGCCCGTGAAACGTACTCGAAGTATCCTGCTCGTCGAGCACGAGCCGGTCCTGCGCCGTTGCCTGGCGACGCACCTCGAGTCCCAGGGATTCCACGTCTGGGCTGCCGCCTCGCTGCATGAGGCCCGTCTGCTCCTCGAAGGACTGAGCTTCGACGCGGCGATCCTCGACGCCGGGCTCCCGGACGGCGACGGACTCAGTTTGCTCGAGAAGACCTGTCCCGAGCTCTCCATCGTGATCGCGGCGCGTCTGGAACACCGCCGCCTGAACCGGCTCGGCGTTCAACGCCGCCTGACCAAGCCCTTCGACCTCGACGCCGCCTCGCGCCTCGTCGCCGAGCTGTTCGCGGCACATCCCGACCAATGAACCGACTTTGGTGAGATCTGGCCTGCGGCTCGAGGCCGTTGCGCCCGGGTCCGGTTGACCGGCGGTGCGCTTTGCCAGAGCCGGCAGGACACGCGTAAGATGGGCGCCCACGCGCGGCGGGACCGCGCCCAGGGGAGGAGCAAAATGCCCGACGTCCACCGCATTCTCGGTGCCGAGATCTCGCCTTACTCGGTGAAAGTCCGCTCCTACTTCCGCTACAAGAAGATCCCGCACGAGTGGGTGCCGCGCGACGCGAGCGTGATGCCGGAGTTTCAGAAGCACGCAAAGCTGCCGCTGATTCCCCTGGTGATCACGCCCGAGGAGCAAGCGATCCAGGACTCGACTCCGATCCTCGAGCGCATGGAGGCCGCGTACCCGGAGCCTTCGATCCACCCGAAGGACGCGACCCTGGCCTTCCTGTCGGCGCTCGTCGAAGAGTTCGGCGACGAGTGGGGCAACAAGTGGATGTTCCACTACCGCTGGGCGCGCGAGGCGGACCAGCGCTCCGCGAGCCAGCGCATCGCGGCGATGATGGCGCCGGACGCGTCGGACGCGGACCGCGCACCCGTCGCCCAGGGCATCGCGGAGCGCATGGTGGGACGGACCTGGTTCGTCGGCTCGAATGAGCAGACGGCGCCGCAGATCGAAGCGTCCTGGAAGGAGGGCGTGGCGCAACTCGAGGCACACCTGGCCGGCCGCGCGTACCTTTTTGGAGAACGACCGGCGTTCGGCGACTTCGGGCTGTGGGGCCAGGTCTACAACGCGTGGACCGACCCGACGTGCGGCGCCATGCTCGAGCAAGGCGCTCCCCACACGCTCGCATGGGTGAAGCGCATGCTCGAGCCCGAGTCCCTGGGCGAATTCGAGGCGTGGGACACGCTCGCGCCGACGTTGACTCCCTTCCTGGAGCGCCAGGTGGGAACGCTCTTCCTGCCCTGGTCCGACGCCAACGCGCGCGCCATCTCCGAGGGCCGCGACGAATTCAGCGTCGAACTCGACGGCCAGACATGGACGCAAAAGCCGCAGAAGTACCACGCACGCTCGCTCGCAGCGTTGCGCGCGAAGTACGCCGACGCGAGCGGGAACGCCGCGCTCGACGAGATCCTCGAGGCCACCGGCTGCCTGCACTGGCTCGCCGCCTCCGACTGAACGGTGGAGGCCAGCCGCCGCGCCAGATCGCTGCTGCTGCGCGGCGCGGTGAGCCGGCGCCGGAAGCGCGCCCAGCGCCACGTGGCGGAGCTGCGGCGGCGCCTCTCGAAAGCTCCCCACCGCGTCGAGTACTTCCACCAGGTCGATGACCCCTACAGCCACCTGGCGGCGCAGGCCCTCTCGCGCCTGGCCGACCGCTACGAGATCGAAATCGTCCCGCACCTCGTCTCGACACCCTCCGACGACGCCGCACCCGAGCGCGAGATGCTCGCCGCCTACGCCCGGCGGGACGCCGCCGCGGTGGCCCCCCACTTCGGGGTTTGCTTCGCGGACCCGGGCCGCCAACCCGCGGACGTCGCGATCCACCGGACCGGCTGCGCACTGGCTGCGGCGCTCGCGAGCGATCGCTTCGCCGAGCTGGCGCCGCGCCTGGGCGAGGCGATCTGGTCGGGACGGCAAGACGGCGCGGCGCTCGCGACGCCCGAGGAGACCGCGCGGCGCTTCGCGGAGGGAACACGCCGGCGCAAGGCGCTCGGCCACTACCTCGGAGCCATGTTCCACTACGCGGGTGAGTGGTATTGGGGCGTCGACCGGTTGGGGCACCTCGAGGAGCGTCTCGCCGGGCTCGGCGCGAGCCGCACGCCCGGACCCGCCACGTTTGCGCCCCCTTCCGAGGCCTGCGACGCGCGCGGCGCGCAGCAGCTGACGCTCGAATACTTCCCCTCGCTGCGCAGCCCGTACACCTACATCTCGATGCCGCGGGTATTCGCGCTCGCCGAGCAGACCGGCGTGCGGCTGGTATTGCGGCCCGTACTCCCCATGGTGATGCGCGGACTCCCGGTGCCGATGAACAAGGGCCTCTACATCTTCGGCGACACCGCTCGGGAGGCGGACCGGGTCGGACTCCCCTTCGGACGGGTCGTCGACCCGGTCGGGCGGCCCGTCGAACGCGCCTATTCGCTCTTCCCGTGGGCCCGGGAGCAGGGGCGGGCCGCCGAGCTGCTTCTGGGCTTCGCCCGTGGCGCGTTCGCCGAGGGCATCGACACCGGCAGCGACGCCGGGATCCGCGGGATCGTCGATCGCGCGGGCCTGTGCTTCGAACAGGCGCAGGGCGTGCTCGACAACGACGACTGGCGCGGGGAAATCGGGGAGAACCTGGAGACCCTCTACGCCCTCGGACTCTGGGGCGTTCCGAGCTTCCGGCTGCGCGGGCCGGAGGGCAGCCGGGATTTCTCCATCTGGGGCCAGGACCGGATTTTCCTTCTATCACGGGAGATTGCGCGCCGGACCCCGGCCTGACTCCGGCCCGAACGCAACCCGGGGCCACCGGTCGGGTTCAACCCAGCGAACCCCAGTGCAAGGAGATCCCCATGAAGCGTTGTCTTGCCCTCCTCCTCGGTCTCGCGATCCTCTTGCCCCTCGGCGCGCTGGCGCGGCCGGGTGGCTTTCACGGCATGCCGGGCGCGCACCTCGAGCGGGCGCTCGAGCTGCTCGATCTCGACGCCAGCACCTGGGAGCAGATCGACGCCATCCTCGATACGGCAGCGATCGAGCACGAACCGCTCCGCGAGCAGATCCGCGCCGCCCACGAGGAGATGCGCGCGCGCATGGAAGCCGAGCCCCCGGATATCGACGCGGTCCTCTCCCAGACCGAAGTGATCGGCGCCCTGCACGTCGAAGCGCACAAGCAGCGGCTCCAGACCTGGTTCGCCGTCCGCGCCGCGCTGACCGAGGCCCAGATCGACGAACTCGCGGAGATGCGGCGCGACCGGCACGCGGGCTTGCGCCGCGGACACAAGCAGCGGGAACACGACGCGCCGGAAACGGAATTCGATCGCTAGAATAAGCACCGCCGACCGACTGGAGGTTCGCGGTGCAAGACCGGTTCACCGAGATTCGCCGCGCATTCCAGATCACGCTCGTGGCACTTTCCGTCCTGCCCGTGTCCGCGGCGGCGGGTACGGGTACGGACGCTGGCGCTGACGCGGCGGACGGTTTTCCCCAGTGGCTCGCGGAGTTCGAAGTGGAAGCCATCGCTCGCGGAATCTCAGAGACCACCGTACGCAGCGCGCTGAGCGGCATCGAGCCCATCCCGGAAATCCTCGAGCGCGACCAGAGCCAGCCGAAGAAGCCGAGCGACTTCTGCACGTACATGGAACGGCGTCTGACTCCGACGCGTATCGCCCGCGGCCGGCGCATGCTGCGAGAACACGCGGCGCTGCTGCGGGAGATCACACAGACCTACGGCGTTCCCGCCCGCTACCTGATCGCGCTGTGGGGCCTCGAAACGAACTTCGGCGACTACATGGGCGAATACCCGGTGCTGGCGTCGCTCGCGACGCTCGCCTACGACCCGCGGCGGGGCAAAATGTTCCGAGAGCAGCTCTTCGCCGCCCTGCAGATCATCGACGACGGACATCAATCGGCCGAGGGCTTCACCGGCTCGTGGGCCGGCGCCGTCGGCCTCGTCCAGTTCATGCCGACCACGTTCCTCGAATACGCGGTCGACCAGGACGGCGACGGGCGCAAGGACCTGTGGACGAGCCTGCCCGACGCGCTGGCGAGCGCCGCCAGCTACCTGAAACGCTCGGGCTGGCGCAGCGGCGAGTCCTGGGGGCGCCGCGTGAGCCTGCCACCCGAACTCGAGCGCGACCCGGCGACCCTGAAGCGGCGCAAGCGGATCGCGGCGTGGGAACGCCTCGGTGTCCGGCGATTCGACGGCGGCGCGCTCCCCGTCGCGGCCATGCGTGGGCGCATCGTGCAGCCCCTACGAGGTCCCGGGCCGGCCTTCCTGGTCTACCGCAACTACGAGACGTTCCTCCGCTGGAACAACTCGACCTTCTTCGCCATCTCGGTCGGAACCCTCGCGGACGAATTGACGGGAACCGCCGACGTGCGCCTGTGCGGGCTCTGAGACGAAGGGGCACCCTCTCGGCGCGTGGCGAAGTCAGAGCACGGCGTCGCGGAACTGCTCCAGGGCATCAATGTAGGCGCGGAGTCCCTTGTACCCGACGCGCTGGTGTCCCACGGCCTCTACGGCCGTATCCATGGCGCGCAGGCTGAGGCTCGCGCCGCCCAGGCTCTGCCAGAGTTCGAACTCCTCGCGCCACGCGTCGGGGCCCTGGCTGAAGTCCACCACGGCATCGCAGGGAAACTCCGCCGGCTTGCGGCCTTCCCGATCGAGGTGTCCCTGGAGCGACTTCTGGAGCGTCTCCATCCGCTTGGGAGTCGACCCGAACAGGAAACCGTCGCCGACCCGTGCGGCCCTCCGCAACGCCACCTCGGAAAAGCCGCCGAACCAGATCGGAATGCGCCGCGCCGGCTGCGGCAGGATGCCCGCGCGATCGATCCGGTGAAAGCTTCCACGAAAGTCGACCACGGGCTCCCGCCAGAGCTGGCGTAGCAGGTCCACCTGCTCGTCCAGGCGCTTGCCGCGGTCACCGTACGGGACGCCCAGGGCGTCGTACTCGACCCAGTTCCAGCCGGTGCCGACCCCGAGCACCAAGCGCCCGCCGGAGAGCACATCCACCTCCGCCGCCTGCTTGGCGACGAGCGCCGTCTGACGCTGGGTGAGGATCAGCACGCCCGTC
>Ga0310342_100003410_pt1 | contig 10438 bp, 6 predicted proteins | sample S15DNA20500_MG_FD_206155 | JGI IMG/M metagenome (GOLD analysis project Ga0310342, IMG submission 206155) | Marine microbial communities from station ALOHA, North Pacific Subtropical Gyre - S1503-DNA-20-500_MG | ecosystem: Environmental > Aquatic > Marine > Oceanic | place: Pacific Ocean: North... | reverse complement strand
GCTGTCACCTCCGTCGGCAACGCCCCTTCGGACCCCTGCTCCATCGCGCCCACATGAACGATCGCGTCGCCGACCTTTTGCGTGTCATCGACACGGAAGCGAAAACCCTCGGCCACGATCCAGCCGCTGTCGCCGACCTGACCGCCAGATTCTGCGTAGAAAGGCGTGCGATCGAGGATCAGGGACTTCCCATCGACCAGCTTGATCGGGGCAGCGGTCGCATCGGTGCCGTCGTAGCAGAGAGCCTCCGTCCCGCCGACACCCTCGAGTTCGTTGGGGTCGACGAGCCAGCCCTTCCGCTCGCCGCGGCTCGCCGCCTTGTGCGCTTCTTCGGCCCGGTCCCATCCCTGGCCATCGACGGACATGGTGCGCTCCCGCGCCATCAGCTCCACCAGATCGCGGGGGAAACCGTAGGTCGCGTAGAGATCAAACGCCGCGTCCCCGGGAATCGACTGCATGCCCTCACTGAGCATCTTGCGCGCCAGGTCCTCGAACAACACCAGCCCCTTGTCGAGGGTGACGGCGAACGCCTTCTCTTCCGACTCGAGCACGTAGGCGACATGCTCGGCGCGCTGACGCATCTCGGGAAACGCGTCCCCCAGGATCTCGGCGACCGTCGGCACGAGCCGGCAGAGGAACGGGTCTTCCATGCCGAGCGACTGACGACCGTACCGCGACGCGCGACGGATGAGTCGACGAAGGACGTACCCCCGCCCCTCGTTGCTCGGCAGCGCGCCGTCGGCAAATCCCGACGTGACCGCACGCACATGATCGGCCACGACGCGAAAGGCGATGTCCCCGTCGTCCATGGTGCCGCCATAGGGGCGGCCCGTGATCTCGGTGAGCTTGGCGAAGATCGGCGTGAAAACGTCGGTGTCGTAGTTGGATGACTTGCCCTGAAGTACGGACACCACCCGCTCAAAACCCATGCCCGTATCGACATGCGTCGCCGGCAACGCATCGAGCGTCCCGTCGGCCCTCCGGTTGAACTGAATGAAGACGTTGTTCCAGAGCTCGATGAAGCGCTCGTTCCCGGCATTGACCCCGATCTCAAGGTCAGCGCCGTCCGCCGGATCGCAGCCCTCGGCGCCGCGGTCGATGTGGATTTCGGTGCAGGGACCGCAAGGCCCCGTGTCCCCCATCTCCCAGAAGTTATCCGTCTTGCCAAAACGGAGAATGCGCGCGGGATCGATGTCCGTCTCGGACGCCCACAGCTCGGCCGCCTCCTCGTCCGCTGGGAGACCGTCTGCCTCGTCACCTCCGAAAACCGTGACCCAGATGCGGTCCTTCGGGAGCCCCCAGACGTTGGTCAGCAGGTCCCACGCCCAGCCGATCGCCTCCTTCTTGAAGTAGTCGCCGAACGACCAGTTCCCGAGCATCTCAAAGAACGTGTGGTGGTATGTATCGACACCCACTTCTTCGAGGTCGTTGTGCTTGCCGGAGACGCGGATGCACTTCTGGGTGTCAGCCGCGCGGACGTAGTCTCGCTTTCCCGTACCGAGAAAGACGTCCTTGAACTGGTTCATCCCTGCATTGGTGAACAGCAGCGTGGGGTCGTCCTGCGGAAACACCGGCCCGGACGGGACCACCTTGTGGCCTCGCTCACGAAAGAACTGAAGGAAGTCCTCACGGATCTCTTGCGCGGATTTCATGCCTAGCTCTCAGCCCTCGGCTGTCAGCTTTCCTATCGGCGGCTCACGCCCAGCTTGACGTCAATCGCCTTGTCTTTCCCGTCACGCTTGACCGTAACCTTGACGGTCTGGCCGGCACGGAGGTCGCCCATGACGTCCATGTAGTCTTCGAGACTCTCGACCGTCTCCTTGCCGATCTTGACGATCAGGTCACCGCCCTTGATCCCGGCCAGCTCAGCGGCGCCGCCCCCGCTCACGCCGGAGACGAGCACGCCCGGATCATCGCTGCCGTAGTCCGGCATGATGCCGAGTCCCGCGGCCTTGCCTGAACGCTTGGGCTTGGCCTCCGCGTCGGCCAGCGGCTTCGCGGTTGGCTTGGCCTCCGCGTCGGCCAGCGGCTTCGCTGCGGGCTTCGGCTCCGCCTTTACCACGAGGACGAAGTGCCCCTTGTCAGCGTGGTCCTCCAAGTCCTGCTTCTCGACCTCCTCAGCCGCGACCATGGTCACGACGCCAACCGTAGCGAGCGGACGTCGATGCAGCAGGCGGACCACGGTGCCGAGCCCGTAGTCAGAGTGGAACTTCCCGCACAGGTGGACGACGAGCGGCTTGCGATGCGGACGCCCCTGCAGATAGTCCGCGATGGACTCCGCCATGGTGTCGTCCTTCATGCACTGCGCCTCGTACATGCGAGTCAGGCCCTGCTCCGTGATCTCTCCGGGGTGCTCCTTCATCGCGTCCTTGAAGAGTTCCCAGTACTGGTCCTTGACGGCGGACGTCTTTCGGGCGACGTAGGCGGTCAGGTCACCGCCACCCTGGGCGACCTTGCGCGCGGAACGACGAGGCGCGTTGGCGGCGATGACATCCAGGCCATTGGCCTTGGCGTACTCGACGATGGCGCGGTAGTGCTTCTTGTAGTTGCCCCACGGGCGACAGTGCTCGAGAAACGCCTCCTCGGCGATGCGCCCACGGAGGTAGTCATCCAGGACACCCTGCACGTCACGCTCGAACATCTCCATCGAGACCACCAGATCTGGACGCTTCTTGTGCAACGCCCGGAGGATCTGCAGCTGCATCTGGTGCCCAGCGGTGTTGTCGTGCTCCTCGCCGAGGAAGACCACGTCGCGAGCCGCGAGGTCGTTGACGAGGACCTGCAATTCGACCTTCCCGCCGGTGGCGGTGCTGAATATGAGGCCGAGGACGGCGGCGATCGCGGTGCTCATGACGACACTCCTGAGGCAAACGTGCCCGGTATTCTATGAACTCGGCAGGCCGCTCACACCCTATCGAACAACGGCGACCTCGAGCCGCGCCTCGCCAGCGGTGGCGAGGATCCGGTCACCGGAGACCACAGGCCCCACGCCCTGCGGGGTCCCTGTGAAAAGGAGGTCACCTCGCTCGAGCGTGAAGCGGCTCGATGCGAAGGCCACGAGCTCGCGGACGGTCCACAGCATGGCCGACGTCGAGCCCCGCTGCCGGATCTCGCCGCCGACCTCCAGCGTCAGCTCCACCTCGGACAGCCCGTCCAGCGAGGTGACCGGCAACAGCCGGGACACGGGCGCCGATCCGTCGAAGCCCTTGGCCACTGCCCACGGTTGCCGGCGCTCCTTCGCGCGCGCCTGGATGTCGCGCGCGGTCAGGTCCACCCCGACCCCCCAACCATCCACGAACCGGTGGACATCCGCCACGGGGACATCCTTCGCGTCGTCGCCGATGCGCACGACAAGCTCGACCTCATGGTGGACCTCGTCGGACCACCGCGGAAGCGTGACCACTCCTCCCCCGTCCAGCAGCGCCGTCGATGGCTTCAGGAAGAGGATCGGCTCGTCCGGGCGCTCAGCCCCCATCTCCTCAGCGTGAGCTGCGTAATTGCGACCGACGCAAACGATCTTGCCGGGACCGGCCATGACACTCACCTCAGCGCAGCGAGCCGCCCACGACTGCCAGAGGCATAGCCACCTCCATCGGTGACACGCACCCCGTGGTAACCGTCGTCGCTTGACGGGCGCCAGGTGCGCCCGGCGTCGGTCGAGACATCCGTACCCGTCGGGCCGACACAGACAAGGACCTCTGTCCCCTCCAACCAGGCGACACCGGAGCGGTAGCCGCGCGGTGGAATGTCGGGCCGGTGCCACGTACGTCCGCCGTCGTCAGTCCACGCGGCGTTGGCGTGGGCACGCGCCGGATGCACGTAGTCTCCACCGACCGCGACCCCGTTATCGGCATCCTTGAACGCAAAGGAGAAGATCCCCGAACTGGCGGAGGCATCTCCGAGAGGAGTCTCGGCGACGGACCAGTTGACGCCACCGTCGGTCGTGCGAAACACACGGGCTACATGCGCGCCGCCCGTCGCGATCCACGCGGTCATCGAGCCGGAGACCTGGACGCCGGTCCCGCTGGCAGCGAACCCGGCCTCTCCCTCGTGCGCGCGCGGCATTCCGGACGTCGGGGGCCGACGCCATGTCCGACCGCCATCGTCTGTGCGCAGGACGTACATGTGACCGCCGACGGGATCACCGTACGCGAGGGCGCGGCGGTCATCCCAAGCGTCCATGCCGTCCAAGAAGCCCTCGGTGTGCGGGTTCTTCCACTGCATCCGCCACCGACGGCCCCCATCGTCCGTGCGGTAGATGCGCGAGGCCCCTCCAGGTCCCGCGGACATGAGCCACGCCCGGTTGGCGTCGAACGCGACCACGTCACGAAAGTCCAGCATGCGGGCGCCGGGCACCACATTGAAGGTCCACCGCGTGCCGCCGTCGCGCGTACACCCGTAGGCTCCTCCGCTCCCACTCGTCCACGCCACACGCGCATCGACCGCACAGAGACCGCGCAGAGACGCCCGCGAAAGCGACACGGAGGAGAACAGACGGGGAACGGAAGGGGAGGCGTCAAGGCGAGGCGGAGCTGACGCACTGCACGCGCTCAGAAGTGACAGGATCACGGCCGCGGCGCCCACATGACAGCGCCCGCGCCCCGGCCTTGAGAGCGCGCCAAGCGTGACGGCCTTCATCGCGCTTCCTGGCGCAGCGCGTGATCCGCCAGGACCAGGGCGAGCATGGCCTCCGCCATCGGGACAAAGCGCGGGAGCAAGCACGGGTCGTGGCGCCCCTTGGTCTCGATCGTGGTCGCCTCGCCCTGCGTCGTCACCGTCTCTTGCGGTTGCGGCAGCGAGCTGGTGGGCTTCACGGCGCAACGCATGACGATGGGCATGCCGCTTGAGATACCGCCGAGCATGCCGCCGTGCCGGTTCGTACGGGTGCGCACCTCGCCATCTTCGCAGATCAACGCGTCGTTGTTCGCGGAGCCGCGCATCGTGGCAACACCAAATCCGGCGCCGTATTCAAAGCCGAGCACCGCCGGCAAACTGAGCATCGCCTTCCCGAGGTCGGCCTTGAGCTTGTCGAAGACGGGCTCACCCCAACCCGCGGGCACACCCGTCGCGCACAACTCAGCCACCCCGCCGATGGAGTCACGCTCGCCGCGCACCTGTTCGATGAGCTCGATCATGCGCGCCGCGGTCGAGGGATCAGGACATCTCACCGGCGTCGCCTCGACTTGCTCGAGGGTCACCGCTGAGGGATCGGGGACGCCGGCGGAGATATCGCCGACCTGCAGCACGTAGCCGACGATGCCGACCCCCCACCGCTCGGCCAACAACTTCTTCGCGATGGCCCCCGCGGCGACACGCACTGATGTCTCCCGAGCGCTCGACCGTCCGCCGCCGCGCCAGTCCCGCCGGCCGAACTTCTGGTCGAAGGTGAAGTCCGCGTGCCCCGGCCGGTACTTCTCTTTGATGTCGCTGTAGTCCGTCGACCGCTGGTCCTGATTGCGGATCAGGATGGCGATCGGCGTCCCGGTCGTCATGCCCTCGAAGACCCCCGACAGGATCTCCGCCGAGTCAGCCTCCTGGCGCTGACTCACGATCTTCGACTGCCCCGGTCGACGACGATCGAGATCTGGCTGCAGGTCCGCTTCCGACAGCGCGAGCCCCGCCGGTACCCCGTCGACGATGGCGACGTAACCCGGCCCGTGGCTCTCGCCAGCCGTCGTCACGCGAAAGAGATGTCCCCAGGTGCTGCCCGCCATGACTCGCAGAATAAACCGATCCGCTGGGTTTTCATCGGGTTGACTTATGAATACGCAGTATTTAAATACTAAGTATCTATGTCGATTCGGTACGCGATCCTGGGGCTCGTCTCTGAGGGACCCCTTCACGGCTACGAGCTTCGGGCCGCCTACGAGAACGAGCTCGTCCCGCGGTCAAAACTGAACGCCGGTCAGGTCTACACGACCCTTGAGCGTCTCCGGCGAGACGGCCTCGTCGAACCCGCGGTCATCGGGCAGGACCAGAGGCCTGCCAAGAAGGTGTACAGCCTCACGCCCGCCGGGCAGCGGGCGATCGATGCCTGGATGAAAGAGCCCTCACCCCTCGACCTCGATCTTCGCAACCAGACATTCATCAAGCTCATGCTCGCCCAGCGGCTCCCGGGGAAGGACCCCATCGGCATCATCGAGACCGAACGCCGAGCCGCCAATCTTCGCCTGTGCGACGCCAGAGAAGCCCGCGACAACGCGGATGCCGCCGCCACCCCCCTGTCCATCTCCCTCCTGCTGGACCTGGCGGTGCTCAAGCTCGAGGGGCTGCTTGCCTGGCTCGACCGATGCGAGAAGCGCCTCGGGACGGAATCCCCGTGATCTGAGGCAGAGAAAGCAACGCCGGCCGCCCGTGCCTGCAAAAGTGGCCGCGATCGTCGGGCCGCGCAAACTCGGGTGTTTATTTCGTAAGGCCGACCTTAGTAGCGCTATGTAGCACTTGTTGGGTTTCCTGAGAAAACCCCGCACGGAACGCCGTTCGCCAGAGAACGGGTACCAACGCACGACACCGGGTCGCATGCCACGCCCCTGCCAACAGAGATAGAGAGGGGCACCGCGGCGTTCCACTCCTCCCAAAAGAGAAAAGAAGGATGAACCAATGCGCATTCTCTCCATGTACCTGATCACCGCCCTGGTGGGCATGACGATTACGCCGCTCTCCGCCCAGGAACCAACACTGGGGAAGAACGAGAACAACCTGACGACGATCCTGACCGCCAAGCTGGCCGAGTCGAAGCCGTCCGACCTGCTCCCCGTCTACGCGAAGTTCGCGGGACTCCCCACGCTCGACGAGATGCTCCCGGTCGTCCGCAACATGAGCAAGGCGGATCGGCGCGAGTACGTCATCAACCTGCTCCGCAACGCAACGACTGCAGCCCAGCATCAGGTGCGTCAGTACCTGGAAACGGAGCAAGGGGCAGGGCGCGCCAAGTTCAAGCGTCAGCTCTGGATCAACAACGTGCTCGCGTTCGAAGCGACGCCGGCTGTCATCGAGACAGTCGCCCGGATGACGAACGTCATGTACGTCAATCTCGACCGCATCGAGCGCAAGGAGGAGGTCGAGGATGGCCGGGTAAGCGAGGCCGCGTCCTCCTCTTTGGGGCAGGGCGGAGCTCCGACCGCCAGCCTGCTGAAGATCAACGCCGATGACGCCTGGGCCAAGGGTCATACCGGCGCGGGAGTCCTCGTCGCCATCGTGGATTCGGGGATCAACTACAACCACCCGGACCTCGTAAACAACCGCTGGACCAACCCTGACGAGATCAACGGCAACGGAATCGATGATGACGGAAACGGCTACATCGATGATTTCTGCGGATGGGATTTCGGTGGGGACGACAACGATCCCATCGATACATCAGTGGGTTCCCATGGCACCGCGGTAGCCGGGCTGGTCTGTGGTGACGGCACCTCCGGAACTGCGACCGGAGTAGCGCCGGACGCGACGTACATCGTCCTGAAGATAGCCGGCGCGACCGAGTCGGAGTGGTGGGAGGCGTACCAGTACGCCGTCATGGAAGGCGCCGACGTGGTGGACTCTTCGTACTCCAAGAAGTGGCCGGGTCAGCCCGACTACAACAGTTTTCGTGACGCGACCGACAGCGAGCTGGCCGCGGGGGTGATCCACGCAAACTCCATCGGCAACCAGGGGACCGGCAGCGCTGGCAGCCATCCGATCCCGTTCAATGTCTCCACTCCGGGCAACTGCCCGCCGCCCTGGATGCACCCCGACCAGGGCGCGGCCGTGGGCACCAACTCGCATATCTCCGCGGTCATGGGTTGCGGCAACCTCAACGCGACCTCCAACTTCGAGACCATCGATCCCGGATCCGGTGTCGGCCCTGCGGCCTGGGGCCAATGTGATGCGGACCTGACCTTAGGTGGCACGTATCCGTTGCCCTTCACGCCTCACAATGACTATCCGGTGGCGGCCACTTGCGGCGGGATGGGCGGGCTCATCAAGCCCGACGTCTGTGCGCCGGGAGCGGGCACCACGTCCACCGGCAACAGCTACCTGACGGGTGGGTCAGCCTACACAGGCTTCGGCGGCACCTCGGCCGCGACCCCGCACCTGGGCGGGCTCATGTGCCTCGTCCTCTCCGCGGCACCGCACCTCAACCCGGAGCAGGTCTGTCAGATCATCCAGACCACCGCGGTGCAGACCACTTCCGATCCGTCTGCTGCAAAGGACAACAACTATGGAGCCGGTCGCATCGACTGCCTCGGCGCGGTGTCCGCTGCCGAGACCGCCGGCAATGGCGTCAGGCGCTTGCTGATCACCGAGGTCTCGTCGGGCAACCCGGATTACGCCGAGATCACGAACTTCACGACCTCAGCGATCGACCTCACCGGCTGGACCTTCGTCTGGAAGGACGGATCGACTCAGAGCTCGGGCCTGGGCACTACCGTGATCGAACCCGGCCAGACAATCGGCCTCGTGGAGTGTGGCGCGGTGTGCAGCCTCAACCTGCCCGCGCCGCTCGTCGAGATCTCGCTGAGCTTCTCCATCGGGTCGGCGTCCGGTGACTTCGCAGCGGCGATCGTCGACCCCAACGGCTTCGTCGTGGACGAGGTCCACGTCGCGGCTATCGGCGGCGCGTACGCCGAAGGATCGCTGGGCGGCATCTTCCGCGGCGAGGTGACCCGTGACGGTACCTACAGCACCGCGACCTCGGGTTGCATCGAGCGCATCTGGGGTCTCGACTCGGACGGCGGACTCGACTGGACCGACCAGGTCGACACGAGCCCGGGCCTCGAGAACCGGAGCAGCGGACCACGAGGCGCCGACACCGCAGCTGTGAACAGCTTGATCAAGATCAACGAGATCGATGACGCCCCGGACTACATCGAGCTGTACAACTCGGGGCCCTCGGAGATCTGCTTGCCATTCCCACCCGTGTGCATCCCGCTCTATACCAACCTCAAGAACTGGTTCCTGGTGGTCGGCGACGAGCTTGGTGCGCAGTCGCGGACGATCACGCGGCCGTTCTCGAGCGACACCTACCTCCAGGGAGGCTCCTACCTGATCCTCGGTGACGGCGCGACGCCGCCCGCCGAGATGCCCGCGGGAACGACGTACATCGACGTCTCGGCCAACCTCCCGTTCTCCAGCGCCCGCGAGTTCAGCGTCGTCCTCTACGACCACCTCGGTCGCGTGGTCGACGCCATGCGCACCACCCTTCCGGACCGGAACCTCGTCTACAACCACCCGCGCATGCCCACCCACTGGAACGACTTCACGGGTTCCGCCATGCGAACGCTGAGCGGCGACGGCTGCGTCGGTCGCGACAGCGCCAGCACGGACCTGGGTAACGGCGCCGACTGGCGTCCCGTTTCAGTCCGGACCATGGGCTCGGCCAACTCCGGCTTCGTCGCGGGGCTCAGCAGCAACGGTGACGTCCTCGACGTCCGCGGCAACGAGGGCGGCTTCCCCGGTGACGGCGCGACCGTCATCATCAACGGTGGCGCGAGCGCCGCCGGCTGGAGCTACGGCCAGATGTGGAGCGGAGGCCACCTCTTCGGCGGCGGACCGTTCATCGGCCTGGGCGCGGACGCGCCACAGAACTGGCTGAACCTCCTGGGCGCCCCGCCGTTCTTCGGCTCCCTCGACGCCGACGGATCGGCCCGATACGACTTCATGCCGAGCAGCGTGCCTCCTGGCTTCCAGCTCGACGTGTTGTTCTACATCACGAACGGCGTCAGCATCCGCATCTCGAGCATCGTCGAATTCGACACTTGATGTCGATGCCGCGCGCATGAGATCACGGCATCTCCCAGGTCCCTGGGAGATGCCGTGGCCGCGCCGATGGAGAAGAAATCGGAGCTCTCCCGCCCCCTAAGGCACGACGATGATCGGCACCGCGTTCGACGCGAGGTCGACCGGGTTGATGATCACAAACGCCCAGTCCGTCTGACACCCGACGATAGGGAGCGCTTGTCCCGGCGCGACGTTCAGCACGGTCGTCGCACGGCCCATCCCATCGAGCATGCCAGCGGAGTTCATGAGCAGGGACGAGTTCTGCTCCGTCGTGATCGTCGACGTGAGAAACGGATCCATGTTCAGAGGGACCGTGATCGTCGGGGTCACCACAAGACCCGGCGCCGTCCCCGACAAGGAGCCGCCGAGGACGTAAGCGCGGCCAGCGAAGGACGGCCCCGCGTCGAGCTGCAGCATGACCGTTCGCCCCGCGGCCGCGGACACCGTGCCCGCATCCGCCCACAGCGGATCCGCGTGTTGGCGGATACGCGTAGCCGGTGAGAGGACCACGGAGGACGTGCCATCGTGGACACCCAGACGAAGCCACGCGTCGCCGACGATCGTCCCCGCCGTAACCGTGAAGGTGTAAGTGCCGTCGCCGTTGTCTGTCACCGGACCCAAGCTGGCGGTCGCCGTGGACCCGGCTTCGAGAAACGGCGTCACCACGGCGCCGCCACCC
>Ga0310342_100003407_pt1 | contig 10445 bp, 10 predicted proteins | sample S15DNA20500_MG_FD_206155 | JGI IMG/M metagenome (GOLD analysis project Ga0310342, IMG submission 206155) | Marine microbial communities from station ALOHA, North Pacific Subtropical Gyre - S1503-DNA-20-500_MG | ecosystem: Environmental > Aquatic > Marine > Oceanic | place: Pacific Ocean: North... | reverse complement strand
CTCGAGAGTCATAATCCGGCCAACAGCGTGAAGGACCGCATCGGCCTCGCGATGATCGAGGCGGCCGAGCGCGACGGCTTGATCCAGCCGGGCGAGACCGTGATCGTCGAACCGACGAGTGGCAACACCGGCATTGCCCTGGCCTTCGTGGCGGCGGTCAAGGGGTACGACTGCGTGCTGACCATGCCGGAGTCGATGAGCCCGGAGCGCCGCGCAGTGCTGCGGGCGTTCGGCTCGAAGCTCGTCCTGACCGATCCCTCGAAGGGCATGCCCGGCGCGATCGACAAGGCCAACGAGCTGGCGAAGGCGATCCCCAATGCATTCATGCCCCAGCAGTTCCAGAATCCGGCGAACCCGGAGATCCATCGCACGACGACGGCGGAGGAACTCTGGGACGACACCGATGGCGAGATCGACGCGCTCATCTCGGGCGTCGGAACGGGCGGAACGGTGACTGGCGTCGCCAAGGCGCTCAAGGAACGCAAGCCTTCGTTCCGAGCGATTGCGGTGGAGCCGTCGGCGAGCCCCGTCCTCTCGGGCGGGAAGCCCTCGCCCCACGTGATTCAGGGCATCGGCGCGGGCTTCGTTCCCGACGTGCTCGAAACGGATCTCCTCGACGCCATCGTCACCGTCGAGAACGACGAGTCCCTCGAGATGGCGCGCCGCCTGGCGCGGGAGGAGGGGATCCTGTGCGGCATCTCTTCCGGAGCAGCCGTGACTGCGGCTTTGAAGTACGCCGCGGGCGACGGCAAGGACCTCGGGCTGATCGTCGCGATCATTCCGAGCTTCGGCGAGCGTTACATCCAGACGAAGCTCTTCGATCCCTACCGATACGATGGGAGTGACGACGTCGGCGTCTGACGCCGCGGGCCCGATCGTCCGGCCGTTCGGCGAAGTCTGGCCTCGCATCGACGCGAGTGCCTGGCTTGCGCCGGGTGCCGTGATCGTGGGTGACGTGGCCGTCGGACCCGACTCGAGTGTCTGGTACGGCAGCGTGCTCCGCGGCGATGTGAACTTCATCCGCGTTGGCGCCCGCTCGAACCTTCAGGACCAGTGCGTGGTGCACGTGTCCCGGGATCGTTTCTCCTGCGAGATCGGCGACGAGGTCACCGTCGGCCACCGGGCCACCGTCCACGGCTGCGTCGTCGAGGATGGAGCGCTGATCGGCATCGGCGCCATCGTTCTCGACGGTGCGCGGATCGGAGCCGGCGCCGTGGTCGGGGCCGGTGCGGTGGTGACGCCCGGTAGCGAAGTCGCGCCCGGCATCCTGGTCCTGGGTATTCCGGCGCGGCGGGTCCGCGAACTGACCTCCGAGGAGCGCGAACGAAACCGCCGCAGTACTCTTCGCTATGTCGAGACTGCAAGGGCCCATCATGCCGCTTCGTGAAGAGAAGAAGGCGCAGTCACGGCGCCGCATCCTCGAGTCGGCGCGGGAAGTCTTCTTCCGCGAGGGTTTCATGCAGGCCAACCTGGACGAGGTCGCCGAGAAGGCGGGTGTCGCCAAAGGCACGCTCTACCGCTACTTCGCGAGCAAGGCGGAGCTCTACGTGGCGGTTCTCGCGCACAACGGCGCCATTTTCGAGGAGAAGATGCGCGAGTCCGTCGATCTGACGCGCCCCGCCTCGGAACAGATACACCGCACGGCGCGCTTCTACTTCGATCACTACGTCGGCAACCGCGACTACTTCCAGATTTTCTGGGCGATCGAGAACCAGTCGGTGATCGGCGAGCTCCCCCAGGGCGTCGTCGACGAGGTCGCCCGCCTCTGGGAGCGTTGCCTCGAGATCCTGGCCGAGATCATCGACCGCGGCGTGGCGGACGGTTCGTTCTCCGAGTGCGACTCCTGGGAGATGGCCAACCTGCTGTGGACGACAGCGAACGGGCTGATCCAGACCGAGACCTCGTCGACCCGGCGCAAGCTCCGGCGCGCGCCGCTCGAGCAGACCTTCGAAGATGCCATCCGGGTCTTCCTGCGCGGCCTCGCTTCGGGAAAACGCAGCCCGCCGGCGAACTGACCCCGCAGGGGGCCGTGCGCTTGACACCCCGCGTTGCGTCGGGGACCGTCACGCGCGGGAGGAACCGCAGATGGAGACGCTCGAGCTTGGCGCGCGGATCCGCGCCATCGTCTCCGACCAGCTCGGGGTCGCGGCCTCGGAAGTCCACTCGGAGTCGGACATCCTCGAAGATCTCGGCGCCGACTCGCTCGATGTCGTGGAACTGGTGATGCAGCTCGAGGATGAGTTCGACATCGAGGTGCCGGACGAGGAAGCCGAGGCGATTCGCACGGTCGCCGACGTGGAGCGCTACGTCGCGGCCCATGTGTCCTAGCCGCGAGCTGGCCTCTGGGCCGCGTTAGCGCGGGCCCGAGGGGCGCAGGCCCGGCAGGAAACCCACCTTTGCGCCCAGGAAGAGCGTGGCGATGGCCAGCACTATTGCCACGGGAAGCTTCGGTGCGACTGCGCGGCGCGCGGCGTCGGAGGCGGCCTGTTTCAGCGCCGCTTCGTCCTCCGGGCCGGCGGGTCGCAGGACTTCGCCGAGATCCGGGGCGATCAAGAGCAGGCAGTACACGAAAAAGAGTCCCGCGAGGTAGAGTAGGCTCAGCGTGAAGCGCGGCTTGAAGGTGGCGCGCGGCCTCTGCGGGGGCGGTGCGGACATGGCCGGTTGAGCGTACACGGGGGTGGGCTTTGTCGCCGCAGTCGAAGGCGCCGTCGAAGCTGGTGGTCGTCGACGGTGCGAACGCGCTCTATCGGGCGTTCTTCGCGCTTCCGGCTCTGCGCAGCCCGAGCGGCGTTCCGACCAACGCCGCCCTCGGTTTCGTCAACATGCTGCTCAAGGTGCTGCGCGAGGAAGAGCCGGACGGCGCCGCGGTGGTCTTCGACCTTCCGGGCAAGACCTTCCGCCACGAGCTCTACGCGGACTACAAGGCCGGCCGCGACGCGCAACCGGAGGACCTGACCTCCCAGATCCCGTGGGTGCGCCGGCTCGTCGAGGCGCACCGCATCCCGATCCTCGAGGTCGAGGGCGTCGAAGCGGACGACGTCATCGCGACACTCGTGGCGCAGATGCCCGACAGCGCCCAGATTTCGATCGTCTCGACCGACAAGGATCTGATGCAGCTCGTCACCGACCGGGTGACGCTGCTCGACGGCATTCGCGACCGGCGTTACGACCCGGCGGGCGTCGAGGCGCGCTTCGGAGTCGCCCCGGATCGCATCCTCGACCTGCGCTCCCTGGTCGGGGACGCGAGCGACAACATCCCGGGCGTCAAGGGCATCGGCGAAAAGGGCGCGATGAAGCTGATCGGTGAGTGGGGCGACCTCGAGAACCTGTTGGACCACCGGGAGGAGGTGAAGGCCAAGCGAGCGCGCGAGGCGCTCGCCGAACACGCGGAGGACGCGCGGCTTTCCAAGCGCCTCTCCACTCTCGAGTGCGCTGTTCCGCTCCCGCTCGCGCTGGCAGATCTGGCCCGGACGGAACCCGATGTCGAGGCCCTGCGCGCGCTCTACACCGAACTCGGCTTCACCCGGCTCCTCGAGGGTCTCGGGGACGGCGGCGCGGCGGAGGCGCCGGGGGAGATCGACGTCGCGATCGCGACGGAGGATGCGGCTCTCGACGCGCTGGCCGACGCTCTCGGGGAGCTTCCGTGCATCCCGATGCACCCCGTCTTCGATGAGGCCGGCCCGCTGGCCGGGGCGCCGCTGGGTATCGCCTTCGCGCTGGAGGCGGGTCGCGCCGTGTTCGTGCCGATCGGCGACGGGGGCGTGGCGTTCACCGACCTGGCCGCACGCATCGCGCCGCTCGTCCAGGACGGTGGCTCCGTGGCATGGACCTCCGGCGATTCGAAGCGGCTCCAGATGCTGTTCGGGGAGAACGGCTTCGAACTCGCTCCGCCGCACTTTGACGCGGAGATCGCTGGTCTGCTGCTCGACCCGGCGGGGGCGCGCTCGCTGGCGGCGATCGCCTCGCAGGTCCTGGAAGCGAAGCTCCGCACCTGGGACGAGCTGGCCGGCCGCGGCGCGAAGGCGACGCCGGCGCGGGAGCTGCCGGTGGCGGATGTGGCGCGTTGGGCGGGAGAAACGGCCTGCGCGGTTCAGGCGCTGCGCGCGCCGCTCGAACAGCGCCTCGACGGCGACGGCGTGGCGCCGCTGTTCGAAGAGGTCGAACTCCCGCTCACCGGGGTCCTGGCGCGAATGGAGCGCGCGGGCGTCCGCATCGACGAGGCGAAGCTCGCCGAGCTTTCCGTCGAATACCAGACCGATCTCGACGCGATCGAGCGCGACGTGTACCGGATCGCCGGCGAGGAATTCCTGATCTCCTCGCCGAAACAGCTCCAGCGGATCCTCTTCGACAAGCTCGGGCTTTCGCCGATCAAGAAGACGAAGACGGGCTATTCCACCGACGAGGACGTCCTCGACCAGCTCTCGGTGCACCACGAGCTGCCGGGCCGCATCCTCGTCTACCGGCGCCTGACCAAGCTCAAGAACACCTACGTCGACGCGTTGCCGCCTCTCGTGAACGAGCGCACCGGCCGCATCCACCCCACCTTCAACCAGCTGGGCGCGGCGACCGGGCGGCTCTCGGCCACCCATCCCAACGTGCAGAACATCCCGATCCGGACGCCCGAAGGCGTGCGCATCCGCGAGGCCTTCGTGCCGGCCGAGGGCTGCGTGCTCGTTTCGGCCGACTACTCGCAGGTCGAGCTTCGCATCCTGGCCCACTACTCGGGGGACGAGAGCCTGATCGAGGCCTTCGAGAACGGCGAGGACATCCACCGGCGAACCGCCGCCGAGGTCGCCCGAATCGCGCCCAGCGACGTCGACGCCGACCAGCGCGCCCGCGCCAAGGCGGTGAACTTCGGGATCATCTACGGATCGTCGGCCTTCGGCCTCGCCAAGCAGCTCGGCATCGCCAGCGGCGAGGCCCAGGAGACGATCGACGCCTATTTCGAGCGCTACCGCGGCGTGCGCGCGTTCCTGGACCGGACGATCGTGACCGCGCGCGAGCGCGGCTTCGTCGAGACCTACCTCGGGCGCCGCCGCTACCTGCCGGATCTCGGTTCCCGCAACCGCTCGCTGCGCCAGGCGGCCGAGCGCATGGCGGTCAACAGCGTCATCCAGGGCACGGCGGCGGATCTGATCAAGAAGGCCATGGTGGCGGTCGACGCGGCGCTCACCGCCGAGGACTCGCCGGTTCGCACGATCCTGCAGGTCCACGACGAGCTAGTCTTCGAGGCCCCGCGGGAAGACGCCGAGGCGCTCGGCGGGAGGGTTCGGGAATGGATGGAGGGGGTGCTGGCTCTGCGCGTCCCCCTCGTGGTCGACGTCGGCTCGGGCGCCAACTGGCGGGAGGCCCATTGAGATCGAATCAAATCCTCCCCGGCGCCGTCCAAGGCTCCTGAAAGACATGGATCTGGGAGGTCCCCGGCGGATGTCGAGCGGCGCGGCCACGGCGGCGCAGGCCACCGGGCCGGCAGATGTCGAGATCGTCCAGCGGGCGAAGGAGGGCGACCACGAGGCGTTTCGCGTTCTCGTCGAGCGCTACCAGGGCCGGGCGTATCGCCTGGCGCTGCGGGTGCTGCGCGACGAAGAAGAGGCGCGCGACGCGGTGCAGGACGCCTTCCTCAAGGCCTACGGCTCGCTCGATCGTTTCCAGGGCCGATCCGGGTTCTACACCTGGCTGTATCGGATCGTCATGAACCAGTGCCTCGACCGAAAGCGACGCGACAAGTCGGACCGCGAAGTCGAGTGGGACGACGTCACGGCGGCCCGAGCCGCCCGGACACCGGCCGCGGGGGCATTCGAGGGGGAGGGCGCGGGGCCCGCGCCCGACGCCGCCGCCGAGCGCGGCGAGCTGCGCCAGGTCCTGGCCAAGGCCATCGCCGAGCTGCCCGAGGATGCGCGGCGGACCATCGAGCTTCGCGAGATCGACGGCCTCAGCTACCGCGAGATCGCCGAGGCGTTGGGAATTCCGAAGGGGACGGTGATGAGCCGCCTGCACTACGCGCGGCGCCAGCTCCAGGAGAGTTTGCGGTCCGCGGGCATCGATCCCCTGGTGGAAGGCGCAGAGAGAACTGCATGACTCCGCGAGGCAGATCCGTATGACTGAGATCGACATCGACGACACCGGTTGGAGCGACCTGCACGCCTACCACGATGGCGAGCTGCGGGGACTGGCGCGCTGGCGCTTCGAGCGCCGGCTGCGCAGGGACCCGGAACTCCAGCGCGAACTCGACGGCCTGTCCCGGCTCGGTGGCCTGCTCCGCACGGGTGCCGGCGAGGCTGCGGCTCCGGACCTGTGGGACCGGATCGCCCTGCGACTGCCCGCCGAGGACGCCCGGCGCCGGGAGGCCGAGGCGGCGCCGTCCGCGGGCTGGGCGAGCGGGCTGCGGCCCGCCGGGGCGATGGTGGCCGTGGTGGGCTTGCTTCTCGTCGTATGGTTCGGTGTCTTGGACACCGCGGCGCCGACGGGCGGTGCGGTGCGCTGGGTGGACAGCGGGGGACGCCCCGTCATAGTTCTCGATGAGCCGGGGGAGTCGGACGTGACGATCATCTGGGTTCTGGACGATGCGGTCGAAGGGACCGCGCCGGAGATGCGCAGTGGCGCGGCATAGCGGGCTTCTGGTCTTCGGAGTGCTGGTGGCGATGCTGGCGGGGCCCGCCGCCGCCCAGACGACCAAGATCGAGGTGCGGGTGCTGGTCTGCCACGCCTCGGAGGAGGCCGGCAGCATCGACCCGGCCTGCCGGAAGCTGCACGGCGAGATCGGCCGGGAGTTCCGCTACGAGAGCCTGAAGCGGCTGCAGGAACGGCGCCTTTCGCTCGGCCTCGACGAGGTCGGAAGCGTGGCGCTGCCCAACGGCAAGCGGTTGCGGGTGCGGCCCCTCCAGGTCGGCGGCGACAGCGCGCTGCTGGCCGTGGACGTCGAGGGCTCGGTGAAGACCGACGTGCGTGTCCGCAAGGGAAAGTCCGTGGTGATCGGCGCCGAGCGCTACAAGAACGGCAAGCTCGTGATCAGCCTCGAGCCGCGCTGGTAGCGGGGTTCACCACGGGCGCGGATCGCTTCGAGCGCCCGTCACCGAGGGGCAGGTCCCTACGGGCGGTTCGTTCGCCAGGGTTTCGATCAAGGCTTCGATCGCCTCTTCGCTGAAGAGTTCGAGGATGGCGTCGGGATCCAGGTTTTGGAGGCTTGGTGTTCCGATGCTTCCGGCCCCCTATTCCCCAGGGGGGGGGATTTTTCGGCGGGGCGCATTTTTTCGGGGCGTGGGCTGACACTTTTGCGCCCAGATGACGACTTCCCTTCATAGACAGCACAATATCCCCTTCCCAGGGAGGCCCGACGGTGCGCAAGCAGCGTCGGGCTTTTCCGCGTTCAGGGGCCGACACGCCGCTGAACGCCGGCAGGCCGAAGCTCACCCTGCTTCGCCGCGAGAGGGCCAGCGGCCGCCGGATCCTCGTGGTCCGGGAAGGGCCTCTAGCCGGCTCGCGGGAGGGGTGCGAACAGGTTCAGGCTGAATCGGCCCTCGGCGTCGAGCCAGCGGCGGTCGAGGCGAAGACCGGCAGCGGCGGCGAGGACGTCGATCTCCTCGAAGGAGTACTTGAAGGCGTTCTCGATATGGATGCACTCGCCCGCGCCGAATTCCACTGTCGCTTCGAGCTTCGCGATCCGGACCTGCTGGCGGCGCAGGCTCACCAGGTCGATCTGGACGCGCCCGTCGCTCTCGTCATAGGCGGCGTGGTGGCGGAACCCGGCCGTGTCGAAGTCGGCGCCGAGTTCGCGGTTGGCACGCGCCAGCAGGTTCAGGCTGAAGCGGGCGGTCACACCGGCGTCGTCGTCGTAGGCTGCCAGGAGCACGTCGGGCTGCTTGCGCAGGTCGATTCCCACGAGCAGGCGGTCCCGGGTCGCCAGCTCCGCGTGCAGGCTGGCCAGGAAAACGCTGGCTTCCTCCCGGGTTAAGTTTCCGATGCTCGAGCCGAGCCAGGCGACGAGCCTGGCCCGGCCTTCTTCCGCCCCCACATGTCGAAGCCCTTCGCGGTACTCGCTTGCGATGGCACACACCTCGAGGGCCGCGTAGTCGTCCAGAAGAGTCCGCGTGCTCCGCTCGAGGATTTTGGGGGAGATATCGACCGGGACGTATCGCAGGCGCCCGTGGGCGCGGAGGAGTGCCTCGATGAGAAGCCGCGTCTTGGCTGAGCTTCCACTGCCGAGCTCGGCGAGCGCGATAGGGCTCGGCAGCAGGCCCGCGATTTCATCCGCGTACTTCCCGAGGATCGAGCGCTCGGCGCGTGTCAGGTAGTACTCGGGGAGGTCGCAGATCTCCTCGAAGAGCTGGGAGCCCTGCTCGTCGTAGAGAAACCGGCAGGGGATCGACTTCGGCTCGGAGGCGAGCCCGGCTCGAACCGCGTCCTCGAACGACGCGAGTTCTTTCTGGGCATCCGTCTCGACGAGTTTGTACCGGGCGGAGGCCGAAGGCGGCGGCATGCTCTCCCTGCGGACGATGGTTGGAGCGCAGGAACATGCCCCGCTAGGGGCTGGGCGCGCAACCGTTTCGCAGCAGATTTCCGGGCAGGGGCCCCTCTGGGTCGATCGCGTCGCGTCCCTCGTGGCGCACGAGCGTTCCGGCGACGAGGACGGCGTCCACGCCCTGGGCCTGGGAGACGAGCCGGTCGGCGCCGGCCGGCTGGTCGTTCACGCGCTCGAGCTCGCCCGCTCCCACGGTCTCGGGATCGAAGACCACGACGTCCGCCGGAAGGCCGGGCGCCAGGCGCCCCCGATCGACCAGGCCGAACACGTCGGCGGGCCGGGAGGTGAGCATGCGGACCGCCTCGGGAAGCTCGAGCACGCCGCGCTCTCGCACCCAGTGTCCGAGCAGGTGGGTCGAGAAGCACGCGTCGCAGAGCTGGCTCGCGTGGGCGCCCGCATCCGAGAGGCCGAGCACCAGGTGCGGGTCCTGGAGCAGTCGGCCCACGACCTCCTCGTCGAAGTTCATGATCGCCGTGCGGAAGCGCGCCTCGAGCTTCGACTCGATCCCCAGGTCGAGGGCGCAGTCGAGCGGGTGGACGCCGCGCGCCTGGGCCACGGCCTCGAGGGGCTGCTCGTCGAGTGACGGGTCCGACGGGCTGTGGGTCACCACCGTGCGCTCCCACCAGCGGGCGAGGGCGCTTCCGAGGCCAGACTCGCCACTCTCGCGGAAGCGCGCCCGGAACTCCGGGTCCCGGTAGATCGCGAGCTTTGCGTCCGAGTCGGCCGCCGAGATCGGCGCGAAGGCCTTCATGCTCTCGAACGGGAAGGGCTCCTTCCACTGGAACTCGAAGTTGAGTGGGCGGCAGGAGACCTGGGGCACGACGGACAGGCCCTGGGCCTGCTGCTCCGCGGTCTTTTCCAGCACGAACTTCTCGAACTCGGGGCCGCCCGCGCCGGCGAGAAGTGCCGTCCACGAGACGGTCCGGCCGGTGTCGGTGGCGATGGTGGAGAACTCGTCGAGGAAGAGCTCCCGGCCCAGTGTCGCTTGCATCACGCCGCCGCCTTCAGCCAGCGCGCCGGCCAGGGTGCGAATCTCTTCGAACTCCGCCATCCGGCTCGGGACCGGGCGCCCGGAGTAGCCCACGTGGGTTGGTGCCTTCGACGTGGCGAAGCCGACGGCGCCAGCGGCGAGCCCCTCTTCCACCAGGCGGCGCATCTGCGCCACCTCCTCGGGGTTCGCGGCCCGCTCGGTCGACTCCTCGCCCATCACGTAGAGGCGAAGCGGAGTGTGCCCGAGGAGGGCCGCCACGTGGATCGCCGAGCCGCGCGCTTCGACGGCGTCCAGGTATTCCGGGAAGCTCTCGAAGCCCCAGTCGTCGCCCAGGCCCGCGTGGAGCGTGGCGAGGCTCATCCCCTCCACCTTTTCCAGTGTGCGCAGGATGAGCTCGCGGTGCTCGGGACGGGTCGGCGCGACGCCGAAGCCGCAGTTGCCCATCACCACCGTCGTCACGCCGTGCCAGGGCGAGATGCTCAGCATGCGGTCCCAGAGGATCTGCGCATCGTAGTGGGTGTGGATGTCGACGAAGCCCGGGGCGACGACCCGCCCCTCTGCGTCGAGCGTCCGCTCCGCGCTGCCCGGCGCATCGCCGAGCGCGACGACGCGCCCGTCCCGGATGCCCACGTCGCCTCGGACGCCGGGGGCTCCGGTGCCGTCCAGCAGGGTTCCGCCGCTGATCTTGATGTCGTAGTCCATGCCGCATCCTCTCCCCTCGTACGCGAATTCGCCAGATCTTTCTTTTTGGACTTCCGCGGCGGCGCGTTCTTTCGGCCGACGCGCAGTTGCGCGAAGCTCGGGGCATGCCGCCGTTCGTCGCGCGCCGCGAACGCGCGCTCGTGTTGGCGCTCGCGATCTTCGCCGGGCTGCGGGTGCTCTGCTTTGCGCTGGCCTTCCCGTTCTTCACGAACGTCGACGAGTACCGGCACGTCA
>Ga0310342_100003406_pt1 | contig 10448 bp, 7 predicted proteins | sample S15DNA20500_MG_FD_206155 | JGI IMG/M metagenome (GOLD analysis project Ga0310342, IMG submission 206155) | Marine microbial communities from station ALOHA, North Pacific Subtropical Gyre - S1503-DNA-20-500_MG | ecosystem: Environmental > Aquatic > Marine > Oceanic | place: Pacific Ocean: North... | reverse complement strand
TGGCCACGTTCTCACCCGTTAGCGGGTCCGGGTTCACCAGCACTACCCCGATTAGGTCCTGAAACATACCTACTGCCGCCGCCCACTGGGGCAAGGTCAAGGTGATCAAAATCAGCAGAAACCCGGCAGGACCTCTTAAGTCTGAAATTCTGACACGGCCAAACGCCCACGGGACGAGCTGCGGCAGAGCCAGGGGAAACATCATCAATCCAAAAATCAGCACTACGAAATAGGAGGTTTCTTTGGTAGCAAACATGAAAGCCAAGATCACCGCAGCAATGTAGAGATAACGGTCTTTGTCTACGTAAATATACCGCCACATAACCACCAGCAACGTGATGGCCCAAAAAGCGATGAGGATGTCGTTCCGACCGAATCGGCTGAAATACAGCAACGACGGAGAGAAGGTCAGCATCACCGCCGCCAACAGCGCGCCCGCATTTCCCAGGTGATGGCGCAAGAAGTAGGGGAGTCCCACCAATCCAGCGCCGAAAACAGCGTAGGCGAATCTTGCAGTAAAATCAGTGTCGCCGAGGATACGCATAACCACCGCAGTCAGCTCTATCTGAAACGGGCCATGCATCCACGGAGAATGCACATATTGCTCCAAATTGGAAAGCTTCCAAGCGTAATGGAGGTGAATAGCCTCATCGTAGTGCATGGTTCGGCCGCCCAATTCCCACAGGCGCATACCCAATGCGACCAGTACCAATCCCAGAAACCCTGCTTCCAGCCAGCCGAATTGCCAGCCGATCCAAAATCTAGGCCATCTTACGGGTTTGAATCCACCTGTTAAGCGACTAATCACAATGATTCCTAGCGGTCAGCCCAGCTATTAAGATTTGGCGAAGTCTCATAGACTACTACCTCATCCTGCTCAAACACGATTCTCAATAAATCACCGAATCCCGCAAGATACTGTGCTCCGTACTTCGTCCGTTCCCGAGGACCGACAAATACATATCTGATCCCATACCGTTCGAACACGCTCCGTACTAGATCAGAATCTTCGCTTTGGTAGATAGAAGCGATATCAGCACTCCTTTTCCGGAAACCCTGGCTGGTTCCCCTCCATTGGAGTTCGTGTCCGGGCCAGCCCAAAATCGTCGGCAGACCAGTACTGGCGGAGACACGTCCGTGGTCAGTGTAATCGTCGCCCTCGGCTTCAACCATCCTGCCCCTGTCGGCTTGATCCCTCAACCACAGAATCGCCTCGTATTCCGCAGGATCAGATCTGCTCAGGTATGCCAGACCATCTAGCGTATGATTCGCAAAATTGTAGTCCGCATTGAATATCCCGGTACGGTCCAGAACCGCTCCTAGCGGGTAGTACAAAGACGCGAATATCAGGATAGATGCAACAGCGAGCCAGGCATAGTGGCCAACACGACGCCACCGGTAGGGAGAACGGCTATGAGCATACCAATAGTACAATCCGTAGGATCCTACGATCGCCAATAGTAGCCAACTTTGATAATACACTTTGAACACGGTGTTCATTCTATTACCAAATAGGTCGACCAGAAAGAACAACTCAGCTCCAACTAAAAGATAAAAAGCCATCGCTAATAATATTAGCGGAAACGCCAAAATTGGTTCGCGGGAAAGTCTACCGCGTTGGGTAGCGCTAAACATGGCCACAGCGACTATGGCCAATCCCGGTAGGACGATCAACAAACGCCACCCCACTTTACTGAATGCCGCACTCACATCCCCACCAATTATGCCCAATCCTAGAATCGCGAGCGTCCACAAAATAAAAGGTGCAGCGACCACCATTCCAATCACCACGGACATGATGCGGTCGGACGTGTTAAGCCTCCCCAGATCGGGTAGTTGTCGCAACAGAAACACGACGGTCAGCAGGAAGAACAGACCAACCACTAGTAAGAACAGTACGGGACGCGTACCAAGACCAGTGACGGGTAATATCCCGGACGCTTGGCTGCTTAGATCCAAATAAAACGGCAGAAACAAGACCACCGCCACCACTGCAATTGGCATAACCACCACCACCGTGTTCAATACCACTCTGCGATAAAGGCATCTGATGTCTCGGGAGTATCCCGAGGACTCGTCGCTATAACATCTGATGAAAACAATTAACCCGAAAATAGCCAGGTACACCGGATAATCCCAGATATTGGTGAAGGCGAGGGACCCCAGTAAAAAGGCAATTCCGAGAGTTTGCCCCCAATGGCGCCGGAGCCATCCCACGCCGAAACCCAACCTATCCCCCAGCAAGAACGCGTTCAGACCCAACGAGAGAAACATTAAAGCAAATGGCAAGCTCACGACATGAGGATGCAAGTCTCCCAAAATAAAACTAAAAGATGGAAATTCCGTGATGGTATAGTCCAAACTCTGTCCATTTGCTGTTAGCGTATCGATCACGCGTGTAGCCCGCCACCACCACCAGGGATCATCAGGGAACATTCCAGCACCACCGGCGACTCCACCTTCAAGGCCTTTCACGCCCAGCCATCCCCAGAAACCATCCCCAGCCCAACCTCGAAGATGAACAAATTCCAGGAGTCCTTGCGAATTCCCGATGAACCCCACTGTTACCACCGCCACCAATCCAGATATCATACCGGCGGTTCGGCTGCCACCGGACAATCTTACGAGATTGAAGAGTATCCCGAAGGACCCGATGCTAACCAATGCTGGGACCACCGATATCGAAAGATTATAACCAACACTGGAGTCAACAGAGGAAAGCTTGACCAGAAAGGCCATCATGAAATGCCCGAAGTAGTAGTAGCTGATGGAATTCCCGGACAGCCACGGGTCTTCCGGAGGGAAGAATCGGCTACCAAGCACCGCATTCAGGAATGCGAAATCCATTGGTTTCTCAGTATGATTAATCGCCGGAAACCCGGATATAACCCCAGCCCACAGTAGGAAAACGAATAGGAACAACCCTTCCGCTACCACGAGTGTCCGCCATTCTCGCCGAAAAAATCCCGTCAGCTCTCGGCGCTCCCGATACGCGAGCCAACCTGCGATTATCAGGCCACCAAACAGAATGAACAGAACCGTATTCCTAGAATTGGCAACTTGTTGAGTGAGACCCAGGAGCCAAAGAACGTAGGAAAACAGAACCATGGAGAGGGGCTTGGCAGAGGTGAATCCCCGGTCCGGCAAGCGGCGGAACAGAACAAAGGCCAGAGGGAATGCCAAGACTCCTAGAATCTCGACCGCTACAAACCAATATAATACGTCGAGCACGGACAACCACCTGTCAGAGTGAGCCGCTTAGATTGGATTGGCAGGTGGTATCCACATGTTGGACACACCAGGCGTGAACGTGGGATGCGACCGCACAGGCCACGGTACTACGCTTCGCACAACATCATCTTGGTATGGAGGTAATTACTAGTGTGAGACGGTTGGTGCCAAAAGGGAATCGACAAACTCGCGGGCATCGAAGGGGGCCAGATCACTCAGGGACTCCCCAGTGCCGATGAACAGGATGGGTATCTGCAACTCCCGCTGAATCGTCAATGCGATACCACCTCGGGCCGTACCATCCAGCTTGGCCAAGAATATCCCGGTGCAGCCGACAGCATCTTGGAAGGCTTTGGCCTGGGCCAGACCGTTATGTCCAGTAGTCGCATCGATGGTCAAAATTACTTGGTGGGGAGCAGAAGGGTCGATGCGCTTGATCACCCGATGGACTTTCTGTAACTCTTCCATCAAGTTGGACTTAGTGTGCAACCTTCCGGCAGTGTCTATGATCAAGACATCGGCGCCACGGGCCTTGCTCGCCTGATAGGAATCGTAAGCCACTGCCCCAGGGTCAGAGCCTGGTTGGTGACTGATAACATCGACACCTACACGCTGGCCGAGGATTTCCAGTTGCTCCTCTGCAGCGGCACGGAAAGTATCCGCGGCACCCAAAACGACTTTCTTACCAGCCTGGGTGAAATGATGGGCCAGTTTCGCAATGCTGGTGGTCTTCCCTACTCCGTTAACACCCACCATTAATATGACGTACGGCGTTGCCTCACTATCTAAATCCAGCCAGAGGTCCGCGGAATCATCGGTATCCAAGCCTTCAGCGAGCAATGTCTTGAGCCATTGGAAAGCTTGGTCAGGGTCTTCGATTCTCTCCTCTTTTACCTGGGTCTTGAGGTCTTCAATTATTTTAAGCGAAGCTTCAACGCCGACATCGGCGGAGATCAGAATCTCCTCCAATTCTTCCCATACTGAATCATCCAAACGGGAAGATCGCAACAAATCCAGAACACGCCCAAACCAACGTTCCCGACTGCGCTTGACCGCGACTTCCATCTGATTTTTGTTTTCTTCCCGATTACGTTTAAAAAGGCTGAACATTTAATTTAAATCTCAGAATGCCACATAAATATTTAAACAATGCCCTGCCTGTTGGATCCAATGGCAGAAGACTATGACATTTGCTCTGAGCCGGTCAATCTAGATAGCGCATCCAACGCGGCCGCCTGCTCTGCGTCAACCTTCTTACCGCCCTTTCCCGTGCCAACTACCTCATCGGAGACCCACGCCTCCATTGTGAATAAGGGGGCGTGGTCAGGACCGTCGCTGGCAACCAGGAGGTACACAGGAGAAGGATAGCCGATACCTTGGAAATGCTCCTGAAGTCGCGATTTGGGATTCTCCAGCGGTTTGCCCTGCTGACAGCAGCCATCCAGTTCCTGGGCCATCAACCGAAGGACAAACTCCCTAGCGACTTCGTAACCCTTGTCAAGATATACCGCCGCCACTACTGCCTCAAAGACCGCTGCCAGAATCGAATCCTTCTTCCTGCCTCCGGTAGTCTCTTCCCCTTTACCGAGCTTCAAGTGCTCACCCAAAGCAACTCGCCTAGCGACTTTGGATAGATTTGCTCCGCAGACCAAATCAGCCCGCAATTTGGTCAACTCACCCTCCGCCAGACCCGGAAGACGCCGATAAATCTCACTGGAGATTACCAACTCAAGAACCGCGTCACCCAAGAATTCCATGCGTTCGTAGGAGTCCAGATGATCCCCGTCTTGCTCGTTCAGAAATGAACGATGAACCAGGGCCTGCGCGAGCAGGTCCTGGTTCAAAAAGGCCGTCTGTAAAACTGATTGGACGGGATGTACCTGCAATGCAGTTCCCTAAATTACGTTATGGGGCCACGGCGGAGAAGGACGCTTCACTTCGCCTACGTACTTGGAATCGCTCATGAGCCTGGTCACTGCCTCGTACGTATCAGCCGATTCCTCGACCGGAGGGATGAACATCTTCAGGAACGCGACGTTGCCACTAGGGAATACAAAGGTCGGCACGCCAAAGGCCCCATGCTCTTCCACCGCTTTGGTATGGCTTTCGCCAATCTCGCGTAGGAGATCGGGGTCCGACAAATCTTCGCGGAACCGCGCTGCATCAATACCTGAGTGCCGTACCGCATCGTTGATGACTTCGGGATCCATGAGATCCTTCTTATCTTCATGGCGAGCCTTGAGCAGGGTAATGAAGAAGGACTCAAAAGCCTCCTTACCCTGGCGCTTTGCTGCCAGTCCAGCGCGGTGGGCCAATAGTGTTTTGTCCGAACCATCGATGACTTCATCCTGCTCCCAATATTTGAAATCATCTCCTTTGTCGCTGTTTATCTGGGAGAGTGAAAACGGTTGCCAGTCCACCTCGACGGTGTTCCCCGTAGCTTCACGTACTTTTGTCAGCCACACGGCTGCATTGTACACAAAGGGTCAACGGAAATCGTAATATGTCGTAAACTCTGCGTCTGCCATGCTGTACCTCCTCAATAATTACCCTGTTGATTACCAGAATTGTAGCATATGCTAACCGCTTGTCCAAGGCTGAGCACATGCTTTTCAACGTTATGGCGCGTTTTACGAAGCACCTTCATAAAAACATCGATGAGTATCAAACCCCAAGGCCCGGGTATCGCTGACCGAGTTTCGTAGTTCGGCATCGTCCTTTGTTAAGTAACTTATCGGTGGCGGGAGCTTCAATCAACCAACCTGCGAAAGCCTTGTTAACTCGTGTCCCCGCTGATCAGCTCAATTTAAGCCCAGCATGCCTTTAAGCCAGCTACCTCGAACTACATTGTGAGGATGTCCACCACCTTCCCCAGCACCATCGTAGATGTGTAGATCACACTGGGGAATCCGCTTCGCCAGCTCTTCACCCATAGCCACAGGGCACTGCCCGCGGTCCCTGGTGCCAATGCTCAGCAACACCGGCACATAGACCTTCGCGGCAATGCTCAGCGGGTTCAGCGGAGACGTGTCGGCAAGCACAGTACCTCTTCGGTGGGGATAAACCCGCAAGTAATCGTTCAACTCGCCTAACGGGTACGCCGTAGCCTCTCCCAGGATATCAGGATGGCCCAGCATCAACGGCACGTCCGCAGCCACCGCCATCACCGTGGGACATTGAGAGGCTACTGCCAACGCCAAGCTCCCACCCAATCCAGCGCCGGTAATGGTCAGGGCCGATACCGTTGCCACCTGCTGGGTTAACAGTGCATGGACCGCCCGCAATGCATCGGCGAATACCTGGCGCATGACGTAGGTTTCCGGAGTTTCAATCCCCTCGGTGAGTAGTCCTGGATATTCGGCCTGAAATGGTACGTCGCTGTTTCGTTGACCTCTGTAGGTCGGATTCATCACGATGGCTTGACTGCGCAGCGAAGTGTAGACGATGTCGTGGACACTTCCATAGTCAGGCATGCGTATCAACGCTGGATATGTGCCGCCGGCTAGGGGCACTGAGAGCCAAGCAAATAAGCGGTAACCGCCGAGACCCGTGTAACGCATTCGGTACACAGTCCACTCAGGTTGGGAATAGAACGAGTCAACTTCTAGGGATATTTCCAATGGGATAACCTGCAAGTTTTCCCGATGGGATTGCCAGAAGTCAGATATTTCACTATTCATACTATCCAAGGTAGTCACGGCTTTGCTCCCTGCCCCGAAATCAAACCGAGCTGACCTTCCAGCCAAGCAGTTTCTTTGGCCGTGTATTCGTGGGCGTTGCCATGCCCCGAATCGGGAAAAAGCCACAATTCTTTTTCACACGTCAAGCCTGCATAGGCAGCATAGCTCGTCTCCGGAGGACAGACCTCGTCATCCAAGGCAATTCCTACCGCCATGGGGCACTCGATACGGGACACAAAATTGACGGCGTCGAAATAGCTTAACGTTTCCAGCATTTGTTCCTTACGATCCGGCCACGCCCTAACGTAACAGCGCAACTCGTCGTAGGGGTAACTACGGAGCATTTCCAATGTCTCTGGGAAACAACACAGGAATGGGTATCCAGCAACGCCACCTTTGATTTCTGGCTTCAGGGCTGCGGTGATCAGGGTCAGACCCCCACCTTGGCTGCTTCCCGACGCGTATATGCGATCCGTGTCCACCTCCGCTCGGGAAAGCAAAAAGTCCACTCCCCGTACACAGTCGGAGATTATGCCGCGGTAGCTATAGGTATCGCGACTTTCGATGCCGTGCGTCAGCACTCCCGGGTATCCCGGGTTGAATTGCTGGCTGCTGCGCAACTTACCCCTGACCGCTACGGTAATGGTGATGACCCCCTTACGTCCCCAATCCCTTCTCAGACCGGGCTCGCCCTTATAACCCGGAAACTGTATTACTGCCGGAAATGGACCGTCACCCTGCGTAGGCACACAATACCATGCCGAAATGTCCAGCCCATCCAGACTGCGATAGGTTACCAGAGACACATCGACATCTTCATTAGACCTGAGGGGTACAGGAGACACCCTGGGATCCAAGGCTAGGTCGTCCAATTGCGTTAGTACGTCCAACCAAAACTCGTCGATATCTCCGGGCCTGGTTACCTGGCAACGGAACCTCTCCAAGTCGTCTTTGGTAGCCATATCACCTCGCTAATTCCAGCCCCGACATTTGGTTGTTGAAGTATCGCAGAGTTTAAGTGGGGCAGTAAACCCTGTCAATAAGCCCCAGATAGGTACCATACCTTGCTTCCGAGTTCCGAATTAAGGGATCGCTAATTACCCGCGACGCTATTGCACTTGCCGTTACGCCAGTGTTCTTCGTATCATCATAATTATCAAAGAGTAACCAGGTAATATTAAGCCCATTCGCTTAACATCCCTTGGTCATTGAATTAAGGAAGGTCAGATAATTATGAGCAATCCGATATCACCGGATATGGTGCGACACCTGAAATTGGTGGGAGAGCCCAGCCTATCTCCAGATGGCTCCGCGCTCGCTTACGCGCTCGCATGGGTGGATGAGGAATCCATGGAAAGCCGGTCAAGGGTAATGATGATGAACTTTACGACCGAATCATCTCCCAACAAGTCAGGACAAGGTCCCGTGGAATTCACCCAGGGCGATAAAGACAGAGCACCTAAGTTTTCACCTTCGGGTGATACCTTGGCGTTCCTCAGAAGTAGTGCGGAAGTCCCAGGACAAGGCGATGCGAAGCGTCAGATTTGGCTCATGTCCGCTGGGGGGGGGGAAGCCCGTCAGCTAACCCACGAATCGGGGGGCGTGACTGAGTTAGCCTGGTCTCCAGATTCCAGACAGATAGCGTTCTGCGCTGACGTGGAACCAGCACCGTCGGTTCAAGCTAACTCCATGCCGCAAGTCAAAGAAGTGACGCGCCTGCGGTATCGCTACGACACTTTGGGATGGAGAGGAGATGCTCATTTTCATATCTTCGTTTCCGAGGTGTCCAGTGGAGCAACAATTCAATTGACCGATGGCGATTGGGACGATTTCTCTCCGGTATGGTCACCAGACGGCACCAACGTAGCGTTTATCTCCGGGCGCGGCGCAGACCGGGACAAATATGCCCTAACCGAAGCCTATGTGGTCCCCGCGGCGGGAGGTGAACCGCTGATGTGGTCCGAGGGATTATCAAGCGCGGGTGCCGTCGCATGGTCTCCAGACTCTTCGTCATTGTTAGTCATCGGTTCCGACGTTCCAGGATATCTGGGCTTGTGGCAAAGCTGGCTGTACGTATTGCAGGAAGGGAAGCCACCTCGACAGTTAACAGACGATTTGTATCGTCCATACCTAGGTTTCCCGGGTATCACCCCTCCACCCGAATTACGTTGGCAGACCAACAATCGCATACTCTATTTGGGCGAGCGACGGGGAGAATCCTTCTTACTTGAACTTCCTGTGGAGGGCGGCAACCCCCAAAGCATAATCAGCGGTGGTTTGATATCCGGCTTTTGTCTGGACTACGTTGGCGAAACTGGCGTTCTACTTCGCTCCACAGCAGAATCACCAGCCGACCTTTACCGCGTCGAGTTGAAGTCTCACACTGACATTCAACTGACCTCACACAATTTGGAATATCTCGAAGGCCATCCTGCGGCCAGGATGGAGAAGTTCTGCATTGATCGCGAAGGCACGGAAATCGAATGCCGGCTTTTTCTCCCGCCCGGATTCGACGCTAATCGGAAATACCCCCTGGTTTTGGACATCCACGGCGGTCCCAACGGCGCGTTTTACGACTCCTTTGTGGCATGGCAGCAAGTTCTGGCCACGGACGGATATCTGGTACTGGCAGTAAATCCTAGGGGATCATCAACCTATGGAAACGACTTCATGATGGCCGTACTGGGAGACTGGGGAGGAGACGACTACCTTGACTTGATGGCCGCCGTGGATGCTGTCTCAGATCGCCCATATGTCGACGCAGGCCGTATCGGAATTCACGGTTACAGCTACGGCGGTTACATGACCAGTTGGGCTATCGGTCACACCGACCGTTTCAAGGCGGCGGTGATTGGGGCCCCTTGCATTGACCTTCACAGCATGTACGGCACGTCGGACATCGGAATCAGTTTTGGGGAGCTGCAGTGGGAGTGTTCAGTGGAGGAGGCCCAGGTGCATGGCGTTGCTGGCATGGAGAACCTCAGCAGCAAATTATTGCAGCGTTCTCCCATAACCTACGCACACCAAGTGCAAAGCCCGGTCCTATTGTTGCATGGGGAAGCCGACGCCCGGTGCCCAATTTCCCAAAGCGAAGCCTACTTCACGATGCTTAAACGGCTGAACAAGGAAGTCGAATTTGTGCGATTCCCTGACTGCTCTCACCTCTTTCCTCGCCTTGGGCACCCCAAGATGCGGGAGGAGTACCTGGCACGAACCCTGGCGTGGTTTCAGCGATACGTGTAAGGACGGATCGCACGCCGCTTACCGCGCATAGTGAGCTAGTTGAACCATGCTCATATGGTATATTCCGACCGGGTACTACAATGCATAGATAGACGGCAAAATTAGTCAGTAAGGCAACTCTTCGGAAACCCCCATTGGGCTGGCCTCTCAGTGTTAATTCTCCGTAACCAGCTCGGTTCATGTGAGCCCAGACTATCACCACGGTCTCTGAATCGATATTCACCGATGCTCTGGATTGCAAGAAGAGCTGGTCTCCAGAATGGGTGTGCAACAAAATGCGCTGATACAACAGAC
>Ga0310342_100003404_pt1 | contig 10450 bp, 8 predicted proteins | sample S15DNA20500_MG_FD_206155 | JGI IMG/M metagenome (GOLD analysis project Ga0310342, IMG submission 206155) | Marine microbial communities from station ALOHA, North Pacific Subtropical Gyre - S1503-DNA-20-500_MG | ecosystem: Environmental > Aquatic > Marine > Oceanic | place: Pacific Ocean: North... | reverse complement strand
GTGGACCCACAGGGTCATCACCGCTGCGACAGACTTGGGCTTTGCCGTTTCCGCGTGGACGCTCTGCTGACGAAACGGGTTCACGGCGGGCAGTGCCAGGCCGAGAGCGCTAGTAGAGAGTCGCGCAAGAGCTCCACGTCGGGCGAGGTGATCTGTGTGTCGGTTCATGCCAATTGTCTCCGCTGGGTAATTTCGGGGGCTCTTCGACGCCCACCCGTGTCAGGCTTGTATCCGTGGAGTTTTATTCTCGATGGACTCTCCATGATAGGAGTTTCCGGCCCACTGACAGATAGGAATTCCAATACAAGTAGCGGCCCAGAATTAGCCCTCGCAGGCACCTCTCATGGGTAGGATGGCGGTGTCTGGTAAACATCTGAGCCAGATTTCCGGAGTTTAAGAGCCGATCCCCGTGATCACCCATCTAACGAAGATAGCCTTTGGAAGTAGCGCGATGCTGGTCATGGAACTTGGCTGTACCTGAACCGACAGTTGCATCACCGAACCTGAAGAATACGGTTTTTCTGCTGATTTTTGTAGGTCGTTCGAATCCTGCCGGGGTATTGCTGTACATCAAGAATCGTCGGGAAAATTAGACCTTTGGGCGCAACCGACAATCGCAGAATTCGAATGTTTAAACGGTCCAAAAAGGCCATGGTGCTGACGGAGGTTTACATCGGCGAGGGAATGAGAGTGGCATGGAATCAGCAGGTCCCGTTCCGTCAGCCCGGTGCAAGTTCTGGAGATGGGAGAAATAATGAACCAGGACAAATTGATGCTGGCGCTCTTTTTTGTAGTCACCTTGGTGACTACAATTCCCGATTCGTGAGGTGAGCTGACGCGGACACTGGTGCTTGCCGATTTTGAGCACCAGGAGGACCTGCAGGGTCTCTTGACGTGGGGGCTCTCGATCTCCTTGACCGACGAGGCGCGGTCACCGGAAAGAGTGCGCTGGAAGTGAAGGTGAGGTTATTCAAAGTCCATAAAAACCAACGGCCTCGTGTTCTTCTCGGCACGGGTTTCTTCCTCGAAGCTTTTGTATTCATTTCGCTTTGTTGATTGAACACTCGCGGGAGAAACAACAAGGAATCGCGAGGCGGACAACAAGACACACGATCTTCCAGGAGCATTCAAATGGACTATCGTCCGAGCATCATCTATTGCGCCGTGCTAATCGTCACTGCGAGCACTTTCGTCTTGGCCAGTTCGCCGATATCCGCTCAGGAAACCCAACCGGTTGGAAGGACGGAGGCAGATCAGCAACGCAATGCGAAATTGCTGAAAGGCTATGACTACAGCAAGTATCCCGCCGGAATTACCGGGTACACGGGACAAGACCGCCAACAAATCGTCTTCGAACGTCGCGAACGTGCAATTCGTGTGCGCGTCGGTCCGCGGGGGAACTACAAAGCGGGATTCGCCCAGTTGCCCAATGGCAAACTTGTGTTGGCAACCTGCCGCAACAACAACGATTCCGACCCGACAAAGAAGCGCTTCCTGATTCACGTCTACGAGTCCGCCGATCAAGGACTCACCTGGCAAGAGATCAACGAGACGCCGTTATTCGGCAAAGAGCCAAGCCTGACGGTGTTGCCCAATAGCATACTCGTGATGTCGGCGCAGAAGGGGTATTTCGGGCCGGGTTCGAAGTACAAGGAGTCGATCAACATGGCCCGCAGCTCGGACGGCGGACGGACGTGGGAATTGTATGATCTTCCCGGAGCGGACTACCCGCGCAACATGATCGTAGAAAAGGATGGCACCCTTTTGTTCGTCCGCGCGGTGAAGTCTGATTGGAGCGACAGCGGCGACGGCAGCCCGAACTTACAGTTGTGTCGCTCGAAGGGCGGCAAAACGTGGCAGTTCTCAGAAGGCGCCGTCGATTGGAACTACTCTACATTCGGAGAGATCTCGGCAATTCGGCTGAAGGACGGCCGACTGCTGGCTGCACTCCGCCGACAAATACCGGAGACCAAAGGCGAGGGTTTCGAGGATACCGTCATCACCGAGTCGTCAGACGACGGCAAGCGTTGGTCCAAGCCGCGCGTGATGGCCAACACGGCCGAGGTCCACGTCTACTTGACGCAGCTTGAAGACGACCGCATTCTGGCCACTTACTCGAACTATCACCTGCCCTACGGCGCATACGCGATTGTCAGCAATGATGGCGGAGAGACATGGGATCGCGATCATCCGATCCGCTTGTCGGCATCGGCCGATTTGTACGTCGGATGGCCAGTCACCTTACAGCTCAAGGATCGGAGTTTGATTACGGCCTCCGCGCTGACCGCGTATCTGCGCCAGCCGTCGGAAACCACTGCCACGGAAGTCGTCCGCTGGCGATTGCCGTAGTCGTTCCGCAGTTCAAATCCGAACCGGATTTCAATCTTAAGTTCGATGACGACATGTTTAAGAACGTGCAATTGCAATATGAGGCGGGGTCAAAAGAGACGGACTCGACTCCGTGGCTAACGAAACCGATACGAGAACAGGTCGGCGTCTTTGAGTACGAACCGCAATCGTACGGGCGTGGATTCCAATTGTTTTACGTTGTCGATGGACTTCCAGACCACCTCGCGCTGAATTTCATCACCGAAGATCTCGTGGCAATCTGCCTGGGTGTAGCCCTCCAGTGGTCGTCCGTTGGCGTCCTGAACTTCGACCCAGATGCCGCCGGCTGCGGACGTCGAGTAGTTGATCACCAACTTCTCGCCGTCAAACACGAGCGGTTGAGTCACAAACTCGCCCCCCTTCAGTGGCGCTTGGACCGACACAAATCCGTCAATTCGAATCGAGTACCGACGAAAGTTCTGGCTGTTCTCAGTCCAGTAGCCCTCCGTGGCGTAGATTGACAACTCGTGAGGCGACTCGGGTTGATCTGATTCTGTGTTTAGGATTCCCCAGGAGATGATATTGTCGCCGTACACCCAGGAGTTGGTCCGGGATGGGCCCGGTCGGAGAATCGCCTCACCCCACCGTTTAAATGTCAGCCCGTCGCGACTGGTCATCATCAGACCATCGGTGACCGCGCTTCCATAACGTGGTGAAGCATTTGCGCGTTGGCGACGGAATTTCAGGTGCGGCAATTTTCCCGTCGAATCGACCCAGCCACGGTCGGTATAGCGCATGGGAAATCCGAACAGGATATGTGGCGCGCGATCGTATGGAGTGACTTGGTTTGTGTAGAGGTGCTCTTGCGGCGCGCTGGGAAAGATCAGCCATTCCGGGTCGCTCCATTTCAGAAAGTCCTTCGAAGTGGCCGTCTTGATACCTCGAATCCCATCCTGGAAATCACGGAAATAGGCACGGTACTCGCCGCGGACAGAGTCCCAAAACGCGAGATTCTGCGAATCAAAAGCGCCGTCGGTGATGATCAGCTGATTGCTGAGAGGCGAGAAGTGAAATCCGTCCGAAGACTGGAGGGCATAGAGTCCCCGCTCGTTTTTAGCGAGGATCACCGCCTTGTACCGTGCCTCCGGCGGGGCCTGCGGATTTGTGTCTTTGAAAACGGCAATGTGGGCAGGATCGACCGAAATCTCTCTGATGCTCTCGGCGGCTAGCACGATATTGTTTTGCTTCGACCCGCTGAATTCAACCAGTCCAAGTTTGGGTTTGGTCCAGTGAATCCCGTCCCGGCTTTCCGCATAGCACGTGAATGCCTCGTGCGGATAATTCACCTTTCCTTCGGAGTTCACATATTGAAGGCTACCAAAATACATCCGATAGTGATCGCCATCCTGAAAGACCGAGCTGTATGAACAAGCGTTGCCTTCCCACGGTTCGTCCGTGACAAATGCCACGTTGCGGCGGACAGGCTTGTGTAGCTGCAGACGAAGCGACGGGCTCATCGTGTCGATGAGGTGATCGTCAATCATGAGTTCCAGTCGCGAGCTGATATCGATCGGCTCGCCCGCGAGCAGTGGCGCACACTGCAGCAAAATGAGTACGATTGTGGAGCCCAATTTCATGGCAATGCCTTCTGTTGGTTATTGTGGGGAAAGTCGAGGTTGTGCGAAAATCGGAACGAGGCGTCAAGTCGGACGGACCTGGCCCCAGAATGATCTCCGCAACGTCGTTCAGCGGTCGTAGGTGTTCGTACGACACTTGATTTGTAAGGAGTCCTTTGACATATTTTTCAGTGAGGATTCGTGTTCCAAAACATAAGGCAAAGATGGCCGAAGAAAGGAGCGTCGAGGTTGGTTGTCTACAGTGCATGCTCCCATGGCGACGGTGGATGCTTTCGATCGTATTTTCCTGTTCAGTGATGGCTGTTGGAGCCGCTCTGATTTCGCTCCGCAGGCAGGTACCACATCTAGGTTGACCGAGCATGGGCCGTTTGTCCAGTGTCGTGAATGACTTGACCGATGTGTATCCTCCAACTACGTTAACCCATTGGAGGTTTTTTGTAGTGCGTACGCCACGCATCGAGCCCTTCGCCATCATTGATCCGTTCGGCGATATCGGAAATCTCCTGTGTCTTCCTCGCGATGACATTCGGGATAGGGTGAGTCTCTAACCCGAGTACCGTTAACGGGACCGAGACGGTATGGTTAGTGAAAAGGCCAGTTGTGATTCCCAGCGGTGCGGCAAATGATGCCGGAGATGACAACCCTGATGGGCGCCGATGGCATCAATCTCTGCTTCACGCGCGGGCCGCATCTCCTGTGGTACGAACAGCCGATTCTCGGTACTTTCCGCGAGATGTATGGCGAGGATACCCGAAAGGTGGACCCCAAGGATTCGCGGCTGCACAGAGTCCGAGCCAGTTTCATGACCGACTTCATGCGCCAGAGGCTCCGGGTCCTGGACGAGGTTGGTGCCCCAAAGGCAATCGCCTCGAGCTTTCGATCTGGGCCTGACCGCACGACAAACCCGTTGGATTGGGAGAGACACCTTTCGAAGAGGGCCTGGACATCAAAACCTGGATTCAAGAAGGTCTACCGGGCAGTGTCGTCTGTAGAAGAGATATCGACCAGGAGTTCTTGAGGCTTCCCAAGGCGAACAACTACACCTACTATCAATTCACCGCATCTCGTTTCGGGGCAAGAACCGACTCGACATCCGTTTGAGAGCTGAGTTGCACGAAAAATCACTATTCGACGGCTGAACAACGCTCTGCTACAACAGGGTTGTTTTCATTCGAGTAAAAATTGGATATCGCCACCAGGGAGAAGATCGGCTTGACAAAGTGTTTATGACACGCTCTAAGAAAAGGGTGCCGACTTTTCCTTTCGACGGTCCTGGTGGCCGTGACTCATGTGTCACCCGCCATGGTAGATGAGGTGCCGCCGGTGTTGGAATGGTGTCACAAGTACGGGGGCGGGCGTTGCGGACGTCCGCAAGACGGGTTTGCGACGTTCGCTACCAGCAAATCATGGTCCCCAAGCAAAACAATCAGTTGGGCGCGTAAATTTTTTTCTAAAATTGCCGGAAGAATCTTGAAAAAGGGGGGCTGTCGACTAAGTTAAAGGGATGATAGTGATTAAAATAACTATCAGTCTTAGTGGAACTTCCAGCGACAGTCCGCTGGAAAAGGACCAGTCGACACAGTTAAAATTCGGTGTTTTTTTGTCGTTTCCGATACGAGTGTACTGTGAGGTTCGTAGCTTGGAGGTGAGGCTGTAAGATCTGTTTCATTAGCACCCCATTTCCGACGACGTAGCGAAAGGGATCAGGCATGTTTGCCATCCAGGGAAGATCGGCTCGGTTCTGCGACGGAGTTTCACGGCGCGATTTCATGCGGCTTGGCGGGCTCGGACCGTTGGGCCTCACCCTGCCCAATCTGTTCCAGGCGCAAACCTGCCAGGCAAAAATGTCTTTGTCAAATTCGTCGCCGACGTTTGGCAAAGCAAAACGTTGTATCCTTTTGTACATGTGGGGTGGTCCGCCACATCATGACACGTTTGACCCCAAGCCTGACGCACCAGCAGAAGTGCGAGGAGAGTTCGGTCCGATCCACACAAATGTGCCGGGAATTTTGGTCAGCGATCATCTGCCACTTGTTGCACAACAGGCGGACAAGTACACGATCCTGCGGTCGATAAATCATAACAACGGAGACCACATTGCCGTGAGCCACGACATGCTGACCGGCAATGTTTACACAAAGACATCACCCATCGTCACGTCGCGGCGCACGGACCATCCACATTTCGGGGCCGTGGTAGCTCGCCTCAAATCGGTACAAAATGGTCTGCCCAGTTACGTGCAGTTGCCCTGCGTGCTGCGTAGCAACTCTGGGAAAGTGATCCCTGGTCAAAATGGTGGATTTCTCGGCCGCAAGTACGATCCGTTCATCGTTGACGCCGTCCCCAATAAAGCCCCCTCGCAGGACCCCGACTTCCAGCAGTTTACGCCCAATCTGCTCCGTTTGCGCAGGGACTTGACGCTCGGTCGTTTGGATCGGCGGCGCGGCCTCCTCGAAGAGATGAATCAACAGTTTCGGCAGCTGGAAGAGAGCCGGTTGTTCGACCAATTCGAAGAGAACCACCAACAAGCGTTCTCGCTGCTGACTTCACCGAAAGCCCGTCAGGCGTTTAACCTTGCGGCGGAGAAACCCGAACAACGCGACCGCTACGGTCGTCACACATTTGGTCAAGGTGTGCTGTTGGCCCGACGGTTGGCCGAAGCTGGTGTTCCACTGGTCACGGTCTACTGGCGCAACGGGCCGGTCCGAACAGACATTGGTTGGGACAATCACATTAATAATTTCCCGAATCTAAAGAACTGGCAACTGCCGCCGCTGGATCGGGCTCTGTCGGCGTTGCTGGAGGATTTGTCCTCAAGCGGTTTGCTGGAGGAAACCCTGGTCGTGTGGATGGGTGAGTTTGGTCGTAGCCCGCAGATTGACTCGAACGGAGGTCGCCAGCATTGGCCGCAGGTCTACTCGGTGGTTTTGGCGGGTGGCGGGATCCGTGGTGGTCAGATTTATGGGGCGTCTGACGGACAGGGTGCCTACCCCATGGAAAACCCGGTCTCGCCGATGGACCTGGGTGCCACGATTTTCCATTTGCTGGGTGTCGATACAAAGACGGTACTTTTTGATCAATTCAACCAGCCCCATCCGGTCTGCCGTGGCAAGGCTGTTGCGGGGTTGGTTTAGAGTCTCAGATGGAAACTTCTGCGCACGGAGTGCGCAGGTTCGAGGAAGGTGGTGTTTAGATGACGAGTCTCAAGTGAAGGCCGACATTCTATGCCACCCGACACTTTTGGCTTCGTCACGTGAAGAGTGTAGACCTCTACGGTGAGAATGGAAATGACAAAAATTCAGCCCGTAGCTGTGCTTCGCGGACACACGAATTGGGTCTACAGCATGGCCTTTTCTCCGGACGGTCAGATGCTCGCTTCTGGCGGCTGGGATCAGACGGTTCGCTTGTGGGACCTATCGACCGGTCATAAACACGTCACCCTGGACGGGCATCAGACGGAGGTTTATTGCCTCGGCTTTTCTCCTGACGGGTCGGTCTTGGCCTCTGGCAGTGCCAATAACGCCAGTGTTGTCAAGCTGTGGGAGATGCCTGGCGGACGTGAGTTGGCATCGCTGAAGGGACATTCCAACGTCATTCATTGCGTGGCCTTTTCTCCCGATGGCCAACGGTTGGCCTCCGGTGGATATGAAAAGATCGTGAAGTTGTGGAATATCCGCAGCCGCCAGGAGATTGCCTCCTTCGGCGGTCATTCCCAGCCGGTTTACTCTTTGGCGTTCTCACGAAATGGGAAGACTTTAGCAGCTGCTACTTCCGACACAGCGGTTACCATGTGGGACATAGATGCACAACAGCAGCGTCAGACGGTCAAAGGCAACATGAAGTGGTGCCATTGCATCGAATTCTCTCCCGGTCTGGAATTGGTCGCGGCCGGTTACGGCTCGTACGACGAGGCCCGCCGTTTGTCGACTGGTGAATTGAGCATCTGGAACCTGTCCACGGGCGACATCAAACAAACATTGCGTGGACATGCTAATTGGGTTTACTCCGTAGCCTTCTCGCCTGACGGAAATACCGTGGCGACTGGAGGTTGGGATGGCACGGTCATCCTGTGGGATTTAGATTCGGGTGACAAGCTGACAACGCTGGCCGGGCATACCGACATTGTACGCGCTTTAGCCTTCTCGCCGGACGGTAAGACCCTTGCTTCATCGGGTTACGACCAGACGATTCGAATCTGGAAGCCTTAAAAGATGTCAGGAACCTTGTCTGCATCAAACACTCTCTCGCATGACGCCTTTTTTATTTCGGACCAGCGCTGAGGCCACAGGGACTCTATTTAGTTCAGTCGAAGGTTCTCCTAATGTCGTCCGTGTGGGGCGCTAATGATGTACTCATGGGAAACCGCGAACAGAAAACGCACCTGCTCTCAAGCTGTCGGCCAACAGGAATCGATGAAATCTAACCGTTGGGTACGAACAGGTCATTCCTCACGGAGGTCACCTTTCCAACGCCTGCTCCAGATAACGCCTAAAGTCGACTGGGTCATAGATGAGATATTGGAATTCCATCGACGGGAGACGGTAGGGATCTGAGTCCTTGGTAATGAAACGGGTCGCCATCGGCGGGCCCCCATCTGCCTCGTCGTCGCCGGGGATGCCGACCAGTTCTGCGTAGCGAATCGGATGGCCATCGGCCTTGTACTCCGAGCCGATAATCCACAGACGTCCAAAGCGATACCGTTTTTTGACCTCCAGTTCGGCAATGGAACTCCAGCTGGTTCCGGTAAAAGCGAAGTCTTGAGGACGGAAGCCCAAGTGGTGCTCGATGAGATCGTCGCAACGATCCAGCTCGATTGCTATTCGCTCGCCGGTTGGATCTTCGACACTCAACTCAGACAGGTTGGGGTGACTGACTGTGTGCGCGCCAATGGACCAACCTCGATCCCGTAGCTCACCGATCTCATCCCAGGTCATGTGCTCTGGGAGCGGTTCAGGCCACGGCAGATCACGATCATAGTCGAGATCGTAGGGCCGGGTGTAGATGAACAAATTGCCCACGTAACCGTACTTGGCGAGCGTGTCATGAGTTTCGTACCGCATGTTCTTGACGGGATGGTCGAAGTCGAACATGATGGGCCGGTCAGGTAGATCGCCGTTTCTATCACGCCATTTGGCCAGCTGGTTGTATGTGATCGACGAAAAGCCCATCTCACTGGCCACCATCACCAGTGCATCCAGATGCTCCATTGTCAGTGGCCGGGCGCCGCCGTCACGAATCCCGTGACACATTGTGATGGGAATTCTCATGTGATCATCACTATCGGGGACTGTTACCGTCAATACTCTGTTCTTGCCTTATATACAGATGCTTGTGCCATGTCGAAAAAACGTTCTGCCCATCTGAGTACAATGGTCAGCGACACAAACCGTGGAACGTACTTCTCGTTTACCAGTTCTCTTAGTTTTCTCCAAAGTGTCATTTCAAGTTTACCCGCATAGCGAAGGATCGTCGATGCGCCAATCAATGTGTTTTTTCACGGCGCTCTCGTGGAGCGCCATTTTACTTAGTGTTGTTGAGAGCACCAGCAACTCGTACTTTGGAAGTAGGCATTGCGACGGCAAAAGCAATGGAGTGTTAACAACCTCGTCAAAATGATGTGCTGACCACAACCCGTGCCAACATGAGAAAAATTCTTTCAAACCCGGTCTCCGGCGTGATGAGCAAGGTGCCAGCGCTGCTCGTATCGGCCAGTACGTAGGATGCTGGTGGATCTGGGTTAGTCGTGTCCTGACGACCTTTCGTGACCCGGCCCTTTGAAACAATTCCGACGGTAACAAAAATCGCACCACCACGGAAAGGCCGCGGTGGTGCGATGTAAAGACGGTGTGTGTGTTGGTTCAGAAGTACTTTCGGAACAACCACCTAGGGAATTGATCGCGACCGTCGTCTCACAAGAGCACAACCAGCCAGACCCAAGGCAAACAGGGCGGCCGTTGAGGGCTCGGGAATGGTGGCGATGAAGCTTTGACTGTTGAAGTCGCCATAGCTGTATCGCCCCACGATATTATCACCGTCGATGCCGTAGAGGTAGGTACCTAATGCCTCCGGCACATCCACATCGAGCGTGGTGTAGGTCGTGCCGTCATAAAGGAAGCCGTGATCGACGCCGTCGGTACCGCGGTACGACCCAACAATATTGCTGCCGTCGATGCTGTAGACCTCGGTACGGCTTGCCTCCGGCACATCGATCGTGGTGTAGGTCGTGCCGCACATGAAGAGACAGAATTACGGCCGCATCGTCGACGTATCCTCCGGATCGGCCGTGAATTGCTCGCCCGGCTTTGCGGTTTACAGCGCGTCAAAGGCCGGTATGAACGCTTTGAGTCGCACACTGGCTGCCGAGGTGCGCGAGTACGACATCCTCGTCAACGCCATGAGCCCCGGTTTCCTGAAAACCGACATGAACCCCGAAGGCACGCGCCCGCCCGAAGACGCCGTTCCTACGGCACTCTTACTGGCCTCGC
>Ga0310342_100003403_pt1 | contig 10453 bp, 9 predicted proteins | sample S15DNA20500_MG_FD_206155 | JGI IMG/M metagenome (GOLD analysis project Ga0310342, IMG submission 206155) | Marine microbial communities from station ALOHA, North Pacific Subtropical Gyre - S1503-DNA-20-500_MG | ecosystem: Environmental > Aquatic > Marine > Oceanic | place: Pacific Ocean: North... | reverse complement strand
GGCTTCGATCCACGCGAAGGCCCGCTTCCATTCGGCGGGGAGTGATTCAGGCATGGCGGTGGGCGCGGTCATTCCTGTCCTCGCTTCTCGATATCGTCGAAGGAGGCGAGGATCCGCTCGAACCGGGCCGCGACCTCCTCGCGCTGCTCGGGATGCGTAAAGATGTGGAGATCGTTCCGCAGCACCGCGTCACGCACCATGCGCCCGACGAGTTCCGGGTCCAAGCCGCGCTCGATGGCCTCGACGATCTCCTGTCGGACGGGCCCCTCGTCCCCGCCGAGGTGGGCGTGCCGGTTGCGGCCACTTTGCACGATCTCGGTCGCGACGTTGCCGGGGCAGAGAACCGAAGCCGAGAGGCCCCAACTCTCGCCCTCCATCCGCAACGTCTCGCTGATCCCCACGACCGCGAACTTCGTCGCGACGTACGGGCCGAGAAACGAATAAGGCTGCATGCCCGCTGCGGAGGCCGTGTTCACGACGTGCTTCTCGCCCGGCTGCGCCTTCATGCGCGGAAGAAAAGCCTGCAACCCGTGGACGACGCCGTGCAGATTGACCCCGAGCACCCACTCCCAATCCGCGTCAGAGCTCTGCTCGAGCGTCTCGAACGTGGTCACCCCCGCGTTGTTGCAGAGCACGTGCGCCGCCCCGAAGCGCTGGTAGACATTTTCGGCGAGCGATTCGACGGAGCCACGGTCGATCACGTCGGTCGCGACGGCCAGCGCCTCGCAGCCCATTGCAAGAAGCTCGGCGCAGACCGCTTCCGCTGCATCCGCATCGATATCCGCGACCGCGACCCGCATCCCCGAATTCGCGAAGGCCAGGGCCATCCCGCGCCCGATGCCTCCGCCTCCGCCCGTCACGACCGCGACCTTCTCGTGCAAATCCTTCACTTCGACCTCGTTCGGATTGGATCCTGCAACCGCTGCAGGGCGAGGCCAGATGATAGCCCCACCACCCGGGTAACTGGCCTACACTTCTAGCCCTCGCGAACAAGGAGTTCCCATGTCCAATGCCGCCACCACCGAGCAGCCCTTCCACCTCCAGGGCAACTTCGCCCCCATCAAGGACGAGCTGACCGAGACGAAGCTCGAGGTCGAGGGTTCGATTCCGCCCGAACTCACTGGTCTGTATGCGCGCAACGGCGCCAACCCGGTCACCGGCCACTCGGATCACTGGTTTCTCGGCAACGGCATGGTCCACGGTGTGCGGCTCGATGCCGGCCAAGCGAGTTGGTACCGGAACCGCTACGTCCGAACGCCGTTCTTCGAGAATCCCGAGCTCTCGCGGATCGCCAACGACGGCACGATCGATCACATGCTCTCAGCTGCCAATACCCACGTGATCCAACACGCGGGAAAGATCCTGGCGCTCGAGGAGGGCTCGTTTCCGTTCGAACTCGACGGCAATCTCAACACGATCGGGCCGGTCACCTACGACGGCCAGCTCACGACCGCGATGACCGCACATCCGAAGGTCTGTGGCGAAACGGGAGAACTCGTCTTCTTCGCCTACCAACAGCTGCCCCCCTACCTCGTCTACCACCGGGCAACGGCCGACGGCAAGCTCGTGCAGAGCACCGAAATCAGCGTGGGAGGGCCCACGATGATGCACGACTTCCAGATCACCCGGAATCATACGATCTTCATGGACCTGCCGGTGATCTTCGACCTGCAGCTCGCGATCCAGGGCACCATGCCCTTCCGCTGGAGCGACGATTACCCGGCGCGCATGGGCATCATGCCGCGCGAAGGCGGCGACGGCGACGTCAAGTGGTTCGAGGTGGATCCCTGCTACGTCTTCCACACCCTGAACGCCTGGGACGAAGTCGGCCCGAACGGAGAAGAGAAGGTCGTCTTCGACGTCTGCCGGATCAGCGAGATCTGGCGCGAGGCCGGCCAGATGGCGGGCGACGGAGAGCAGACCCTGCATCGCTTCACCTTCGACCTCACCAACGGGACCACCCAGGAAGAGACTCTCGACGATCGCGGCATGGATTTCCCCTGCGTCGCAGACGCCCGGGTCGGCCTCCAGAACCGCTACGGCTACACGCTCCAGTTCGCCATGGGCGAGGGTGCTACGCCCGGATTTGCAGGCCACCTGCAGTTCGACATGAAGACCGGCGCGAGCAAGCTGCACAGCTACGGCGAAGGCGCCAACCCCGGCGAGCCCCGCTTCGTGGCAGCCGCAGGCAGTGATCCCGACAGCAACGAGGGTTGGGTGATGTCGTACGTGCACAGCGACACGACCGGCAAGAGCGAGTTCGTAATCGTGGACGCCGCGGATTTCGATGGAGAAGCCGTCGCGCGCATCAAGCTTCCGCAACGAGTCCCTTACGGGTTCCACGGGAGCTGGATCGCCGACTGAGAGGGCGTCGAGCACATGAAGACACTGCTCGACCGGCAGGCCATCGCCGACGTCCTCAGCAGCTACGCGGCGGCCATCGACGAGCGGGACATGGAGCGCTACCGCGCTCTTTTCGAGGCGGACGTCGAGGCAGTCGGGTTCGCGAGCGAGCCCATTCGCGGGGTCGACGCCTGGCTCGAATTCGTGCAGCTGCAGCTCGACCGCTTCCGCTCCACCCAGCACATGCTGGGCCCGCAACTCGCGCAAGTTCACGGAGACCGCGCGCAAGCGCGGACCGATCTGCAGGCCACCCACCTGATGAACGAGCCGAAGGGCGAACTCTTCATCCTGTGGGCCACCTACCAGACGGACCTGGTCCGCAACCCCGAAGCCGAGCACGGTTGGAAGATCGTCCGACACGAACTGATCTCGCGAGCCCGCCAGACGACGCGATGAAGGGCGTGGCCGGGCGGATCTAGGCCCACTCGCCGCGCACGACGTGCAGGAGCGCAAAGCCGTAACACACGAGCGCAACCCAGGACGCGGCCGGGAACCCGAAGTTCACCGCGATGGCGATTCCGAGCACCGAGGCCAGCACCGAAGCAACACCGTTCACCCCCCACGCGTAGGCGATCCCGGTCGGATACAGAGCCTGGAAGCGGCGCAGCCCAACGGGCATGGCCATGCCGAGAACCAGGCCCACCGGCATCAGAATGACGAACGCCACGACGAGGCGCACTGCGAACGGAAGCTCGATCAACGCGCGAAGCAGCGGCTGCAAGCCCAGGGCGGAGCAAGCGATCAGCACCAGCGCCAGCGTGAGAGCGCGGGTCAAGCCGCGCTTCGTGTCCCGGAAGCGAGAGGAGATCCACGAGCCCACTCCCGACGAGACGAGCAGGGCAGCCAACACGACGGATAGCGCGTAGGTCGGAAACCCCAGGAAGAGCACGAAGCGCTGCACCAGCACCACCTCGAGCAGCATGAAGCCCACCCCGATTGCGGCGAAGTAGGTGAGCGACCCCAGGCCGGGTCGCTGGCTGTGGGTCGTGATTCCGAGGGGCACGACGAACGCGACGAGCGAGAGAACCGCCAGGATCGCGAGGGTTACCATCAACAGCAGGAACGGCGAACGCGCGTAGTGATAACCGCTGCCGCCGGAGAGCAGTTGACCCCACCGGTGCATGTTGAAGAAGAAGGGCTTGTCGTCGGTGGGGGGCGAAATCTCGAGGGGATAGCCGGCCACGAAGGCCTCGAGGCTCGCCGCCTGTGCGAGATCCTTCCAGACGCCCGCGTAGGGTCCGCCGGGCAACCAGGCGGTTCCGGCTCCCCGGGATTCGGCGAGCGCCTGGACCTTCTCGATCTCGGCTCGCGTAAAGGGCTCGAGTCGCGCCAACACCGTTGCGAAGGGCGGGCCGAGAATGTCTCGTCCGAGCACGACGACGATGTGTTCGCCCGGGTTCTCGATGCCGCGACGCTCGAGAGCCGCGAGGGTGAGCACCGTGACGCGGATGGCCTCGTCGCCCACCAACTTCAGCAGCCGCGACACGTTCAGGATGCCGCCGGGCGCCAGGCGATCGAAGTAGAGGTCGAAGGCCTCGACGGTGTAGAGGTTGTTCTCGGTCAGCGCATAGCCCTGGGCGGCGTTGGCGCTCAAGGTGTCCGTAAATCCCAGGTGGATCTGGTCGTAGCGCTCCTGGCTCCGTGCAAGCACCGAACGGCCGTCACCCACCGTCGTCGTCACACCGTCCCGCGAGTAGGGAGCGTGGGACAATTCGCCCAGCGAACCGTCGACCACACCGACGATGCCCTCGTTGAGTTCGATGACATGAACGGGACGCTGGCCTAGAGACAGGGCCGTATAGATGTCTCGTCCACCGCCGCCACCGACGACCAGAGCCTTGCCGGGGCCGGTGATCTCGTACCCGATGCTCTGGGGTCCTGTCACCAACTCCCGCCAGCCGGGAAGCTTCGATTCGTCGACAATCGGGACGGGCGCGTACACGCGGTCGTAGACAACTGCCGCAAAACGTTCGTTGCCCCCGACGTGCAGCCCCAACACTCGAGCCAGCGGTGTCCAACGGTCCGCATAGAGACGGACGTTCGGCGGATTGCCCCCCAGCTGAACCACTGGCGTCGCCAGCGACACCGCAAGAACCACTGCCGCCAGCCCCGCCACACCGAGGGCCGGGCCACGCCTCTCACCCGTTGGAACGAACAGCACCGCCGCAATCGCGACGAGCATCCCCAGTGCGACGAGCAGCACCGGCGCCGGGCCGAGCCCGAGCACGGGCACGACCACGAGGGCGCCCAACCCCGCGCCCACCAGGTCGTAGGCGTAGACACGACCGATCCATTCCGTGTAGCGATCGATCATCAGTGCCACCACGACGCCGGACGCAAAGGACGGAAGCGCGGTCACCACGCAAGCCAGTGCGAGGTTCGCGATGAAGCTCGGGTCGAGGCTCTTCTCGGAACCGAGATCGAGCCGAACGAGCACCAACGGCACGAGTACCAGAAGCCCCGCGAAGATCGCGCTCCAGCGCGACAGCAGGACCTCGACGCGAGCGCCCTCGAACCACGCCGGCCGCACGTAGATGAGGAGCGAGCCCGCTCCGACGCCGAGCATCGCGAGCGAGATCGCCAAGAAGCTGAAGTGGTAGGCGAGCACCGCGGAGAACAGGCGCGTCACCACCACCTGGAGCATCAGGGTGCTGGCAGTAACGATCCCGAGCGCGACGAGCGTCCTGAGAGACGGCGCTTGCATCCGCCGCAGCCTAGCGCCGAGCGGCGAAAACGGTGGGAAAAGCACGAGCTTGCAAGGATTTGCCGGGCGGTCAGACTCCAAGCTGGCCGGTCGCTCTCCAAGGAGCCCCGATGATCCCCGATCGCTGGTACCCGATCCTCGAGACCTCGAAGCTCGGCAAGAAGCCCGTCGGCGTGAAACGGCTCGACCGAAAGCTCGTGCTCTGGCGCGATGGCAGCGGTCGCGCCGTCGCGATGCCCTCGAATTGCCCCCACCGAGGCGCGGCACTCGAGCAGGGACGCGTGGTCGACGGCGAACTGGCGTGCCCGTGGCACGGCTTCCGCTTCGCCCCGGACGGAGCCTGCACGCTGATGCCGTGTGAGGGGGTCGACGCGACGCCGCCTCGGGCCATGGGGCTCGAGACCTACCGGTTGCAGGAGCAACACGGGCTCATCTGGCTCTGGCACGGCGACGCGCGCGAGGAGCTTCCCCCGGTCCGCTTCTTCGACGACCAGGTGGGCAGCGAGTTCCGCGCGACGTCCCAGTCCTCCTACGTCCTGCCCTACCACTACAGCCGGATGGTCGAGACGAACCTCGACTTGCACCACTCTCCCTTCCTCCACAGGGGTTTCTTTCCGAACAAGCCCCGGGTCGATCCCTTCGAGGCGCGCATCGAGGGCGACCGGATCTATACCGAGGGGACGATGCGGCGCGAGGATGCCGAGACCGGCTTCGACCTCCGAGTCGACTGCCTGCTCCCCAATCTCGGCTACATCCGGCTCGGCGCGAAGCTTCACATCGTGATCGCCGCCACGCCGATCGACCACGACCACACCTGGATGTGGTTCCGCTACTACCAGGATTACACGCGACTTCGGCCGATCGGCCGGTTCATCTCGTGGGTGGCCATCCAATCGGAGATGCGGGTCGTGCAGCCCCAGGACTGGCGGATCTTCGAGGGGCTGCCGGAGGGCAGCGTCGACGACGCGCCCTCCCACTTCGTCCGCGCCGACCAGGGAATCGCGCTCTACCGCAGGCGCCGGCGCGAGTTGCTCGACGGGGCCGCCAAGCGCACCCGAGAGGTCGACTAGGCGCGCGGCTTGAGCTTGTAGCGGATCGGCAGGTGCTTCACGCCGCCTACCAGGGTCGAGCGCAGGCGCTCGACAGGGCCCGCAAGCTCGATCTCCTCGATGCGCGGCAGCAGGTGCTTGTAGGCGACCGCCATTTCGAGCCGGGCGAGGTGGGAGCCCGCGCAGAAATGCTCGCCGATCCCGAAGCCCAGGTGACGGTTCGGGTTGCGGTCGATCCGGAAGCGGAAGGGATCTTCGAAGACCTCCTCGTCGCGATTCGCCGAGCCGTAGAAGAGCGCCACGGCCTGATCCTTCTGGATCGTCTTGCCGCGCAACTCGTAGTCCTCGGTGGCGGTCCTCGCGAAGTGGATGATCGGCGTCGACCAACGCACGCACTCTTCGACGGCGGGCTTGAGCAGTGACGGATCGTTCTGCAACCTGCGGATCTCGTCCGGGTTCTCGATGAAAGCCAGCATGCCGCCGCTGGTGCCGTTGCGAGTGGTCTCGTTGCCCGCGACCACGATGATCAGGCACCACGCGAGGACGTCCATCAACTCGAGGCGCTTGCCGTCGTACTCGAGTTGGGTGAAGAGCGTGATCAGATCATCTTCGGGCTTCTTGCGCTTCTCCTCCACGACCTGCGTGAAGTAGGTGAAGAGTTCGACCATCGCGGTACGCGCCGACTCGCCCGGATCATCGGCGGTCTGGAACTCCTCGTCGCCGGCTCCGATCACGCGGTTCGTCCAGTCGAAGAGCAACGGCCAGTCGGACTTCGGAACACCCAGCAGCCAGCCGATCACCGCGATCGGAAGCGGCGCCGACACCTCGTTGACGAAATCGCATTCGCCCTCGAGATCGTCCTTGACGAGTGCATCGACGATCTCCTTGCCGATCTCCTCGATGTCGCCGTGGATCTTCTGCAACGCCCGGGGCGTGAAGCGCGTGCTGATCATCTTGCGGAAGGCGCCGTGCTTGGGCGGATCCATCTGGATGAGAGTCGCCGGGAACATCTCTCGCTCTGCGGAGTCGGGCTCGGGGACGTGACCGATGGTGAGGCGCGGACTGTTGAGGAAGATGTCCGGGCGCTTCGAGATCTCCATGATGTCGGCGTGCTTGGTGATGGCCCAGAAGGGCAGACCTTCGGTGCGGTCCCACCAGTGGACCGGGTCCTCGGCGCGCAGACGCGTCCAGACATGATGCGGATAGCCCCACTTCGCATAGCCATCCGGATGGATAATGTTGAAATCGTCCGGCGGTGTCGTCGGACTCGCCTCGGCTGCCATCGTTCCCTCCTGAGCACTTCCCCTGAACGATTGTAAGTTAACTCGCCGGATCGATGTTGATAGTCTGAAGGGGATTCAGTCCGGAAAGAATCGACTGGGCCCGCGCCTCGAATCCCTGCTTGTACATCGGGTCGGGGAAGATCCAGAAGCGACCCTCGCGAATTCCGTCGAATGCATGGCGGGCGAGTTCGTCGGGAGGCATCCCGGCGCCGATTCCCTCCCCGACTCCCTGGACGAATGCCCGCTCCGACTCGGACCCCAATGGGCTGGGTGCACCCTTGTCGGCCGGACGGATCCGCTCCGACTCGGCAATCCCGGTCGCGACCGCGCCCGGGCACAGGCACGAGATGCCAACCTCGACCTGCATGGCGACGAGTTCGTGGTAGAGCACCTCGGAGAGCCCCACGACTGCGTGCTTCGAGACGATGTAGGAGGCCAGGAATGGGCCCGTCAACAGCCCGCCGACGGACGCCGTGTTCACCATGTGGCCGGGCTGCGATTGCTCGATCAGGATCGGCAGAAAGACCCGCGCGCCGTGGATACACCCGAACAGGTTCACGCCCAGAACCCACTCCCAGTCCGCGGCGCTGCGCTCCCACGCACAACCCCCGACCATCACGCCGGCGTTGTTGAAGACGAGATGGATCTGCTCGAACTCCGCGCGCGCCGCGTCCGCCAGGGCCTGGACGGCCTCGAACTTCGAAACATCCGTCGGCACCACGATCGACCTCGCACCCCGATCGACGCAGAGCTGGCGCGTCTCCTCGAGGCCCGCCTCGTCGATGTCGGCGAGGACCACCGACATGCCCTCGTCTGCACAGCGTAGTGAGAGCGCGCGCCCGATCCCGCTCGCGGCACCCGTCACCACCGCAGTGCGTCCCTGAAATTGGTCCATCTGTATACCTCCTGCTGACGACGCTAGACGTCGAGCCAGCTCGGCACCGGCAGTCCCTTCTCCTTCAGGAAGACCGGGTTGAAGAGCTTGGACTGGTAGCGCGTGCCGAAGTCGGCAAGCACGGTCACGATCGTGTGACCCGGGCCCAGCTCCCGGGCGAGGCGGATGGCACCGGCGACGTTGATGCCACTCGAACCGCCGAGGCAAAGGCCCTCTTCCTTCAGCAGGTCGAAGACGATCGGGAGCATCTCGGCGTCCGGGATCTGAAAGGCGTCGTCGATCGGCGCATCTTCGAGGTTGCCGGTCACGCGCCCCTGCCCGATCCCCTCGGTAATCGAAGTGCCCTCGCCCTTGAGCTCCCCGTGCTTGATCCAGTTGTACATGTTGGCACCCATGGGGTCGGCCGCGACGATCCGGATGTCCTGGCTCTGCTGCTTGAGAAAGATGCCGACCCCGGCGAGGGTGCCACCCGTGCCGATCGCACACGTGAAGCCGTCGACCTTGCCGCCGGTCTGCTCCCAGATTTCGGGGCCGGTCGAGCGCACATGCCCGTTCCGGTTGGAGACGTTGTCCCACTGGTTCGCATAGAGGACGCCCTTCGGCTCGGTCTTCGAGAGCTCTGCTGCGAGACGTTCAGCCTGGTGGACGTAGTGGTTGGGATCCTTGAAGGGCACGGCCGGAACACAGCGCAGTTCTACACCGCAGAGCAGGAGCATGTCCTTCTTCTCCTGGCTCTGGGTCTCGGGCATCGTGATGACCGTGCGGTAGCCGCGGGCGTTGCCCACCAAGGCAAGGCCGATACCGGTGTTTCCGGCCGTACCCTCCACGACGACACCCCCCGGCTCGAGGCGTCCATCTGCCTCGGCGTCGAGGATCATGTAGAGAGCGGCGCGGTCCTTCACCGAGCCACCCGGGTTCAAGAACTCCGCCTTGCCGTAGATCTCGCAGCCGGTCTCCTCAGAGGCCCTGCGGAGCTTGATGAGCGGCGTGTTGCCTACGGTTTCGGTGAAGCCGTCTCGTACGTTCACTGGGGGGTTCCTCTCCTTGGTTCTCTCACTGGGAGAGAGCCCTCTCGATCAGGGCCATGTCTTCGTCCGACAGGGAAAGCTCGCGCACTCTAGCAATGCCCGCATCACTCATCTTTGCGATCGTCTTGCGGGTGACATCCACGAGCTTGTCGTCACCCAGGCGATCTGCCAGCTCTCGGAACTGCGTCTCGATGAAGACCAGGCACAGGGCATCCTCGAATACCTGGACCTCCGGGTCGCTTCCCAGCTCCTGCTTGCGAACGATCGACTGCACCCGCCCGATGGTGGATTCGTCGTAGCCCTGCTCGAGCAGGATCCGCCCGACGTGTCCGGCATGCCGCTTCTGCAGTTCGCGCCGCCAGCGGTGATATCCCGCCTTGCCGTCGGGATAGTCTTCGCGCGGCACCTCCCAGCGGCGGATGTGGTGGGCGCGCGCCGCCAGCAGTAGCGGGTCGCTCGCCTCCGGGTCGAGCTTTCGAACCCAGTCGCTCGCCAGCACCGCATGCGCCAGCTCCTTCGGTCGCTTCTCGCCGCGGATTTCGATGCGCTTCGGGTCCGCGGCGTTCTCCGCGTCGATCGCATCGATTGCGGCCTGCAGGCGATCCGCCATCGAACTAGTAGTCGCTGAGGCTCGGGTCGATACGCTGGATCCAGGCTCGGATTCCGCCCTGCAGGTTCCAGACGTTCTCGAAGCCCGCCCCGCGCAGCGCCTTTACCGCGGCGGCGGAGCGGCCCCCAAGATGGCAGTGCACGACGATGTGAGCGTCCGGGTCGAGCTCACCGATGCGCTCGCCGAGTTCGGCGAGCGGAAGCAACTTCCCGCCGATCTCACAGATCTCCGCTTCGTTCGGCTCGCGCACGTCGAGCAGCAGGAAGTCGTCTCCGCGGGAGCGCATCTGCTCCAGCTGCTCGGCCGAGAGGTCCCAATCGCTCTGGCCCGGAACCGCCGGTCCGGGAGGATCCGAGTCGGCCGCCGCCGACCCACCGCCGAGTCGATCGAGAAGAGTCTTCGCGTCGACCGCCTGCGAGGCCACGACCTCGAGGGTCAGCGGCTCGCGGCCGTCGTCGGTCGCAGCGCGGGAAACACCGGC
>Ga0310342_100003401_pt1 | contig 10453 bp, 13 predicted proteins | sample S15DNA20500_MG_FD_206155 | JGI IMG/M metagenome (GOLD analysis project Ga0310342, IMG submission 206155) | Marine microbial communities from station ALOHA, North Pacific Subtropical Gyre - S1503-DNA-20-500_MG | ecosystem: Environmental > Aquatic > Marine > Oceanic | place: Pacific Ocean: North... | reverse complement strand
GCAATATCACGAACATTATCGTCATGGAATCCAAACAGTTCACCTTCGTCTATTTCTGTTCCCAACTCAACGGCTTTGACCGCTGCATCAACCAAAGTATCGGCAAAGCCAGTTACGCCCTCTCGCCAACTCTTAATGCCATCCGATACAACATTTAAGAATCCCATCCCGGGAATCTTAGCCAATAGTCTAATAAGACCTTCAACGCCATACGTAAACGATGTTATGCCCTTTAAAATCAACTTAAACAAGTTGCCGAACATTCTAATAATAGCAATTATTATCGCACCGCCAGCCCTTTTGAAATGCGACAACGCTTGACCAAAGTCAAGTTTAAACAATGAGATAACCATTTTTACAATTTCAACTATTGGAGTGATCAAATTAAAGAAATAGTTCAAGAATGGCTGTGCAATATCTACAGCAATACCAACAGCAAAACCAACCGCCTGGAACAATCCAGCTATTACTTGCAAAAGTATCGTGATGGGCTTAAGAGCTGCACCTAAGATTCTACCTAAGGCCGCTCCTTGCGACCCACCCTTCTTGGCTCCAAAAGAAAACTTATTAAACAGTTCAACTATTGGAGCGATTATTGCCTTAATCCCCTCCATCAAAGCACCCCATGCTTGCTTGAGAGCCTCTAGGGCGGGTGCCATAGCATTCTTAAAGTTCTCAAAGTCTCCCTTGATTGTGGCAAACATTGCTGCCCCAATACCAATAGCCAAAGCAAATGCCAAAGCAAGAGGATTAATAAACGTGAATATAGTCTTGAGTAATTTAATTGGCTTCAGTACCAACTTGAATACGCCAGGAATCTTCTGTAGAATACCAATAAATTTATTTCCTGCTGCTGGTAGCACCTTACCTAGTGTGTTGGCCGTACCCTTAAGGGCTTTGCCACCCAACTCTTTGGCGCCTGCCATTCCACCCGTAATGCGAGCCTTTCTTATAGTGGCGCCCATAGCCTGTGCGTGTGTTTGACGAGCTCCCCATAAAGGCAAGGCTCCTTGCTGAACACCGGCTGGGCCGAGGCGTCCAAGCCCACGTTTAAAGTCTGAAACTCCACCAGTTCTCTGATACAAATGCCCAGCTCGCTGTCCCATACGCCGCATTCGTGTTGACGCAAGTTTCGTGGTGCCGTGAACCATAGGACCCTGCTGGAATGGTTTCAGCCCACCCTGAGTCCCACCCATGCCACGCTTGTACGTGGAACGCATGAAATCGCTGCCCATCGCAGTAGGATCTCTAAATTCTTTCATGAAAGGACGCATAAGTTGCCGCCCCTTTATTCGCATACGTTGTAAGGGAGTACCACGGCCCCGTAGCCCTCTTCCAGAGCCAATCCTCTGTGACAGACCTATACCTGCTTCCTGAGCCGCAGCTGCCGCACCCTTAGTTCTAGCAGCAGCCAACTTCAGTTCACCAGCGACAAGGCCTGAAGTTGCCGCTGTCTCGTTCAATTTGGCTTGCGTAACCATTAAAATTGCAGCCTGCTCTTGGTTTGCTGCAGCAATACCCGCTGTCGTACTTGATGTTATACTTGTAATAATTCTTCCAACAGCACCCATAATGATATTCAGAGTTTGACCAAACGCCATCTTAATAATAGCCATCATGTACAGGACAGGACCAAAAGCGCCCACAATCCCTGCAATAATAACAATCCACTTCTTTGTTGAATCACTAAGACTATTAAAAGCATTCACAAGTTTATTGACTATTGGAAGAATATGATCAACAAGCAGCATATTAATCTGACCACCAAGATCAGTCAACGCATTCTTCATATGAGTCTTAGCTTGCTGCATCTTCCAGGCATCAGAATCGAGCACTTTCTGAATCTCTTCCTCAGACATCTCTGCTGCATTCTCAACGCCAGCCATCTGAATAATCAAACCACGCAAGAACTGCGAAGTAACATTAGACATCGCAGTATTGTCCCGAATCATTGCCACAGCAGCATCCTTCATTGGCTGCGTTGCATGCCTAGATGCCTCAGCAAAATCTTTAATGCTATCAATCTTCAACCCGGCAAACGGGTCAACAGTAGACATACCCTGCATTATGCCAAGAGTCGTATCAATCTGATCGGCTGCCGCTTCCATATCCAACACAAACAACTGAACCTTTGCAGTCTGCCTAATACCAAGAATATTCTTGACGATATCGAATGCAGCAGCATCACTAATCTGTGTACGAATAGCGGTAATGCTGTCACCGAAACTAGCAATAGTTTCAACACCAACACCAGCCTCAAAGTTGAAATCTTCAAGAGTAGCGCGTGCCGCTGACACCTTATCATCAGCCTGCTTGGTAAGACTAGTCAGCCTCAGCAAACCAGTACGGAGAGCAGTAGTACCTTCATTAGCACTAACACCAGATGCCTTCATTGCAGCAAGTGCGCCAGCAGCTTCCGTGATCGTCAAACCGAACTGTGTCGTAATCGGAACCAACTTAGGAATAGCTTCTGCCAAGTCTGAAATTGCCAAAGCAGTATTGTTATTGACAATATTGAACAGATACATCTGTCCAGTTGCCTGCTTAGTAGCCTCAGCGAAACTAATAACTTCCCCACGTAAAGTTGCCATATTACGCATAGCAAACACAGTGGAAACAAAGATATCCTTAGCAGGACCAACATCAATCTGCCCCAAGATTGCCAATTCATTTGCAGCACTGGCTAGATTATGTAACTGATCTACAGGGAAACCGACGAGAGCAAAGTCTGCAGCAATGTCTGTAATCAAATCCCTAGAGACACCAAAGGCTTCAGATATCTTCAACAACTCATCAGCGACAGGCGCCAACTCTGATGTGGTCAAGTCGGCAATCTTCATAAGCCGAATCTCTGCCTCTTCTAGAGACTTGGCGAATCGGCTTGCATTCCTAATCCCGTTCAAGAATGGAAGCATACCAATCATAATGCTTCGACCCATGAACTGGAGGTTCTTACCTGAATTACGAACGGCTAGAGCGAACCCCCTCAAATCCCTAGTCGCTTGTCGGATCTTCATAGAGTGACTAGAGAACTGTTGATTTAATGCCCGCAAACCCACAATTTGCGCTTTCGTCTGCGCTTTCTGTTCTCTTGTCCGCTTATTTAACTTAAAATATTCTTTATCTAATTTTTTAACTAAAGCAGAACTAATTTTAGTAATCTGATTTAGAGATTTTTGATTGGCACGAACTTCTTTAAGAGTTTCAGCCTGCTTATCTAAAGCACCATACGCAGAATTGACAGCACTACGTAAGGCCGATAATTGACTTACCGCCTGACTTGCGTCAGCTTTAATTCTAATTACAGACTCAGCCATCGTTTACACCTATACACTATTCTCCCATTTTTGGTGTTATAAGTCTAGTAATTAGTGTTATCTGCTGCCTCTTCGACCTGAGTAATTGCCTCTTCGTATCCCAAGCCTAGAGGTGAATGTGTAATTTCAAATCCACTAGCGGCTTGTTTCCCGCCAGCAGGGGTAGTGGCCCCTCCAAATCCATAGTCATCATCATCTAGTTGGACCTCTGCGCCTTGAGCCATACCCAGCATCTTCAAATTCTTAAAATCTGATCTGCGACAGGCACTGACCAATAGAAGCAGCTCCTTCAATATGAGACTGTCTTCTAACTCTTCAAAAGATCTCCAGGCTCCTATATCAGCGAATACATACGCTTCCATATCGGTTAGTGGGAAATTATCCCAATCTAACTCTCCTTGATCGCTATCACCAGTATCCGCTGGTTCTATAAATTTGGGTCGTTGCCCATGGAAGCCGCCATAAGGTCACCAAAACAACGCAAATCCAAGGCATCTTCCAGAGCATCGGCATCATCTGCCAGCTCCGTGTCTACCTTGGATAGCGCTATGGCGGCTGCCGAAACCATATTGTCGATATCTTCATCAGATAGAGACTTGTTATCTTCAGTGTCTAGGTCACCCATTTTGTCCATTATCTTCATGAACCCACGAAGTTGCCTAATGGTAAGAGGCTTCACTTTCCGGGTTTTCCCGTCAGCGAAGACAATATCATAACCAGCACGAAGATCATCGTTCTTTGCAGCCATTAACTTTTCACACCTTTCTTGTTACTATATTATAACACAAATAATTCAACTTTATGCAGTTGAATCAATAATTTTGCCATACTCAAAGTTGGTATCGCCTACTGTCGGTAGAATTCGGAATTCAACCGGGAACGTAGTCGCCTCAGCACGCTTCATGCTATGAGAACTAGCAGCATATGAGATCGCACGCTTCGTTGAAAATGTGCGAGTCTTAGTTGCAGTCGCATCTGATCCTGGTGCAGTACCAACAGTCACAAGGGCACGCTCAAACGGATAAACGTTTTCAATACCGAACATAAACGTATTCGTGTTTGCACCATCCTGTTCCTGCTTAATATCAGCACCATTAGTACCGTCAACAGTGTCATCGTATCCCCAAGCGCGAGCAAGGTTTACCAATGTAGCTTCTGCAAGGGTCGTCTTAAGCATAACCTTCACCATAGACTGAATCACCTTAGCAGCGTCACCAAACTGATCGACTTCAATGTCAACCATATCCGGCTCCCAAGAAAGCTCTACACCGTCTTGAGTGGCGCCAATGTCTGCAGCAGCACCGATAGTGGCTCCAATAGCCACTGTCGCTTCACCAACAATAATATTACTTACATTTACAGCCATTTTTTTCCTCCTATTATTCTAATGTGAATAAACGACGCCCCTGTTTGTCACGCCAGTTAGACATGCTAACTGCCATATCCTCAGGAACCTCGTCTCTTCCTTTCCCCACTCCTAGACTATTTTGCCACTCGAAATAAAAAACCTTTTTTCTTATTTTAGCAACGTAGTCGCTTTCCGTACCTACATACGTAATAGCAGTATATCTCATTTCTAGTTATTATGCTAACTACAGGACGTTATATATCAACTCAAACGAGAGTACGACGGTATACCAACCCTCTTTTTCAACTGGCTCTTCTGAGAACGAACTGATCAATCTTGACGACAGAATCCTGTTCGCTGTAGATGTAATTCCTCCTGACTTAGATACGCTATCCCCTTCTGCAAGCAGTTTCATTAATCTATTTGAAAGTTTAAAGCATCTATCGGCATCACTATCATATATGCTATATTGCAGTACATCACTTCTGTTCCAATATTGCTCAACGCCCTCATTGAAAGGCTCCCATTGATAAACTAAAAATGGAACAGGGTAATCAGGATCACCATCGCCATATCCAATCAAAGGATATATGTCCATAGGGCTTCCTACAGACTTGCCAGCAAGAGATTGCAATGTTGCATCTGCTTTTAAAAATGTGTTAACATCATAAGCTGCTACCGACATTTACTTTACCGATCCCTTAACGCCTAAATTACCACCCATGACTCCAACACCTGGAACAACCTTGGCTATTTCTCGTCTCGTCATATATCGAACCCTTTTTTCAGCCAATTTTTCAATTCTTTTTGCATATGGTGGAGGCACAAACTTGCCCTGCCTTACGCTTCCATAGAGTTCGCCTGTTAGTCTATTCCTCATAGCCTTACCACTTCTAGGCTTAATTATTCTTCCGCCGCGTCGTCCCTCGAGTAAAAATTGCCCCTTCCTGTTCTTGGGTTCGACAGTAACTTCAAACATCGCTTTAGTAACAGGTCTAACCCGAACCTCCAAATAGTCAGCAACAGGCTTACTGTTCTCTTTAGTCTTTAAACCTTCTTCTACTTTCAATCTTCGCCTAAGATCAGCTTGAATTCTTGAACCAACAGTAGCCATAACCCGCGTAACGTTTATGCCGGCAGTTGCCAATAAATCCAACTGCTTCCTGACAGACGCCATACTTTTAGGATCGATATAAAAACTCTCAGGCATATTAACTGTCACCTTCTTTAACTTTTGCAACTTGAGCAATAAGATGATTTACTTTCCCGGATACACCTATCTTCTTTTCTATATCTAACATCTCTAATGGACCCGCTTCAATAACAGTTCCATCTCTATCTTTAAGATTTTTCAATCTATTATTATAAATCACTAATGCTTTATCTTCATGAGAGAAAATAATCTTATACGAATCCACTTCAGCAATATAACCAGATAACGTTCTGGAGCCGCTGCCGGATTGAACTTGCACATTGATAGTGCTATCCAAAGCAAATGCCGCCTTCCTCTGTCCGGCTGCATTAGTAGTTACAGTCTTAGTATGAACCTCAACTGTATTAGGAAAACGCAAATACGTTTGTTTCATTAGACCACATAATCCATAACATAGACTGTATAATCCATAAGGAGAATGTCTGCCTCAGTATTTCCGGTAGTGCCCAGGAAGTCAGCATCAAATGACATTCTAGTGGCATCTAAATCTACTGACATTATTCTGTGATTTCTATATTCACTATCGCTATTCATCATATCTGAAATTAGAATTTCAGATGCGCTCTCAATATTATGGGGAATATACTTCCATCCCCAATCTCCAGTAATTCGATAATCAGATTTATTGCTAAACCTGTTTCCTAATAACCTTTCATTTACTTTTGTAGTCGTCTTATTCTTAAACTGTAAATGCCAAGTAGACTCATAGTTTCCAAAACTTCTGATTTTTTCAAGATTTAAATTATCAGTAGTAGAAGAATCATGAATTAATAACTGGTCGCTATCTCCATAATCTGAATATACAGTCGATACCGAATACACGGGTTTGGGCAGATGTAGTGATCTCGACCCTGTTCCATCTAAAGTAATGGTCTTATTTGGGAAATTATAAAAATCCTGACCACAGTAGGTGTTAATTATATTTCGTACTTTCTTTTCATACGTAGCATACGATGCGCTAAAGCCACTCGATAAACCAGAATGAATTGCAAAAAAGTTTGTAGAATTGATGTACGGCTCATATACGAAAAAATATTGTGTTGATGTATATACAGTAGAGCCAACTGTATAACTAAATACAACTTTATGATTACCAGCAGATTCTAAATAATAGTTTCCAGATCCTGCTGCCTTTTCCCCATAAGTAATAGTGTATGTTCCAACACCAGTTCTGGTACAGTTGGTTGAGCCAAGAACAGTCTCTCCACTCCAACCATGTGTAAGAATAGCAGTAACGTCATTACCAACAGGATCTGCACTCAAAGTTAGAGTAAATGTTTTACTAGTATTAGCCTGAACTTCATCCATTTCGCATCTACCTCATTATATCACCGATAAAGTCTTGAACCCAAAGAGCTACTCGAGTTCAATAAAGATGCATTCACCAGGACAGTCGTCAGCTGATTCAATCGTCGCTTCAACTAATTCCTCTGGTACGGAGGCAACGCCCACAGCCATCTGCAGTTTAGGCTCAGTCTTAGGAGAACCCTCAGGCCCGTACAATGTGGGCCAAAACGCTTCCTTTACATAGGCTAATCCGTCTTCATGCATTTCAAATATGTCTGGAGCAATCTCCGCACACAAACCGTCTCCGGTACAAAGGTCTTGATCTATCCAGACCTTTATCCTGACATCTTCGTGCTTCATAGGTCCTTTATTTTATTATATATTATAATACACACAATAATCAGTATACCAAAAGAACCATAAATAAACGATTCAGCTATTTTAGTCAACACCGATCTAAAAATTACCCCACAAAGCTTCCCAAGTAACTGGGCCAACAACACCATCTGGCTTCAGTCTAGCAACTTTTTGAAAGCGTTTAACTGCCTTCCTGGTCCCTCTCCCAAAGATACCATCAGGCACCCCGGCATCAAAGCCAATAGCCCCCAATCGCTTCTGAAGAACCTTAACTCGTTCTGAACGCTCTTTATATCGTATCGCACTTAAACTTATTTCCTGTTTGATCCTATTTAACATCCTAACAATACCCAGCCAGTCTATCTTAGGAGTTTCCTTTTCGGCTGCCGTTTCAATGACTCCATTTTCAATTTGAAACCAACCATCCCCATCTCGAGGCTGATGGTGCCACCACTCACTAGAAACAGTGGGGTGAATACCATAATGTTTCGCTATGCTATTAACTTCCCAAGTAGTTATTCCTTTACCTATTAATCCAAAATCTACAGCATAAGAATAACCATCAGGCTGTTCCATATGGAAAGATCCCTTAAAGAACCCATCAGGACGCTGCCAGTCAGGGTTAGCAGCGAGATTACCCCGGCCTGCCCTGTATTTATCATATAAATATTTCTGTTTAGCATAAGACCTACAGCCAGATGTAACAGTTACACGACCCTTAATTTTAGGATCTTGAAAAAATTTTTCTAAACGAGCCTTAAATCTCGGATGCAATAAACTAAGATCTACCCTTGAATTACTTACCGGTATCGTCATTGCTATCCTCAGTTTCGTTTTCCTCAATATACTTCTTCTGACGCGCTACAACAGCACGCAAAACTGCCAACTCTAACTGCACTTTTCCATCAGGATAGTTTGACAATTCAGTAATAACCTCTTCCGCAGTCGGATTAAAATCCATTAAATTTCCTTTCCGGCCTCTAAGGCCTCTACTTTATCTGCTAAATCTCTCAGTTCTTCAGCTAATGAGGAACCAACTGCCGGCTTTAAGCCATGAGCGGCGACCGGCCCTGACAAAATTACCTTTTCCACTTCCGGTTCTGGCATAGTCTCAGCCTCTTCCGTTTCCTTTGCAGCCTCTTCTCTTGCAGCAATCATTTTAGCAATAGCGTCCCAGTCAATAGTAGGATCAAGTGGATCTGGACCCAAATTCTCTAATTTGTAATCGTAAATATCCCATGCCATATTGTCAGGAGATACCGCTGGGCCACCATAGTAGGCGTCGAGCCAAGCCCAATTAACTGCCGTCTTGTCAGTCACAACTAAATTATGCCTAACCCAATCCCCATCATCTACTCTAGCCCGAATAAATCCTTCATCAAAATCAGCTTCACATTCAAAGGGGACAGCGCCAGCGCCAATCGTTAGTTCCCCTACCTTCACAGAGTCACCCCACCTAGGAACCTGACCCAGGTGATAGAAGTACATACCAATAGGCATTTTGCCATCTTTAGTCTTCCCAAACCAAGTTCTAAACGAGAATCCGTCAGGACTTGGCCTTCTGTTACCATGCCCATAGGATCGACCCCTATCATCTTTCCATCGTAAGTCTGCAAATCCTAATGTTTTCCCCGTACTATCGGAATTCCAATTGCTGAGTGCCCTAACCATATAGGATACCTTCACATGGCGAGAAGGAGGCACCTCCTTGTAAAGAGCGCATCCATAATGATCGCCCTCGCGGAACATCAGTCGCAACGCATCACCACTCTTATAGGCGTGGTAGACTTTCCCCTTCCACGACTTTTCCCAACCATCTCCAAACGTTTCATGTACTAATATTGACATAACTCCATGATACCATAACCGCTGTACGATTGCACGCTACTCATCCTCTTCAATGGTCAGTCGGTACCATCCGTCGTGGCTGCTGTTGTAAACGGATGCCCGCACCACATAGTCACCTTCCGGTAGGTTGGTGCGAACAATCTCGCTGTCCCAAGTATCACTCACATTGTCAATGACTGCGGGAAGATCCGGCCAACCTGAACAATCGGTGCCAGCGTTTTCACATCTTATTACATGCGGAGTTTCGTCAGGGTCGGTGGCGTTGCTCGGCGGGTTGATGCAACCGTTTATCCCGGCACCGTTGTCATCACACTGTCGGCCACCATCGTCATCACTTTCGATCTGAATACCGACTGTGACAGCACTCGCATCCCCTGAATGGTTCCCGTCAGCAGAGTTGTTATCCTGATTCAGATAGATGTAGGGGTCGCCAAACTCATGGTTCCCAGCCACGAACTGTTGATAAGTCAGGTTCGTCTCAGCGTCGATACGGACGTTCGTTGTCTCTTCCAAAGAGAACTGAATCAAGTCAACGTCGCTTCGACTGCCGGATGAGACGATGCACCAGTCCCCCATGCCTGTCCAGCCACCCTCAGAGCACCCCTGTTCTACCTGTTGGCTTGCTGACGTACTAGCACTCGTTACAACATCTGCCGTAGCACTCGTTGTGCTGGCCTCGGTGTAGGGGTCCCCAGCAGTGGCCGTCGTTGTCGGATCGTCCCATGACTGCTGAGTGCTACAGCCGCTCTCTATCCCGTCTATATAGGTACAGGACACAAAGGCGACCCCGGTACGGGCCACAACGCTTGTTGTGTCCACGAGGGTATTGGTAACCGTCGTAGCGGTCGTAGTTTCAGTCGTAGTTTCAGTCGTAGTTACAGTTGTCTCCCAAGTGTGCCAGTGTCCGTCATTGGCATCACGACTCAATACGGCGGTCATATCCGTAGAGACTTCCGTACCGGTGACCTCTGCGTCTGTTACCTCAGAACTGGTAGCCGTACCGGTCTGAGTTGTGATGACTGAAGTCGACAAGGTTTCCTGTAGCGCCACGGCAATGTTTGTCATGGTGACGGTCGGGACATA
>Ga0310342_100003400_pt1 | contig 10457 bp, 8 predicted proteins | sample S15DNA20500_MG_FD_206155 | JGI IMG/M metagenome (GOLD analysis project Ga0310342, IMG submission 206155) | Marine microbial communities from station ALOHA, North Pacific Subtropical Gyre - S1503-DNA-20-500_MG | ecosystem: Environmental > Aquatic > Marine > Oceanic | place: Pacific Ocean: North... | reverse complement strand
AGGCTAGCGGGTGCGGTTGGGGAGGTAAGTTGGCAAGGTTGTAATCTACCTGACCCATTACAACTCCGCAAATCGTGCCAATTGGAAGGGGGCGGGTGAGTGGATTGCAGAAACTGCCAAGTCGCGGATGTAAAAGAAGCGGCACTTTAATATGATAACTATTGTATCGAGGGGAAGGTTGTTGATTTCACCGCCTTAGGAGCAATGGCTCCTGGGCAGGGACCAGGTTGATTTGAAACGCAGGGACTACATTCTGATAGGGGTCGGAACCGCGGGAACTCTGCTGTTGGCGGTATTCGTGTTGTTGGGCGGGATTGACCATCTCTCCAATGACGGTGGAGCCAACAAGAAGGTCGCTTTGCTGTCATTGGGCTTCTATTGGTTGGTGGGGGTTGTGGCAGTACTGGTAGTTCGTCATCGAACCCGGTATTGGAAACAGTTTTTACTGGCTGGTGTCTCTGTCCTGCTGACTGCCGGGTGCCTGGAAGTGATTCTCCGCGTAGCCTGTCCGCCACTTGGATTGCCGGAGTTTCGTCACTTGCGATCGGCCCATCAGCATCATGTCATGCAGGCTGACAGGAAATCGCATCTCGGCTATTTCGAAGGCAATCATGTGCTAGTGCGAACCAATGAAGATGGCTTGCGGACTTCATATTCTCGAGAATCGTTCTCTACCCTTGAGAAGCGAGTCGTATGTCTTGGTGATTCCTTTACGTTTGGCGCCTGGATCGAAGCTGAGAAGGCTTACCCCCACGTCCTGGAGCGACGTTTGAGGTTGCAAGCGAAGAGCGACTCAGTGGGAGTGCTCAATGCGGGTATCTTGAGCTACTCACCGCTACTAGAAGAAAAAATGCTCGATCTCGTGGCGCGTCATTATAAACCGCAGCTGGTAGTTTTGATGCTGGACTGCACGGACATTGGCGATGATTACGATTACGGTCTGGAATATTCACCCGAACGTGCCGTGCCGGGCCCTTTCGAAGGACCGGAATTATCAAAACCTTACCCTTATTACGGAGCCTTCTGGCGACTGCTCAAACCATGCCAGCCGTCGGTGACTGCGCCGTTTCGACTGCTCAGCAGGTTGTTTGGATCCCATCAACCGTTTGATCCGATGGCCTACAATGAATTTCATCTTGAAATTAATGGCGTGGTTGAAACCGAACGATTCTTTATCTACCGACATCCGCTGGACCTGACCCGTAAATACTTTGATGCTAGTTGGCAGAACATCGAGCGTATTGCCCGGTTGTGTGGAGAGATCGATGCGCAATTCGTTTTGGTGGTCTCGCCACGTTATCACCATTGGAACGATAAGGAATGTCCAGATAACTGGGAAGCGTTTGCCTACGGTCATCACGAACCGCATCAATATGCCATTTTCGAGTACTTTGACGAGCGTGCCCAGACGGCCAGTTTTCCGGTCTATAATCTGCTCAACGATTTCCAGGCGACCAATGAATTTCCACTCGTCTTCAGAACCGACCCTCACTGGAATGCACGTGGACACGATTTCGTTGCGAAACGACTCGCCAGGCTGCTTGTCGATAAATTGCCTTTAACAGTTTCCAAGGCACCCTAATCACCAACGTTCTGCGACACCCTCATGAAGATGTGCCGATGTCCGACCAGTTAAACTTGATTGCCACGACCGCTTTTGGGTTAGAAGCCCTCACCAAGCGTGAACTTGTCAGCCTCGGCTATCCCGCTGAAATTATAGCGCCGGGTTGGATTCGTTTTCGGGGGGGGCAGGAAGCCATCTGTCGGGCGAATCTCTGGCTGAGGACGGCAGATCGCGTCTTGATTGAGGTGGAGACGTTCGAGGCGAGTGATTTTGATACACTTTTTGAAACGACTAAGAAAGTTGCTTGGGGTCGTTGGATTCCTGTCGACGGACGGTTTCCCGTAGATGGGCGTTCGATTAAATCGCAATTGTCCAGCGTGCCGGCGGTGCAGCGGGCAGTGAAGAAGGCAATTGTCGAAAATCTACTGACAACCTACCAGGCGGTTGAACTTCCAGAGACGGGCGCTGAGTATCGGTGTCAAGTTGCGCTTCTCACTAACCAGGTGACCCTCACGATCGATACGACGGGCCCTAGTCTCCACAAGCGGGGATATCGCCGTTATTCAACGGTCGCGCCTCTGAAAGAGACAATGGCCGCCGCGCTCATTCAGCTGAGCTTCTGGAACCGGGAACGACCACTGATTGACCCGTTTTGCGGAAGCGGGACCATCCCGATCGAGGCAGCTTTGATTGGGCGCAACATAGCTCCCGGTCTGAATCGCGAATTTGCGGCGGAAGCCTGGGGGCAAATTCCAGTCACGGCCTGGGAAGAGGCACGCGCCGAAGCCCGCGATTTGAGAGAGCCGGCATTCGAAGAACGCCTGATCGGAACGGATATCGATGCCAGTGCCCTGCAATCGGCACGTCAGAATGCGGAACCGGCCGGTGTTGGCGAACAGCTCCACTTCCAACAGCGGTCGTTTCAAGAGACGACTAGTAAACGCGAGCACGGTTGTGTGATTACGAACCCGCCCTATGGTGAGCGACTAGCCAACGACCGTCTATTACGCGAAGTGTATGAATCGATACCGGAAATCTTGCGCCGCTTGCCGACGTGGTCGCACTTTGTCCTGACAGCCTATCCTCAGTTTGAACAATTGCTGGAGAAACAAGCCGATCGGCGTCGGAAACTCTATAACGGGCGGATCGAATGTACTTACTATCAGTTTCACGGACCGTCGCCTCAGCAAACGAAACCGTCGGGCGATGGCGATGAAGCCGAGGTAGCGATGCCTGTTTTTGGCGGCCTGAACGCCAAGGCTGAGGAGCAGGCGGAGTTATTCGGGCGGCGACTGCAAAAGCGGGCACGGCATTTGCGTCGTTGGCCGACTCGTCAGGGAATTACCTGCTACCGACTTTATGATCGTGATATCCCGGAGATTCCACTGGTGGTTGACCGCTATGAAGATCATCTTCATATGTCGGAATATGAACGGCCGCACGATCGCGATCGCGCCCAACACGTGGATTGGCTGGAGTTGATGCAGAAGACAGCGGCCGAAACACTCTCGGTAGATCGCAAACAAGTGTTCTTGAAACGTCGGCAACAACAAAAGGGTGATTTGCAACATCAACCGGTCTCCCGCGATCAGTATGAGCTAACGGTCAACGAGGGCGGTTTGAAATTCCTTGTCAACTTGTCGGATTACGTAGACACCGGTTTGTTCCTGGATCACAGAATTACACGTTCGCTGGTTAAAGAAAATGCTGCGGAACGCAACGTCTTGAACCTGTTCGGCTATACAGGAAGTTTTTCGGTCTACGCAGCAGCCGGTGGCGCGGCGGGAACGACGACTGTCGACTTGTCAGGAAACTATTTGCAGTGGGCAAAGCGGAACATGGAACTCAATGGTTTTAGCGGTGCCGAACATTCGTTTGTTAAGGCAGATGGGCGGGAATTTCTTCGCCAACTGCCGCGAACGCCGTATTATGACCTGGCCATCGTCGATCCCCCCACCTTTTCTAACAGCAAGGACCTGGAAAGCGACTGGATTTTGCAGGACCATTGGGCTCAATTGCTCAAGGACTTGTTGGTGAGGATGAAATCGGGTGGCAGTATCTACTTTTCTACCAACTACCGACGGTTCAAATTTGAAGCCGACCAGTTGAAGGCGGAAAACGTACGTGAAATTAGCAGCAAGACCGTGCCAGATGATTTCCGCAACCAGCGAATTCACCGCTGCTGGCTAATCCAGGTTCCCTGAGTTGGCTGCCAGTCGCTGCTACTTAGAGAGGTATTCCAGGCGCCGCTGGACCAGCGGTTCCTGGGCTTTTACCTTGATTTTCGCCAGTTCAAACTGGTATCCATGGTGATCGCGCAGGAAGACCAGTGTGTTCATGGTGATGGCGGCGGCCGCGTTAGAAGGATTGGTGGCCAATACGTCGTAAAGGGTCGTCTGGGGATCGACGGCCTTGATAATGGCCAGGAATTCGGCGGCCCGCACTCGGACCATGTCATCATTGTCGTCAAGTAAAAGCTTGATTTCAGCTGCTAGAGATTTGGCTTCCATGCCGAAACAACTGCAGCAAGTGACCGCCCAAAAACGGATGCGTGGATTGTCATTGCGGAAAGCAAGTTGCAGTCGTTTCGAGGCGTCGGTAAAAGGCAACAGTGCCAGGTCCACCGTATCGACGAGCGTTGAGATTTCGGCAGCGTGTTGCTGGCCAAAACGGGCACCATCGGGCAGTGCCTGATCGATCATTTGGTTCTCAGGGTAGAAACTCAAATCGTTGATTCCCTTGACCTTCTGTTGGAGACGGCCGCGCAAATCTTTCAAGACGCTGGCGAACTTCGGGTTCGCCGCAAGGTTCCGTACCTCGTGGGGATCTTTCTCGACGTCGAAGAGTAATTCCACCGGTTTGGCACGGAAGAACTGGGCCTGGTGCTTGTTCAGCTTGCCCTCCCGGTAGAGATCCCGCCACTCGCTGAAGGCGAGCATCCGGTAGCGATAGTTGTTTTGCAGTGAGTCAGGATAGTAACACTCGTAATTGCGGATGTACTTATACTTGCCTTTACGGATGCTCCGGCAAAGTTCGTATTTTTCGTCAAAACGGTCGGCATAGCCGAATGTTTCGTCCCGTTCTTCAAGTGCGGAGACACCCTTGCCAAGGAACGGTAGGCCATCCATGGAATCAGGCACGTCAACGCCAGCCAGGTTGAGGACCGTGGGAGCGAAATCAATGAAACTGACAAATCCCCCTTGCCGTGTCCCTGGTTTAAGCTTGATAAGATGCTGCCATTTGTCGGGTGCACGAATGACGAGGGGGACATGCAAGCCGGACTCGTAAATATAACCTTTGCTCCGCGGCAAGACGCCCCCATGGTCACCGAAGTAGAAGATGATCGTGTTTTCGAAGAGACCATCGGCTTTGAGTTGTTTTACGATTTGCGAAACTTGCTGGTCGATGGCATGCATGCGGTCGTGATAGCGTGCGTAGGTGTAACGGAAGGTGGGCGTGTCTGGATGGTAGGGAAAGATGCTGACATCTTTAACGTTCGTGGTCAGACCACCGTTTGCCATGGCTTGGCGATTAAAATGAAGGGAACTTTCGTGTGACACGGCGGTCGACTGCATGTGAAAGAAGGGCGTGTCGGGATTTGGTCGATTCTTCCAGGAGGCTTTGCGAGACGTTTCGTTCCAGACGTTCTTAACCTGCACGTTGTAATCAGTTTTAGCCCGGTTGGTGCAGTAATAGCCGGCCTCTCGCAGGTAGACCGGGAACATACTGGCTCCCGAGGGCAACTGGGCGGGGGTGATCTTGCGATGATATTGAAAGCCAATTCGTGGAGCGAGCATGCCAGTCATCAACGTGGTCCTGGCGACTGAACAGACGGGGCTACAGGAAAAAGCGTGGTCAAAAGTAACGCCCTCCTTAGCGAGTGCTTCGATTTGAGGTGTGGCACCCAATGGGGCGCCGTAGAGACGCAAATAGTGCATCGAGTTGTCTTCGGAGAGGATCCAAAGGATGTTGGGACGATCCTGGGCCAGCAAACCGCTGACGCCACCAAGGGAGATAGTCAGAAAGAGAAGAAGAAAGCGTGTCATCGTAGAAGAACCGATCGAAAAGTGTGAAAAACGTTTGTGAGAGCTTAGAGGTCGGTAGGGAGAATTGTCGCGACCGCAGCAGCGCTGCTGGCAACGAAATACCCCAACGGCTTGTCTTGCAGGTCGGTGATGAGCCACACGTGTTGGGCATAGCTTCGCTGCGGCTTGGTCGTGCCCGCTGCCAGTTCACCGTAGGGATGTCGGCCACCGCCACCATCAACCCACCATAACTTGATGCCCTTGGGAAGTTGGTTGTCGAAGGTAACTGACGTGATCTTGCCCCCACCGGAGTGTGGAATGTCCTTAACAAGAGAGTAAGGGACGAAGGCTATGGTAAATTTAGGGGCTGGCGCGTCATCCTGGGGGTGAGCGTTGTTCGGTGCCAGCAAGCTGATCATGATAATCACTAAGACAGCTGGCAGGAGCCGTGTGAACATCTGTGGCGCGCCTCGGGGCTAAGTGCAGGGGTCGGGTAGCCGTGGTCAACACGATCTATCTTAGCAGAAAATGCGGCAGGCGCGGACGAGTTGAAGTCCTGGGATGGTTGTCAGCGTGAGGGGATTATGGCAAGCTCTGAGGGAGGAAGACATCACGACGAAACAACGGGACGGCAGGACGCGAATGTTTATACGACGTATGTGGGCGCTGTTGGCAAAGGATCGCCGCTTGATGGTGGGGTCCGTGCTGGCAGGCCTTGTTTTTACAGGACTGGGAATCCTGCCGCCACTATTGGTCCGGCAGATGATCCGTCGCTTAGAGGGCTCCACGGCGACCAGTAGCTTCCTGGTCCTGGGACTGTTGCTGGCTGGGATCTACGTGTTCCGTGGTTGTGCTCGATACATTTACGGGCTTTTTTCGCACGTGGCCGCCTACCGCACGCTGCACCGCTTAACGAACCGGGTCTACCAGCATCTACAGGGTATGTCACCCTCATTCTTCGATCGCAATCATAGTGGCAACCTGGTAGCGAGGACGATGGGAGACGTGGAGTCGATTGAAGACTTTATCGCTCATGGCATCCCGGAAACCATGCTGGCGATCGTGATCCCGATCACGATGAGCGTAGTGCTCTTCATGATTAACTGGCAACTCGCGTTGATCGCGCTGATTCCCTTGCCGATCGTGGCGATCATGGTCTATGTGATTGCCACGCGTACTCGCAATGCCTGGCGCGGTGTGAGGAGGAGATTCGCCGAAGTATCGGCTCGTTTACAGGATTACCTGGCCGGCAGTGCCGTGGTGCAGTCCTTTACCCGCGAGCAAGAGGTGGCAGAACAACTTCGCCGTCAGAGCCGCGAGTATTCGGACCGCATCATTTACGCAAACCGCTGGTCGTTAATTCCTGCGGGTGTGATCGAGATGGCCAGTGGTGCGGGCCTGGTCCTGGTCGTCATTGCCGGGGCCTGGATGGTGAAGACGCCAGCCGAGGGTGGGTTGGACGTGGAAGTAGCCGACCTGGTGGTCTTTCTGATGTACCTGGGGCAGATCTTTCTGCCCTTTTTAAGGCTAGCAAATCTTACCGATAATCTGCAGAAAGCGGCAGCCAGTGCCGAACGTGTCTTTGAGCTTCTGGACCTGGAGACCGAGATCTGCGATAAGCCTGAGGCACAAATTCCCGAGACGCCGCGATTTGATATTGCGTTTGACCAGGTACACTTCTCTTACCAGCAAGGTGAAACCGTCTTGGCGGGAGCATCCTTTGATGTGGAAGCAGGAGAGATCGTTGCACTGGTTGGCCAGACGGGTGTTGGCAAGTCGACCGCTTGTCACCTGCTGAGTCGCTTCTACAACCTGGACAGCGGAACAATCCGATTAGGCGGAGTCGACATAACGCAGTTGCCACTAGCGTATCTGCGGCAGCAGGTGGCCCTGGTTTCACAGGATATCTTCCTCTTCGAAGGTAGTATTCGTGAAAACTTGTTCATCGGAGACCCGCAGGCAACAGATGAAGAATTACAAGCTGCCGCGCGGGCGGCTCATGCGGAAGAATTTATCCTCGCGTTTCCTGATGGTTACGATACCCTGGTTGGCGAACGGGGAATACGACTCTCGGGCGGGCAGAAACAACGTATTGGTATCGCACGTGCGTTGCTCAAAGATGCCCCGGTCTTATTGTTGGATGAAGCCACCAGCGCGGTTGATGCAGAGACAGAACGATCGATCAAGGAAGCAGTGCTGCGACTCGTTGAAGGGCGAACGGTACTAATCGTAGCACACCGCCTTTCAACGATCCGTGCGGCGGATCGGATCGTCATGCTCGAAGACGGGAAGGTCGTCGAGACGGGATCCTATCAATCGCTAGTGGAAGCCGATGGCGCCTTCGCGAAAATGTGTGCGCTTGGTATCGAAAAACTTGTCTAAGTCAGTTGGCGCAGGGCGCGAGCTCTTTAACGCTGATGCCAGGGCTCGTTTAACGGTTTGGCACCGTTTAGTTCTCCATAACCGGCCCCCGTGGTGCCCTTCGGATTAGGACCACAGTAACGGGGGTCGATTGGGTCGGCCAGCGGTTGCCAGCGGACGTCACAGGAAAGCCGTATGCGGCCGCTTTCAGATCGATTGTCCAGTGATCCGTGTAACAAGTTCATGGAGAAGATGATCAGGTCGCCAGCACGAAAGTTAGCCGTCAAAAGGCGTGTGTTTCGCTGCTGGGCGAGGAGGGTGGGGTCTTCCATTATTTGAACCAGGGGCGTGTCGTTAGACTGGTAATCAACGGTCTGGGCTTGTGCGAGTAAATCGTCAAATGTAGTGGAGCTTTCCACGGCCATTAATGGACCATCAGATAATGGGATGTCGCCCAGCGGAGTCCAAGCGGTATAGATGCGGTCTGATCCGCGCGCAAAGAAGGGGTGATCATAGTGCAGGTGAGTGGAGCGACCAGTTATCGCGGGGCGCAGAAAGAGATAGTCATGTGGATGGGCTGGCTCGTCGAGGATGGTTGACATGATTTCTCGGGTGCGGGCGCCGTGGCTAACAAGGCGCAGCCCCGGTCCCTCACTTACGGATTGCCAAAACTCTCCAAGATCCGGACAACAATCCCGTCGCTGACTTGTGCCCGTGTAGATGCCATCTTCTAGCGGCGATTGGGCTTCACCGACTTCAAACAGTCGCCCCAAAACCTCCTGGCGAGCAGCCCGGACGTCGTCGGCATCAAGAACTCCTCGCAGAAACAGGTAGCCATCAGTTGCCAGTTGGGATCGCATCGTCGCCGCAGCCGCAGTCGAAAAGGGCATTTCACGAAACGATGCAAGCAGGTCTGGGGAGAGCGTCCGACCTTGCATTTGACAGTCGTGCCACATGATCGTGATCCGTCGAAGTTAGCTGCTGCGAGAGTTCAGGGAACTCCTGATTACTGTTCGCCGGCGTATTCTTTGAGGTAGCCACGAAAGAGAACCAAGTGTTCCTCTTCGGAAGCAAGTAGTCGGATGCAGAGATCTTGGGTTACGTAATCGGTTCCGTCGGTTGCCCGAATGATCTGGTTATACAAGGCGCAGGCGGTCTCTTCGGCCTGGATAACGCCCTGGATAACCGCCACCACGTCAGTCGTGTCGTCCGGGGGCTGGTCCTGGGAGCCAAAGGTTAGTTCGGCCGAACCGGGTGCCGTGCCACCGATTTGCTTGATTCGCTGTGCCAAAACTTGCGCGTGTCCGATTTCTTCGGTGACATCGGCGGCCAGGGCTTTCTTGATTTCCTCGGCGCGGACACCATCGAGATTGATACTGTTGGCCAGGTAATTCGTGACGGTCTCCAATTCCATGCTGTAAGCCTTCTTGAGAAGTTCAATGACTTCGGGACGATTCTCGGACATCGTGGCGTTCCTTGCAGTGGCGTTAAGTAACAGGACAATCTCTACGCCACTAGAATAGTGATTTTGCCTGTAAAGTCAAAGGCAAGCAGTTCCGGCAGGGGCCGATAAGAAAAAATACTGCCTCGCCCCGGAGCGTAAGGGGCCAGGCAGTGTGCTGAGTGGTCAGTATACTAAGAATCAATATCAACAAGGCTCAGCTTTAGTCATTTGTCCCTCTTCTCCAAATGAGTCGTCAGGGTACTTAGCCCACCGGACGTTTCGCTCATGCCCTCGTTCCAGAACTCTGCCTGGGCCTTCACAACGGTGGGGCTCCAAAGCGGAGCATGCACGTCTTCCCAGGTGTCCTCGGGAGGTGTGTCAGGTTCAGGTTCGGCTGGAGTTTCCTCTTCCTCGTCCCCGGAAAACAAGCTCTTAACCCAGTCCCAGAAACCTCCGTCGCCGTCATTAGCAACGTCTGAGAGAGACGGAATCTGACTGAAGATGCTCTCCAGGTTACTTGCCGGAGCCCCGCCTATAGGACCGGGAGCCAAGAGACTGGCCGGATCAAACGCTAACGGAGGACCCAAATCCGGGTACTGCTCGGTGCCCGGCCCTGAAACCTGTTGTGAAACATGATCCAAGGGACGAGAGCCCATAACCCAAAAGTCGCGACCGCCGAAGGCTTCATCGGTGGAGCGCATGTCTTCCGGGATGTCGCTCTCGCTAATATTGTTGGCAGGTTGTGCCGTCGGGACGAGTTCTTCGGATTCGCGTGGATTGGCCTCACGGATATGGACTGTCGTGCCGTGGGAAGAATGCTCGCCCGTGGTGTTTTCAACAGGGGTGGGACTGAACATAACCATGCCCGAAAGGACAAGTCGGGGCGAGAGTGTTTCAAGTCCGTTCAGTGAATTGACTGTATTTATCGCTTTTCTACGGTTGTTTCTGGTATATCGAGGCATCGTTTGGTTTTCCTTGCCCGGTGCATTGCTCCACGATCTGTGGCGTGTGAAATAACGTTCGCTAAGAGAGAAAACGCAAAAGCGAGCGGCTGCTCACGCCT
>Ga0310342_100003399_pt1 | contig 10459 bp, 10 predicted proteins | sample S15DNA20500_MG_FD_206155 | JGI IMG/M metagenome (GOLD analysis project Ga0310342, IMG submission 206155) | Marine microbial communities from station ALOHA, North Pacific Subtropical Gyre - S1503-DNA-20-500_MG | ecosystem: Environmental > Aquatic > Marine > Oceanic | place: Pacific Ocean: North... | reverse complement strand
GCTCGCAGCCAGGTGGTCTCGTAGACGTATTGCTTGGCCGGGTTGACCTGGTCGAGGACCTCGTGGTCCCAGACCCAGATGTCGCGGGTGTTGGCGCCGCTGCTCAACCGACCTGCAAAGAGCATCAGGTCGCGAGCGTCATCGGTGACCGCCATCGCCTGCACCGAGTAGCCGATCTCGAAGCGCCTCCATCCCAGGCCGTCATACGCCACCAGGTGATTGCAGCGCTCTGTGCTGTCCAGCGCAACCGAACAGTAATACTGCCCCTTGTAGACGACGGCGGAAGACTGCACTGCCCTCTGGGGGTTCAAGCGCTCACCGAGCAACAGCCCGTGCTGGTCCGAGACAGCAGCCAGGCTTCCGTTGCGGGGGTCGTATTGGTGCCAGCCGTTGGTGGTGCGCCAGATCAATCGACCATCGAGGAGGTGGCCGAGGGACCCAGGGGCGGCGCAGCCCACGGACTGCGATATGGGCTGCTCCCTGAGTCCCTCGGCGTCGTCGATGATGGCGTAGAGAGCTCGCCTGGTGAAGCAGAACAGCTTGCCACCAACGACTGTGAGTCCGGTGATCGCATCACCGTTGCTGTCAGGGATGAGACTGCGGAGGGCGAAGAAGGTGCCGGGGAAGCCCGCCTCGCTCAGGTACAGCACACCACCCGCTGCTGCCGCCAAGCCACCCCGATACGGAGACATGACGTGGAACCTGGGTGTTGGGATCGGCCCCTCCACCACAGAGCCCAGCTCGGGGTCGCTGTGGGGGTCCGAGTAGAACACTGGTCGCCGACTGGGAATGCGCTCGAGGAAGCGCAGGTCCCCACCCTCGACGTAGGTGTTCCGGCTGCGGAGGACGCGAATGGCAGCGACCTTCTCGGGTGCCACATCGCCCGTGGTGACCAGGAATTGCTTCGTCAGGTCGTCGATGGAATAGCCATGCGTCTTGTCGACCAAACCATTGATGCGAGCGTAGGGGTTCGCCTGCTGGACTCGCAGGGTTGCGACTGACACGACCGAGATAGGGCTCAGGTCACCGAAGTCGTCCTCGTACTGGATGGCGTAGTCCCAGTGTCCCTCGAGGATGGCTCCGTACTGACCTTCCAGGGTGTCACCCGCGGTGCCAATCCGCCCGTGCCACGAGTAGCCGTTCCAGTTGGGAGGCTGCGTGGTGGAGGTGTGGGTGATGGGATGCTGCACCCTGGGCGCTTCAGGACGCTGCCAGAAGCCCAGGAGCTCCACCCTGCCGTCTGCCGTGATGATGCGGGGGTGGTCAATGCCGTTGGCCCAGATCACCCTGCCGTTGATGACCGCCCACTGGTCAGGCGCCCAGGCCCCCTGCGGCTCGTGTAAGCCGGTCTCAATCTCTTCCCAGTCTCTCTCCCACCCTCGGTGCCGGTAGAGCTTCGTACCTGCTCGCATGAGCAGTACGGACTGCTGGCCGAGCTCGGCATGAAAGACACCGTGCTGCTCACCGAAGGCTGTGTCGTCGTGCAGCTCGTAGCGCACGGGTCCACGCAGGCACCGAAGGGTGCCTTGCAGGGTGGGCTCGAGGTTCTGGATGACCTCTGCGATCCCAGCTGGCGCGTACTGGGCTTCGACCTCGACGAGAGCGAGGGCTGGGCCCAGCAGCGCCTTGGTGCTCCGTGAGCCCATTGGCTAGAACTTGAAGGTCTTGGGGAGCTTGAACGTCGCGTACTTCTCGTAGGCTGGTCGCGAGGCCTTGCCGCCATGGTCGAACCAGCCCGATGGATGCCACGAGCCCCGGTCCACTGCAGCACGAGCTCCAGTGATCCGCTTCCAGCTGCCGCGGGTCGGCTGGATCAGGGCTTGCCAGTCACCGTTCAGGTCGACGTAGGTCGAGAGCACGCGGGCAGTCTCCACTGCGCGAGCTCGCTCAACGCGAATGAACACCGTCTCCACCGAGGGTGGGGTGTCCTTCCAGCGCAGGACCATGTCCTCGAGCGCTTCATCTTCCGTGGTCTTCAGTGCAGTCGCACCCATGCAGTCCTCCGAGCTACGCCTTCATAGTGGTGTAGCGATCTTGATCAAGGTGTCCTCGCCGATGCCGCACGGTGCGGTCAATGCGGTTGCCACCCAGGCGAGCTGCAGAGACCATCAGGCCTGGACGGTCCTCGACCAGGTATTGCGTCAGCAGCCTGGCTGCGGCTTCGGGGTCCTGGTCGAGCTTCGCGACGAAGTGCTCCGCCAACACCGTGATGGCGCCCTCGGCCCAGGCCTGGATCTCGGCAGCGTCCTGGTCGTCTGTGAGGTTCTCAGGCTGGCGCAGAATCTTCAGGTCGAGCTCGTAGCGCTTGTCGGCGTAGGGGTAGACGCGCCAACCCTGGTAGCCGCCGATGCGCTGCAGTCGCTGGGTCTTGTCGTAGCCGATGATACCGTCCCACAGGTAGACCTTCGAGTGACCGGCGAGATCCGCCAGGTGGTAGTAGATGTCGGGGGAGATCTCGACGTGCTGGTTGTTGACGCTCTGAGGAGACGCGATGGTGGCGTCCACATCCGAGCGAGCGATGTAGATCCGCCAGTACCAGCCGCTGCGCTGGTAGCGGTTGGCGTCCTGCGCACCGAAGTTCCACTCGAAGTCGTCATCTACGAGCGTGATGGACAGCTTGCCTGCCACACCGATGTTGCTGATCTCTGCAGACGCAGGGGTCGGGGAGCTCTCGAACATCGGCACGAGCAGCCCAGCGGGGCCGTGAGCAGCTCGGAACTCGCGCTTGCCCCAGCACCTGGTCGCCACCACCTTCCACTTGCCCCGGTTGTGGGGTCCAGCCCAGGCGCCGGCCACATCGTCGATGGCCACAATCGGCGGACGGTTCGGGGCGGGCACCTGGTAGTTGATGTCTGGCCAGAAGTCCTCGGGCGGACCTGCGGTCTGGTCACGGTAGCTTCGACGCTCCAGGGACTGCGCCGAGAACCGAGGCATGATGTCCAGCCGGTCCAGGCCTTCCGCCCAGACCTCGGCATCCAGAACCTTCATCACCCTCGACGGCAAGAACACATGTGGCTGATAAAGCCGCCAGGCGAGGGCTGTGTCGCTGGAGTTCGCCCAGGGCACGTCCAACGACACGCGGATCTTGACGGGCGACCCGCCCGTGAAGAACTCACGGCAGCGGTGGCGACGGATGAGTCCGCCTGCGTCGGTCACCTCAATCCAGAACAGCCCGTCCCAGGTGCCATCAGTGGCGATGCCCGTATACCCGCCACTGTGCTGGAACTCGAGGACGTAGGGCTCGCCCGACAGGACGTCCACCTTGAAGTTCTCCGAGGTGTCGTCGATGGACTTGTGGATGACGACGGTCTCGTTGGCGGGGAGCACCGCTTCGGGACAGTCGTCCACGAGCTTACGGTACGCCAGTTGGACAGCCTTGCTGACTCTGGCGACCGCAGCTGCGTTGGTAGGCGACCAGGCCCGCAGATCGAGGACCTGGTCACGAATGTCGCCTAGATTCATGGCGACAGCCTACCTTTAGAGGGGGATGTCGATGAGGCAGAGAGCCGTAGCAGTCGAGGCAGCGTCGGCGCTAGCCCAGGCGAAAGGTCCCGCAAGACCGGCCTCGCTCTGGGTCGTGTTGTCTGCCGTCACCATCTGGGTTGCGGCGGCACCGCACCCCACAACCGCTTTCGACACGTAGACGCCCATGTCGAGGTCGATTGTCTCGGTCCCGGCCAGCACCAGACCCTGACCCTGGGCCAAGACCCAACCGTAGGAGCCTGCCGCAATGGCATGCTGGGCAACGCCGCACAGCCCGTTCCGCGGGGTGTCCACCGGGGCCACGATTGCGTCACCCAACTTGGGCGAGGTGGCAGTGTCCCACCCCAGGACAGTGCCCGCTGCAAACGCAGTCGAAGCCTCGTCGTTGTAGATGTAGCGCCAGACCTGTCGTCCGTTGGTGCCGTTCCACGTTTCGTACATGGACCCGAGGGCATGTACCTTGGTGGTCCCGACATCGCTGAGCTCGCTCGCAGTCAGCTGGGCGTGCTTGAGAAGAAGTCCCTTCATCGTGATCTCCTAGGCCGCGCCGCCGGACACCACACCCTGGGAAGGGAAGCGCCGGAAGAAAAGGTTGCCGTGGTAGATCGCCTTGGCGATCAAGCCATCCTGGGTAGCGAGCTTGTCGACGAAGTCCGTGATGTGCCAATCTTCGGCAACCACCTCTTCGATGTGGTCCGTCGTGAGCATGTAGGTGACGCCATCATTTGCAACGCCGGTGAAAAGCGCGAGCACAATCGCGGGGTCGGGGTAGACCGAGGCGTTGTAGAACACGTTTTCGATGGCATCGCCCTCGACCTTATCGCCGGTGAGCTTGATACGGACGTTGGCGTACTTTTCGTCCTCAAAGTTCCCGTAGGTGTCGTCGTCGCAGATGACCAGGTCGGGGCCCAGGCCCGGCTTGCCACTGTGCTGGGCGCAAGCGCGGTAGACCTTCTTCCAGGTCTTGATGCCCTCGTTGTTCGTGGCCCACGAACCGATGTCGTCGAACTGGTTGTAGTGCCCGTCCGACTGGCTCTTCGCGATGTTCTGGACGTTCGCGATCTGAGCCGCAGGCGTCTGGAAGCTGAGGAAGCCGTTGGTGATTCCGCGGCCAATACCGGTGTTGAACTGCCCGTTGAAGCACGCGAAGCCGAGCATCTCGGTCGTGGCCAGGACCAGGCCTTCGCTGGTGCCGGTGAGGGTGTACTTGTTCCAATCGATCGGCCAAGCCTCAGCGACCGCTTTCGGGTACTCTTTGATGAGCTTCAGGGCGCCGCGCTTACCCGTTGCCACCGCGGCTTCCTTGCCGGGAATGACGATGGGAATGGCGACCCTGTGGAGCTCCACCTCGTACTTCTTCAGCTTCTTGAGCCGGGTCAGGTCGAGCGGCTCGTCACCGTTGTAGAGACCGGTTCCCTGGGAAGGGGCGCCGGTGGAGACCGGGGCGGTCACATAGGTGCCGCCATTGAACTCGGTCTGGCCTTTGGCCCGAAGCCGAGCATGAAGCGGAGAGTTCCGCGTAAAGATCAGCTCGAGGGGACCACGCAGGTCTTCGAGCTGGGTGTTGACAAGTTCTGCGCTGACGGCCACGTCGGCACCTCACATGAAGGATGGGGGGGAAGCACAAGCCCGACCTGCCGCTGTGAGGCTGGCTCCTTACGGGCTACCAGCGGGCGGTGTCACTGTTGATGAGCTACCACGGCGAGGCCCATCCTGTCAACGCGCATCGTTCATGAGGCGCCTGAACGCGGTGTCGAACTCCTCGGTGTCGCGGCGGGAAGAGGGGCGGCGAGATCGGCTGCTCGAGTCAGCTGATGCCAGAGCGATGTCCTTCGGCACGGGCTTCTTCGCGGGACGCGCATCACGGAACCGCTCCAGGGCGGTGGCTGCCTCCTCGTCGGTGTAGCCGACACGCCTCAGGGCTACCCACTTCTCGAGGAGCACCGTGTCGTCGCCTGTGCCCAGAATCCACGCAGCGTTGGTCTCAAGCCAGCCCTCCAACTCGTCGATGGCTGCCTCGCGGGTGGCTGTTTCCTTCGCTTCGATGGCGACCAGGCGGTCAGCGTCTGCCTTCTCAAAGCCCTGGACCTGGGCGAGGAGCTCTGCGATCTGGGTGGTCTGCTGCGCCAGGCGAGGGTCCTCGTCGTGGTCGGCGTAGAAGAGCTGATGCGCGTCACGCAGCTTGCGGTCGGCGGACGCCATCATGGCTTCCGCCTGCTTCATGGCATCCGAGCTCGCCTGGAACTTCGGCTGGTATCCCTTCTCGTAGGCTGTCAGCTTGGCGACGTGACCCTCTCGCACCGCCGCCTGGGTGGGCTCGTCGAGCGCTTGGAACCACGCCAGCTCGCCGAGGGAGTCGACCTCCCCGTTCCAAGACGGTGCTTCCTCCTTGGCTTCCTCTGGCGCTTCGGCTTCAGTGGTGGCTTCAGTGGTGGCTTCAGTGGTGGCTTCGTCTGTCTCGCTCATCGCAGTCCTCCAGGTCCTACAGGCCGAACTCACCCGCCTTGGGCTCGTCCGCTTCCTCTTCCTCTTCCTCGCCCATGACCTTGCTGAGCACCCGGATTGCCAACTGGGGGTCAGCCGACAGAGCCTGGCTCACCTGCTCGAGCGTCATGTCGCTGATCTCGTCGAAGTCAGCCGCCCGATCAAAGACCATCTTCAGCGTTGACTCGCTGATCTCCTTCTTCTTGGGCTCTTCGTAGCCCTCTTCGTCGCGGAAGCCCTCGTCCATGGACTTCGCTTTCTTGTCGAACATGATCAGGGCTCCTGCGCCCGAGGGCTTCTTGTCATGTGTGTGGGGCATTTTCACTCTCCTGCTTCTTTCGTTTCAGCTCAGTCTTGCGGTCGCTGACGTCCTTGTCGCAGAAGCCGGCGTCGCGGCGAATCTTCCAGGTCTTGTGCTTGCGCTCTTCATGGCGTCGCTTCTTCCGCGCAGCGGTCATGCTCTCGAGCTCGACCGTGCCGCCCGTGTTGAGCTCGATGGCTGCCTTGGCTCGCTGCCAGTCTGACTTCGTCGTGAACTCGCGACCGTCAGGCAATCGCAGCGGAGTGAACTCAGGTCCTGCCGTGCCGATGGTCGTCCACAGCTCGTAGGTCTTCGACATCTCGCCGCCGCACTCGCAGCCCTCAGGTGCCTCCACGCAATTCTCTGCATAGGCGGCACAGGTGCTGCACTTGTAGTCGTGGACTGCCAACTCAGATCACGGGCGGCTGCAGGGTGGGCATCGGGGCAGGCACTGGTGGGGCCTCCACAGGGATGGAGTTGACGGCGCCGCCGACCTCCTCGAGCGGCAACTCCATGGGAGGCGCAGGCGGACCCATGGGCGGCAGCATTCCCTCAGGCCCTGGAGGGGGCAACTCAGGCCCTGGAGGGGGCTCAGGGGGCTGGTCAGGCAGCAGGTTCAGGTTGAGCTCGTTCAGCACGAGCAACTCCTTGCTGACCTTGTGCTGGTCGTAGCCGTGCTGCGGGTTCCGCAGGTCCATCAGCAGGGTAGTCATGGCTTCGGCGCGCACAGCCGGGTTGCTTCTAATGGGGTTGTACGCAGTCATCGTGAGCTCAGCTGCCTCGCCCTCCTCGATGAAGGACTCCTTCCCACCGATGATGGCTGGCTCGACGACGTGGTTGGCCTCCAGCCAGAGCATCTTCTCGGCCACGCTCTTCTGGGCGGCGTACAACTCCTCCTGCCGCGCAGCCAGGCGCGTGCGCAGGTAGGCATCCATCTGGGCAAGCTCGGTGGCTGTGCGGACGTTGACGGCTTGACCACGAGCAGCGTCAGCCTGGGCGCTCACGATGGACATGACGCGCTCGAGCTTCTCGAGCAGCTCCAGCTGCGTGGCCTCGATGCCCGCGGTGGGCAGCTTGAAGAAGGTCTCCGCCAAGGTCTTCGCACCAGACAGCATGCGGACACCGCGGAAGCCGTTGGGCGTCGTGTCCTGGGCTGCCTCGTCGATGTCCGCAAAGCTCACCGCACTGGCGTCGAAGAGCCAGACTGGCACATCGGTGCTGTCGCTGATGCGCAGCCAGCGGGTCAGGATCTCGTTGATCAGGTCCTGCAGCCCGAGGATCAGCTGCACCTCGCTCAGACCCCCACAGCCCTCTCCGTCCCAGTTCAGGTAGAACATGTCGAAGGGGTTCATGGTGAGGTCAGTGTCGAGCAACACCTGGCCGTCGCTGAGCAGGTGGAGGACCTTGGACTCAACGAAGTCGTAGACCTCGTAGATGGTGACCCACTTCAGGTGATCGATCATGGCTCGGCGCTCACCATCCGCGGGCAGCCTCATCCAATCCGGGTAGCTGTCGACCTTCAGGGACTGCTCGTCCACCTTGAAGTAGCGGTTCTCGGCGCCCCGCTTCATCCGCTTGCGGACCTTGACCAGGGGCTTGGTCGTGGCGTGGATGGCGTAGACCAGGTCCTCGGGGCGCCGAGCGGTGCGGTCGAAGAAGAAGTGCCTGGGGCTGATGGCGCGGGCCACAGCCTTGCCACCCTGCAGGCTCGTCTTGAAGACGCCCCGACCGTAGAGCTCGCCCTCCACCAGCGCCATGCGGCTCTCGCGGCGGAAGACGCTCTTCTTCAGCCTGTAGTTGATGTGGGCTTCGATCTCGCGCAGCCGCTCGTGCGACTGGTCGGCGACTGCAATGTCCGCCGAAACCGTTGGGTTCGGGGGGATGAGCGCTGCGACCCCGGTCTCAGCCACGGCATAAACCATGTTGAAGGAGGCGAAGCGCTCGTCGCTCTCCAGGGCTGCAGGACCGTTGTGGAAGTTGCCCTGGTAATAGTTCAGCGCCTTATCCCACGAGGGTTTCTCCGCGCTGGTGAAATAGCGGACGTGATCATGGATCAGCGCTGCCCAGTCTTCGCGTCGGGTTTCAGCCACGAACCGAACCTACCACGCTACCTGCGCTTGCGCCGCCTCGTCGGAAGAAGACGGTCCAGGTCACGCATCGTCATCGACATGAGACTCGGCTTGAGCTCCACCGCTGGCTGCCAGACCCGCGTCGTGAACTGCTCAGCAGCAATAAACAGGCAAACGAGCCGCTCGAAGTGGCCCCCTTCGTGGTCTCGACGACGTCGCCAACGCCCGTCCCACCGCAGCGCCTGGTGCAGCGCAGCTGCGCTACGGATGGTCAGCAGGCCTTCGCGCATCCCCTTGATGAAGTAGCCCGTCGACGCCTTCTTGAGCCGTGCCGAGCTGTACCAGCCTGGGTGTTTCTTGTTCGTCCACCACAGCCGGTCGCCGCCACCCTGAGCCACGATGGTGGCGACACAGGCAGCGGCATTGGACTCGACCGCAATCTCGGCCTCGTTGTACAGCGACGACACCTTCATCAGCCGGTCAGCGAAGTTCGCAGGGTCCTCCCTCGCCTCGAACGTCGCCACCTCCTCGATGGCGTGGGCGTCCCACACGATGAACGCGCTGGGGTCGCCCTCGAGCCCGTAGGAGTTGGGGTCAGCCGTGATCAGGTACTTCCTGCCATCCACGGCGCGCTTGTAGACGCTGCAGCCGAACTCGAAGTTGTGGGGAGGGTCAGCCTGGGCGCTGGCGAGCTGGCGCTCAATGCAGTCCTTCGGGATGACCTGAACCATCGACGAGACGAAGCCGTCGTGCGCGTTCGGTGGGTACTTGTTGGTGAAGAGCCACTCTTCATCGCGAAACTCGCTGTCCAGCAGGTCTTGCCTGAACTTCAGGTGCTCGAGGCTCGGGGCTTCCGCCTGCGTCACCCCCAGGATGTCGTTGGCTGGGTTGGTCTGAACCACCTTCTCGGCGTAGGTGGCTGCGTCGTTGTCGGGCTTCCAGCCGTCAAAGCGCTTCGCCTGGTCGCGAGACAGCACACAGGTGTCGTCCTCCCACCACCGGAGGAAGCTGGGGTGGTACATCCCCTTCCCCTCGAGGCCAGCGTGCCACATCTTCTCCTGGCGGCACCCTGCGATGCCTGGGGTGCTCTCGATGACTGATCGAGCATGGGGGCGCTTTCTGAAGCTCGGCATGATGTGGCCAATGGCAGCTGTGGCGTTCTCCCACTCCCCGAACTCGGTCATGATGAGCCGGTCAGGGGAGGTGCCCATGGCGGGCTTCGTCTCGCGACCCCGACCTGCAGTGATGCCCTGACACACGCCGCCGTGCATGAAGCGTAGCAGCCGCAGGTTCCGGCGGCTGACAGGTACACGAACAGCCAGCGGCAGGTTGTCGTAGGCGTCGATGACGCGACCCATGCCCTCGTCGACCGTCTTCTCAGCGTTCGCGATGAGCAGCCCCTTGATGCCCCGGTTGTAGCTGACCTCCCCGAGCATCCACATCACAGCGAGCGTGGTGACCTTGGCCTGCCGGTACTTGACCACCAGGTTGTGACGGTGCTGCCCGAGAGCTGACATCAACAGCTGCTGGGTGGGCGTGGGCACCATCCGCAGCACCTGCTCGTCCTCGGTCACAATCTGACAGAGCCGGACGAAGCGGTCAGTGTCTCGCAGCTTGGCGAGTCGAGTCACTCGTCGTCGTCAACCGGGGGAACCAGGACCTCGAGCCACGGGTCGGAGCTCGCCGGGACAGGCTGAACCCGGTGGTGGCTGCACCGCTTGTCATGCCGACCTGCCCGTCCACACTCACCACAGGGCTTCAGCATCAGAACCTCGACCCCGTTCCCCGGCTTCGTGCAGCCGAGGTTCCCGACGGGGCGGCGGGAAGCCACATGATGACCATTTACATGCCGGTGTATCAATCGGAGGGAGTCATCGGATGGTCTGAGGAGGAGCCCTCCAGGCATGACCCCATCCTAACCCCATTGGATTTTTCCGTGCGCGTAATAACGGCAAAGGCACTGGTTGGACGGGACTCCGTCAAGTAAAAAATTGTGGGGGGGCGGGGGCCCCCCAGCCACAGCGAGGAGCTGCTGTACGCCTGGCCAGTACTGAACATGGAAGCAGCACCCCCCCCTTGGGGCCCGACGTCCACCGCCCACCGCCCACCGCGGCGGAGGGAT
>Ga0310342_100003397_pt1 | contig 10461 bp, 6 predicted proteins | sample S15DNA20500_MG_FD_206155 | JGI IMG/M metagenome (GOLD analysis project Ga0310342, IMG submission 206155) | Marine microbial communities from station ALOHA, North Pacific Subtropical Gyre - S1503-DNA-20-500_MG | ecosystem: Environmental > Aquatic > Marine > Oceanic | place: Pacific Ocean: North... | reverse complement strand
GACAGCTCGATATGAATGGTTTGAAATCGGTTACTCTATCTACTTTATTTGATTCCAATTCGGGTTCTGGCGGCTTGGAAATCGCTTTAGATCAGCTTTGTCAAAAAGTTTCATCGGCCATTGATCTAGGAAACAGCATAGTTATTTTGTCCGATAGAGGTGTAGATGGCTACCATGCTCCGATACCCAGTTTACTCGCGACGTCTGCTGTACATCATCACTTGATTAGGCAAGGTACGAGAACGAAGGTAGGGTTAGTCGTAGAATCAGGGGAGCCTAGGGAAGTTCACCATTTTGCCTTACTGGTGGGTTATGGCGCTGGAGCCATCAATCCTTACTTAGCATTACAAACTGTAAAGCACTTATCCGCGAGAGGAGAGATTGCTGACGTTCACCCCGACCAAGCTGCTGATAATTTTATTAAGGCCAACGAAAAAGGCTTGATCAAGGTAATGTCCAAAATGGGAATATCCACGGTCCAAAGTTATAGAGGAGCGCAGATATTCGAAGCTATAGGATTGAATCGAGCTTTAATCGATAGGTATTTTACATGGACTCCTTCTCGAATAGAGGGAATAGGGCTTGACGTATTAGAACTTGAAGCTTTAGAGAGACATGATAAAGCTTTTAAGAGTGCTGGCCTACCTGATCAAAGCATGTTGGAAACAGGCAGTTTTTATCAATGGCGCAGGGGCGGCGAGGTGCACCAATGGAACCCAGAATCGATATCTAGACTCCAAGAGGCTGCTAGAAGTAATAGTTGGGCAAAATATTTAGAATTTGCCGAACAGGTTAACGACCAAAGCGAGCAAATGGCTACACTGAGGGGTTTATTAAAATTCAAAAAGGGCCTTACTGCTATCCCTCTTGATCAAGTAGAGGCCGCACCTGAAATAGCCAAACGGTTTGCGACAGGGGCGGTTTCCTTGGGTTCGATAAGCCGAGAGGCACATGAAACCATGGCTATAGCCATGAATCGTATTGGAGCCAGGAGTAATACCGGAGAGGGAGGAGAGGACTATAACCGTTACACTCTAGATTCTAATGGAGATTCTAGGAGTAGCGCCATCAAGCAGGTTGCCTCTGGTAGATTTGGGGTAACTCCGAATTACTTGGTTAACGCGACCGACTTGCAGATCAAGATGGCCCAGGGTTCGAAACCTGGTGAGGGCGGACAATTGCCGGGTCATAAAGTGGATGAGTATATTGGTTGGGTGAGGAATACCACTCCAGGAGTTGAACTCATTTCACCTCCCCCTCATCACGATATTTACTCTATTGAGGACTTGGCACAGTTGATTCACGATTTGAAGAACATAAATCCAGAAGCAAGAATACATGTGAAACTGGTTTCGGAGGTAGGTGTGGGTACCATTGCTGCAGGTGTTTCCAAAGGACATGGTGATGTGGTGCTAATCAGTGGGCATGATGGTGGTACTGGTGCTTCGCCGGAGTCTTCTATTAAACATGCAGGACTTCCATGGGAATTAGGTGTGGCCGAAACTCATCAAGTTCTCGTAGCCAATGATCTCCGAAGTCGAATAGTGGTGCAGACAGATGGACAATTAAAGACGGGTAGAGATGTCGCGATCGCAGCAATGCTTGGTGCCGAGGAATTTGGTATGGCTACTGCTGCATTAATAGTTAATGGATGCATCATGTTGCGTAAGTGTCATTTGAACACCTGCTCAGTTGGTATAGCTACCCAGGACCCGGAATTACGGAAACAATTTGCTGGAGATCCAGAACATCTGGTCAATTATTTTAATTTTGTTGCCGAAGATCTTCGGCATATAATGGCGGAATTAGGATTTCGTTCAGTTAATGAAATGGTAGGTCGGGTTGACCTGCTCGAAACTAATGACGAGTTAGATAACTGGAAGACTAGAGGGATAGATCTTGCAAGGTTATTGTTGCCAGTTCCCCGATCTGATGAAGTCGGTGTTTATTGTAGCGAAGAGCAAGATCACGGTTTAGAGTTAGCTCTAGACAATCAGATCATCTCACTTGCGGATGAAGCGGTACAGCTCAAGAAACCTGTGCAGATAGATCTACCAATATCCAACTCTAATCGTACCGTCGGAGCCATGCTGAGCGGGAAAATAGCTAAAAAATGGGGTGAAGATGGTCTTCCGGATAATACGATAAATATTAACCTAACAGGATCCGCAGGGCAGAGTTTTGGTGCCTTCTTATCGAACGGGATAGCGATGAGATTGGAAGGTGATGCCAATGATTATGTGGCTAAGGGAATATCAGGAGGCAGAATTGTGATCACACCTTCTGCCGAGGTTAAGTTTGTTCCTGAAGATAATATAATTATAGGAAATGTAGCGTTATACGGTGCTACTGGAGGCGAAGTATTTGTTCATGGACGGGCGGGCGAGAGATTTTGTGTAAGAAATAGTGGGGCTAAGGCAGTGGTTGAGAGTGTGGGCGACCACTGTTGCGAGTATATGACAGGTGGTGTTGTAGTGATCTTAGGTCCTACCGGTAGGAATTTTGCAGCTGGAATGAGTGGTGGTATTGCCTTCGTTTATGATTTAAACGATGATTTTGAAACACGCTTTAATTCTGGCCTGGCCGATTTGGAAAGAGTTATTGAACTATCTGATATTAATATATTGCGAACCATGATAGAAAATCACCTAGAGCTTACTGGAAGTAAGCCAGCTGGATTTATTTTGGCAAATTGGCAGGAATCGTTGTTAAAATTTAAGAAAATTATGCCGCGCGACTATAAACGAGTATTGGAAGAAGTACGGCATGGGTAAATCTACAGGATTTCAAGACTTTATCCGTTTAACTCCTGACCGTCGTTCGGTCCAAGAACGTAAGAACGACTATAACGAGTACTACCACAGGTGGTCCGATAACGAAGCCAAAGAACAGGGATCACGTTGCATGGATTGTGCCGTCCCGTTTTGCCATATGGGTTGCCCTTTGGGGAATGTTATACCTGAATTCAATCATCAGGTATATTTAGGTGATTGGGAGCAAGCATTAAAAGTATTGCTGAGTACCAACAATTTCCCGGAGTTCACTGGCCGTATTTGTCCGGCTCCCTGTGAGGCCTCTTGTGTGCTCAATATTAATGCAGATCCAGTAACTATTGAACATATTGAGAAAGAAATTTCAGAGCGAGGATTTGAAAACGGTTGGATCAAAGCAGAACCTCCCGAGATTCGTACAGGGAAAAAGATAGGTGTTGTGGGGTCTGGTCCTGCTGGGTTGGCTGCGGCTCAACAATTAAATCGAGCAGGCCATTCGGTTACAGTATTTGAACGTGACGATCATGTAGGCGGTTTGTTAGCCTTGGGAATTCCTGATTTTAAATTAAGTAAAGATGTTGTAAGGCGCCGAGTGGAACTCATGGTACAAGAAGGAGTGGTTTTTTCGACTGGTTCCCATGTTGGCGTAAACTACTCAGTCGAGGATCTTCAGGCCGAGTTCGATGCGATATGCCTTACCGGAGGTTCGACCGAAGCAAGAGAATTAGTTGTTCCAGGACGCGATTTATCAGGAATACATCTGGCGATGGAATATCTGCCTCAGCAAAACAGATTGCTGTCGGGCGAAACCATTCCACTAGGGCAACGAATTAGCGCCGAGGGCAAGCGCGTGATCATATTGGGGGGTGGTGATACCGGAGCCGATTGTTTGGGTACCGCTCATAGACAAGGGGCTGAGCTAGTCCATCAGTTTGAATTATTGCCAGAACCTCCCATTGAACGGGTTGCCGATAATCCGTGGCCTCAATGGCCGAATATATTGAGGTCGTCAGGGGCTCACGAGGAAGGGGGCATCAGAGATTACAATATACTAACCAAGTCGTTTTCTGGAAGTAACGGACAGGTTGAAAAACTGCATGCTGTAAGGGTAGCTTGGAACAGGGGTGAAGATGGCAGATACAACATGGAAGAAATATTTGGCAGCGAATTTGAAGTAGAGGCTGATCTGGTACTTTTTGCTATGGGGTTTCTCCATCCAGAGCATGAAGGCATGTTGAGCCAAATGGGCATAGTGCTAGATGGTAGAGGAAATGTTCAAATTGATAAGAATCGTATGACCAATGTACCCGGTGTTTTTGCTGCGGGCGACATGGCGCGAGGACAATCTCTGGTAGTTTGGGCTATCGCTGAAGGAAGAGAGACTGCTAGATCTGTCGATGAATATCTAATGGGTCAGACTAGGCTTCCAAGATCTATGACTGTCTGAAAATGGATAACTGTCTTAACTTTTGGTTATTAGACTAAATCCCATAGTTTGTTGATAAACTTTGACTAGTTCATCTTTGCTACGCGAGGTATTCTCGAAGATCTAGCACTTGAATAGTGTTTGTAGTGCCACCGACTCCAGTTAAAAATCCATGTACGATGGTTACAACATCTGTATCCGAGATCATTTCGCTTTTGATGCCAGCGGCCACTACTAGTTTGACTAGCTGTGCAATGTCAGGAACAGCGGGAAGCACGCCAACTGGGCATACTCCCCACGCCAATGCTAATTTTCTTAATACTGATTCATCATGGGAAAAAACTATTATGTCTGCGTTTGGCCTAAAGCGAGCTAATTCAAAAGCAGCTCTTCCTGTACTAGTGATTACAATCGGTTTAGAGTTTATCTCACTCACTAACTTGCTAGCGCTAGCTGCTATGGCTTGAGTGCGGTCAGCCCAGCTGAATTCTTGATTATAATCGTATATTTTTTCCGCTTCTCGGATCGTTACATCAGCTACTGTCACTGCCTCTACTGGATACTGTCCTACGGCTATTTCGTCTGAGAGTAGTATGGAGTCACATCCGTCTAAAACCGCATTAGTGATGTCAGATATTTCTGCTCTAGTTGGGGTTGGCGAATCAACCATTGTTCGTAACATTTGGGTTGCGATAGAAGAATTTTTGGCCGCTACACTCGCTTTTTTAACAATTTCTTTTTGTACCACAGGTACCCGTTCCATCGGTATTTCTACCCCGAGATCTCCCCGAGCGACCATGACAGCGTCTACTTCCTGAAGAATTTCATCGAGGTTTTCAATACCTTCAGACTTCTCCAGTTTAGCCATTAATCGGGCTGTACTCCCTATATCGTCCATATACGATTTTGCAAACAGTATGTCATCTACTGTCCGGACGAACGAGATAGCTACCCAGTCAATGTCTTGTTCTAGACCAAACTTTAAAGCTATTTTGTCATCGGCTGTGAGTACCGGTATATCAATCTTTACCCCAGGAAGATTAACGCCCTTATATGAAGATACTAATCCTCCGTTTCTGACTTTTGTGGATACCTCTGTTTCCCGGATATCAGTTACTTCAAGACAAATGGTCCCGTCGGCTATGAAAATCAAATTCCCAGGTTGCAAATTCTTAATTATTGATGGTTCCGGAAATGGTAACCTAACAGGGATTTCCGGATCGAAGTCTGGTCCGATTATAATTTCATCCCCGGGATTTAATTGTATTTGCTCAGTAATATTACCTAGTCGTAGCTTGATACCTCCCAAGTCTTGGAGAATTGCTACCTGTTTATTGTGTTTGGCAGACAATTCTCTTACGGAACGGATAACTTCCGCATGTTCCTCAAGAGTGCCATGCGAAAAGTTCAACCTAGCGCAGTCCATGCCTGCTAAGATAAGTTGTTCTAATATCTCGGGCTCTCTGGACGCAGGGCCGATAGTAGCGATAATCTTGGTTTTGCGCATGGTAACAGCCTTCTCTACCCGTTGAAAACGGTTAGTTTGGGGTAATTATATTCTTCTATTATATCTACTTAGAAGTTTTCCTTGTTTCCGACTGGGATAAACTGCTTATTATCTAGAAATGACAAATAGTATCTATTCGCGGCCCACATAGTATGCGTCTGTAGCGGTTTTTAGCCCCGTTATTCGGTTACGGTTCAATTCGTCTTTACGTTCTCTTGCCCATTGATTCGATATTTCTATACCTTTAACTGTACCTTGGAAATGCGGCATCACGTATCTCGCTAACAATTCATAGCTATGCTTAATCTTTTCGAATGGAGCCCAATCTTCGACTCGGATCATAAAGCTGCCGAATCCACCGCTCATTTCCTGTAGCCGTTCTATACCGGCGATGCAATCATCTGGCGTGCCGACTATCCATTGATTATGTTCAACCATGTAATCAACAATTTGGTCTCGTGGCACATCAGGAACTTCGTTGCCTAATGTTTCACCAAAATATTCGCTAACTATTCTACCTCCGCCAAGTCGTATGTCTTCCATGGCCTCCTTCTTACTCTCTGCTAGGTGCATTCCAACAACGAGTCCCCAATCTTCTCTCCTAACAGTTTGGTTGTGCTCTGCAGCTGATTCTTCTGCTATTGACCATAGTTCCTTAAGGCTGGTTTGGCGTATTGTGTCTCGAGGGATACTCATCGATAAAACAGCAGCGCCATGTTTGCCAGCCAGTGTGACGCCCGAAGGAGATTGGACCGAGGCGACTGCTACAGGAATATGGGGTTCCTGATACGGTCGCAGTTGAAGTACCGCATCGTTAAGTTCGAACCAGTCACTTTTATAGGAAAAGGGTTCAGTTTCGTTAAATAATCGTAGGATGACGCCGAGAGATTCGTCCATCATCTCTCTTTGTCTAGATGGGTCTATCCCGAGCATCAACGCATCTGATGCCAGAGCTCCGGGTCCGACCCCAAGAATTACGCGGCCCCGAGTGAGGTGGTCCAATAAAACCAAACGATTCGCAACCATGTATGGATGATGATAAGGAAGGCTAATTACTCCTGAGCCCAACTTAATGTGCCGGGTCCTTTCAGCTGCTGTTGCCATGAATACTTCAGGAGAAGCGATGGTTTCCCAACCCGCACTATGGTGTTCACCTATATAAGCTTCATCAAATCCTAATGAATCTAACCATTGCAACAATTCCAGGTCTCTCTCAAGTGCCAAAGTGGGGTTTTCCCCAACTCTGTGGAACGGAGCCATAAATACACCAAATTTCATTTTAGGTGATAAAGTCATTAAACTACTCCTGTAATTGAGGTTATCGATAGGGTTGTTGAATCGAATTCTATCATGTTGAAAATAATAGATCCATTTACAATGTTACAGCTGACGTTTCCATGTGGAGTGGCGAACATACTCCAAAAATGGTATCGTTGGGATGATCACCAGTCTATTAGAGGTGATATCTAAAACTTCTGCCGGTCTAAGGAGAGAGCTACTATGCCTAAGATCAAACATATTGCGATTGCCACTCAGGATGCCGACGCTACGGCTAAATTTTATACCGAGGTGTTTGGACTGAAGGAGATAGCGAAGTTAGATAGTGATAATGCCTCAGGTTATTATCTAAGCGATGGGAACATCAATGTTGCTGTCCTAAATTTTAAAAATGAACAGGTCGCCGGCCCCGAATATGGTACAGGGTTTAGCGGTATCCATCACATAGGATTCGAAGTAGAAAGCCTCGAAGAAATCGCTGAGAGACTTCAAAATGCTGGTTCTAACACCAGAGATGATATTAATCAGGCGCTCGGAGTTGGTATGGGTGGAGCAGCCCATGCTAATGTAGAGGTTAAATATAGTGGGCCCAATGGTGAAATAATTGACGTTTCTCAGACGGGCTGGGTTGGCACTAGAGGACTAGATTAAGTTATTTAGGCTATGCCCAAAACAAAAGTCCCGTTTCAATTCGAACGGGACTTTTGTTTTGGGGGACGTTTTAATCAGGGCAAAAGGTCAATATCGGATTATCGGTATCTATCTCATTGAAATCAATTCTTAATGACATTCCACTTTTAATCGTTTGAGGATTGGACGCATCAACCTGTGATAGTCTCGCACTTATTCTTGGGCCTTCTGTTAGAGTTATCACACCGCTGCAATATGGATTGTTTCTGCCATACCCTTTTTGTTCCATACGTACTGGAACGATCGAAATACAGGTAAAGGTACTTAAATATCCCGTCCCACTATATTCGTGCCATTCAATATCACTGGCGTGACAACTGGGACACAACGGGCGTGGTTCTACTGAAAGCTGAGTACATCGTTTACATCTTATACCCATGAGCTTCCCTTCGGTTAAATAGGCGTAAAAAGAATTGGAATTAAAATCTCTCAGTTCGCTAGACATGTTTTCGTCATCCTCGGCGGAAAATATTTACTACGCACGTACCGCCAGTGCCACCTACGTTATGAGTTAGACCGACTTCTAAATCGGGGTTTGGTAATTGTCTGAGCCCTGCTTCGCCCCGGAGTTGATGAAAAACTTCTATTACTTGTGCCACGCCCGACGCACCAACAGGATGTCCTTTGGATTTGAGACCTCCTGATGTATTTATAGGTCGATCACCAGTCAGAGATGTCCTACCTTCATCGACAGCTCTCGGTCCTGCACCAGGTTCGAAAAATCCTAAGTCTTCGCTCGCGATGATTTCAGCGATAGTAAAGCAATCGTGTACTTCCGCTACTTGTACGTCTTGTGCTGTTATACCTGCCATTTGATATGCTTGAGAACTAGCATGTTTAGCCGCGGAGAGTGACGTTAACTCTTCTGCTGCATGTAGCGGCCGCCCGGTTGCCTGTCCCGTCCCTACTATTTGAACTGGTTTCTGAGTGAAATTACTCGCAATTTCTGAACTTGTCAGGAGTAGACAGGATGCACCATCTGTTATGGGTGCACAATCGTAAAGTCTTAACGGCCACGCTACCCATGGATTGGAAGTAGGGTCGTTCAAAAATGCAAGTTCATCTCTCCATTCAGGAACTGATTCACCGCGTTGTTCAGCTCTGGCTTGGCGTCGTTCCATCATTTGTTTAATTGTGACATTAAACTGGGCGTTAGGATTGAGAGATCCATTGTTGTGGTTTTTAATACCGACCTTTAGTAGGTGATTTAAGTTGGTCTCATACCGGTCCATATGAGCTTTAGCAATGGCTCCGTAGATTCCTGGAAAGGTGAGTCCTGCCGGAACTTCATAAATGCAATCGGCGGCCGTAGCTAACACATCGGTAACGCCTTCGGTTGGTAGGCTTGTCATTTTTTCAACTCCGCCTACCAGGACTACATCGTACATTCCGGAAGCTATGGCCATGATCCCTTCTCTCAACGCACTTCCGCTGCTGGCGCAGGCGTTTTCGATTCGAGTTACAGGTGTAGGAGTAATGCCAATCCAATCGGCTATGATCGGGGCTGTATGTCCTTGGCCTTCAAATAAATCCGAGGAGTAGTTGCCGAGGTAACCACATTCAATATCTTCTACATCTAACCCCTCGTCTAAGTTGTTCATTAGATCTTGAAATGCTTCGACAAAAAGGTCTCGACTGGTTTTCTCTTTAAAGGCTCCGAATTGAGACATACCTACACCTATAACAGAAACCGATCTACCTAGTTGGCGTCTTCTAGTCGATGCGACCATTTATCAACCCTCCAAGTACAAATGTACCCTTTTCATTAGCTTTGTTCAGTTGGTAATTATGCTGAGACGGTCCGACCTAGTCAACCATTCAAGCATTTACGACCTTTACGGAGCTGTATGGCCATAGGCACAAACTCTGCAATATTAGAATAAATTCTCGGAACAGGTGTTTGATGTGGGCTCGTCTATAAACGGTGTTTGGTACTATTCTCCTAGAATGAGGCGAGATTAGTCATAAATAATATATCTCTCACAAAGGTGGATAAAGGTTCAGATCTAATATGTGCTCGCACCACCAGGCTATTCGCAAAAGTTTGGCTTCTGCAAGCTTTGGACTGATCATCTGGATTCCCAATGGTAATCCAGATGAGGACAAGCCGGATGGTATGGTGATAGCGGGCAGACCGCAGTATGTCCAAGGACCTTGGAATATGGTGTTGCCAGTATTGGATAAATCAGCTAGGGCGGGAGTAGGAGTTGAGGGAGTGATCAAGACATCGACTTGTTCAGTTAAGATCTCCATGTCTCGGACGAATTTTATGCGGCGTTCCTTTGCTTTAGAATAATTTATCGCATCAACTCTAAGACCATTTTCTATCATCGCCCTTAATTGAGGTTGATAATCATTTTCATGTTCCCTGAACATCGGTTCGTGAAAAGCCGCACCTTCTACCGACATTATCAGCCGTTGATCAACGATAGCTGTTTCTATACTATCTGATAGGGAAAGTTCAGTTATTTGGGCACCGGACCGTTTAAATCGGTCAAGGATATTGTCTAGATTAGATTGGGTTTGTTCGTCAGCTTCATCGTAGAAAAACCCCCGTAATACTCCAAATGTTGGGGCTGAACTTTTAGAGATAGAACTTAAATAATCAGGGACGGCTGTTTTTACTGATACCGGATCGTTGGGGTCTGGTCCGGCTAGCACTTGTAGTAAAAGAGCCGCATCCTCCACTGTACGCACTAACCACCCCATGGTGTCTAATGTCCAGCTTACCGGTATGACACCATAACGGCTGACTCTCCCGAAGTTGGGTTTGAACCCTACTAAACCGT
>Ga0310342_100003395_pt1 | contig 10462 bp, 25 predicted proteins | sample S15DNA20500_MG_FD_206155 | JGI IMG/M metagenome (GOLD analysis project Ga0310342, IMG submission 206155) | Marine microbial communities from station ALOHA, North Pacific Subtropical Gyre - S1503-DNA-20-500_MG | ecosystem: Environmental > Aquatic > Marine > Oceanic | place: Pacific Ocean: North... | reverse complement strand
CTCTCTTTTTCGTGCCTAGAACTATCATTCATAAAGTATAATAATAACTACAATAATACTAAGTATGGAAATAAGTAATACAGAATTTATGAGTTATGAAAAAATGAATAAGATATTAACTAAAGAATTAACTAATCTTAAATCAGTTTTAGAGAATGAAGTTTCGTATTGTGATGATATACTAACAGAATTAAAAAGCGGTTTAATAAAATTAAATCGTGATGATTACGTTATTCAAAATTTAGAATATTTAATCCATGATTTGTATCACTGGCCATATGATTATATTAAAACTGGTAATGGATATCACGATACATTAAACTGCAATTTTCAAACACTTGAGACAATCTTAAAGAAAATAAAGCCATGACTAAACAGAAATTATGCTTAGAACATGGCAAGGATTTAAAAAAATCAAAATGGGTTTTAGTCGATCCTTTAGAGTGTAATTTATGTAATTTAGAAAATGCGTTTAACAGCGTATTAAACCAAAAAGAATTTGAGGGTTTAAGGCCATGACTAAAACAAACTTTGAACATGAAATAGATTCAAATTTATTTATGAATGAATTATTAGGTAGAATTAAAGATATTCATAATTGTAGAAATGAATTTACAAACATAGATGATATTATTTATGAAGTTACAGAATACATGAAAGAATTAAAAAAAGAATTAAGAGATTTAAAGCCATGACTAAAATTTACGGTTATGATTTAGCGGTTGATAAAAAACGCAAATATTCAAAAAAAGATATTAAAGAAATTTGCGAATTATTAAGACAATTAAGAAAAGCGGATAATGAATTAATGAATAGTGATTAAATGAACAAAAAGGAATTAATCGCACTTTATAAAAAATATAATCCTAGATTCGAGTTATTACCCAATGAAGCAATAAATCTCAATGAGGCCTTAGCATATTATAAATTAAAACTTAAAGAATTTGAAATTTTAGCCAGTTCAATAAATCAAAGTGGTTATGAAATTCCAGAATTTATTTTAAGTAAAGGTGTTAATTATTCCGCTAAAATTAGACAACTGGAAAACATGATTAAATTTAGTATTGAGGCTAAAAAATGACGTGGGTTAATCCTAAAGACACAGAAATCATAATTAAAAATTGTGTTAATTCTATTATTGACGACTTAGATTTATTTGATTATGAAGCGGATAAAGGAAATAATCAATATAAAAAAGAATTATTTGTATTTTTTAAGAAGATTTTTCTTAAGTATGGCCTATTAAAAACAGAATTTATTACAACTTTAGATTTATGACACGCTTCAAAAATCATTTAAGTTTAGTTAGTAAATTAGACGGCGTACAATCTTTTATTGTACCGCTTTCAACCTGTAAAGATTTTTGTAAATATTATGATCTTCATGTTTGTTACTGGTTAAATAATGGCCATAAGGATTTTAAAAATCCTCGATTAATGTATATTAGAAATTTAAGATTAATGAGAAGTAATAATTTTGTTAAAGTCTTATCTAGTGAAATTTTAAGGGCAAATTGTAGAAAATTTAGATTTTTCTCAGGTGGCCAAACAGAAACAACCGAACAGCTTAAAAATATTTTAAAAATCTGTAAAATCTGCCATATGACAAAATTTGCAATTATGATAAATGCAGATTGGCAATTACAAGAACTAATTAAAAGCGGTTATGAAATACCAAAAAATGCCAATTTGCTTTTATCAAATTATGAATTAAACAGCAAAACACCTGATTTTATAAAAAATCATCTAATTAAATATAATATAGGCGTAACACAAACGACTTTAAAAAATAAGCTTGCAACCTGTCAAGCTTCAACCGTTAAAAATGGTAAATGCGGAACTTGTGAAAAATGTTATTATGTTAAAGATATTACATTTAAAATTCATGGCCGAAATAACAAAAAAAGGATTTTAGATAATGAATGATAAGGAATTAGTTAAGCGGTTTCAGGACTTTAGAAAAAAAATAGAAATGTTAGAAGAACAAATTAAAAATGAATACTGGATTTATGGCCAATTAGACGACATTGAATCACGCTTAAAAACTCTTGAAGCCCACCTTAAACAATTAGATGAGAGAAAAGCGGTACGTATTACTTAAAATTAAAAATTCTAAAAGTATTTATTATAATAATTATTTTAATAATTCGTGTCTAATAATCAATTTTTAATTAGAATAAACCTTTTAAATTTATTTTCAGAAAAACCCCAATTAAATAATATCTCTAATACTAGATTAATTTTTGAATATTTGAAAAAATATCATGGCCTTATGTTTTCTGAATCCTTTATAGAATCATTACCTAGTTTTGAATCTATAACACGACAAAGGCGTAAATTATCAGAAAGATATGAAGTATTTAGACCAACAGATAAAAAAGTAATTGAATCCAGATTAAACCAATCAAAAAATATACTAGAATCTGTTAAAGATTAATCATGTTTGAACAAAAACCGCCTAATATTAAAAAGGCCATTATGAATTATTTACGTGGTATTGATTTTAAGACAGAAGCTGATATTGTCGCTAATGTAAGATATTTAACAACTGGTTTTACACCTGAAAGATCAATCAATCGAACATTAAACGAAATGTCTAAAAACGGAACATTACAAAAAGCCTATTTAAAAGGCGGAAGTTTTTACACATGGAAAAAAGAATTTGATAGAACTAGAATTACTAGATATTACAAATTAATTTTTGAATATACTCGTAAAATGATTTCTACTGTCATGTATGCAGGTTCTAATTCAATAGGCGGTAAATATACCCATGCACCACAAAAAAACAAAAATAATTTATTATTACCTGAATGGAAAAGCCCTAGAAAAACGCCTAGCGATTTAAAAGCATGGACTTATGATATTCCACAAAATAAAAATGAAAATAGAAAAGCATGGTTAGTTGGAAAACTATTAGAAGCCTTAAAAAATCGTAATGAAACTGGTTGGTTTCCACAAGTCGATAAAGGTGTTGGTAGAGATATTAAAGGTACAGATATTATTGATGAAGATGAATTAGTAAATGTAATAGACTTAGATGATAAGGGAAGATACGTTACAGCAGAAACAACAAATGTTAATGATTTTGGCTATGATGATTCACAAACAAAAGCTGAAGTAAATGCTGATGAAATTTACGCAAATTTCAAGTGGTCAATTCGTGGTGTTGAACAATGACAAGCCTATATCCGTTGAAATCATTTGATATTAACATAAGTTTTAGTTGTCCTTTAACAGCAAAATTAGTAAAACAAATGATTAACCCACAACATAATTGTGAGTATTGTAAAATAAGAAAATGGGAATATTGGTCTTTTGAAGAACGAAAATTGTTTAGAGAACATATTATTCCATTTATTCATTTTTGGAAAACAATGCGTAATTTTGGAGAAAGTGTTAGGGGATAATGACTTCTGATAAATGGAAATTAATCACACTTGATTGGGATAAGTTCGCATGGCATAAGGCCTATAAGATTATTAAATTCATCTTTAATGATAGACAAGACATTAGAAAAATTAAAGTTTATTCAAGTCCTAATTTAGATGGTTATCATATTTACATTTATTTTGACCATTGGCTAGAATGGTCAGAAGTTTTAAAGCTTAGACGGAAATATCAAGATGATTCAAAACGATTGATCAACGATTTTTTTAAAACTGTTTCATCTGAAAAAATGGTAATGTTTAGAGATAAAAACGGAAAAAAGGAAATTTTTATGAAAGAATTTTGGCCTAGTAGATTTGAAATGCCTAATCATATAACTTCAAAAATTCATGCATCAATGTTAGGTACAAAATGAAATTATACAAACATAAAGCAATTTGTGAATGGTGTGGTGTTCAAGAATTTGACGGTGTTTGGATTAGATTTGATAAAAAACCTTTGAATAAAAAATTTTTCTATATTTGTTTTAGGTGTATTCCAAAGTTAGAAGAAATTGAAAAATCGCCATATTCTTAATCTTTTTCTTTTGGCGGATTTGGATAACCCTCTAACAACAGATACATGAAATCATCATCTGTTAAATTCATTTTTTGAGACCATGATTCTTTAATCTTAGCCAAATCATATTTTTTCTTTCTTTCAGGCGATATGCCAATAGTTACATATTTCAATAATTATGATTATTTATTTAATTATATTAACCTTTACTTATCTAAGGAATCGCTAGTAGAATCCCAAAGAAACTTGGCCGAAAATCCGCTAAGGCCTGATAGGATAACAAGCATTTCTGTTTGAATTTCTTGAAAAACTACTGCATAAGCGGTAAATAGAATTACTGTTCCTGCACAAAAGTTTGCTACACGACTTTTAGTAAATATTTTCATTTGATTAACCACTTTGGATTATGCGGTGCTGATTCTGGAACACCTGTATCTGAATCTATTTCACTTTTTCCTTTATAATATTTAGGATATTTTTCCTCTAAGGCAAGAATAAGTTGTTCAAGCTTACCATATGTATATTTATCACTAGCTATCAAAACATGGTCTAAAATGAGCTGTAGTTGTCCTAATACGTCATACATGGATATTTTTTGATGAAAACTATCTTGATGAAAACTCATATCACTTCAAACTCATCTGTCCATGTATTGCTTTTATTGTTTTTGCCTGTTGCTGAAATTTTTAGAATATATCGGCCAGTTTTGTAAGGTACGGTTTTTTTACGCTTTTTTTCCTTTAGTTTGAATGAAACTAGGGATTTACCCTGACCTATTTGCATGATCTTTTTACCATGCCATGTTTTTCTTGCTATCCAACCTGATACGGTTATTGCATCAATGACTTTAACAATTATAGTATTACCTGTCTTTATTCCATTACCCTTTTCTGTTTTAATCCAGTTAGCTTTGTATTTCATTCTTTTAATAAACCAAGTTCTTTTGCGTGTGCGATAATATCTTTATTCTTTGAATCTATTGCTAAGATTTTACCAAAAGCATCATATTCAATATAGTAAGAATTTTTTTTGTTTGTTCGTGGAAATTTCTCATTAAAGAGTTGTACTTCTGTCTTTTCTTCTTGTTTAATTTTTTTTCTATATTTCATCTTGTTACCTTATACACTTGTAATCGTGAATCTTGTAATATATTATTTGAACTCACACCTGTCATTACAACTTCGCCAAGACTTGTTAATGTTTGATCTAACCAACCAGCTGAACTAGCGTATGTAGTTTCAGTACCACATTGGAATGACATTTGTGGTTTATCGGTAACTGCATTAGACCATAAGTATATCATAGGGAATGAATTGGCAGTAGTCCATGAATTATTTATATCCCAATTTGAATCATTTACCCTACCTGAATAACCTACCGTACTAAAATGTGTACTATCGCCTGTATAAAGTGTATTAATATCATAATCCGAACTTGTTATAACACCACTAGACGTACCTATCTGAAATTGCGAACCTTGTGAAGCTATACCGTCAGTACCTTGAAAAGAAATAACAAAACATGAAACATCAGAAAAATTAACATCAGTAAAATTAGCTGTAAGTGTAACTGCATCACTCGGTTGAACTGTTTGTGTAATTAATTCCCAAGTCAAGATGATAACACCTTATACACCGACATATATGAACCTGCATCAATATTACCAGCTTCTGCTTCCCATTTAATTTCGCCAAAATCTGTTAATATAACATCTAACCAACCTGAACCCTCAACTGTCATTTCTTGTGAACTAGCTTTCCAAAAACATAACGGTTTATCATTGTTATGAAAATCTGAACCCAAATAGATTATTGAGCTAGTGTAACTTTCATTAACTGGCATAGCTAGAAAAGGAAAACGCACTTGATTAGCAGCTTGATAATAAGATACAGCTGCACTTGTACCGCCTGAAATAATAAAAGATTCCATGTCATACGCACTAGCTGTTGAAACACCACTAGAATTTCCAATCCTAAAATTAGAACCCTGACCTGAATCCCCAGCTTTACCGTTCATAACAATAGCAAAAAAAGCTACGTCAGTAAATGGAACATTAGTAAAGTTAGCTGTAAGATATGTACCTGATACAGTTTGCGTAACTGTTGTAATTAATTCCCAACTCAAGAGTTTAACACCTTATAGACATACAAACGTGATTTTGCATAAAAATTATTTCCAGATGTTACCTCAATATCTTGTAAACTTGTTAATGTTGAATTTATAAAACCACCACAAACAAAATTTGCCATTGGCCTTGACGGATCAGTTTGTCTATTATCAGAAGCTGTACTCATAACCATTTCTGGAAAATCTGTTATTGGATTGTATGTAAGATAACATAGAGTAATCCATGAACCACCTAAGTTAGAAGTTTCTGTACGAAAAGATGTTTCCCCATAACTTGAATTTAAATAAGTTGCTGTATTAGATTGATTGATTACACCATAGGCTTCATAACTTCCTGACGAAATAACTGAACCGCCAGTACCAACTCTTAACTGAGCATCTTGATATGATGAAGTTTGATTTAATACTGCTGAGATAAAAATTGCAAAACATTGAACGTCAGAAAAATTAATTGCACTTCCTAAATGCACTTCCATTGATGTACCATCACTTGTCAAAATATCAGAATCAAGAAATTCCCAAGCTGGTGTACCAGCTCCGCCACTAGCAAAACGATATGGATTAATAACTTGACTAGACAACACGATACCCTATAAGATTAATTTTTAGGCCAGTACCAGCTGTTGATGAACCAATTTGGTCTAAGTCTATTGATATTATACTGTTAGCTGCCAACGTGCTATCCGTAATTGTTGGTTGTGTTGTTGCTGTTTCACTTGTAGTTTCAGTAACATCAATTTCAATACCATTACCTGACATAATATCACTACCATCTTCTTGTACCATTATGTGAATAGCACTACCAACTGGTGCTGTATTTACATTTGCGGTAATATCAGTTAATTCAAACTGGAATGGTAATCTAATTTGAGCTTTATCATCTCCAACAACTAAATCAGAAGTTTCATCAGAACAAGCTATTACAAAACTTGTTGTGTTATCAAGCCAAGCATTACCGTCAGTATTAGTTGAATCTGCAAAAAGTAATTGACCGTTTGTACCCACAGATTTGCGAACCCTCGAAGTCGAAAAAGTTGCCAAATCGCCTTTGGTAGTAAGCACAACATCAGCTTTTCCACTATCAGCTGGTTGTAATATCATTCCGCCTGACATTAATGAAACACCTTATCGTGAATTTCTGAAATTTCTTTTTTTACACCGTCAATTTCTTTGCATAACTTGTTAATCTCAAAACGAAATAAGCCAAAAAGACTTCCAGTAATAATTCCTATTATGGTTATCATCTCAACTATTTCGGTCATTGTGAAGCCTGTATGTAATGGCCAATACAATCAATTTGTGTGGCAGCTGTTGTTGTTGTAATTGCTCGTAACAATCCATTTTGGCCATTAGGATTTCTTAACATAGCGGTATCAAAGTCATAGACAAAAGTACCCTCAGCACCAAAACGCACCAAGCCAATTACTTGAACACCGCCTGTTCCAGCTGAATCTGTCCATTCTAATTCTACTGTATTAGCAGCTGCACAAGATACGGTTACTTTGTAAAGTCCTAATGATGTGCTAGTAGTTGGTGTCATAATTGTAGTAGTAGTCGCTGTGGAAATTGAGGTCTTTGTATAAATATCGGTATCAAAATCAGGCGATTGATTTAATGTTTCAAATATATCACATTTAGTTAAGGCTACAGCTCTTTCATCTGCATCTTCAACTTGCGTTAATGCACCCATGCCATGAAAACCAGCTGTTACATTTGGTTCAATATAAACATGAATTGCTCTTAGTGGTATGTTTTTGAGGGATAAAGATTCGTATGGTCTAATATCATGTTTGTGTAATGTTGTTTGGCCATTAGACTTGAAAGCTTCTAATCTAATATGCACAAGTGTTCTTGACAAGTTTGAAAATTGACCATTAAAGAATACATTTGGATCTTGTGAAATAGTATCGGTACTAGATGGCATATTTGCATTAGTTATACCAGTAATTTGTTCAGTACCGCCACCTTTGAAATTGTATAGAGCTAAGAATTGCATTATTTTTTCCTCGTCTTTATTGCATAAATAGCTAGACCACCAATTAAAACATATGGAATTATACCCTCAATACCGCATTTTGCTTTACAACCAATATCCCAAAAATCACAATTACAACCATTACCATTACCATTTCCATGTCCAAATTCGTGAGAAGATAATGCTGAACTAACATCACTTACTGACCTACCTAAGTCAGATAGTTTTGTATGAATATCTGGAAAAGCAGCTATGTTTGTTTCAACTTTTCTTTCAATGCTTGTTCTATGCTTATACGCATCAGTAATCCTACCCTCTTGTTCGCCATGAATATCGTATAATTTTCTAATGTCAGCACCATAATCTACACCTTGTTTTTGTGCAGCTGTTTTGGCATTTTTTTCTATTTGTAATCTATGCTTATACGCATCAGTAATCCTACCCTCTTGTTCGCCATGAATAGCATATAATTTGTTAATATGCTGCCATACAGCATCATTTTGCTTTATTTCTGTACCATGACCATTTCTTGTTGTTCCTTGTTGTTGTTCTGTTGTTGGTACATATACTGTGCTACCACCGAATTTTATACTGCTACTTCTGTTTTGTGAAAATGGTAAATTTGGTTCATTAGGATTTTGATTATCTCTAAACATAGTTGGCGATAGTGATTGTGCAAAAGATAAGTTAGGTTCGTTCCTATTTTGTGTTGCTCTATACATTACCATATTCATCACGTTAAGATAAATGCACCAGCTATTAAAGCTAAACTCGATAAGTTATTTGGAATTGGTAAGTTTGCTTCAACAACTTCTTCTACTATTGTTGTTCTTGGCGGACTTAGGCCAGTTGTTGTTACACTTGGTGGTAATGGGGAAGATCGCCCTATTGGTTGATTAATGTTTGTTGCGTTAGGTGGTGTGAAAAGATTATTTTCAGTTGGTGTATCTCTAAATGGTGGTAAATTACATGGACATGGCGGTAAATGACATTTTATACATGATTGTTCTGTAATGCCTGACCAATTTATTCCTCTATCATATGGAATTGATGTATCTGTCATTACGTTAGTTATAGTATCATTAGGATTTTCTACACTTCTTTCAGTACCCATTATTGTATGAATTATACTTTCAGCTACACCAGCTGCTCTTAATTTTTCAGGTGTATCAAGTTTTGTTGGTTTAAAAACACTTGTAGGTATTGTTTCAGGCTTTGTAACGTCATAACCACGTTCTGTAAGATATTGGTTTAAGTTAGTTGGTACTTCTGGATTTGTACCATAATCGCCAGATAATTCTTTTTGTGTTTGTACTTTGATAAAATTTTGTAATACTTCTTCGGTAGTACGATTTCTAAATTCTTGTGTTTTTTGTTTAGCAGCTTCCATTTGTCGAATCTTAGCTTGCAAACTATCTTGTTTTTTCTGCCATTCTGAATTAGCTCTTGATTGTTCTTTTTCCGCTTTCTTTTGAGCTTCCATAGCTTGTAAAACTCGTACTTGTTGTTCGCTTGGCGTAAATGTTGTTTCTATTCCTTTTGTAACAATTATCCTACCCTCTTGAATTGCTTGAAGTCTTTGTCGATCAATTATCTTTGTACCACTAAGATGTAGTGCAAACTCTTTTGTTGCAGCTTGTGTTAATTCGCCTTTTGTAATTGGAATTGTAAATGGTGTAAGATTTGGACTTTGTATTACTTGTGGATTTACATTATTTGGATTTTCAACATATCTTACATTTTCAATAGATACTGTTTGATTTGGTAATCTGATTGGCGTTAAATTAACTGGTCTATTTACTTGGATTTCTTTATTCCTTATCTCGTATTCAACAGTAGGATATGTCATATGAATTTTATCTCTTAGTCTTGTTATAGCTGGTGTTGGCGGTCTTTGTGTAGTTGGAAATCTAATTCGACTTGGATTATTTTGTGTTGATACTGATGGATTATTTGTTGATACTGATCTAGGATTAACTCTACCTGAGTTTTGAGTTGATACAGAAGTGTTTACTGTTGAAATTCTATTTGGTGTTGGTCTGGGTGGTGTTGGGGATGGTCTTGGTTTTGATTTTGGTTTTGATTTTGGACTTGGCCTACCTCGACTACGTCCAGAACTAGAACCGCCAGAACTACCGCCAGAACTACCGCCAGAACTACCGCCAGAACTACCGCCAGAACTACCGCCAGAACTAGAACCGCCAGATGATTTTCCGCCACCGCCAGTTTTACCGCCTCTACCACGTGCCATTTTATTTTTTAAATAACCCCACTATAGCTATTGCGATAAGAATTAATGGTATAATTGGTAATGCCATTAGTTAAACCTCGAATAAAAAAAAAGAAAGTTAGATTCAATCACGTAATATCAACTGCTACATAGAAATTTATGTCGTCAGCTGTTACGTTGTTA
>Ga0310342_100003394_pt1 | contig 10464 bp, 14 predicted proteins | sample S15DNA20500_MG_FD_206155 | JGI IMG/M metagenome (GOLD analysis project Ga0310342, IMG submission 206155) | Marine microbial communities from station ALOHA, North Pacific Subtropical Gyre - S1503-DNA-20-500_MG | ecosystem: Environmental > Aquatic > Marine > Oceanic | place: Pacific Ocean: North... | reverse complement strand
CTGCTTATACTTAAAGTCGTTGCGTTGTCTATTATATATTGAAAGCTCATCTATCTATCTCCTAACAGGTACTTTTCTTGCACCTTGTGATGCAACAGCATGAATAAATCCTGGATCTCTTGCAACTAATTGTTTAAAACTTGAAGCGTCCACGGCGTTAATGTTATATGTTATGGCATCTGAAGTGCCTATGCCTATAGGATTAATTTGTGCTGGACCTGTTATAAGTTCAGGACCGTTTTCTCCAGCAATACCAAATTTGCCTGCTCCTAACATTCCGCCATTTGCAAAGAACCCACCAAACAAACTACTTGCCTGATTGGCTCCGCCACCAATTCCAATTGAACCAAATGCTTGTGCAATTAATTGTTTAATCTGTGAACGCAATAACTGTTCTAGTATATCATTAATTAAACCTCTGAATTCAAACTTGCCTGTTTTAGCAAAATTAACTATTGCGTCTTCCATGCTCTTAGTTGCTTTATTAAATACCTTTGCGGCTTGTTTAGCGGCATTAGTAGCATCATCTTCATATTGGTCAAATGCCTCTTTCCATCCATATGCAAATGAACGCTGTACTTTGTATACTTCTTCAGCAATTCGTTTTTGTTGTGCTATTGCTTTATTTGTAGCTTCTGTTATCTCGTCTATTTTTAAATCAACCAAGGCATCATTGAACCCAGTTTTCATCTGTTGAAGTTCTCTTACAGCAACAATTAACCTATTGCTCATCATATGGTCAATTTCGTCTAATTGTTTTTGTAAAGGATCCATGTGCAACTGACGTAATTCTTTTTGTGCATCTTGTGTTGTAGAAGCTATGTTATCAAAATAATCAGCCATTGAAATTCCTTCAGTCAGTGCATCTCTTTGGTTTATTATCGCCTCTTGTGCTTTTCTAGTTGCGTATTGGAATTCTTCTTGACTTATTTTTCCTAATTTTAAATCTTCTTGTAAATTTTTTAATGCTCTTTCCAGGAATGCAGTTTCATTTGTAAAGACCTTTGTATCTTCAGTAAGTTCTTTATAGAATTCTGCATAAGTCTGTAAAGCGTCTGTATCTTTGGTTTTCTCATTAAGTTTCTTTAATGCCTCTTCTGCTGACACTAATTCTGCATTGGCGGCCGCCATCAGTTCAGTAAAGCCTTCAAGTTCTCCTTTTGTAGCTTCATAGGCTTTATTAAGTTCTAAGATTACTTTCGTAACAGCTTCAATACGTCCTGCTGGACTTTTCTTGTGGGCGTCGCTCTGTGCATCTTGGAATTCTTTTGCCTTCTTGATATATTCTTTATAAGGCTGTAATAATTTTTGAAGTGCTTTAGCCTCGTCATCTTTCTGGTCAATAAGTATTTTATCTTCTTTGGCTACTTTGTTCTGTTTCTTCTGCAACTCTTCTAATTTTTTAATTAATTCAGTTAGCTCATCTTGTGTTTCATCCAAGTCTCCAAACCATCTATATAGGAAGTCAAACCCAACTGGGTCTAGACGCTCTCTTAATTCAAATAGGGCCTGCTCTAATGATATAAGTCCCTTTTCAGCTTGATCAAATACTTCTTGTGGAATTATGTCAGATATGTCACCTAGTTTGCCTTTTGCACCTACGTCTGCCCAGTCATTAAAAAGTCTTGTTAGACTTTTAAGACTATTTTCATATCTCGCAGTAAGTCCACTAGCCTCACCTATTTTAACTTTTAATGCACCAAAGGCATCATCAAAGGCAGTTTTTAACTGATCTAATGTTGGCCTCATTGCTTCAAATGAAGCAGTTAATCTAGTAGAGTCCTCAAACATTTTAAACATTACTTCTGCAGTAAGTTCTCCTGCCTGTGACATACGTCTCAGTTCAGCAACGTTATAGCCTGATTCTTTTGCCATGATTGCAAGGGCGGCGCCTAGTCCCTCAACAATACTTCTGAATTCATCACCTCTAACTTCACCAGAGGCCATCGCCTGTCCAAACTGTCTAATAACAGAGTTGGCTGTGGCTGTATCTGCGCCAGCTACTTGAAGTGCTTGTGATAGTTTAGTTGTTACTTTTAATACACGGTCCTCAGATACCCCTAAGGCATCTGTAGTGATTCTTAACTTGGAATATAAGCCAACAGTTTCTTCAAAACTTGTTCTATTGGCAACAGCAGTTTGTCTAAGGAGTGCAGTTGTTTCATTTAGTTCCTGCGTGGATCTTGTAATAAGTCTTAGTTGGTTTTGTAGTCTCTGGAAGGTAGCAGTGGCGGCAATAATTTCCTTACCAAATTCAACTACTTCTCTAACAGCAAGTGCACCAACAAACGCCTTGGCGGCATTTTTTAATGTAAATAAACCAGCAGTAGCTTTTTTAGTTTCTACTTGTAATACATATCTGTCTTTTGTTACTGCCATAATTTAGATCCCCTCATAACCATATACTATACCCCTGCAATTATTCTGCGTACCTTCTGTCTCGTAAACCTCATTGTTGGTTTATACATCCCCTCAGGGGCTTGTTTACTACTTCCTTTATTTAATGGTATTACATAAGGATAATCAGCAGTTATTGTTTCTTTACCATCAAATTGAGTCTTACGTTTAGCATTGCCTGATCCAAGTGGAGTAACCCTTCTGAATTCCCAAAAAGAAGCCTCAGGAACTGTTTTCAGTTTCTCAGACATTTTCCGTAGTCTACGTCCAATGTGTTGTCCTCTAACTCTGAATCGCATTTTGTTGCTCCTTCCAAGCCTTGTGCCTGTTAAGCCTGTCTTGCAATTCTTCTGTAGATAAACTCTTATTCACAGGTTGTTCTCCTCTTGCTTTTTGTGCCTGATAGTTCTGATATCCTACACTTAACTCTGCAACATACAAATCTAAATTACTGCCAGACTTCAAAATTTCTGACGGTAGTTTGCCATATCTTTTAGCAACAAAATCTAACGTCATCCACGCATTAACTGTGGGAGTTATTTTGCTGAAGTCTGGCTGGACAAGTTTCCCAAGGTAGCCACTGCTTTCGTAATAACTTTAATCATTACTGGTGCTGGTGGCTCTGCACCTGCCTTTAACATTGGTTTGCCTTTTTCGTCCATTATTAAACCAACTACTAATTCCGCTATAGGCCCAGGGTTGCCGTCTGCAACAGTTGCCATTTGCATAAACACTGACATTGGTTGTCTATCATAGACCCAGAAGTCTATGGACTCGCCATACTCCTTGACAATATCTTCATCATCAATAGTAAGTTTTATAAGTTTTGGGGTTGCGGATAATTCTGAAAGTTTCATCTGTTAATCTCCTTGTCTTTCAATCAGTTTGTGTGTAAGCAGTACAACAAATTTTAATCTTGCACTTGCTTTTTCTGTATCTGCCTTAGCACACTTTAATTCGTTAGTGGCTTTGGCCGCTTCAGCCTGAATTGATTGTACCAACTCAAGGTCTGTCTTTCTATCTAATACATCCATTAATCTCTCTCTTGTATTTATCTGAAGGTGGAATAAGAGGGGCATAAAGCCCCTCTTACTGCCCTCATCGCTAATAACCTAAGTTATTAAGCAACAGTATAGTCACCGTCAACAGTGACAGTGATAGGTGTTACCCAGACTGGTGCATCTGCTGATACAGTAGGTGCTAGTCCAGTAACATACCCGTTGCCAGTAATAGTTTTACCTGCAGTTCCGTCATCAACGTCACCTAGATATAAACTAAAACCAATCTTTGTTTTATTCTTTGAAAGATTAAAAATCCCAACGTTAGCCGCCGTATTCGCAGTAGCTCCGCTGTCTCCAAAGAATGTACTTTGTTCCAGTACTAAATTCATACCTAAACTGTTAGTAGACGTTGTAGCAATTTGTTTTTTCGCCACTTCGTCTAATTGAGTCCAAGTAAAAATATCGTTGGCATTATTGATAGTAATATCTTGTAATGCTGGAACGTCCATGCCAGTATCACTGCCATTGGATGCAATATCAATTGTTAATACTGCTTCAACGCCTGTAACTCCTGGTGCTGGATAAATGTAAGCCATTCGTTTTCTCCTTTTAGATTAGATTACTTTATTAAATCTTATTTCCATTGAATTAACAATTAAGTCACCTTCATAATCAGTGCTAGAGTCTAACTCTCTGCTGTGGATACCCGCAACAGTTGTTATATTTTTAGCATTTCTTAAGTTAGCAACTAAAGAATCGTAATTCGCTGGCAATTGTTTTGCATCCGCTGAAAAGTAGATACTAACTGACTTGGCTTCGTTGTCTATAACAGGTCCGTCTAACGCACTAACAAGAGGTTCTGTACTTACTTGTTCTGCATCTACGTAAATCTTTTTAGGATTACTTAGATATAGTGCGGTTCCACTAGAAGTATATGGCATATCAGTTGAAACTGTAAAAGTTCCTAAAGCTAAACCACTAATATAATCTAGTATTTCTGAACGCATTATCTGATCCTCTTAAGGTTAATTTGTCCTGGGGATTTCTCAGATGATTCAATTGTGTCATCATCATCAAAATCATACCAATCACCTGCTGTAAGTAACTCTAATAACAATCCTTCTGCTTTATTCTTATAATATCCCATCTTTTGTCTTTCAGCATTCTCTTCGTTTCCAAAGTCTGCTATAATAGGTAGGATATGTTCAGCTAACCCTTCGTAAATCGTCAAATCTTTAAAGTCGTTTAAGCGACCTTTAATTTTATCAGGATCTACAACAGGTATATCAGCAACAGTATTGTAAGCTATTGAGCTATCACGTTTAGTGTAGTATGCTTTCCACCAGGATGAAGAACGGACCTTTGTTAAGATCCGTTCTGTCGCCCTAATTAAACCATCTTCAACCACGTCGTCAGTTAGTCCTTCGTTTGATTCAAAAATACGTTGATCTTTCTCAACGACATCTTGATAATCAGCGAAACTAATTGTTATATTATTTTCTACTATGAAGGACATCTACTAACTCCCAGATTAGTCAGTTGAAGAACCAACAATCTTCACACCATGTGAAGCTTGAAGGATAGCTTCGCCAACATCTACTGACATCATAATATCAGTTGATCTTGTAGACGCTTTATCTTCCGTTTTCATTTTAACACCACCACGCATAACGTGACCAATACAACTAGGTGCAAATACTGCCCCTACCATATTAAGTTCGCTATCACTGTCAGTGTTTAAATCAGATTTGACTAAAGCTGATTCCCAGATATTTGCTCCACCTAATTGGCCTAACCAGCCACGTTCCAAAACAGCAGAACCATAAGCGTTTGCCGTACCTGCAACTTGTGGAGCCGCTGATGTACCTGCATTAACTAATGCTTTTCTGATTTGAAGTGCTTGTCTAGGACCTAATACTGCGTGGATTGGACCTGTTACCTTATTGCCACGGATTGTAGCAATAGCATCTAAAAGGTTATCAATAGTAATTGCACTATCTTCTGTGCCTACTGATTGTGTTATAGAATTAAACAATGCAAATACTTTATTGTCTATTTTCTCTGCAATTGCTCTACCAGCTTGTGATCCAAGCTCTGCAATTACATTTCCGTGTGCTGAATCGCGTAAGAAGTCAGTTACTGGAAAGTAAGTTCCTACTTCACCAACTGCGATTGCAACACTTGTAGTATTTGTGTCAGCCGCTGATGGCGCCACGCCTTCAGTTAATTCAGCCGCACCAACAGTTGCCCAAACTGGGACATTTATTGTCGTGCCGCTGTTAGCTGGCATATCAAATACAGTTACTAGTTGTCGTGCGATGCTTGATTCATACGCGGCGTATTGTGCGTCACCAAGTAAAGCGGTATACAACTCACTGTTTATACTAGTTGTTTGTGCCATTTCTTTATCTCCTTTTTAAAATATATTGGCATTAGAATACAAGATTGCCTTTGGCTTTAGCCTCAGCAAACCTGCTTCTATGTTCAGGATTAGACATATCCAACTTATCGTACTCTACCTTACCAGTGTTATTAGTAACGCCTAAGCTACTTTTAGAATTAGTAGTTGCAATTGTTGGGAGAACAAAATGTGTATTAGAATCTAAAAATTCTTTTACTAAATTGTCTACACCAATTGGAGTACCATCGTCATTATAACGAACTGCCCCATCGTGCCCTACTACTTCTACTTCGCCTATACTATTAAGTCGTACTTGGCTGTTTAGTAAGTGTTTAACCTGTTCAGGATTTACACTTCTATACTTTGCCGCCGCATTAAGCAACGGTGTATTAACCTTGTACTCTTTAATAATAGAGTCTCGCTTCAGAATCTCTGAATCCTTTTTAGCGGCAAGTTCTTGTAAAGTCTTTTCAAATTCCCCACGTTTAATTTGTTGTTCACGTTGGCGGTCTTCTGCCTCTGTTTTCAACGAACGTAGTTCTTCTACTCCGCCCAAGTCTTCATATGGACGTAAAAGTTTACGTTGTAATGAGCCTTTCATTCTGGCCATCATATCGTCTACTTCTTTTTGACTATACGTCTTTGTCGCTACTTTGTTAGCCTCAATTTCTGTGGTTGGTTGTTCCGCATCCGCCTGAGTTGCGTTTTTATCTTCTACCAATGTATTTTCTGACATTGTGCATCGCCTCCTTATATGAGTTATTAATTTGTACTCTTATTTATACCATCCAGGTATAAATCCGTTAATTACGGGCTTTACTCGTAGCTTTACCTTTAGGTGGCCCCTTCTTCTTTTTCTTTTTTACTGGGGGGCGCCCCTTCTTGGTTCCGTAAGTTCCTTTACCGTATGGCATTTACATTACCCAATGATAAAAAACTGCCGCAAGTCCCCAGCCTATAAAAGCCCAGACAACATTGTTCCAGTTTAATTTCCAGTTAATGTCCATAGTTAATCTCCTTGTTGGTTATCAACATTAGTCGTTGATCCATCTTCTATAGCATCAATTTTAGCTTGGTCCACTTCCATCCATTCTAAAATTTGTTTGTCAATCTCTTTAGTTACTAAAGGATTAGACGCACTATCACGTGCTATTTTAAGTTGTTGAATTTCGCTTTCTGTATCTCTAATGTTAAATGATCCTGGATAGTCAATGTCACCATCCCAATCGTAACCCATGTAATAGCACCAGCATTTCCACATTTGTTCTTCTGCTAATTCTACTGCATCAGCTTTTTCAGAAAGCCTACTATTAAGTAAGGCAAATTCCTGCTCTTGTGCAACGCCTGACATACGTTTAGCTTCTGTTGAGCGTATGCTACCTGTGTTTGCAATCTTATCAATTGCATCTACAGTTTGATCTATTGCTTTATAGATAGAGTCAACACTTGCGCCTGTGTATTCTAGCATATAAGGTTTTAAGCCAGGATCTAAATTCTCTGGCATATGAATTAAAGCACCAGCACCTGTACCTAAGTTACATTCTGGTGTTACTACTAGTGAGGGGTGTGTGTTCATACGTATTGATGAGTCTACTTCACTTGTTGCATTATAATTAAATCTCTGGAGGTCCGCAATATCCGCAATATCACTAACCCCAACTCCTCTAACAGAACTCCTAATATTATATAAACATACTGCTGGTATCTTGTACAGTTGATTAGGCTCTTCAGTTTCTTGTTGTACTTCACCTTTACTAATGTCTACTACAGTTGTTTTAATTGTAACCTTAGTCCACTCTTTAACAACACGGACTGAGTTATTAACTTCTTCTAAATATTTAAAGTAACTTAATTCGTACCTACCGTTTGGTGCTCGTGAATACTGCCAGTCTAAGACTGTCAATGGAGTTAATAAATTTAAGTAGGGGCGAACTTCTTGAAGTCTTTGTTCTTCCCTTGTTGTTGCTCCTACGTCTGGCTGTGTAAGTACAATCCAGCTATGCCCAAAGACACTTGCCCAGGTTGTAGCATCTTTCATAAAGGCATTTAAGGAACGTCCATCTAAGTCTGCATCTTTTAAAAAATCGTTTAGTTCACTAATGTCTTTTATACTACCAAAATCTCTTGTTGGGGGTTGTCTAAATAAAAATGATTTGTAAATTGAAATCACTGAGAAACAATGATTATCTAATGGTGTGTTCTTAAGTCTTGCTGTATATTCAGCATCTGTTTCTAATTGGTATCTTGTTAAATGTTTTGCGGCTCTATAAGTTTCGCCCCCCAGGTATGATTCTAAAAGATATCTCCATCTAGGATGATAAGTGTCATATATTTCATTGCCAGAAATTAAATGACTTATCTGTGTCTGAATTGTTTCTGTTACCGTTGCCATTGCATATTCCTTTGTATATTATTGTCAGTTGTTTCTATCAAATGTCCCCACCTCCTTGGATGAGTAGTAGTTGCAACTGTTCGTTGCAACGGAAAAATAAACGCAACACAATAACTTAACGCATCAAACTGATGGGAGTAGTCGTGTTTGCCACCTTTGTCAGGCACCTGAGTACCTTCACGGAAATTAAACTTCTCCATAGACTCTATAGTATATTTACACGTTTTACTTATAAACAGCCGCCTAATACCATCAGCAGAACAGAATCTGGCGTTTGTTGCATTGATCCTATCACGTACGGCGTCATGGCGTCTTGGGGCTTTAACAACAAACCCTGCGTTCTGTAATATACTATGATCAGTTTGTCCATTGGCTGATGTCTTCCTGGCACTTCCACTAGGATCAGGATAGAAAAATATTTTGCTCTGTGGATAACGTGTGTTAAGTTCATCAGCAAGTTCTTGTGTGTTTGAATTAAACATTTGTACTTCATCAATGCAATACAATGTTTCTTTGTCCTGAACAAATACACAAGCACAAACAGGCGCTACGTTAAAGTCCCCGCCTATATGTAATGTTCTATAATCTAATCCGTCAGGTAGTTCTTTAATGTTTTTATCTCTATCAAACGCCCAAGCTATTCTTGAATCCGTAGTTTCAAAGCTGGCTTCAAACTCCTGCTTAAATTGTTTAAGGCTCATCTCTGAACGTGCTTGTTCTATTTCTGCATCTTCAACAAAGCCTCCTTCACTTGTAGTAAAACTCCAGCTCTTCCACTCTGAAGGTAATTCTTTTTCCATGTTATATAAATCATAGAACCAGTTGCCCTTACCCATAGGAGTTGATATAAACATTCCACCTCCTCGTTGGTCCGCAAGTGCTGGGCGAATTACTTCAGCAAACAAATCAGGGTCTACAATCGCACACTCATCAATGACAACATATGAAAGGGAGACCCCTCTCAAGGCTGAAATAGATTCAGAGCCCTTAAGACTTATTGTACTATTATTTTTAAGGATTATAGTTAGTTCGCTTTCGTTAATCTTAAAGACCCAACGTAGGTTTAATAGTTTTTCTTTTAATAATTTCCAGGCGATCATCTTAGCCTGACGGTAGGATGCAGTAATGTAGAAAATGTTCTGGTTAGGTTTTCTTGCGTGGTAGCAGATTTCTCTAATGCTTAGATACGTTTTGCCGCTACGTCTACCTGCACTAATTGTTTTGAAACGATGAGGTGAGTTAGCAACCTCTGATTGCCATTTTGCCAATTGCATAACTGTATTTATGCAATCTTCAATTTGGGGGTATTATTTAGGGGCTTTATTGTCTAACAATTGGGCCTCAATCTTCATAAGGCGAATGTCAAACTTATTGTATGAATCAATGATGGCTTGATGTTGTTTACTCAACTCAAGTATTAGGTTTTGGATCCTAGTACTATTATTAATCAGTTGGTTAATAACATTTTGTTGAGACTGGCTGTCTTGTTTTAATTTTATAAGTTCATCAAAAGGACTTATTTCATTATGTTCAAACATAATATTATTTACCTGACAGATTCTTTCTGTTTATAATAGGCTCCGCCTATTCTCTTAGTGCTTAAATGAGAGAAGTGTTCTCTTCCACTTCTCTGTGAATGTGTACTCCTGGAAATTATTATACAATTAGAAATTGACCAACTGTCAGTAGGATCCTTACGAACCATACAATAGCTAGTCGCTGATTTGCCCACTTGGTCCTTAACTCCTGACTTTATCCAGAGGTTATACCAGGATGTGGAATTAAAATTCCAGCCTTCCTTTCTATAACTAGCCTGGGCCTTTGCTCTACTGTACCTTAGGTTCCATAGCCGCCCCAAGTCATACTTAGGTGGTTTACCTTTACAATTAATGTTAGGATCTACAGGACCGCCAGGCTTTGTTTTATAAAATGTCAAGCTGGCTCCTTGTGTAGTTCTACAATCTTAGTAATTTTTTTAACCAAATCATTATATCCAGAATAACTTTCTAATTCATAGATATCTGTTGTGCTCATTTCAAAACCTGGATCATCATCTCTATTCAACCAAAGATAAACATACGGTTCATCTGATCTCCAACCATTTAGTGCCAAACAACACTTGCCGTGTTTGTTGTAGTCTGGATCTTGTTGTTCTTGTGTTTGATTGTAACAGTCAATAAATGTGTGATTGTTGTCCGCACAGTATTGTTCAAACCATGCACGAGCAGTTTCTCTTGATTCTAATATTGTTTCAAGTTTTTTTTGATCTTGCA
>Ga0310342_100003393_pt1 | contig 10466 bp, 8 predicted proteins | sample S15DNA20500_MG_FD_206155 | JGI IMG/M metagenome (GOLD analysis project Ga0310342, IMG submission 206155) | Marine microbial communities from station ALOHA, North Pacific Subtropical Gyre - S1503-DNA-20-500_MG | ecosystem: Environmental > Aquatic > Marine > Oceanic | place: Pacific Ocean: North... | reverse complement strand
CCCGAACACGCCGACCATCAGGGATCACATATTTGCGGGTTTTCCGCGAGGTATCGTCCGAACGGGGGCTGGTGACTCGCTCCTGGCCTCCAGCAATTTCCCCGACGTCGGCAACGCCGACATCGATACGATGATCGCCGTACACAATGCCTACGACGCTACCGACCTCGCCTTCAACGAGGGCGGCATGGCTGATAACAACAACGCCGATCCGCGCTTTGTCGATTGGGCCAACGACGATTATCTGCTCGATTGCGACGCCCCGGCGAATGTCCTGAACGACGCCAGTGACAGTGACCCCATGGGTGCTTTCCCGCAGGTCGACGGCTGCGAGGGCGGCGGTGGCACTGTTGGTGATTGCATTCCCTGCGTTGATCTCGAGGACGCTCTCTATGATGAGTTCTGCGAAGAGCTGTTCAATCAGAGCATCCCGTCGATTGTCGATGCCTGCACCCTGCTCAACCAGCTGGTTGACACTACGCTCGCCGAAGTCGTCATCTGCAGCGGCGACCAGGCTAATCCCGCCGGCATCGACACGGCCCAGGAATGCAAGGAATACCTGTTCGAGCAGATCAATACGTTCCTTATCTCCGTACCTGCCGCGACCTGCGATATCGACCCCATTCCGTAACCCGTTCCAACTTTACCGCTGGCGGCGCATCTGATTGTTTCGGATGCGCCGCTTTTTTTTGATTCGCCGTTTCATGCCATCATCCTTGGCCGCACTGCCCGTGCCGGAACAGACGACTCTGGCGCCCTAAGACGCGGCGGTGGCTCAGTGCCCCCAGGTTTCCCGGTAGAGCAGGGTGAACGGCTCGGTCAGGCAGCAGGTGTTGAGGTCGAGCACGGTTGCCTCTGCAAAGGCTGCTCCGGTGTCGAGGATATGCACGATCGGAATCTGGTCGAACTGGAACTCGAATTCCGGTACGTACCGGCGGACGTAAACGCCGATAAGCTGGTTCCTCAGCATGAACGATTGGGGGGCACAGTAGATTCGCGGCCCCTGGGACTGCAGGAGCAGCGCCCGCAGTCCGTCGGCATCGGTTACGGTTGGCGGCAAGCCTGCCGTCGCCATGTCGAACACAATGAAACGAGGCGCATCGGCAACAGCTGCAAAGACGCTGCCCTGCGTTTCGAAGAGAATCGTGGGTATTTCCGCACCCTGGCAGAGAAAAGCAAACAGCGCTGCGCGGGACAGCGCCGACCCAGTGCCACTTTCCAGCGTGCGCGCCGGCAGGTCGAAGGGCGCCTCGGGTTGCAGTTGTGTGGTTTTTGCCAGCGCCCGGGCAATCTGCAAGGCAGTGCTGTGGTCGTCTGTCGGCAGGTCTGCGAGGAAGCTTGCCATACGCCCGATGTCCCGCCAATAGGCGTAGTCCAACTCGCCGCTGCGAGCGTATACGGCGGTTGCAGGCCATTCCGGCGGGGCATAGTCGTGAAACAACGGATCGACGAAATACCCGGGGGCTTTGAACAGAAGTTGTTCACCAACCAGGCTGACGGCGGCGACATCGATTTTCGCGGCATCGCACCACTGCGGGGTCATAGCACTGCGATCCCATCGCGCTCGTTCGATATACAGTCGTTTGAGACGGCGGTCGAGGGTGTGAAGTTCGGTGTACGGCGGGCCATTGCGCTCGAGTGCCACGAAATAGTATTGAACAGTATCGGGATCGAACGGATGCAGCTTACAGTCGCGAGCGAAATAGGGTATCGCGATATCCAGCTGTCGCATGGTGCCGTAAGCCTGCCCGAGAAAACGGTTGAGATGCGCGTAGTTCGGATCCAGTGCGTGGGCCTTTTCGAGATATGGCAAAGCCCGTTTCGGCTCCATGAACTTCTCAATGGCAATGGCTCCACAGCCGTACCAGCCATCAATCCGCCGCGGCGCTATTCGCGTAACTGCGTCGTAGCAATCAAAGGCGCGATCGTAGTCACCGGCGAATTCGTGGTGTGCCGCGCCACGTTGCATCCAGCCGAGCCGAATCATATCGATGGTATGCCACAGGCTGAAAATCACCACGACTGCGAACAGTGCCGGGCCCCATCGTCCGGCCGGACCTGCGGGCTGGATGGTAATGTGACCGGCCGTTGCGGACCCGGCTTGGTCACCTGCCGTCGTTGTTTGTACCAGGGCGCAGCGGCCATACAGCAGGCCAAGGCAGCACAGTGCAATAATGCTGGACGGCGGCTGCACCAGGGGTTTGTCCAGCATGGCATGCAGATAGATGACGAAGGCGCTGAAATGCGCAATCTGCAGGTATGCCGGTGCACCCCGCGGCAGTCGCAGGAGCGGCAGGATTGCGATCAGCCAGGCCAGTGCCGCCGGGATGCCGATATTGGCGGCGATGTTCAGAAACTCGTTGTGCGGATGTGCGATAGTTTCCGATGCGACGGCACGGTGGTGGTAGGATGATGTCGTCAGGTACTCGGTGTAGGCATTGACGAAGCGGCCTGGGCCAACGCCGGTCATTGGGTGGTCGGCAGCCAGCTGGGCGGCGGTCTCCCAAACCGGTATGCGGATGTCTTTGTCGACGACCTGGACGATACGCTCGTGGTTTGCGATGGCGCCGCTGCCACCAATGATCACGATGAGGGCAAGAACCAACAGCCGGACTCGGGTCCGCAGCCGATTGACTCCAACGAACAGGAGATAACAGACGAGTGCCACCCAGGCGGCGCGGCTGGCACAGCGATGAATCAGCACTAACACGGGAGATATCGCAACGGCAGTGATCGCGAGGCGCCACGCCCGCCGGCGCAGGCCCCGGCACAGGGCATAGATGGCGATGGCACCCCATGGCGCCGTCGCCAACAGGCAGATAGCCATCCAATTGCGGTTGCCGGCGATACCGACAACGTCTGTGCGGGCGTCGAATCCGTAGATCATCAGCAGCAGCCACAGCCCGGCAAGGACGACGACGGTACGTGACCAGCGGAAAGCGGCCTGGCGGCTGTAGAGGGCCATGGCCAACGGCACGGACAGGTAGCCGATGAAGCCGACAGTGCGTTGCCAGTCGGCCGGCTGCCGGAGCAGATTGATGATGACAGCGACGGCGAGAACGGTCAGGCAGATGCGCCAGCGTCTCTGGACGTGTTCCAGGCCGGTCAGGAGGATTGGCACGGACAGGAAGGTGAGTACGACGAGGGCTGGGAGACGCATGTAGTAGGAGTCGCCGCCGCCGAGCCGATAGGGAATGAGCGCGATTGGGTAGGTGCAGAAGGTGAAGAAAGCGATCGCGGCACCGAAGGACCGGTAGACAAAAGGTGTCAGTCGAGTCGACATCGAATCAAAATATTGTAATGAGGTGCGGCGCTGCGCGAACCGTTGCCGTTGGCCGCTGGATGATGCCTAATTCGGTGATGCATTCGGGAGCAACCTTTTAAAAAAGAACGAGGAGGCCGAGAGGCCTCCTCGTTCGAATCTCAATGATAGGACGACCGTGGTTACGGCTTCGAACCGCTGGCATGCCCATCGATGTAGAGCGTATTGGTCCAGGCGTTATCCGGATGGTTGCCGGATTCGTCATAGGCCAGTGAGCTTGTGGTCGGGCTCTTGTTGGTGTCCTTAAGACCGCTACCAACGAATGTGTAGTCGCTGGGGTTTGCGATAGCAGCCGGGTTGTCCTTACTCGGGCAACCGTAGACCTTACCATTCACCAAATACTTCTGTGCGTGGAGGTCACCGAGGTCTTCGCCGGTTCCGTCTGGGAAGAAACCGCCTTCTATGTCGTCACCAGCATACATGATCAGAGCCAGGCCGATCTGCTTAAGGTTGCCGAGGCAGTTCATGCGGCGTGCTTTTTCGCGTGCTTGATTAAGTGCCGGCAGAAGCATGCCCGCCAAGATAGCGATGATCGCGATAACGACCAGCAGCTCGATGAGGGTGAATCCTTTCTTGCGCTTTTCCATTGTGCCTTCTCGTTGGGTTGGGTTGAGTCGGTTGTAATGTCGCCACCGGTGACGACGAGATAATCAATTTCGCCTGACCTGCGTCCTGAGGCGAATCAGGCGAACCGTAAATTCATGTCACGGTACACCAAGTCAATTCCAAGCGATCACAGGTGAGATGTAATCACCGGGAATGGCAAAAAGCAAAACTTATCGATCCCTCTCACCTCCTGCGTTTGAGCGTTTTGTCTTCGAGTTCTCCAAATCGGTCTTGCCAACCTCATGGTCCGGAATGGTCCGGAAATATGAAATGTGGGCGCTACTATAGCCACGCACATCGTGGATGCAAAGGCGACAAAACAAAAAAATCAAAAAATTCAATCACCCTGGTTTTTCATGCAACTGCACCACCAACACAATCAATGTATCGTGGTTTGTGCAATGCCGGATTAGCACGGGGCATACCAAGCGCTATTTTTTTCGGCGTAACTGATTATAGGTGACTCTGTTAAAGAATAATTTTATTTACCGGGTCCCGCAGTCAGGTTCAGATCTTCACGCAAAAAGCGTGAAATTCACGCAGTCGGGCGTCGCTGCCGCGATCACAAAAAAATCGCGGGGCCGGCAATATGTCAGACCGAAGCCCAACCGCTTCACCAACACCTCAGTCGTTGGTGTCGATGCCCAGTGTCTCCATCTGATAACGCAGGGCATGCCGGCTGATCCCAAGACGATCCGCAGCCTTGTTCAAGCGCCACTTCGACTGCTTCAAGGCCTCGATGATCTGTGATCTCTTGAACGCCTCTACGGCATCTTTCAACGGCAGGTGGCTAAGCGACGCACGGTCAATCGGAGACGCGGCACCCTGCACCAGGTAATCGATCTCATGGAGGTTGCCGAGGATCACCACACGTTCCATTAGGTTCTGCACTTCCCGTACGTTGCCCGGCCACGGGTATTGCTCGAGCCGGGTGATCGTTGCCGGCGACAGCTCGATATCGTCGTGTTCAGGGAACTTGCGCCCGGTCTGATCCAGAAAGGTCTTGGCCAGCAACGCGATGTCGCCGTCTCGTTCACGCAGCGGCGGGATTTTGATATTGATCACGTTGAGCCGAAAATACAGGTCCTCGCGAAAGTTGCCGCGCACGATTTCTTCCCTCAGATCCTTGTTGGTCGCTGCAATGATCCTCACGTCAGTGTGCACTGCCTCGCTGCCGCCGACGCGGAAGAAAACTTTTTCCTGAATACCACGAAGCACTTTCGCCTGGACCGACAGACTCATGTCGCCGATTTCGTCGAGATACAGGGTGCCGCCGTCGGCGATTTCGAACTTACCCGACGTGCGTTGATCGGCTCCGGTGAAGGCGCCTTTTTCGTAACCGAATAGTTCGGATTCGAGCAGCGACTCGGCGAATGCGGCGCAGTTCACTTCGATGAATGGTTGGCCGATGCGATCGCTGTGGTAATGCAGACTGTGTGCAACCAGTTCCTTGCCGACTCCGCATTCGCCTTCGATGAAGACCGTGGCGTCGGTCGGTGCGACCCGCGCGACGGTGTCTTTAAGGTGTCGCATGACCTCCGATTCGCCGATGATGTCGGAGAGATTGTAGCGGCTGCCGATTTCGTTCCGCAGCATCAGGTTCTCTACCATCAGGTTCTCGTAATCGAGAGCCTTCTTGACGGTCACCAGAAGTTCCTCGGGCTGGAACGGCTTGGCTAGATAGTCGAAGGCACCGCGCTTCATGGCGTCGACTGCCGATTTCATATCACCGAAGGCCGAAATCATCATCACAGGAATCGACGGAAAATTTTCTTTGATGGCGGATAGAAACTTGATCCCGCTCATGCCGGGCAGACGCACATCGGAGATGATCAGGTTCACCGGCTCTTTGTTGACGACATTGAGGCCGTCGCGGGCATCGCCCGTGGTGAGGACGTCGTAGTCCTCGGTCTCGAGGATGGCTTTGAGAGTCTCGCACATTGCGGCTTCGTCATCGATCACCAATACACACGGTTTTGTCATTTTCGACGTTCGCCTCTGTCGTCAGCCTTGCTTGTCCATGGATATCCACGGTTGCATCAAGAAAACGCATGAATAGTCCAAGGCCAAAAGTGGCCCTATCTACCTTCTACATTTGTTCAACTTCCGTCAAAATTCAATCGTTTCGTATCATACCGCGCCACTGATGATTAGCGGGAAACGGATTTCCACCAGTGTACCATCGCCGACGGCGCTGGCCAGATTAATCTGGCCGTTGTAGTTCTCTATGATATTTCGGACAATCGCCAGCCCCAGTCCGCTACCGGTCGATTTGGTCGTGTAAAACGCCTCGAACACTTGCTCGAGATTTTTTGGGGTGATGCCTTTGCCGGAGTCTTTGATCGTGATGATAATGACGCGGTTGATCTCGTCAAGTCCGGTTTCTATTGTCAGGCGTTTGCTGCTCTCATCCCTCATTGCTTCGAGTGCGTTGTGGATGAGATTAATAAAGACCTGCCGGAGTTGTCCGGCGTCGATCAGCAGTAGCGGCAGTTGCAAGTCATACTGTTTCTTGACGATCACTTTGTTGCCGTAGCCGGTGTCGCCGTACAAGGCCATGGCCAAGGCGCTGTCGATGTTCTCGTGCACATCTGATTCCTCGACGCTGCCTTCGCGCATTCGCGCGTAGCCTAGAAGGTCCGTGATGATGCGGTCAGATCGTTGCACTGCGTCGTCGATGATATCCAGATGCTGATTGACTTTTTCGGTGTCCGACTTTCGAACATTGCTGCGGGCTAGGTACAGTGCGTTGGTGATGATCGCCAGCGGGTTCTTCAGTTCGTGTGCGACCTCCGAGGCAAGCTTGACCTGCGACGAGAATTTTTCGCGCCGCAACAGCAATTCCTGACTGGCAAGCCGCTCTTCCTGCTTCAGGTACAACTGGTTGAAGACGCCCCAGCCGCAGAAGCTCAGCAGTAGCAGAAGAATGAGTCGGAAATAGAACTGATTCGCGCTGAAAAACGCAAACGAGGCCTTGAAGTCTGTCGTCCAAAGATCCTTTTCCCAGTTCACCCCCATGTAGACAACTCCGACATATAGCGCCACAAACGAAATGTTTAGTACGGTCTGCCGGGTCAGTGACGGGAAATTGGCTGAATTCCGCGCAATCAGCGGGCAGTAAAACCAGTACAGCGCGCTGTTGATACCACCGGTCATCTTGATCATCCAGCACAGGAACAGACCGTCGATGAAAGCCAGGCCATAAGCCGAGAAGCGCACCGCCGCCAGGTTACGCCGAACCAGCTCGACTCGCAGCATCAGCACCAGGAAAGAGCTTGCCGCATAAATGCTGAGTGCCGTACGAAACTCCATCCAGGGTTCACCCGCATGGTCTGATACCTCGGCGGACTGCAGATACAGAAAGGCCGCCAGACAGACGACGACCTTTGCCGGCAACATCACCCACACCTCATTCCGAATGATCCGGTTGATCTGGGTAAGCTCATCCTGGGCATAGATGCTACGCTTCCGTTCGCGGTGCTCACTGCTCTTTCCAGATGCCATCAGTTCTCAAGTCTGTAATCGTTACCGTTTCACCAACAGGACCCCAGATATCGGGATTGGTCGCTAAAAATACAGCCTCGGTGGGAATTGCCAAAGCGGCCGCCAGATGCGTCACGCCGGTGTCGTTACCCAGAAAGGCCGTAGCGCGGCGCGCCAGCGCCGTTCTCAAAGCTGTCACCGCGGGCGGCTGCACGACTTCGAAGGGTACCCCGGCAGCGGCGAAGCACCTCGTCAGCAGCGGTGCCACAGCTTCATCCGCTGCCCCAAATGAGATAGTCACGCTGGTCCCGCCTTGCGCCAGGAATTGTTTTGCGGACTCTGCAAACCATTCCGGGTCGGCGTTTTTCGCCGCAGCACCACTGCCGGGATGTATCCACAGCACTGCCGGTCTGCCAGTGGTCGTTTCGTCCGGAGGCACGGGCCGGCGCAGATGTGACGTGGTCAGCACGTCGGGTTCGGCGGACAGGCCGCTGTCCATCAGAATCCGCAGCGCTGCGTGCGGTGGCGCAGCGGGCCGTGCATCGATGCGGCGAAAGGCGGTGGCGCCGAGCTGGCAGACAGCTCGTTGCAGCGTCCCGTCCGGATCCGGAAGCAGGCAGAAGACTTCCGCATCGGCGAACACCGCTGCCAGGTCTGGCATTGCATTCGACCACAGGCTCGCGAAGCGGGCGCTGTCGATGTCCGTAAAACCGTCCGCCAGACCGTCAAGCGCGATCAACTGATGCCAGGCGTGGCGGGTGACCAGATGAACAGTTCGCCCGTCCGCCTGCAGCCGTGCAAGCAACGGCAGCGTCAGCAGAAAGTCGCCGAGCCCGCCGGATCGAATGACCACGGCACGGCTCAAAACGTCGTCGCGATCGTTGAAAATCTCATAAAATTCCTTGACTCTACCACTTGCATGGCGTCGTTTTAATTCCTATAGTACGGGCTTTGCTATTACAATTCTGGGGCAGTCTGGACAAGCGGTGCAACGGCACCGCCAACTGATAGAGACAGATTTCATGAAAACTTACCTGGCCAAAGTCGACGAGGTCGAGCGCAAATGGTATGTGGTCGATGCGGCGGACAAGATTCTCGGTCGACTCGCCGTTGAGGTTGCCAATATTCTGCGTGGCCGTCACAAGCCAACTTACACGCCGCATGTCGATACCGGCGACTTCGTCATCGTGATCAACGCTGACAAGGTGAAGCTGTCCGGCAACAAGGACCGCGACAAGAAGTACCAGTTTTATTCCGGCCACATGGGCGGGCAGTCGGAAAAGACGGCCGCCCAAATCCGCCAGACGAAGCCGACATTCATGGTCGAGGCAGCGGTCCGTGGCATGATGCCGAAAAACACCCTGGCTCGTGGCCAGTGGAAAAAGCTGAAAGTTTACGCCGGAGCTGAGCATCCGCATGAGGCGCAGCAGCCGGAAACACTGGAACTGTAATATGACATCGCGGACCTTCAAGGGCCTGCGAATTTCCGGAGGAAGCAATGGATTTTACATGGGCAACAGGCCGTCGAAAATGCGGCGCGGCGCGAGTGCGCATTCGTGCCGGCAGCGGCCGTGTGACAGTCAACAAGCGTGATTTTGAAGCATACTTCCCGACCGAGGCTCTGCGTGGTTATATCCTGCAGCCGCTACAGGTGACCGGCGCCGAAGGCAAGTACGATATTGTCTGCACTGTCAAAGGTGGCGGTGACGTCGGTCAAGCCGGTGCGGTGCGGCATGGTTTGGCACGCGCTCTGGTCAAGACTGATCCCAGTTTGCGCGATGTCCTCAAGGAAAGCGGCATGCTCACCCGAGACAGCCGTGTCAAAGAGCGTAAGAAGCCCGGGCAGCCGGGGGCTCGCAAGCGCTTCCAGTTCTCCAAGAGATAAACTGGAACTTGCTCTCAGCGTTTTGCTAAACCCCGATCTGCCCACTATGCAGATCGGGGTTTTCTATTTCCAATCCGATACGATCCACTTTACTCATGAAAAAAACACACATCGCCATCGTCGGCGCTGCCGGTTACACCGGTGAAGAACTGCTGCGTTTACTCAGTCGCCATCCGCAGGTCGAGATTGGTGCGGTTACCTCACGCGCCAGTGCTGGCCAGCTCGTTGGCAGCGTCTTTCCAAAGCTTGCGGATCTTGATCTGCACTTTATCGAACCCGATATCGCCGCCATCGCGGCCGCTGCGGATACGGCGTTTCTGGCGCTGCCGCACGGGACGGCTGCGGAGTTCGCCGTACCGCTGCTCGAGGCCGGGCTCAAGGTTATCGATATCAGCGCCGACTTTCGCCTACGCAGCCACGACGACTATCGTGAGTACTACGACGGCGACCATCCGGCCCCGGCGTTGCTCGGGACCTCTGTCTACGGGTTGCCGGAGAAAAATCGTGTCTCCCTGAAAAGCGCGCAACTGATCGCCTGCCCGGGTTGCTATCCCACCAGCATCATCCTGCCGGTCTCGCCATTGCTCAGCAGCGGCATCGCCAGTCCCGCCGGCATCACAGTCTGCTCGATGAGCGGCGTCTCCGGTGCCGGGCGGAAGCCCTCTGTGCCGTTTCTTTTCGCGGAATGCAACGAGAGCGTGCGCCCGTACAACATTGTTCGGCACCGGCACCTGCCGGAGATCGAGCAGGAACTGGCAGACGCCGCCCCGACCGACAGTGTCACGCTTAATTTTATTCCGCACCTGGTGCCGGTGAACCGTGGCATCCACTCGACCATCGTCCTGGCGGCAGCCGGCGAGGTTGGTCCGGAGCGGATCGAGCAGGTGCTGCGGGACGCCTATGATGCCGAACCTTTCGTCCGTGTCCTGCCGCATGGCAGCCTTGCCGACATCAAAAACGTGACGCTGACCAATGTCTGCGAAATCGGCTTCGACTATGATCAACGGACCGATCGGATCATTGTCAGTTCGGCAATCGACAACCTCACCAAAGGCGCTGCCGGCCAGGCGGTGCAATGCATGAACGTTGTCCATGGCTACCCGGAAACGACAGGTTTGAACTGATGACTCTGGTTGTCAACGGCTCAATCAACACGCCGGCGGGTTACAG
>Ga0310342_100003391_pt1 | contig 10468 bp, 6 predicted proteins | sample S15DNA20500_MG_FD_206155 | JGI IMG/M metagenome (GOLD analysis project Ga0310342, IMG submission 206155) | Marine microbial communities from station ALOHA, North Pacific Subtropical Gyre - S1503-DNA-20-500_MG | ecosystem: Environmental > Aquatic > Marine > Oceanic | place: Pacific Ocean: North... | reverse complement strand
TATCCCCTCTCGCCGCGGCGCCCAACAGGAGCTCCGTCAACCCGAGATCCCGCAGACCCAGGCACACTGTCTCGACGTACTCACTCGTAGGTCTCACGAACCCTTCGGTACGCTCCGGAACGACCTCATAGGTAACGGCTCCGAGGACCTTGCCGCAATCGGTGAGTACCTGGACCGGGCGCCGCCGATAGTAATCCGGAGCACGCTCCTTGCGATCGAGCAGTTCCCAGCCGCGGGCGTCCACCTCGAAAAGTACCCCAGGAGTCAGCTGGCCCCGGCGCCCCCTGACATCGAGAGCACCCCTTCCCCGGACGCTCGACCGGTAATGAAAAACCGGCTCCATGTCAGGAAGATACCCTACCCCCGCAGCTTCAGGGAGAAAGTCCTCGACCTCATTTCTCGCGCACCAGGACTGCCGGTCACGTGTGTTGAGATTGGATCCGTAGGCGAAGTAGAGCATACCTACCAGCTTACTATCTCTGGAGCGCCGCGTTAAGAATCTCGTTCCATTGAAAATCGGGAATTCAAAACCGCTCCAACGCCAGCGGGCCGCGAGAGATCAGGGGCTTGTCTCCCGCGGCAATCTGCGAGACCAGCTTGCCCGTAACCGGCCCCAGTGACACACCGAGCATGGCGTACCCGCCGGCGACCATCAGATTCTCAACGTTCTTCGCCCCTGCTATGACAGGCAGTCCACCGGGAGTGCAAGGCCGCATCCCCTTTGTGACGGAGTACCTGCTGGCCGATCGCTGGTACAAGGGCCTGGATGATCAGCCCACAGATGGCCGGCGACGACATTGAGCTGCTGAAAATCAAAGCACGCAATGCGACGGCGTGAGTCAACAGGCGTGGCTTCTCCGCTCAGGGTAGGCCAGCAGGCTGAGAGTGGCGCGGGCCAAGGTGGGGGTGTTGGGAAACGTCGCTTGCACCCCTATCGGTCCGTGCGCTATTCTCGACTCAAGCTGCTGATATAGTCGACCATCTTTGAGCGGACCCGATCCAGATCGGCCGTGTAGAAATCCTCCTTCTCGATCCACTGAAACGCTTCCTCTGCGGCTGCCTTGGCTGCAGCTGTACCATCACTTTGCGCCTCCCGAATTCGCTTCATCAAAAGCGTGGCATAGCGAACATCATCGGCGCCCTCTCGTAACGCCTCCAGAGCCAGCGTGCCGATGACTCCATTGGCCGTGGGAAAAGCGATGTTGTAGTCGGTTTCATCAAGGTCGTTCCAGACACCTTTACCATTATGCATGAAGCAATAAGGGGTGGCGCCATCGTAGTTGTTGATCCATCCGACCAGACCGCAGTTGCGTCGATACGACAGGGCATCCGGATTCGTAGTGTGTGGGTACGCGTAGGAGGTTATCTTGCCTCCGATTCGGTGACGAGCTGTCGCCCAAGTCGTTCGCGGCCCACCAAAGGCAATGACCGTATCGAGCTCTTCGGGGGCCTTGTCCACCCAATCATACATGACCGCCACGTGGACTTTGCCACCCGCCTCCCGCACTGCCTTCCACGCCGGGATCTGTGAGAAGAGCAACTCCCCTCCCGCCTCGTCTTGTCCGTAGAAATAAACGTCGGTGAATCCGTACTCGCGGGCCAGCATAACCCTCTCGCGAACGTGTTGCCTGAGTCGCTCGAGATCTTTCTCGGCCGTCGCATTGCCTACGTTTCGGCCCAATTGGAGCGGTCGGCCAGACATACCGGTTTCATGCATTATCTGTAGCTCTCGACGGAAAAATGGCCGGCCCCAGGAGCATGGCAGCAGAAGAGGCGACACAATTCCGTGGTCATACATGATCTTCAATTCGGCCCGTAGCTGCTGCTCGGATTTGGTTTCGAAGCCGATCTTCCCTTCCCCATCCGCCGCGAGTCGGCCGCGGTAGTAGAAGCTGAACGTGTAGTCCTGACTGGAATCGTAGCGTGTTTTGGGCGCTGGCAGTGAGAAAGGCAACACCCGCAGGATCACTTTAAATCGCGCCAACTCGCGATCGCCAACCTTGAAAATGAGATCGCCCGAGTACTCGCCGGCCGGGGCGTTGTCGGGGACCTTCAGCGTGATCCAGACCTGCTTGTTTTGTCCGCCGATCAGGTCAAACGGCTGCAGCGAATCACTGTCGCGCAGCGGGAACGCGTCGATCTTTTCTTCAATGCCAGTGGCATCTTTTGTGTCATAAGAAGGCGGATCAACGTACCGGTTGCCCTCCGGAAAAGACAGCTTCAGGTAGTTGCGCTGCTCCTGTAAGTCCACCCGGACCAGCGCGTCATCATTGAGCAGGAACTTCGGCACAAGGAAGCCGTGCCAATTCCTGCGCAGGTTTCTTTGGTACCACCATTTGACCAATTTGATATCCAAACTCGATGCGGAAATCTGGCCGACCGGGCCCTTCAAATCAGAGGCGTGCAGGGAAACCTGGTTTAGGTTTTTGGGTGACCAGAGCGCGATACTGATCGGTTCGAATTCGCCGCGGCAGGCTTGAATGGTCACTTCATTGGCCAGCTCGCCTTCGATCTGTGAGGCGTACGGAAGCACTCCAACCGGATCGTAACCTCGTCGCGCGTGATAGTCGAAGGGGCCAATCGTGGGGATCGGTCTGGTCCAAAAGGTGAGGATCGTTTCCGGGTGGGCCAGCCCAGATTTCAGCGCCACAGCCGCCTCGGCGAGCCGCCGGGCGAAGAGCAAGGGGGCATCGGAACCGTGAATAAACGCCCCACTCGTCGGATCCTGCTTGGCCAGGATATCCAGTTGTACTGCGGTCGTGTCGCTGTGATCGACGACGACTTGCTTCCATCCCCTGGTCTCTGGCGTCTCGGGAAGCGCGCGGATGTTTTTGACCGCGGTCGTGAGCAATTGACGATGCTCCACGATCGTATCCGCAATCATCTGCAAAGCGGCGGGTTGGATATCGACCACGCTAAGATCATCAATGAGCGTGACCGTCTGGTCCTCCGAGTTGTGGAAGAACCTCAGTCCAATACTTCGGGCGTCGGGGGGCAACGTTGTCGTATGCCTTGACGTCGAACCCCAGGCTAGTTCCAGGGACCAGGTGCGATCTTCCCAATTGGCATTGACTTCAGCCGAGGACGCTTTTCGAATTGCGGAGCCAAGTGGCAGCGGTACGGGTGTGGGCTGAACAACCTTGCCCTCGGCATCCTGGTAGCTTATCTCGAGGAAGGCGCCTTCCGAGCTGCCCCGGTCCCCCGAACCAGCCCCGGTATTGGATAAGGTGCGAGATTTCCAATGGATCACGATCCAATGGCCCGGCTGGATCGGGATCCGGTTCTTAAGCCGGAATTCGGAACTTGAAAACTGGACACATCGACCGTTGCCGTTTGGATCTTTTACCAGATGGACTCCCGGATGGCCCGCATACTCACCGATCGAACCTTCTGCAAAGTCCTCTTCGAATAGGACTTTACCTTGCCGACCTTCTGCTGCTTCAATCTGAAATGAAGGATCTAACGGCGTTGAAGGCGGTGGCCTATCTTTCACCCGGGCTGCTTGTGTTCCAATCTGATCCTGAATGATCCGCCAGTCCAGGGCCATCGCCGTATCAGAAAGCAAAGACGCCGTGACAAGAGCTGCCACGGTTTGGATTAAAGATAAAATACGTATTCGACGCGGTGGCATCAGCGGTCTCCGGGTCACGTTGAAAAGATGTCCTGAGGTGACCTGATCATGGTAAATGATAGCGATTCCCATCCCGATACACAGCCCCGAGTTGCCCGCTGGACCAGCTTTTGACAAGGACGCGACCGCTTTTCTTCCATTTTGGCCACATCGCTGAAAAACAGGGTGTTGCCACCATCTGACCGATGCACACACCTAGTATCCATGCGGCCCACGTGTCTTCGAAAAATGTTCGCTGTGGCTCAGACTCGCGCGACTCAATTTAACACTTCACCCACCCGGAATTGGGAGCCACGAAGGGTCGTTTTATACGACCCGTTTGCGGAGATACAAAGAATCACGCGTCCGGAAGATCTTTGGGCGGATTGTAGGGAGCATTTCGGAGGTAGGTTCTGTTTGGTCATCAAGTGACCGCACAAAATCGGGCGTTATCAGATGACGGGGTGAAAGGGTGAGGGCCGCTGTGATGTGTTGCTGGCTTTGGTTGGCGAGCACTTGATACTGCGTCTGGACGAACTTGATCCCATGATCGAGATCCTGAAACCCCGTTGGATCATGCCGATGGTGTTGATTGACGAATCAAGGCTCGACATGGCCGCCGCAAGCACACCGAGGATGGATCGGTCAGGAATGCTAACCGCCGGAGAAGAGCCAGAGGATCTTGCCGTTTTCGTTACTGGTGGTCTTGGTCACATCCACGCCATCCACCGTCAGCAGCGTCCACGTGGGCGCCGGGTCTCCGGGAAGCTTCTTCTCCCAACCCTCCATCACCTGCCGGTGGCCGAGCTGTCTGATGATCTTCCAGTCCACCACGTTGTCCTGATAATAGTGCAGGTCCCACATGAAGATGCCGTCGGCTCCCCGCCGCATGCCGGCCAGGCCTTCCTTGACATAGTTCTCGGGGGTGCGCGCCCCGATGTCGTAGTACGTCTTGCACCCGTGCGTCTTGCCCAAATCGTAAAACTTACCCATTGCGCCATGAATGACGACATCCAGGAGCCCCTCCTTCAGCCACGTTTCCACATCCATGTTCCAGTACAGGTTCTTGTCCTGCCGGTAGGAGACCATCGCGGAGAGCTGGATCTTCTTCCCACTCTTCGTGCCGATCTCATCGACGAGCTGGCGCGCCTCCCGAACCAACTCGGTGACGTAACCGGCCTGCAGCTGCATCAGGCGCGGGTCATCTTCCTTGACCTCTCTGGGGTCCTCCCCATACCGCTTCTTGAAATCGTCGATTACAGGTTGCTCATACCCAACATACGCGGGACCCCGGGTGAAGCAGAGGCTGACCCCATCGACGTCAAACCGCTCCATCGCCTCGTGAATCAGCGACAGCATCAACTTGCGCGTCTGGGGAAAGGCGTAGCTGGCCTTCGGGACCGGCGTTCCGTCCTTCGCGACGATCCTGAACTCGGGATGGCGCCGCACAAAGGACTTCGGATGGGCGCGGGCGGGAGGCGTGCTCCCCTGGAGGGCCATGCGAAAATAGATGTCGAACTTGATTCCGATCCGGTGCGCATGCTCAGCGGCCACCTCTGCTGGAATGATCCCCTTGGAGATCAGCCTCTGGTAACTCTCCGTTTCCTGCCGCTGGCCCTCGCTGCCGACGCCGTCTTCACCGTCGCTGAAGAGATAGCCGACCTTGGATGGATAGGTGGTCATGTCACCGTAGGCCGCGTTCCAGATCAACCTGCCCACATCGGAATGCCGGTAACGTTCCACCATCTCGATGATGTCTTCTCGGGTGGTTGCATTTTTTCCGTGGAGGGACCCGTCGTTCCCGGCGACCCCGACGCGGGTGTCTTTCCTGCCGCGGTCCTTCTTGATCGCCTCCACCTGCTCGCCGCTGAGGGGCACGAGCTCGAGGTACGCGAGGAACGCCTTTCTCTTCATCAAACTCTGCGCGATCACCAGGTCCTGGTCCGTCAGGTCGGCGTGTTTCCAGAATGCCTCGAAAAAACTGGTCCCGGTATAGCCGGTTCCGGAGCCGAGATCCGTCATCGGCGTGAAGCAGGGATCCCCACTGAGCTTCAGCCTGATCGACATGCCTTGTGTGTGGGCCCAGGTCGGATTCCAATAGCCGACGGTGATGCTGTACCAGCCTTTCACGTCCAGCGGCAGCGTCACCTCGGGCGCCTCGCTGAGTGCTCCGGCACCGAGCATCGTGCCGTTGAGCTTGTCGGACGTGTAGGGGATCAGCCGCCAGTGCTGTCTCTTGTTCAGATGGGTAAGTGCCGAAACCGGCTGGCAGCGGCTCATATCGGTCAGGATGACGGTGCTGCGCTCCTGATCGTCAGTCGCACCCTTACGAATCTTCGCCTCAATCGCTACCGCGACCTTGGGGCTATGGGGAACTATCTTGGACGGATTGGCTGCCGCAACGTGTGACGTAGCCAGCTTGTCTGTTATTGCAACTTTCTGCGGTTGAGCCTGATTGTCATCAGACACCGTAGGCGTTTTTGCTGGTTCGCTTGCTGAGCCACGCGTAAGCATTGCGACAATCAACAGAACAAGAGAGAAGATTCTCATGGTGGCGACCCTTCCTTAATGACCTTAGACAAACATCAACAGTTCGGCTACAGTCTAGCCCGCCGGTGGAAGCACCGACAACCACCCCAGCCACGGCGGTGGGGATTAGCAGCTCTCGCGCGAGACCCTATTACCACCCTAAATCCCACTGCAGGCTGGAGCGCGCTTAAAGTCAGGAAATTTGCTGGTGCTGTTAGTAAAGCAGGCTACTGCTGGTGCATCGTAATTGCCACAGCCACACTGTCACTGGATACGCGCTGCGGCCAGGCAGCCTCATCTACCTGGTGGTACAGGGCAATGCGGCCGGTTTGGTGTGGTCTAAGCGCAGCGGGGATCTGTCGGTCCTATATTTCCTGAGATCGCGTTGAAGGTGCCACAAAGGCCAAATCGAGCGGGACGGCTTCGAGTTGGGCCACTCTGGTTAAACGGGTGTTTAAAGTCGAACCGCTCGAATGCCCTCAACGTGTATCAAAAACGGGAGGAAAAAGAGGATCGTAGCGGTACACTTTTCCGTAACACAGGTTGAACACCTGCCCTGCGGTTGGGTTGCGGCTTCGCCGTGTCAGCGGTGCCCTGACGTTCCAGAATTCAGCAAGCATGACCGCTGCTTTTGAATTCCGCAAACGGCGGTCAGCAGCAGACCGATGCTCAGCAACAGCCACGTCGCTGGTTCAGGGACGACCGCCGTACTCGGCAAACCATTGCCTGGTGAGACAACAGCACCATTAACAACCAGATTGCCGCTAATCTGGCCGCCGCCGGAAAGCGTACCCGCGGTGACGTCGAGGGTGCCGCCACCCGTGTTTAAGGTGTTGCTGACGATGAATTCACCTTCACCCAACTTGGTGAGCGTGTGGCCATTGAGGAACAGCCGGTTGTTGAACTCGATTGACGAGCCGTCGGCAATGTTGGCGGTCGTACTGTCCAACAGATTGACAATCGCCTGGAATTGGTGGTTGCCCGACTGTACGTCGATGGCGGGAGGCACCGGAGTTGTTGCAGTGGTTGCCGCCAAATTGACGCTCCCCAAACCGCCAATGGCATAGGAAAGCGCGTTGTTGAAGCGAACCTGATTGACCGTCACGGCCGTATTGGTGAATACCGTTTGCCCGCTGGTGGTAATGCCAGCGCCAAAGATGGCGGTTTGGTCGTTGCCGTCGGGCACCGGCCGGCTATCCCAATTCGAAGAAACATTCCAGTCGCCCGACCTGTCGCCCGACCAATTGTGGATCTTCGGCAGCGTGATGGGACCATAACTGGTAGAGATGGCCCACTTCTGTCCCAGCTCGGCTCCGATGTTTGCCTCTACCGCAGAATCCAGACTTTCATCGTAAAAGCGGATTTCAGCCAACTGGCCCTCTCCATCAATTCCCGCGATATTTCCACTCGAGTACCTTGAAATCTGGTCAAAAACAACCGTTTTTCCTTCGACAATACAAGGTGTATTGCCTGGTGGCTCGCAATCGTCATAGCTCGAGGGATCCCCATTAAAGAGTGCCTCGACCATTCCTCTTGTGAAGTCGTATCTGACAGTAACGAGGTGAAAATCATTGACGCTTGCCCCCTCCGGAGCATGCGCCCTTCCTTCGCCGCCAATTCCGAAGGAGATACCATTGAAATCCCCTCGGTCCGTAATGAACTGACTGCCATCGGAACTGTTCCCGATCCAACAGTCGAACTCTTCGATGTTACCTGTAGCAACGCCAGTCGATTTAACCACAATAAAACCGGTAATTCCCGGATTCGCTCCTGTTGTCGTAGAACTCACCGCGGGAAAGGACAAGGAATCGGCCTGCTCGAACTCCAGTACGTCCAGTCCGTTTTGAGCGGTTGCCATCCATGTCGGCGAACCACCTTGCAGGAACGCATGATTTCCCTGGCCGGATTTGTCAGTCCACATAGTTACATCGGACGACACAAAAGAGGCGCCACCGGGATTAACATCAAAAGAATCTTTGATGGTGGAAGAATCGGAGGAGTCCAACCAGAGAATCTGACCGCCGCCCGCCGTATTGGTAAAAAGCAGTCCCAGCCAGAATATAGTTGTTATTCCAACTGAAAATGTACGGACCATCGCATGGTACCCTTTTCGTCTGGCAGTTCTCAAATGGTTTATTAGCCAGCTATTTCCGCCGTTGCACGCTCACTAGCCCCGTCAGGCCGAGGGTCACCAAGAGCGCCGTGTAATTAGCGTTTAACTCTGGGACGATGTCAGCAGTTACCTTAGATTCATCTTGATATCCTATTCTATGTAATCACCCATATGGCATATAGACTTCCTGGAGCCTTTTCGATAATTTCTGTTCAGCAGATCTGATTTCGGCGCACATCGATGGACACAACTGTCGATTTATAAATGACTTAACAATCTGAAGGACCTGGTCAGTGGATGCATCTTTCCGAATGGGCACGTGTAGTTTTCGGCCGTGGAGGATGCCGTAGTGGGAAGGGGCCCAAGAAAACACGTCTGCGCGGCGTCCGGCAGATGGAAGCGGTTCGTTTCGGAATCACGTATGACCGGGGACTGACCTTCGATTACTTGCTGCCGGCGACGTATTACAACGAGAGCGCCAGCGTCCTTGATGAGAACACGTTCTGGATGGCCGGCTTCGACGGTCGGGTCGTGTCGGTCTACCACAGAAAATGACTTCGTTCGAAACCAACTTGACACCCTGGGACTGGCGCGCCTCGTCCCGACGCTACGAGGCGCGCGTTCTGCGGTGAGGTCGATTCGCTCACTCCATCAAAGCCTTCAAACCATCCGGCGTGAAATGAAACCACCGGCCGGCGAAAGCGGCCTGGGCATGCGGATCGCCGGACTGCAACTGGTCCTGCCCTGCTTTCATCGCCGTGTCGAACGCTTCGCGGAAGATGCGGCGATGCTCCTGATTGCCAGTCTGTTTAATGACGTGAGCGAAAGCCAACGAACCGAGGAGGACCGTCGGGTGGGCTTCGCCGCGGCGTGCAGCGTCGACCACGGCGGTTTGTCGGTGGCTGCGCAGTTCGCCTTGAGCCAGTGGTACGCCGGAAGTCACGGGCCAATCGCTGCGCGCCACACCCGACGGATCGGCAACGGTGAGCGCTATCTCGCCTGCCTCTGCACGCAAGCTGAGCGCAGTGAGCAGACATAAGGCAATCGCATAGAAGTGAGCGTGTGTTGCATGACGTTCTTGCCTTGGGACTCAACTAACACCAAGGGAAAGCGAAACCATGGTACTGGCCCCGGCGTTTCGTGGTAAGCTAATCCACAAGCAGTATCCTGATCAAAGAATATACAGGTCTCGCCAGACTCACAAGAGGCGAGCCAGACGCCGTGGGTCTTGCCGAATGCTTCTGTTTCACAGTCAAGCGAGCGTCCCAGTCGGCAACCGTTGGTTGCCCCGCTTGTTCGCCGCCTGGGTGATGCCGCGGAAATGGTGGACCGGCGTTGCAAAATGCAGCGCCCGTGGATGGGGTAATCATTTCCGTCAGTTACCTACCAGATCCTCTTCATCGATGGTGACCCGTAAGCGACCGCCGGCTGCCATGATCCACAGGAGGCCTGGCTCGCGTTCAAACATGTAGAAATACGCAACCCCCTCAGGCTCCCGCTTGATGAGAGTGGGCTCTGTCCACGTCTGGCCCTCGTCCTCTGAGAAGGCAATCGAGACCTCCGTTCTTGTCATCTGCGGATTCGAAGTGGCGTAAAAGTACTCATCGCCCTTGCGCGGCGGCAGCTGGCCAAGAACCTCCGCCAAAGGTCGGGGCTTTCCGCCGGCAGGCGGCGAGTTCCACACCAGCGCGATACGGCCGCTGGCCAGCCGCATCATGTAGCCAGGTGAGCTGCTGGTGGGGATGGTGGCCGGCCCCGGCCCGATCTGCCGCCAGGAAAGCCCCTTGTCCCAGGAGTAGGCCTCCCAGAACCGGTCCCACGCCGTACGCAACAGCATGTACAGCCGCCCGTCCTTGAGCTCCACCAAAGTGGCCTCAAATGCTCCATCGTGAGCGCCCACCCCGCCCATGTCGATAATGTTACTCCTGCGCCAGGTCTTACCGTTATCCGCCGATACGTACGTGCAGGTCCCATGGCGCGCCGGGTCAGCGATGTACCGCTGGACCGGTACGACGATGTGGCCGCTCCTGGTCTGGATGATGTCTATCAGAGCACCGCAGTAGCCCTTGAAGATCAGTTGTCGGTCAATCCAGGTCTTCCCATCATCAAGACTCCGAATCGCCCAGACATCCAGCCGCGGCTCGCCGTTCGGCTCACCCCTAGAGTCATCCCACTCCCAGTAAAAGGTGCTCTCGTCCATGTACACGAGCACAATG